>ENA-OQEX01000001-OQEX01000001.1-human-gut-metagenome-genome-assembly--contig:-NODE-1-length-173845-cov-9.501974_pt1 | contig 173845 bp, 201 predicted proteins | sample MGYA00242802_ERZ504649 | MGnify/ENA primary metagenome ERZ504649 (study PRJEB26092, sample SAMD00036194) | human gut metagenome | host: Homo sapiens | study: EMG produced TPA metagenomics assembly of...
CATCGACATATCTCGGTTGAGACCCTTGCTTTCCAGCCATGGAGCAACGCTTCCTCGTCAAGCGTGATCAGCGCGGAGATGAACGGACGCTTGTCGCCAAGCACCAACGACTGAGAGACGAATTCGCAACGCTTGATGACATCCTCGATCGGGCCAGGGGAGACGTTCTTGCCGCCGGCGGTGATGATGAGATCCTTCTTGCGTCCGATGATGTACAGGAAGCCATCGTCGTCAATGCGGCCCAAGTCGCCGGTCTTGTACCAGCCATCCTCGGTAAAGGAATCCTCGGTGGCCTCGCCGTTCTTATGGTACTTCGGGAACACCGAAGCGCCCTTGACCTGAATCTCCCCATCCTCGGCGATACGCAGCTCGAAACCAGGGAACGCGATGCGACGGAACCCTGATGATACGGCACGCCAAGCACGTTGAACGCGCACGGCGCGGTGGTTTCGGTCAATCCGTAGCTTCGTAGACCGGCACGCCGGCACCACGGAAGAACGCCAACAACTCCGGATCAAGCGGCGCACCGCCCGCGACGATCCACTTGGCGCGTCCGCCGAGCACCTCACGCAGCGAGGCATAGACCACCGGATCGAACGCCGCGCGACGTGCCTTGGTAAGCGTTCCGGTCTTCCCCTTGGTGCTGACTTCCTTCATATAATTCTGCGCGGCGACCACGGCTGCGGCGAAAGCAACGCCCTTGGCGCCATGACCGGCCTTCTGGGAAGCGGCGTTGTACACCTTCTCCAGCACACGCGGAACAACGATCATGATGGTCGGCTTGGCCACCTGCAAATCGGCGGTCAACGTCTTGATGCCCTGCGCGATGTAGATATGCAGATTGCTCGCCACGCAGATGTAGTTGATGGCACGGGCGAAGGAATGCGCCTGAGGCAGGAACAGCAGGACGGTGTTCTTCTTGTCATGCAGCAGTTCCGGCATATAATCGGGCAGATTGAACGCGGTGGCGCAATAATGCTCATGCGTCATCTCCACGCCCTTCGGCGCGGCGGTCGAACCGGACGTGTACACAATGGAGCACAGATCGGTCTTCTGCACGGAATCGATTCGCGCATCGAGCGCCTCATCGCTCACACCGGAGCCATACGCCTTGATCTCGTCAAGACCACCGGTCTCGAAGCAGACGATGTGCTCCAAAGTCGGGCATTCGGTTTCGGCCCCGTCCGCCTTCGCCTTCATATCAGTGGTTTCCACGACCAGCAGACGCGCATCGGAATTGTTGACGATATTGCGGATCTGCTCGGCGGAATCGGTATCGTAAATCGTGGCGAGCACGCCGCCGCAGGCCATGACGGCCGCGTCGAACACATCCCAATCGTAGGAGGTGCGGCACATGAAAGCCACGCCATCGCCCTTCTTCAAACCATAATGCAGCAAGCCCTTCGCGACGGCGCGGATGTCGGCGAGCGTCTCATTTGCGGTCTTGGTGTGCCAATCGCCATCTTGCTTGAACGTGTACAATGGTTCGTCGCCCATACGAGCGGCGCGGTCGGCGTAGATATCGTAGATGGAGGTGCCTTCGTCTAGCGGCGGATTGCCCTCTGTCTTCGTGGTCAACAGTCCAGTTTCGGGGTCAAGGAACGTGGTGGACGGGTATCCCGGTCCCCATTCAGCGGTGTGCGGCAGCTCGATATGGCCATCGGGGGAGAGGATGCTGTTCGGGTCGTTGTAATCCGGTGTATTGCCGGAATCGTCGCTGACCGGGTGCACGAAATCGTTGCCCAGGCGCAACGCCTTCCTTGCGAGATTAGTGGCCTGCTTGTTCAACGAGGTGATGATGGACACGTGACTCTCCTACGTATATAAACGGTATCTAAAGAAGGAATGATAGCCCGTCGCGCGCGACACGTCACCTTACGGTAGCGTAAGGTGACAGGCCATCAGGGAAACGGGCGGCGCATGCCGGATACAGCCCGTGATTCGAAAGATGAACGATTGCGGCCGCGATGTTGCCGTGTACGTTACACTTGGGCGCTGTATCTGTTCATTAGATTTCTTTAACGAGGAAGAAAGGGCACCTATGGCTGAAAAAGCTGAAGCCACCGTGGTCTTCGGAGTTCTCAACGAGACTTCCGAACACGAGTCCCGTGTTGCTCTGACACCGGATATCGTAACGAGGTTGCGTAAATCAGGTGTTACATGTCTGATTGAGTCCGGTGCGGGCGTCGCATCGCACTACGTTGATGAAGATTATACGAAGGCGGGCGCGCAGGTCTCTCCGCCGACGATGTGATCGCACGCGCCGACGCGCTGGGTTTTGTGGACCGTCCAAGCAATGAGCTGCTCGCCCGCGTCAAGCAGGGCACATGGATCATTGGCATGTTGGGATCGTTCACCGATGCCGATTACGTCGCCGCGATCGAGAAGGCCGGTCTGGTCGGCGTCGCCATGGAAAAGCTGCCGCGTCAGCTGAGCTCCGCGCAGTCCATGGACGAAATGACGTCGCAGAACTCCGTGATGGGCTACAAGGCCGCCATCGTGGCAGCCAACGCGTACGGTTCCTTCCTGCCGATGATGACCACCGCCGCTGGCACCATCCGCCCGGCCAAGGTGCTTATTCTGGCGCCGGTATCGCCGGCCTGCAGGCCATCGGCACCGCCAAGCGTCTCGGCGCCGTCGTCACCGCGTACGACGTGCGTCCGGCATCCAAGGGCGAAGTCGAATCCTTGGGCGCCAAGTTCCTCGACCTTGGTCTTGACTTCTCCAAGGGCCAGGGCGAAGGCGGCTACGCACGCGCGCTGAGCGCCGAAGAGCAGACCCAGCAGCAGGCCGCGGTCGATCAGAAGGCCGCCGGCTTCGACATCGTCATCACCACCGCCAAAGTGCCGGGACGCAAGCCTCCGGTCCTTCTGACCAAGGCCGGTGTGGCCGGTCTGCATCGTGGCGCCGTCATCGTCGATTGCGCGGCAAGCGACCTTGGCGGCAACGTCGAAGGCTCCTCCGTCGGCACCCAGGTCACCGACAACGGCGTGACCATCATCGGCGCCCCGTATCTGGCCAGCGGCGTGTCCACCACCGCATCCAACCTGCTGAGCCGCAACGTGGCCGACGTGCTGGCGCATTTCGTGCGTGACGGCAAGCTCGCCATCGACCTGAACGAAGAGCTCGACAACGCCATGGTCGTGGCCGGCCGCGGCGAGGAAGCCAAGAAGGAAGAGGAGTAAAGCAATGGATATCGTCGTTGCGATCACACTGTTCGTCCTCGCGCTGCTCATCGGCGTCGAGGTCATCGGCAAGGTGCCCGCCACCCTGCACACCCCGCTGATGTCGGGCGCCAACTCCATCCACGGCATCGTCATCGCGGGCGTCGTCATCGTCGCCGCGCACGCCACCAGTCCGCTCGCCTGGGTGTTCATCTTCCTGGCCGCCGTGCTGGGCACGATGAACGTCGTCGGCGGCTACGTCGTCACCGACCGCATGCTGGAGATGTTCAAGTCCGACAAGGGCAAGAAGAAGGAAGAGGAGGCCAAGTAAATGGGTACCTGGCCGAAATGCTGAGCACGCCGCTCGGCGTCATCGAATGGTTCGTCTATCTGCTGGCCGCAGTGATGTTCGTCATCGGCCTGCACCTGATGAACTCCCCGAAGACCGCCCGCAAGGGCAACATGGTCTCCGCCATCGGCATGGTGTTCGCCGTGGCCATGGCCTTCATCGTGCTGTTCGCAGGTGAGGCCTCCAACGGTTTCAAGCATGGCGTCGCAGTCATCGTGCTGATCGTCGGCATCGTCATCGGCGCCGTGGCGGGCGTGGTCTCCGCCAAGAAGGTCAAGATGACCGACATGCCGCAGCTGGTCTCCGTGTTCAACACCGTGGGCGGTGGCGCCGCCGCGCTCGTGGCATTGAACGACATCCTGACCTCCGCCGAAACCCCATCCATCGTGGTGCTCATCACCGCGGGTCTGGGCATCATGATCGGCTCCGTCACCTTCTCCGGCTCGCTGATCGCAGCCGGCAAGCTGCAGGGCATCAAGTGGTCAAGAAGCTGAGCCTGCCGGGCAAGGCTTCTGGAACATCCTGTTCGTCGTGCTCACCATCGTGTCCTTCGTGATGCTGTGCGTGCAGCCGAACCAGCGTCTGCTCTGGTCGATCCTGACCACCGTGTTCGCCCTGTGCTACGGCCTCGTGTTCGTCATCCCGATCGGCGGCGCTGATATGCCGGTCGTCATCTCCGTGTTGAACGCCTGCACCGGCACCGCAGTGGCCATGTCCGGTCTGGCCATCAACAACATCGCCCTGATCGTGGCCGGCGCGCTCGTCGGTGCCGCTGGCGTGACCCTGTCCATCGCCATGTCCAAGGCCATGAACCGTCCGCTGCTGTCCGTCTTGGCTGGTGGCTTCGGCGGCTCCAATTCTGCGGCGGGCGCCGGAGAGGGGCCGGAGGGCACCATGAAGGAAACCTCCGCCGACGATCTGGCCGTCCAGCTCGTCTACGCCGAAAAGGTTATCTTCGTGCCGGGCTTCGGTCTTGCCCAGGCCCAGGCCCAGCGTGAGCTCGCTGACCTTGGCACCCTGCTCAAGGACCATGGTGTCGAAGTCTCCTACGCCATCCATCCGGTGGCAGGCCGTATGCCTGGCCATATGAACGTGCTACTCGCCGAGGCCAACGTCCCGTATGAGGAGCTCGTCGACCTGGATGACATCAATCCGCAGTTCCCGCAGGCCAACGTGGCTCTGGTGGTCGGCGCCAACGACGTGACCAACCCGGCCGCCCGCAAGCCGGGCACCCCGGTTTCCGGCATGCCGATCCTCGACGTCGACAAGGCGCAGAACGTGGTGGTCATGAAGCGTGGCCGTGGCACCGGTTACGCCGGCATCCAGAACGAGCTGTACTTCGAAGACAACACGCAGATGCTCTTCGGCGACGCCAAGGCCAGCCTGCAGGCCGTCATCGCAGCCGTCAAGGAACTCATCAACTGACGGACCGGCTCGTCGCCTACGCGAAGATCAGGCCCTTCCTCTTTTTGGAGGAAGGGCCTTTTGTTATTGCGCAAGTTGTCCACAGACAGGTATGGGGGTGTGGATAGGTGGAAATTGTCCACTTATTCACTTTTTTCAAAGGATTGTGACGGAGAGGTGGACGGATATGCGACAGTAGGTGCATCTCTACGACGAAGGAGTTGCATATGACAGTTGCCGTGGCCACGCCATTCAATATGGACGAACAGGCTTTCCTGCAAACGATGGATCGGCTGATCGAGCGCTTCGACCGGTACAGCTCGGGGCGTTGTTTCGCGGACCTTGATCGGATACGTCTCGAACACGATATGGAAGGTCCGCTTTCCCTGTTCGATGACGTGGTGCACGAGCTTGCGGATGACTTGTTCGGCGGCACGTCATGGCCGGTGAACCTCGACATGGATATGATCATATTGGATCGGTTCCAAATAGGCTATGATGCCGAATTCCTGACCGGATGCCGCAATGTGGTTCGTAAATACGGCATGAGCGCATGGCTGTATGAAATGATTAATGATGCTTCCGTCGCGGTGGCGACGCATCGGCCGAGCAACAGGATGCCGTTCCAGCTTGGTCTGTTCGATACACGTGAGGTGTTCCGAGGGAAAAAGACCAAGGGGAAGAAGAGCGGAGGCGGAAGGAGGAAACGGCTCGAATGCATGATGGAATACCTGCGACAGACCTACCGTCTGGCCGCATACACTCTGTTGCGATGGGGAGGGGGCGAGCCTAGGGCCGCTGATGCGGCGCTGATGGTTCTCGCTTATGGGGGATTGGGTATGTGCATGCTCCGCGATGATCCGAAAGTGGTCGAATTGGGATGTGATCCCGATTTCCGATACAGGCATGTATGCGCCCAGTTGCAGGATATGCGGATCAAGGCGGATCTGGAATATGCCTGTTCTGTGGATCTGAGCGTCACCAGCTCATTGGAATATCCGGCTTGCCTCGATGCCAGATATCTGTATGACGCCGAACACATTGTGGAGGCATATCGGAATCTGTGGGATGAGAACACTAAGCCCGTCGCCCAACTACTGGCCGAGATCGAGGACAATGGCGTATATGAAGTGGAGGATATATGGAAAGACCCGCTCTATCTGCATGACCTTGCCATCTCCCTTATGGGGCCGTCGGCTTCGGGTCTTCTCCAGGAAGGCTTCAGACTGCGTGATCGAACCATGTTCGAGAATGGTGTCAAAGAACTTGACAGCCAGGCACGCAATGTGAGGAAGGCTGGTCTGCTGCTTACCCTTGCCGGATATATCTTTTTCGCCGAACCGGAGGATCGCATGGATGCGATGCTCGCTTCGCACAAGGATCGCAAACGCATGTTGGACAACTATGAAAAGCTTGGCGAAATGGCCGCGACCATCGCTTGTACCGTCTTCCTCGGGATCGCGAATCGCTTCGGGCAGTGCGGGCCCTGCTCATGCATGAGACGGGCGTGTACGCGGACAAGATGGGAGAGCTCATGGGTCTCGCCGACGAGCCGGACGGGGAAGACGAAGCCACCGCTCCGGTCATGGGGTGAAAGACGGTTTTCCGCATATTGGACATGACAATGCTTTGGGATTGACTCTACAACCATTGTAAGGTTTAGCCTTCCTGCTGGAAGACATAGGCCGAAACGGGAGGATAAGAGACAACCCATGGGAAAGAACCTGACAACGGGAAGCGTGTTCAGAACGATCGTCACCTTCGCGTTGCCGTATCTGCTGTCGTATTTCCTGCAGACGCTGTACGGCATGGCCGATCTGTTCATCGCCGGACAGTTCATCGGCATCGACGGCATCACCGCGGTGGCGAACGGCAGCCAGGTGCTGTACATGCTCACCGTGGTCATCGTGGGTCTTGCCATGGGCGCGACCGTCACCATCGGCCGTGCGGTCGGCGCGAACAGGCTCGACCGTGCGGCCAAGGCCATCGGCAACGTCATCACGCTGTTCGCAGGAATCGCGTTGGCGCTGACGGTCGTTCTGCTGTTGAACGTGCACAACATCATCTCGCTGATCGGCGTGCCAGTCGAAGCCGTCGAGGGAACCGCGCAGTATCTGACCATCTGCTATATCGGCATCCCGTTCATCGTCGCGTACAACATTATCAGCTCGGTGTTCCGTGGGATGGGCGATTCGAAAAGCCCCATGTATTTCATTGCGGTTGCATGCTTCTGCAACATCGTGTTCGACTACCTGTTTATGGGCTGGCTGCGTCTTGGTCCCTCGGGCGCGGCATTGGGCACCACACTGGCGCAGGCCATCAGTGTGACCGTGACATTGGTGGCGATTCGCCGCCGGCGTACGGGCATCAGACTGAAGTTCGGCGATCTTCGCCCCGATAGGGCCATGCTCCGCGGCATTCTCGGCATCGGAGTGCCGACGGCGGTTCAGGACGGCTGCATCCAGATCGCCTTCATTATCATCACGGTCATCGCCAACTACCGTGGCCTGAACGATGCGGCAGCTGTCGGCGTCGTCGAAAAGGTGATCAGCGCGTTGTTCCTGGTACCGTCGTCCATGCTGGCCACGGTATCCGCCGTCTCGGCGCAGAACATCGGTGCCGGCAGGATGGAGCGAGCGACGAAGACACTGCGATACGCCACCGCGATCACCGTCGTCTACGGCATCGTCATATCGATTGTGGTGGAACTGACGGCGGGCTCCATCGTCGGCCTGTTCACCACCGATGCGACGGTAATCCTGCTGGGAACACAGTACATCCGCAGCTACATCGTCGACAGCATCTTCGCGGGCATCCACTTCTGCTTCAGCGGCTTCTTCGCCGCATGCGGGCGCTCCTATATCGGATTCATCCACAATATCGTGGCCATCACCCTGGTCCGTGTGCCCGGGGCGTATCTGGCATCCAAGCTGTTCCCGAACACCTTGTTCCCCATGGGCGTCGCCGCACCCGCCGGATCGCTGCTTTCCGTGCTGATCTGTCTTGGCTTCTACGCGTGGCTCAAGCGTCACGGCGTAATTTCGGAGAAGGCGCGTGCATGACGGCGAGTGAGCGAAGTGGAGGGCGCGACGCTTTGCCGGGTGACGGCAGACTGTTCCGTATAGGCAAGGTTGCAGATATGTTCAATGTGTCGCTGGGCACGCTTCGGCATTATGAGCGTTGCGGCTTGCTGGAACCCGAATATATCGACCCGCGCACCGGGTACCGGTATTACGGTGCCAAGCAGTTCGAGGTGCTGAACACCATCCGGTACCTGCGTGTGCTGGATATGCCGTTGACGCAGATAGCCGAGTTCCTGCACAATCGCGACGTGCATGTCATCGAGGACAAGCTTGTTGCACAGAAAGCCCTGATCGAGCGCAAACAGCATGAGCTGGAAATGGTCCCGCGGAAGATCGACCATCGCTTGGAGCGGCTGCGGGACGCTGAGCAGTCCGAATTCGACGTGATACGTGTTGTGCGGCAACCCGCCTGCAGGATCGTCTGGATCAGGGATTCACCGAAGGTCGACTCGTATCTCGGTCTGGAATATTCGATCCGCAAGCTGGAGCAGCATCAGAAGGATTCGCTGGTCTTCCTCGGCAAGGTCGGCGTCGGCATTGACAAGGAATCGTTGGAACAGGGCGGATATGCCGATTACGGGTTGGTGTTCCTATTGCTTGACGACGAGGACGAATATGAGGGCGACACCGTGGCATTGCCGGAGACCGATTGCGTGCGCATCCGGTTCCGGGGGAGTCATGGCGATGCCCCCGACCGGTATCGCGAGCTGATATGGTACACCGCAGAGCAGGGTCTCGACATCACCGGGTTCTCACGTGAGATCGCGTTGATCGATGAAGGGTTGACATCGGATCCCGCCCAGTTCGTGACCGAGATCTGCATCCCGGTGCGTTAGCCACTTTCCGGCGACGTGTGGCGCTACTTGGCTTTCTCCTTCAGGGTCGGCGCAAGGGTGCCGGCCAGCGCGCGCTCGCCCGGCCTGGCCAATGGGCCGACCAGTTCATGCGCCGTGTACGGCTCCTCAAGATAGGCGATGTCGGATTCGCTGAGTTTTACTCCAAGTGCTTCGATGACATCATCCACGCGCTCCGTCTTCGAGCAGCCGACGATCGGTGCCGTGACGTCCTTGGCCCAATGCCAGGCGAGGGCGATCCGCGCCATCGGCACGCCGAGCCGTTCCGCGAGCCCGTGCACGCGTTCGATGATCGGCATATCCTGCGCACGTGCCTGATCGTACTTGTTGCGCATGGTGCCGTCGGTGGTGCCGCGTTTGGAATCGGAATCCCAGGACGGATGGGTCAGATGGCCGGACGCCATGGGGAGTATGGGGTGAGCGCCATGTTGTACTGACGGCTGTTCGGTGGCGTCGGCATCGATGGTCCACTGATGGAATTACGGGGAGGGCTTGCCGAAACTCATACCGCCAAGGCAGACCTTGGAAACTTGGATGCCGGACCATCCCAGTGGGGCGTAGCTCATGTCAGTCATACTGAAGCTCTTCTGCCGTTGATGTTCGGAAGGTCAGCATATCCCGTTTCGATTGGCAGAACCAATACCTCGCATGAATGGTTTGATATGCAATCGACGCATGGAACGATATACCATACTCACATTGGACATTCTTTTTCGCCGGGCGTTGAATAGGGAACGGTACAGAGCATAAATGAAAGGACGGGTCGACAATGGAAAATCCGAGCGCATTCCCGATGGGAGAACCGAACGACGGCTTCGCGCAGTACTTCGTGGGACAGAGCTACCTTGCTCCGGTGCTCGAGACTCCGCAGATTGCCATCCATAACGTGACCTTCGAGCCGGGTTGCCGCAACAACTGGCACATCCATCACAACGCGGCGCAGGTACTCATCGCGGTCGGCGGTTGCGGCTACTACCAGATCGAGGGACAGGAGCCAAAGGAGCTCAAGGCCGGGCAGGCCGTCTGCATCCCCGCGGATACGAAGCACTGGCATGGCGCCGCCCCCGGCGAATCATGCTCGCATCTAGCTTCATGGTCCCTGCGGGCGATCCGGCATCCATGAGCAACGAATGGCTCGAGCCGGTGGATGCCGAAGCTACGGCAAACTTGCCTGAGGTCTGTTGTTCTTATATGGAGGGCCATCCTGCAAAAGTGGGATGGCCCTTTTTGTTGTTCAGGGCGATAACGGTTTGAAGCCTTGCGGCGAGTGGCGTCATGCGAGGAAATCCGCAAGCAGATTGCACAAGTAGCTTGTGTAAGTGCTATGGTGGCCAGCTGGAGGCAATCGAAATGGATACGAAAGACGAATATTCGACATCGGATGTCGCCATGGAATTGGCGATTGCGGTCAGCAGGCTGCAAGCTCGGATGAAGCATGAGGCCGGCATCGCGGAACGGGGCATCACCGCTTCGCAGCTTGCCATGTTGAAGCGGCTGGATACCGAGGGAGAACTGTCGGTATCGACTTTGGCCGCGTACGAACACGTATCGCAACAGGCCATCACCCAGCGTCTTGAACTACTGAGGTCCACAGGGTATGTCACACAGCATGCCGATTCGAAAGATCGTCGTCGTCGACTGGTCGGCTTGACCGATGAAGGACATGCGTTCCTCGCCCACGTAACCGCTAGCCAAACAACTTGGCTGGCGCATGCCATCGAATATGCATTGGATGACGGCGAGCGCGGGGACCTCGCCGCTGCGACCACATTGATCGAACGCATCGCCGCCACGGAATCGCTGCCGACGGGAGGCAACACGCGATGAAGACGGCTGATAAGACAAGAGAAACTCCCGCGTTTCCCAAGACCTTCATCATGGCGATGATATTTGGGGTCGGTCTCAACCCTGTCAACAGCACGCTTATCTCGACGGCGCTCGCACCGATTTCACATGATTTGCGGATTGATGCCGGAAGGGCGACCCTGCTGATATCTGCGCTGTACCTGACATGTGCCATCGCGCAGCCGACGGCGGGCAAGCTTTCTGAGATCATTGGTCCTCGCTCGGTGTTCATGGCCGGTGCGGCATTGGTCATGATTGGAGGACTACTGGGTGGTTTCGCCCCGAATCTCGGCGTGCTGCTGACGTCGCGTGTGCTTATTGGTGCGGGCACATCCTGTGGCTATCCTGCTGCCATGCTGCTGGTTCGCAGACGGGCTGATCGCATGGGATTGGCGGAACCGCCTTCGTTGGTCCTTTCCATTCTCGCTATGGTGGGACTGGTGCTCATCGCTGTCGGTCCACCGTTGGGCGGCCTGTTGGTCACCTTTTTGGGATGGCGCTCCACCTTCTTCGTCAACGTGTTGGTCGGCATCATCACGATTGTGCTGGGATTGGCAAGCATCGAGCCCGATGCGAAGCATGAACATCGCATGACCGTATCCTTCTTCATCGCGCATCTCGATGTCATGGGTCTGTTGCTATTCTCCATCACAATCAGCGCGCTGCTGATTGTTCTTATGAGTTTGCCTACTTTCGACAAGGTGTCCGGTTGCGTCACTGTCATCGCTTTGTTGGCTTTTGTCGCGTGGGAGTTGCATGCGGCAACGCCTTTCGTCGATGTGCGTTCACTCGCGGCGGATAATGCGATGACGTTGAATTTTCTGCGTGCGATGCTCACCATGCTTGGCGCTTATGTGGTCATGTACGCCTTGCCCCAGTGGTTGGAGGATGCCTGCCATATGAACGCCGGTGTTTCCGGCATGTTCATCATTCCGATGGGGGTGGTGGCGACAGTGGCTTCGTTATCCATCGCGAAGAAGCCGATAGTGCGCCTGCCGTTGATGGTGTGCTGTTCGGCGATGGTGGCGGTGGGCATGTTGTTGGCTTGCACGTCATCCGCTGGCATGGTCGTATTGCCGTTGACCGCCTCGCTGTCGCGGGACTGGTGTTGGGACTCAGCATGTCGACCAGTCAGACCGTGCTATATCGCCGAGCGGCATCCGAGCATATTGGCACGTCGTCTGGTCTGCTGCGCACGTCCATCTATATCGGGTCTATCGGTGCGTCCTCATTGAGTGGCGTGTTCTTCGGTGAGACGGTCACTGATGGAGGGCTCCATGGCATTGGCATCACAGTTGCGGTTTTGGGGGTCGCCGCGCTATTGGCGACGGTTATGGATCGTACGTTGCGGTAGTCCGGGGAAGTTGTCCGCATCGTGAATGATGGTACGGACGGCCTCGCGTGCCGGATATACTGGACTGCGGTGATGGGACTCGCCTGAAGCCGTTACAGGCTTCGAACCGCAAACCCGCTGATGGTTCCTACGACATAGGGTGTGCTGTACCTTATGGCTTTCAGCGGTTGTGGCATCGCCATTCTTCCATGTCTGTCATATTGGTTCGGCACCTCGCTGGAAAGAAGATACATGGCACGACAACATATCATTCGAGTCGATCTCATATGCGTGGTGTTCCTTGGGGGATGCATCGGAACCGCATTACGCTACGCTTGTTCGGTCATTCCCGACTGCGGCGCATTCCATATCGGCACATTCGCGGCGAATATGGCCGCCTGCTTCGTATACGCGGCGCTTTCGGCATGGCTGGGAGGAACCCGCAGAACCGTGGGACGCGCGAAGGAATATGTGAACCGTGGATGTGGCATGGGCATGTGTGGAGGATTGTCCACCATGTCCACTCTCGCCCTCGAGGAATTCACTATGCTGCATGACGCAAAGCCATGGATTGTGCGGCGTATTGTTGCACGACCTTCATCGTGGGCTGTCTGCTGGCATACGTTGGCGCGCATGTCGGGCTGCGGTTTGCCGGTACTGAGCATAACGATGGTGATCGCCATGCCATGGGCAAGGAGGCGGACTGATGAATAATGCGGTCATCGCCGTATCGGTGTGCCTGTGTGGTGGTCTCGGCGCCGCCGCAAGGTATGTTTGTGATTCCGTTATCAAAGCTTCTTGGCATAAGGCATTTCCTTTGTCGACCTTTGTGATCAACAGTATTGCCGGATTCCTGGCAGGCGTGATTGCAGGTCTGTACTCACGCCGGTTTCTGTCGGATCCCGCGCATGTGATGTTGGCGACCGGCTTCCTTGGTGGATTCTCCACATTCTCCACCATGATGAACGAATCCGTGACGTTGTTGCGCGGTGGGCGGATCACCGTGTTCGTGGGATATGTGCTGACGTCGGTGGTGGTTCCTGTGATGGCCGCGGCATTGGGATATTGCCTTGTCGTCTGAGACTGGAGCGAGGACGTTGACTCGGGGCGTCGTTTCATTGTCTCTGGGTATGGATGGTTTATGGATTACCGCGACGCGGATTGGATAGTTTTCCATGAAAACGAGGAAAAACTATTGTCTTTTCCGTGTTTCCTCGATACATTGGTGGCTGGCCGCCCATGACAATCGAAAGGACTGACCATGACGCAGCAGGGCATGTCGACCAAGTCGAGGCATCTGACCATTCCCGATCTCATCACGATAGGTGTGTTCACTGCCTTGTATTTCGTGCTGGTCGCCGTGGCCACGCTGTTCAGTTCCGTGGCTTTGATGGGATTCGGCATGATTCTTCTGCCTGCGGTCGCCGCATTGATCTGTGGTTGCGTATATATGCTCCTGGTTGCCAAGGTCGGAAAATTCGGCGCGATTAGCGTGATGGGCATCGTCGTCGGATTGTTCTTGTTCGTATCCGGACATTTCATCCTTTCCCTTGCTGCGAGCATCGTGTTTCCGGTCATCGCTGATGCCATCGCTCGCGCCGGGGACTATCGGAGCAAGACAGGTATCCTGGCGAGTTATGTCGTGTTCTGCTATGGGCTGACCGGTCCGATTCTGCCGTTGTGGTTCATGAAGGATGCCTATGTGGCCAGTCTGCAGGCCCGTGGCAAGGACTCGTCCTATATCGATGGTGTGTTCGCACATGTCAATACCGGCACGTTTTTCATTGCCATGATAGTGGTACTGGTATGTGCGTTGCTCGGAGGCTGGTTTGGGCAGCGTATGCTGAAGAAGCATTTTGCGAAGACCGGCATCATCTGATGGCCCTGGACCCAAGAACCAAACTGTACCTAGTGGCATTGGCCAACCTGTTGCTGTTCTTCCATGTCGACGTGGTTGTGGAGTCGCTTACAGTATTGCTGCTTCTTCTGCCACTGCTCGGCGCGGGACGATGGGCGGCTGCGGTACGCTTCGGTTGCATCTATGTATTGCTACTAGTGGGGACTTGGGCATCGACGCTTGACGATGGCGGCAGCTGGTTGCATATGCTTGGTTTGCTTTGTGTCGGCATCCGGATGATGATGCCTTGTCTGATTGCCGGCATATACGCATTCACCACGACTACGGCCAGTCAATTCGTGTGTGCCCTGCGGCGCATGCGCATTCCGGAGACGATTGTGATTCCATGTGTGGTGTGCATCCGGTTCTTCCCGACAATCCATGACGATTACCATCAGATTCGTGACGCGATGGCATTACGTGGCATCGCCCAGGGGACATTCGCCCTGCTCCGTCATCCGGCTCAGTCTTTGGAATACATCCTGATGCCGTTGTTGATGAACGCTACGGGGGTCGCCCAGGATTTGTCCGTAGCCGCACTGACCAAAGGAATCGGCATTCGCGGGCCTCATACATGTCATACCGAAATCCGCATGCATGGCATTGATTGGGCATGGATGGTCATCTGCACGGTTCCTCTGGCATTGGGCATTGGAGGAGCATGGTGAGTATCGGAAGTGATATCAATCGGATAGTCGCATGGACGCAACGGTGCTCATTCGCATATCATGCTGATGAAGCTGCTGAGGTCGATGCGCTGAATGACATCAGCTGTGCCATACCGCAAGGCGAGATTGCATCTTATGTGGACAAAGCGGCTGTGGCAAAACCACGTACACACGTTTGCTCAATGGTCTGATACCTGGTTTCTATTCCGGCGATTTGCAGGGCATCCATATGACGTGCGGAATCCGCGCCGGATTGGCTCCTGTGGAAAGCTATGTGGGACAGGTGGGCAGCGTATTCCAGAATCCGAAGACGCAGTATTTCAATGCTGATTCCACCGATGAGCTGGCATTCCCCTGCGAGAATACGGGCATGTCTCCCGCGCGGATTCGGCAACGCGTGCATGATGTCGCGGAGCAGTTTCACATCAGGCATCTATTAGGTCGTAGGATCATGACGCTTTCAGGTGGCCAGAAGCAACAGCTTGCTGTCGCGGCATCGACCATGCTGGCTCCTGGACTCATCGTTATGGATGAGCCGACAAGTAATTTAGATATGGTGGCGATTCGCAGGCTGCATGACATGGTCTCCCGATTGAGAGCTGATGGAATGACCATCGTCATTGCCGAACACCGTCTTGCATGGTGCGCGGATTTAGCGGACCGTTTCATAGTGTTCGATCACGGTGCGATTCTCGGTGAATATGAGGCGTCCGATTTTCTGGCGATGTCCGAACAGCGCGTCGCGGCATTAGGATTGCGCGCCCTCGATGACAGACCATACAGGCTTGCCGTGCATCGTAAACTCCAACATGGAGGCATTGCGCCCGACGAGGACAAGCGACAGGTCGTCATTGGTGTGCGCGGCCTGAGTGTAGGCCATACAAAGCGGGGACTTCTAGGCCGCAAGACACCCGTATTCGCACGTGATATTCCCGATTTCGACATTCACGAGGGTGAGATTCTTGGCCTTATGGGGTCGAACGGGGTTGGCAAAAGCACTTTGGCACGTACGCTATGCGGTCTTGCCGCTCCGTTGAACGGCATGGTGCTATTGAATGGGACGAAAGCGAGCCGCGGCGCTTTGACTCGTGCCGGATTTCTCGTCATGCAGGACGTCAATTACCAGCTCTTCTCCGATAGTGTTCGGGAAGAGGCATTACTGGGACTTGATGGGATGGATGACGCTGTGCGTGACCGATGCGATGCTGTGCTACGAGACCTCGACCTATTGGATTCCGTGCAGCGCCACCCGATGAGTTTATCCGGCGGTCAAAAGCAGAGGCTGGCTATAGCCTGCGCTTTGATGAGCGATAAGCGATTCATTGTTTTGGACGAACCGACAGCGGACTGGACCGGTTGCATATGACCCAAGTCGGCGGACTTCTGCGAAAGCTCGCGGACCGTGGCAAAGCGGTGTTGGTCGTAACACATGATTATGAGCTTGCAGCGCTATGGTGCGACCGCATCATAGCGCTGGAAGACGAACTGCATAACGAACAGGGAGAAGAAGAGGATCGTCTGGCATGGACTTCAATGTGAACGATTGGCTGGGAGACTGGATTAGCTTCGAACATTTGATCAACAATCATGACCCGAACCTTGACCGGGCTTGGAAGATTCGACGAAAGCCATGCGATCCAAGCCGCTGTTCGCGATCATGATGCTCGGCGATGCGCGACGCTTCTGGGCAAAAGCCTGCAAAACCTCGGGCAAGGAGTGGCGATTCCGCATTGGTGGATGGCATATCGAGCAGCCGTCCGCAGTTGGCGACGATGATGCTGTCGCAGGCTTTAACCTGACTTGGCTGGACGAAAAACGCACCCCCATCACAACACATGAATATCGGCTCGATCATGTGCACGACAAGGGGCTGGAAGGCAAACCCTGCTATGTGTTCCACGCTAGCGATGCCGGTGCCTCCGATCCCTTCGCCGTACTCATCGCGATGGAGCCCATGCCTGAACGCTCCGTGCTCAGACACGGGGACTGCTCAGTCATCTGCATTTTCAATATGCCTCTGATGAAGGCGAACTCATCAAAGGTACTGGCAAACAAGCCACGCTCCGCCATCGCATGTGGTATCCCACCATGTGCGCCGCTGAAGGGACGTTACTTGATCAATGCAACATCGTACGTGCGCTGCATCATCTTCAAGCATGGCGGGAACTGCCTGTCCCATCATCAGACTGACTGCAGATGCCCGAAGATGGGACAATATCAGCATTGCGACGATTGTAGGTATCGTCCAGTGACGCTTTCCGGACATGCGGCGATCCGAGAAGGCGCTCCCTCGCATACTACGCGTCCGCCTGCTTCACCGCCGCCCGGTCCCATATCCACACATAGTCCGCATTGGCAATCACGTCCAAATCATGTTCGATGACGACCACCGTCGCGCCATTCGCTACAAGTTCATCAAACACGTGCAGCAGCACGCGAACATCAAGCGGATGCAAGCCGATTGTCGGCTCATCGAACACGAATACCGCATCATGCTGTTTCCGCCCCATCTCGCTGGCCAATTTCAAACGCTGGGCCTCACCGCCCGACAGCGCGGGAGTTGGCTCGCCCAACGCAAGATAGCCCAAACCCAATTCATGCAACGTGGCAAGCTTCGTTTGGATCGGTTTGACATCTCGTAAGACAGGCATGGCATCGTCGACGGTCATTGTCATTAACTGCGGCATCGAATACGCCACTCCGTCGGTGCAGGGGAGCTTCAGCTCGGCGATTGCATCGGAATACCGCGAGCCATGGCATGCCGGGCATTCGATATCGACGTCAGGCAGGAACTGCACGTCGAGCGAAATCGATCCCGTGCCGTCGCACGTCGCGCAACGCAGCTTGCCAGTGTTATAGGAGAATGCCCCCGCTTTCAGACCGATGGTCCGCGCAGCATCTGTTTTTGCGAACGCGCGTCGAAGATCGTCATGGACGCCGCAATATGTAGCGACGGTGGAACGTATGTTCGCGCCGATAGGCGTGGCATCGATAAGATGTGCCTTGGACACACCGTCCGCCTCGAGGAGCCGCACCTGCGTCGGCTGCGGCGACCTGTCGATCCGCGACTGCAAAGCGGGCATCAACATCTCCAGTACCATCGTCGTCTTGCCGGAACCGGATACCCCTGTTACGGCGGTCAGCCGTCCACGGGGAATATCTACCGATAACGGGCCGACGGTATGCAGACGGTCGGTTTCCATATGAATTCGTCCTGCGGAGAAGATTTCATGGGCGTCAATGTTGTCACGCACACGGTCATGAACGTTGCCACCCTGGGCAAGGAACGGCGCGATGCGCGATTCGCGGGTATCAATCACCTGCGGCACCGTTCCCTGCGCAATCACCTGACCGCCCTTTGCGCCGGCACCTGGCCCCATCTCGATGAGATAATCGGTTTCGGCCAGCACCCGAGTGTCATGATCGACCACTACCACGGAATTGCCATCAGCCACCAGGTCACGCATGACACCGAGCAGTCCGTCGACATTCGCGGGATGCAACCCAATCGACGGCTCATCCAGCACATATAACACGCCTGTGGTGCGATTGCGCACGGCGCGGGCAAGCTGCACGCGTTGGCGCTCGCCGGTGGACAGCGTGGCTCCGGCGCGGTCCAAGGACAGATACCCGAGACCGAGTTCCAATAAACGCCGTGACGTATTGAGGAACGATTCACAGATGGCGCTCGCATGGTGTGCATATGTGGTTCCAGCGATTCCGGCACGGACCCTACCCAGGAAACGAGTGCGTCCAGAGACATCGCGGTTGCCTGAGCCAGATTGATGTCTCTGATACGTGGCTGGCGGGCGCGTTCGGAAAGTCTGGTCCCTCCGCAATCGCTGCAGGGACGCTCTTTGAGGAACCTCGCAACACGTTTAAGCCCTTTTTCGTCCTTGGCTTTGGTGAGGGCGTTCTCCACGGTGTATACGGCGTTGTAGTACGTGAAGTCGAGTTCGGCGAAATCGTCGCCTTTTTTCGGCTTGTATAGGATGTGCTTCTTGATGGCTGGGCCGGCGAACACGATATCTCGTTCTTGTTCGGTGAGTTGGTTGAACGGTACGTTGGTACGTACTCCCATGGCCCCGCATACTTGCTTCATCAAATCCCACATCAACGATCCCCACGCAGCACGGCTCCCTCGTCAATGCTTTTCGACTCATCCGGTACCAAGGCGGAACGGTCGACTTCCCTCATGATTCCGGTGCCTGAGCATGTCGGACACGCGCCCGCGGCGTTGAATGCGAGATCCTCCGCTGATGGCGGATGCATGAGTCCGCCGCAGAACGTGCAATGCATCGGAAGCTCGGCGGCAACGTTCATCGTGGGTTGGTTGCGTGCTCCGCAGTGTTCGCACACGTGCGATCCGATCCGGGAGAACAGGAGGCGCAGACTGTTGAGCAGTTCGCTCATTGTGCCGAACGTGGAACGGACTCCAGGCACTGATGGACGCTGATGCAGTGCCAATGCCGCCGGAATATGACGCACCTCGTCGACGGTTGCGCGGCTTGCCTGGGTCATACGTCTTCTTGTATAGGTCGATAGCGCTTCCAGATAGCGTCGTGATCCCTCCGCGTACAGCACGCCAAGCGCGAGGGAGCTTTTTCCTGAGCCTGAGATTCCGGCTATGCCGACCATGCTGTTGAGCGGGATGTCGATGTCGACGTCTTTCAGATTATGTACGTGGGCTCCGCGCACTTCGATACATGAGGGGAGTGGCCGAGACACTTGTGTTTCGTATGCAAAGATAGAAGGAGACGGTTTCATACCGGCAATTCTATGCTTGCCATATGGTTATCACATATACGGATGAAAAGAAATTCACCAAGGAACAGACCCAGCGACTGTTTCTTTCAGTCGGCTGGGTGTCCGGTCAATATCCTGAACGGTTGCATAAGGCGTTGATGGGGTCATCCACCGTATTCAGCGCATGGGATGGCGAACGTCTGGTGGGTCTGGTGCGAGTGCTTGATGACACGGAGATGGTGGCATACATGCACTATGTGCTGGTCGATCCTGAATACCAAGGGCGCGGCATTGCCGGACATCTTGTCGGCATGGTCAAGCAGCGATACCACGATTACCTGTATATCGAGGTTATGCCTGAGGAAAGCAAGAATGCCACGTTCTATGAGAAGCATGGATTCCATATTATGGAGGATGGCGTCGCCATGCAGATATGCAATCCGGGAGAACGGCACTGACGGAACGGGCATCGGGCATGTCTTGAGAACTTCGGGCGGTGAGGGGCGCCATCTTTCGCCGGAGGCGTTTCCATTACCGCTTATATTTTTTGGGGTTCGGCTGTCAGATCTTGAATGAACGACGGATGAATCCGTATACGGTGTCCCAGTAGCGTTTCGGATCCACGGCGGAGCTTTCCATATGATCGGCGTCCGGAACCAGCAGACGTTCGCGGTCGATGCTGGAGCAGGCGTTGTAGTTCATGTCGAGGAAACGTGGGCTGACCATGCGGTCCTTTCCTCCATGGATGAACAGCATCGGAATGACCGTATGCCGCAATGACGGTATGCAGGACGCTTCGGTGAAATCATAGCCGGCACGGCGCTTGCAGATCAGACCCGCCGCGTCCACACATGCCGAGGCGAGAAGCTTTGGCATGTGGAACATGCCTCGCGCGCTGTCTATGAATTCCATGCGGGCGGAAGTGTATCCGCTTTCGGCGATTGCCGCGATGACATTGCGTGGCAGTTCCGGCGTGCCGGTCGTCATCATCACCGTCGTGGCTCCCATGGATCCTCCGAATAGGAGAATGCGTGCTTGATCGTCGCTATCCACAATCAGCCGTATCCAATCAAGCAGATCATTGCGCTCCAACCATCCCATGCCTACATATCGTCCTTCGCTCAGATCCTGGGCCGTTGGGATGGTGCGAGGACGGTGAAGCCATGCGGGCATAGCGGTGTGCCCATTTGGCTTGTTCTTCAGGGGCTCCGGTATAGCCATGCACGCAGATGGCATATATATGCGGCGTCGGGTCGATGCAATCCGGATCGAAGAGCCAGCCATGCAGCTTAAGCCCATCGCGGCTGGTGATGGATACCGGCTGTTTCGTTTCGGAAAACCATTGCTCGGCCTCTTTGGCCTCGCCTTGGTTCATCTTTCCCTCGCGATCCGGAGCGATCAGCGCCTGATGGAAAATGGAATGCTTCCACTGCGTGTCGATGGCAAAGCGGAACAGCATATGTGCTGACGCCGCGAGCAATCCCGTCGCTGCGACGGTCGTGACGCCAGTCGCGAGCTGAATGTTGCGGATGAGCGCGGAATGGTCATGCGTCGTTGCCATTTTCTGATTCCTTACCACTGGTTGGTGCTTGTCTGACTACGATTGTACGTGGGTTTGCGCATAGTCCGCGTTTTATGCACCTTGCTCCTCTGATTGCAGGGAAATGTCAGCGCACCATGTATACTAGATAACTGTTGTCTTGGCGAGGGAGGTTCCGCCTCCGTTATCGACTTGGCGTATGATATGAAACTCCTTGGGTTTTTTATGCGGCTCGTCGGTGCGCCGAAACATAAGAACGATGTATCAAGGAGATATTGATTATGGCTACCACCATCACTCTTGAAGGCGCTGCCCGTACCGAGTTCGGCAAGGGCGCTGCCCGCCGCATGCGCGTCGCCAACCTCATTCCGGCCACCGTGTACGCCGGCGGCGAGGATCCGGTCTTCGTGCAGCTGCCGATGAAGGAGACCACCCTGTCCCTGCGTCACACCAACGCTCTGTTCACCATCAAGTACGGCGACGAGACCAAGATGGCCGTCGTCAAGGATGTTCAGCGCAACCCGGTGAAGCGCATCGTCGAGCACGTTGACTTCTACGAGGTCAAGGCTGGCGAGAAGATCGACGTCGAGGTGCCGGTGTTCGTCGAAGGCACCCCGAAGGGCGCTGCTGTCGCATTCGTCGACATCCAGGAGCTCAAGGTCCGCGCCGATGTCGCCAACCTGCCGGAGAAGATCGTGGTCAACGTTGATGGCCTGACCGATGGTTCCAAGGTCTTCGCCAAGGACGTCGTGCTGCCGGAAGCGTCGTACTCGATGTCGAGGATCCGGAAGAATCCGTCGTCACCGTCGAGGTGCCGGAAGATGCCGCACCGGTTGAGGCCGCTCCGGCTGCTGACGCCGCTGCCGCTCCGGCTGCTGACGCTGAGTGAGCCGTATCGTTGTCTATACTGGCTGCTCCACAAGCATGAGGTAGCCGGTGAGGAAGGGGTCCGTATGGGCCCCTTCCTGCTTTATGAGGATCGTTATCTCATATCGCGAACGCCGGTTATCGAAAGCGTTTATGGTGTGAGAGAGTACATACCAGAACCCGGCGCCACAAGCGCCGGAGACCAATAACCGCTGGCCGCCTTTGGGTGGCTGATGCAACTAGAAGAAGTAAAGAATGACTGAACAGAATCATCACGATCCGGCGGAGCTTGACAAGCTCGCCGAGAAGTTCACCGTGCTCCCGAACGACAACCCGGCATCCGACGCCAAGCGTGCCGAACTCATCGACAAGCCGGCTTTCGGTCAGGTCTTCTCCGACAACATGGCCCACATGACCTGGACCAAGGGTGAAGGCTGGTCGGACCGCCGCATCGAGCCGTACGCGCCGCTGAAGATGGACCCGGGCGCATCTGTTCTGCATTACGCCCAGGAATGCTTCGAAGGTCTGAAGGCCTATCGTCACGCCGACGGCTCCACTTGGCTGTTCCGTCCGGATGCGAACGCCGAGCGTTTCCAGAACTCCGCCAAGCGTCTGTACCTGCCGGAGCTGCCGATCGACGACTTCATCGGCTCTGTCGCCGCCCTCGTCAAGCGCGATGTGAACTGGGTTCCGTCCCGTCGCGAATACACGCTGTACATGCGTCCGTTCATGTTCGCTTCCGAGCCGTTCCTTGGCGTGCGCGCTCCGCAGGAAGTGGATTATTGCGTGATCGCCTCCCCGTCCGGACCGTACTTCCCGGGCGGCGTGAAGCCGGTCAGCATCTGGGTTGAAGACAAGTGGTTCCGCACCGGCCCTGGCGGCACTGGTTTCGCCAAGTGCGGTGGCAACTACGCCGCATCCCTGCTTGGTGAGTACACCGGCATCGACCACGGCTGCCAGCAGGTGTGCTTCGTCGACGCCGCCACCAAGACCTACCTTGAGGAGCTTGGCGGCATGAACATGATGGTCGTGCACAAGGACGGCCACGTGGAAACCCCGTCCCTGACCGGCAACATCCTGCCGGGCGTGACCCGCCGCTCCCTGATCCAGCTCATCCAGGACAACGGCCACGACGTGGTCGAGACCATGATCGCTCTGGACCAGCTGCTTGAGGACATCAAGTCCGGCGAAGTCACCGAGGTGTTCGCCTGCGGTACCGCCGCCATCATCACCCCGATCGGTCGCTTCAAGTCCGAGAAGTTCGATGTGACCGTCGCCGACGGCGGTTCCGGCGAGTTCACCCTCGCACTGCGCAACCAGCTGCTCGGCATCCAGCTTGGCGAGATCGAAGACCCACACAACTGGATGTGGAAGGTCTGCTGATTTTCCCGTTAGCGATTATTAGCTGACATATAGCTGTAATGGCCGCCGGAGGGTGGCGCGTGCTTCAGGCCAATTCACATGGTCTGGCAATGTACGTGCCGCCCTCCGGCTCTTTTATTGCAGCTCTTGCCCCATATTGTGCTATTTTTAACAGCTGGTTGGAAAAGAAATATGTGAGGGAAGGGGAGTGGCCATGGAAGTGGCGCTGGAAAGCAACGGCTTCTTCATAGGTATCGAATATCTGGCGACCTTCTGCTGCGGCATGGTCGGCGGGCTCGCCGCCGTACGCAAAGGCTATGATATTTTTGCGATTCTCGTCACCACATGGCTCACCGCATTGGGTGGTGGCATCATTCGTGATGTGCTGCTCGGAGCGCTTCCTCCCGCAGGCGTCTACCGACAAGCTGGTGATCACCGCACTGCTCGCAGCTGTGGCCGTAGCATCATTTATCCCGAAGTCGACAAGCTCAAATGGTCCATGCTGTCATTGGACGCGCTGGCATTGGGTCTTTACGCCGTCAACGGCACATCCAAAGCCATGATGTACCACATGTCCGGCACCACGGCAGTGTTCCTGGGCATGTTCACGGCACTTGGCGGCGGACTCATCCGTGACATGCTCATCAACGAGGTGCCCATGGTGATCCGCGACAAGCATTGGTACGCGGTGCCTTCAGCCGTTGGATGCGTATTGACGGTACTCGTATGTAAAGGAGTGAACGAGGGAATCGTCAGTTTTCCCGCCGAAGTCTTGCTTGATGTGCTGATTGTGGTGCTGATGGTGGCCATGCGGCTTATCTCCGTGTTTTTCGACATTCAATTGCCGGGGGCTTTGGCCAGGCATAACACCTACCTGCCGAGCGAAGCCAAATATCTCAAACGTCCGGTCATCCATCCCGATCGGAATGATGACGATATCAAGCGTAAGTGAGCATTTTCAACAGAGTACGAAATGTAAAAAAGAAGAAGCCCCGCAGGTTTTCCTGCGGGGCTTCTTACAAGCTGTGAGTTACGAAAACTCAGAGAGCGTTGATGGCCACAGCGAGACCGGACTTGCGGTTGGCAGCCTGGTTCTTGTGGATCACGCCAGCGCCGGCGGCCTTGTCGAGCTTCTGGGCTGCGACCTTGTAGGCGGCTTCGGCGGCGGCCTTATCGCCAGCGGCGATGGCTTCGCGGGTGGCGCGAACGGCAGTCTTCAGGCTGGACTTCACGGCCACGTTACGCTTGTGCGCCTTCTCGTTGGTGAGAACGCGCTTCTTCTGCGACTTGATGTTTGCCACTATTTCTCCAAACGACGTTTGCTATAAGGACATACAAACGATGATGATAACATGGCACGCGGATAAATCGCCAATGCGTATAAGAGTGTCGCGGAAGGACATGCCGACACTACCAGTTAGAATCGTTTGCGTCGAATATTTCCAGAGGAGGATGGCGTGGGCCAACAGCATAATCAGCCCGGGTACACCGATCAGTCGTTGATCCGCAACTTTTGCATCATCGCGCATATCGATCACGGCAAATCAACGGTGGCGGACCGTATTCTGCAGTTGAGTGGCATCGTGCCGGAGCGCGAGATGCGCGATCGCTTCCTCGACCGCATGGATATCGAGCAGGAACGCGGCATCACCATCAAATCGCAGGCCGTGCGCGTGCCGTGGACGGTTGACGGCACCGAATACACACTCGGCATGATTGATACCCCCGGCCATGTGGACTTCACATACGAGGTGTCCCGAGCGTTGGCCGCATGCGAGGTGCGGTGCTGCTTGTCGACGCCACGCAGGGCATTGAAGCGCAGACGCTGTCCAACCTGTATATGGCCATCGACCATGATCTGGCCATTATCCCCGTGCTCAACAAAATCGACCTGCCCAGCGCCGAACCCGACAAGCATGCCGAGGAAATCGCCGGCTGATTGGTTGTGACCCGTCCGACGTGTTGCGCGTCTCCGGCAAAACCGGAGAAGGCGTCGCCGAACTGCTCGACCGTATCGTCGCCGAAGTGCACGCGCCGGCGGGCAACCCGGACGCGCCTGCCCGCGCGCTCATTTTCGACTCCGTATACGACTCCTATCGTGGCATCGTCACTTACATTCGTATGGTCGACGGTGAACTGAAATCGCGCGAGAAGCTGCACATGATGGGTATCGGCATGACGCATGACCCCATCGAAATCGGCGTGATCAGCCCGACATGATGCCCACCAAGGCGCTTGGCGCAGGAGAGGTCGGCTATGTGATCACCGGAGCGAAGGACGTCAGCCAGTCCAAGGTGGGCGACACCATCACCTCCGCCATAAATCCGGCTACCGAGCCGCTCGAAGGCTACCGTGATCCGCAACCAATGGTCTACGCCGGCCTGTTCCCAATCGACAACGCGCAATATCCGGAACTGCGCGAGGCGCTTGACAAGCTCAAGCTCAACGACGCGGCCCTCATCTACGAACCGGAAACCTCCGTGGCGTTGGGCTTCGGCTTCCGTTGCGGCTTCCTGGGCTTGCTGCACATGGAGATCGTCACCGAACGTTTGAGCCGCGAATTCGACCTTGACCTGATCTCCACCGCGCCGAACGTGCCGTACGAGGTCACCGCGGAAGACAATTCCGTGCATCGCGTCACCAATCCGAGCGAATTCCCCGAAGGCAAGATCAAGAAGATTGTCGAACCGATGGTTGCCGCCGACATCATCACGCCGAAGGATTTCATCGGTGCGGTGATGGACCTGTGCCAAGACCACCGTGGCCAGATGGGCACCATGGAATACATTTCCGCCGACCGTGTGGAAATGCATTACCGTATTCCACTCGCCGAAATCGTCTTCGACTTCTTCGACCAACTGAAGAGCCGTACCAAGGGGTATGCGTCGCTCGACTACCACGAGGATGGCGAACAGTCCGCCGATCTGGTGAAGGTCGACATCCTTATTCAAGGCGAGAAAGTCGATGCGTTCAGCGCCATCGTGCACCGTGACAAGGCGTACAGCTATGGCGTGATGATGACCAAGAAGCTGCGTGAGCTCATTCCGCGTCAGCAGTTCGAGATTCCCATCCAGGCTGCCATCGGTTCTCGAATCATCGCACGCGAAACCATCCGCGCCCTGCGCAAGGACGTGCTCGCCAAGTGTTACGGCGGCGACATCTCCCGTAAGCGTAAGCTGCTCGAAAAGCAGAAGGCCGGCAAGAAGCGTATGAAGATGCTCGGCCATGTGGAAGTGCCGCAGGAGGCGTTCATCGCAGCCCTGTCCACCGGCGAAGCGGGCAACGACCGCGACACCAAGGACAAGATTCGCGCCGCGCAGAAGTCCGAAGGCTGAGCCTTTCGTGACGTTCGAAATCTACATTCATGTTCCGTTTTGCTTACGTCGCTGCGGCTATTGCGACTTCAACACCTACACGGCCGTGGACATGGGCGCGGGCGCGTCACGCGGCAACTACGCGAACATGGTTATCCGCGAAATGGCGATTGTCCGCGATTGGCAGACAACGCACGGTATCAACGAGCCGAAGGTGGCAACCGTCTTCTTCGGCGGCGGTACGCCGACCACACTCAAGGCAAGCGATTTGATCGCCATGCTGGATGCGGTACGCGCCACATGGGGCATCGCCGATGACGCGGAAATCACCACCGAAGCGAATCCCGACACGGTGAATGCCGACTATGTGAAAGAACTCGCAGACGGCGGTTTCAATCGTATTTCCTTCGGCATGCAATCCGCGGTACCGCATGTGCTTGCAACGCTCGACCGTACGCATACGCCGGAAAACGTCGCCGCCGGAATCGCAGCGGCCAATGCAGCAGGCATGCGTTCCAGCGTCGATCTGATCTACGCGCGCCGGGGGAGAGCCTTGACGATTGGCGCACATCCGTCCGCACCGCCATCGATTTGGGCGTCAACCATATTTCCGCATATGCGCTCACCATCGCGCCGAATACGAAAATGGGACGACAGATCGCGGCGGGCACGTTGTCGAGACCGGACGATGACGACGAAGCGAACAAATACGAAATCGCCGACACGATGTTCACCGAAGCCGGCCTCGAATGGTATGAGATTAGCAATTGGCTCGTCCTGGATACGAGTCGCAACACAACCTTGGCTATTGGAGGAACGTCGATTGGGCCGGTCTCGGTCCCGGTGCACATTCGCATTATGGCGATTGCGAAGACGGCAAAGGATTGCGCTCCTGGGATATCGCGCATCCGCGATTGTGGGGCACCGCCATCAATGAGGGCAATGTGCCATGGGCCGCAGTGAACGCATCACTGCCGCCGAGGACATCGAAGAGACCATCATGTTGGGCCTGCGCATTCGTGAAGGACTCGACACCAGACAATTCAGCCACTTGATTCCTGAACAAAAATGGATTGAGCTTGAACACGACGGGCTGATCACAATGCTTGATGGCCGCGCCATACCCACTTTGCGAGGCCGACTGCTCAACGACACCATCATCACGGAGCTGTTGGAAACACTGGACTGACCGGGTTAATGAGCATAAGTGAAGTGCGTGCGCATGAGCATGACATGCGAAGTATGCGTTCATGGGCTAAATCTCTGCGAGGCATTGACAAAAATAGCCATTCGTTATATGGACACGTGCAACGTTGCCGACATAATGGCGCGGTATTCTAAACCACGCATTAAAGAACCGCAAGACTTTTCTTGCCCAAAAACATTGAAGGTGGTTTCGGTGACTTTCCACGCCCCGTTAGATCTGACGATCCATGATTCCCAAGGTATGTACGATCCTGGAGCCGAGCATGACGCTTGCGGCGTGGGTATGGTCACCACCCTCAACAAGCGTCCGGAACGCAAGATCGTCGATGACGCCATCGAGGTGCTGGTCAATCTGAACCATCGTGGCGCCGTGGGCGCCGAGGAGAACACGGGCGACGGCGCAGGCATTCTCATGAGTATGCCCGACGAATTCATGCGTGCCACGGCCGGTGTGGAGCTTCCTGAAGAAGGTCATTACGCCGCGGGCATCGCCTTCTTGGATCGCGACATCGCCACTTCCGGCCAGCAGGAGCAGGCCATTTCCAAGATCGTGCGCGAAGAGGGCCTCGAAGTGCTCGCATGGCGCGTCGTACCCACCAATCCGGACGGACTCGGCCTGCAGGCCCTGGCCAGCATGCCGGCGTTCAAGACGCTGATCGTGGCCGATCCGGAAGGCAAGCTCGGTGGCATCGAACTCGACCGCAAGACCTTCCGCATCCGTAAGCGCGTGGAACACGAGGTAGGCATCTACTTCGCGTCCCTGTCCGCCCGCACCATCACCTACAAGGGCATGCTCACCACCATGCAGCTCAAGCCCTTCTTCCTTGACCTGTCCGACGAACGCATGAAGGCGAAAATCGCCATCGTCCATTCCCGCTTCTCCACCAACACGTTCCCAAGCTGGCCGCTGGCACAGCCGTTCCGCCAGCTGGCGCACAACGGCGAGATCAACACCATCCAAGGCAACCGCAACTGGCTGTCCGCACGTGAAGGCCGACTGAGTTCCGAACTGCTCGGCGAATTCAAGCCGCTGCTGCCGATCGCCACCCCCGGCTATTCCGATTCCGGCACTTTCGACGAATGCCTCGAACTGCTGCACCTCGCCGGCCGTTCCATGCCGCACGCCATCTCCATGATGCTGCCGCCGGCATGGGAGAACAACGACCAGCTCGATCCGGACGTCAAGGCTTTCTACGAATACAACAACACGCTGATCGAACCATGGGATGGCCCGGCGCACATCATCTTCACCGACGGCACCCAGGTTGGTGCTCTGCTTGACCGTAACGGCTTCCGCCCGGGACGTTGGCAGGTCACCGACAATGGTTATGTCGTACTCGCGTCCGAAACCGGTGTGCTGCCGGAAGTCGCCGAGGAGCATATCGTCACCAAGGGCCGTCTGGAACCGGGCAAGATGTTCCTCGTCGACACCGACGAGGGTCGCATCATCCCCGACGAGGAAATCAAGAAGACTCTTGCCAGCCAGCACCCCTACCGCAAGTGGGTGGAAGGCAACTCCGTGGAATTGAGTCAGCTGCCCAAGCGCGAGCACGTCAACCACTCCGGTCAGTCCGTGCAGCGTCGTCAGCGCGCCTTCGGCTACACCGAGGAAGATCTGAAGCTGCTGCTCGCCCCAATGGCCAACACCGGCAAGGAGCCGCTCGGCTCCATGGGCAACGATACGCCGCTCGCCGCGCTGTCCAAGCACAGCCGCATGCTGTTCGATTACTTCACCCAGAAGTTCGCGCAAGTCACCAACGCCGCTCGACTGGGAACGTGAGAAGATCGTGACCAGCCTCGAATCCGCCATCGGTCCCGAGCCGAACCTGCTGGCCGATTCCGAACTGCACGCCAAGAAGATCCTCATCCCGCTGCCGGTGCTCAACTCCGACGAGATGGCACAGCTCAAGCGCCTCGACCGCGCCAAGATTCTCGGTGGCTATTACAAGCCATTCATCGTCAAGGGCCTTTACCAGGTGGCCGGCGGCGGACAGGCACTGAAGGACCGTCTTGACGAGATCTTCCAGGAGATCGACGAGGCGATTGAGAACGGCGCCAACTTCCTGGTGCTGTCCGACCGCGATTCCAACTATGCGTGGGGTCCGATTCCATCGTTGCTGCTCACTTCCGCAGTGCAGCACCATCTGCTGCGCCGCCACACGCGTACGCAGATCTCCATGGTGGTCGAAGCCGGCGATGTGCGCGAAATCCACCATGTGGCACTGCTGATCGCCTATGGCGCTGCCGCGGTGAACCCGTATCTGGCATTCGAATCCGTCGAAGACTCTCCCGCAAGCTACCTCAAGGTCGACGCGGAAACCGCCGTGAAGAACCTGACCCGCGCACTGTCCACCGGCGTGCTCAAGATCATGGCCAAGATGGGTGTCTCCACCATCATGAGCTACCGTGGCGCGCAGCTGTTCGAAGCGGTCGGCCTCAACAAGGACGTCATCGACGAGTACTTCACCGGCACCACGTCCCGTGTGGGCGGCGTCGGCCTCGACGAGCTCGCCGAGGAAGTCGCCAGCCGCCATCGCGTGGCCTATCCGACCCAATGGACCGCCCGCCCGCACCGCAACCTGCGTACCGGCGGCGACTACAAGTGGCGTCGTACCGGCGAGGACCATCTGAACGATCCGGAAGCCATCTTCCTGCTGCAGCAGTCCACCCAGCGCGGCGACTACAACCTGTTCAAGAAGTACTCGAACCACATCAACGACACCTCCAACCGTCTGATGACGCTGCGTGGCCTGATGAAGTTCAAGTCCACCCGCAAGCCGATCGACATTTCCGAAGTCGAGCCGGCCAGCGAAATCGTCAAGCGTTTCTCCACCGGCGCCATGAGCTACGGCTCCATCTCCCAGGAGGCGCATGAGACGCTCGCCATCGCCATGAACACGATCGGTGCACGCTCCAACTCCGGTGAAGGCGGCGAATCCGAGGATCGTATCAACGATCCGCTGCGCTACAGCAAGATCAAGCAGATTGCTTCGGCCCGCTTCGGTGTGACCAGCGACTATCTGGTGCATGCCACCGACCTGCAGATCAAGCTCGCCCAGGGCGCGAAGCCTGGCGAAGGTGGCCACCTGCCGGGAGCCAAGGTTCCGCCGTGGATCGCCAAGGTACGTCACGCCACCCCGGGCGTGGAGCTCATCTCCCCACCGCCGCACCACGACATCTACTCCATTGAGGATTTGAAACAGCTGATCAACGATGCGAAGATGGCCAATCCGAAGGCCCGCATCCACGTCAAGCTCGTCTCCGAATTCGGCGTCGGCACCATCGCTGCCGGCGTGGCCAAGTGCCATGCCGATGTGGTGCTGATTTCCGGCTATGACGGCGGCACCGGCGCGGCTCCGCTCAACGCCATCAAGCATGCCGGCACCCCGTGGGAGATCGGCCTGTCCGAAACCCAGCAAACGCTGGTTCTGAACGGCCTGCGTTCCCGCATCACCGTGCAGTGCGACGGCGAGCTCAAGACCGGTCGCGACGTGGTGATCGCCGCGCTGCTTGGCGCCGAGGAATTCGGCTTCGCCACCGCCGCGCTGATCGTCGAAGGCTGCGTCATGATGCGCGCCTGCCAGAAGAACACCTGCCCGCAGGGCATCGCCACCCAGGATCCGGAGCTCCGCGCACGCTTCAAGGGCAAGCCGGAACATGTCGTCAACTTCTTCATGTTCATCGCCGAGGAAGTCCGCGAACTGCTCGCGCAGCTCGGCTTCCGCACGCTGGAAGAGGCCGTCGGCCATGTCGAATGCCTCGACCAGGACGAAGCCATCAAGCGTTGGAAATCCGACGGCATCGACCTGAGCAACGTGCTCATGCAGCCGGGCCCGGTTCCGGGAACCATCCTGCACAAGACGATCGATCAGAACCACGAGCTCGACAAGCGCTCGACAACAAGCTCATCGAGCTTGCCCAGCCCGCCCTTGACAAGAAGGAGCCCGTGCGTATCGAAATGCCGATCCGCAACGTGTACCGTACGCTCGGCACCATGCTCGGCTATGAGATCACCAAGCGCTACGGCGAGGAAGGTCTGCCGGACGACACCATCGACATGACGTTCCATGGTGCCGGCGGCCAGTCCATCGGCGCGTTCATTCCGCGTGGCGAAACCATCCGCGTCTACGGCGAAGTCAACGACTACGCGGGCAAGGGCCTGTCCGGCGGCCGCATGGTGGTCCGTCCAGAGGACGGCATCACCTTCGATCCGCACGAGAACGTGATCGCAGGCAATGTCACCGGCTTCGGCGCGACTTCCGGCCAAATGTTCGTGGCCGGCCGCGCAGGCGAACGTTTCGCCGTACGTAACGGCGGCGCCACCTTCGTGGTGGAAGGCGTGGGCGACCACGGCTGCGAATACATGACCGGCGGTACGGTCGTGATTCTCGGCTCCACCGGCCGTAACCTCGGCGCGGGCTTCTCCGGCGGCAACGTGTACGTGCTCGACCTCGACATGAAGCAGGTCAACCCGGCGGCCGCCACCAACGGCGCGCTGCTGTTCGAGCCGCTTGACGCCGATGCCGACAAGCTGGTGCACGGTCTCGTCAAGCAGCATGCCGAAGAGACCGGCTCCGCTTCGCGAAGGCCCTGCTTGACGACTGGGAAAACAGCGCCAAGCGATTCACCCACATCGTTCCGAAGCACTTCCTCGCCATGCAGAAGGCGATGAAGGAAGCCGAGGAGAAGAACATCGATTTCAATACGCCCGGCGTCTGGGAACAGGTGTACGAGCAGGTTATGGAAGGAGCGCGCTGACATGGGAGATCCTCGTGGATTCCTGAAGGTCCGTACCCGTCGCGAACTGGCCGAACGCCCCGTTGAAGAGCGAATCAAGGACTGGTTCGACGTTCACACCGAATCCGGCCTGCAGTCCTGGACCACCGAGCAGGCGGCCCGCTGCATGGATTGCGGAACCCCGTTCTGCATGAGCGGATGCCCGCTCGGCAACATCATTCCGGAGTTCAACGATCTGGTCCGTCAGGAGAAGTGGGAGGACGCGTACAACCGTCTGTCCGAAACCAACAACTTCCCCGAAGTGACCGGTCGCATCTGCCCGGCATTGTGCGAAGCCGCCTGCGTGCTTGGCATCCATCAGCCGGCTACGATGATTCAGAACGACGAACGCACCATCATCGATCAGGCATGGAGCCTTGACTACGTCAAGCCTCTGCCGCCGCAGCGTCTGACCGACCAGACCGTTGCCGTGGTCGGTTCCGGCCCATCCGGTCTCGCCTGCGCCCAGCAGCTCACCCGTGCCGGCCACACCGTGGTCGTATACGAGCGTGATGACGCCATCGGTGGTCTGATGCGTTACGGCATTCCGAACTTCAAACTCGACAAGCGCCTCATCGACCGCCGAGTCGAGCAGATGGAAGCCGAAGGCACCGTGTTCCGCACCGGCGTGGAAATCGGCAAGGATATCTCCTGGGATGACCTGCGTTCCCGCTACGACGCAGTGGTGGTTGCCATCGGCTCCACCGTGCCGCGTGACATGAAGATTCCAGCCGTGATCTCAGGGGTATCCATTTCGCCATGGAGTTCCTGCCGGACGCCACACGTCGCGTGTACGGTGTCAAGCCGGTCAACGACATCACCGCCGAAGGCAAGCATGTGGTGATCATCGGCGGCGGCGACACCGGTTCCGACTGCCTCGGCACATCCCTGCGCCAAGGCGCTAAGGACGTCACCGTGCTGCAGATCATGCCGCAGGAACCGAAGGAGCGTCCGGTCAACCAGCCATGGCCGACCTTCGCCCGCCTGTACAAGGAAACCTCCTCCATGGAGGAAGGTTTCGAAACGCAGCGCGCCGAATACGTGTACAACACCGACTCGGTCAACTTCGAGGGCTCCGATGAGGACAAGGCCAAGGTGAAGGTGGAGAACTCCACCGCCACCGAAGGCTTCGTCGCCGACGAGAACGGACATGTCACCGGTCTGAAGGTCGTCAACGTCGCTCCAGGAGAGAACGGGCCGTTCACCCGCCAGCCAGGCACCGAACGAGTGATTCCCGCCGATCTGGTGCTCATCTCCGTGGGCTTCCTGCACCCTGACACCACCACGCTGGTGGATCAGCTGCCGGTCGACCTTGACGGTCGAGGCAATGTGGCGCGTAACGACAAGTTCGCCACCTCCCAGGACGGCGTCTTCGCCTGCGGCGATGCCGGACGTGGCCAGAGCCTCGTCGTGTGGGCCATCTCCGAAGGTCGCTCCTGCGCGGCCGCGGTCGACGAGTACCTTACCGGCTCCACCGAACTGCCGGCACCGATCGTCGCTTCCAAGCGTCCGATGATGCTGCCGCGATAGACAACACTGTTGTAAGGGTATGAACGAGGTGGCCCGGCTCGCGAATAGTGAGCCGGGCTACCTGTTTTTCACCCGAAATGCGGTAAAGTAATCCCAGCACCATGCAACAAAGGAGTGACTAATGCCAAATCGCGCAGAACGACGTGCCCAAGCCAAGCGCAATCGCAGGGGAGTGCCACAGCAATACGACCAAACCCAAGGCCGCGCACGTTCCGGCATGTTGGACGAGTATCAGCTGCAGGAAAAGTCACGTCGTCTGCAGGACGGCACCGATGGGCCATGGAAGCCGAGTGCCAGTACGATCACGGAAACGGAAAACGTGCTGAACACCAATCCTGATTACAAGAATCCGAAGATGTTCAAGGCACCCCATTCCGTCCGCCAATGGTTCCGTGTGGCCAGCTGGGTGCTGATTGCGCTGTCGGCCATCGCCTTCCTCGTGGTCATGTGGCTGCCGTCGCATCCGATGTGGCTCATCTCCACAGTCGCCATCGTCTTCGCTGTCGGTGTGCTGAGCCTGTTCTTCACGGCCGGCAACCCGAAGCACAATCCGAATCTCGACCAAAACGGAACAGCCGTCTGATCACAAAAACGATGGAAAGCGGTGAGACAACCAGAAGCATTTGTCTCACCGCTTTTTCTATCGGATTTTAGGTATGCGCTACTTGACTTCGACTAACCGTAAAGGGTATGCGAGAATGCTGTTTCATCGTTTTTCAGAAAAAGAATGGAACTTTCTGAAAAGATGAAAACAATGAGTGTTTTTCGTGTCTGATGTTTTACAGTAGAACAGGAAACGCTAGAAGACTCGAGGAGGAGATTACAGACATGAAGGTTGACATTCTATCGCGTGAATACCCGCCCAAGGTGTATGGCGGCGCGGGGGTGCATGCCGAAGAACTTTCCAAGGTGCTGGCGGAACGTGTCGATGTGACGGTCCGCGCATTCGACGGGCCGCGCACGGCCGCCGACATTCCCGCGATTCCCGGAACCGACCCGAAAGGGTCGCTCACGGTCGTCGGCTACGACGTGCCGAAGGAGCTTGAGGATGCGAACGGTGCGCTGAAAACGTTGGCGTCGATTTGCAAATCGCCAACGACGTTGATGCCGACATCATCCATGCGCATACATGGTACGCATGCCTTGCCGCTATCTCGCCAAAATGCTGCATGACACCCCATTGGTCATCACCGCGCACTCGCTTGAACCGTTCCGTCCATGGAACGTGAACAGTTGGGCGGCGGCTACAATCTGAGCTCCTGGCTGAGAAAGACGCCTACGAGCATGCCGACCGCGTGATCGCCGTATCCGCGGGCATGCGTGAGGACATCCTCACCGCCTATCCGAACCTTGACCCGGACAAGGTGGTCGTAGTGCACAACGGCATCACCATGAGCCAGTTTGAAACCCCGGCGGATGACGATCCGGGCTGGAAGGTGTTCGAACGTTACAACATCGACCGCAGCAAACCGACCTTGCTGTTCGTCGGACGCATCACCCGTCAAAAGGGTCTGCCGTACCTGCTTCAGGCACTGCACTTCGTGGACCCGAACATCCAGGTCGTTCTGTGCGCCGGCGCTCCCGACACGCCGGAAATCATGGAAGAGGTCAAGACCGCCTTCGCCAAGCTCGACGAGGAACGCGGCAACATCATCTGGATTGAGGAGATGCTGCCGAAGCCGGAGCTCAACGCACTCGAACATGGCTGCGACGCATTCATCTGCCATCCATCTACGAGCCGCTCGGCATCGTGAATCTGGAAGCCATGGCATGCGGTCTGCCGGTGGTCGCCTCTGCGACCGGTGGCATTCCGGAAGTCGTCGTCGACGGCGAGACCGGATATCTGGTGCCGGTCGACCAACTGCATGACGGCACTGGCACCCCCACCAACCCTGACAAATTCGTGCACGATATGGCCGACGCCATCAACCGCATCATGGCTGACCCTGAAAAGGCGAAGCGGATGGGACAGGCCGGTTACGAGCGCGCCCGCGACCACTTCAGCTGGGAGTCCATCGCAGACAAGACCGTCAAAGTCTACGAGGACGTGCTTGCCGAACGGAAGTAGAACCGAACCTGTCTGATCGCGGATAACCGATCCGGCTGATCGATAGCCAGAATATTCCTGAAATGCCTCCTGCCGACGCACTATGCTGGCAGGAGGCATCATCGTATCCAAGTGGTTTGTGAAAATGGAGGGGACCATGAACGAACAGAACATCGCGTTGAAACTGGACGATGTGGAATTCCGTCGCCGCAGGCGCGTAATTCTCACCAAAGTCAATCTGGAAGTCAAAAAAGGCGAGAAATGGGTGCTGTTCGGTCCCAACGGCATCGGCAAATCCACGTTGGTGCAGATGATGAGCACCCGTGGATTCCCATCCGAAGGCACAGTCGACATTCTTGGAAACCGTCTGGGCAAAGTGAACGTGTTCTCCTACCGCAACCGCATCGGTTTGAGCTCGGCCGAACTCGGACGCGCGTTCCCACCGCAGGAAGATCCTCTTGACGCCATCGTGACGGCGCTGACCGCAACCACCGGCCGTTGGCGCGACACCTATACTGACGAGGATTACGCCAAAGCCCGCTCATTGATGCGTGAATTCGGCATCGAATACCTGGAAGGCAAGATGATGTTCAAGCTTTCCGAAGGCGAACGCACTCGCGTGCTTATCTGCCGTGCGTTGATGGCGGATCCCGATTTGCTGATTCTTGACGAGCCGACCACGGGTCTTGATTTGGGTGGGCGTGAGATTGCTTTGCGTGCGTTGAGTCGTGTTGGTGCGGAGCAGTCTGACCGCGCCGTGATTCTGGTGACGCACCGTCTTGAGGAGATTCCGCAAGGCTTCGACCATGTGGCGATCATGGGACGTATCACCGGCAACGAGGCGGACGCGTATGCGGATAATGTGGCCGGCAACGATCCGGCGCCGGGCACTATCGTGTATACGGGTGATTTGGAGCATGGTTTTACTTCTGAACGGTTGAGCCAGGTGTTTGGTTTGGATTTGAAGGTCACGCATGCGAATGGTCGTTGGAACGCGTACGCGGTGTGATGTTGACGTCGCCGTCACATTGCCGTCGCTTCGTGCCGTCTGCCGGTATGACGGCGGATACGGTAGCATAGGTTCGTTGCTGTCCGTGGAATAATGCGGTCTGCAATCGTAAGCCATAGTCGTGAAATCGTATACTGAACGAACGTACGAAGGAGCGTGAACCATGCGTCGAGGGCCGCTTGCCGCCGGTGAAAAAGTGCAGTTTACGGACCGCAGGTCGAATAAAATCACCGATCAGCTGGTGCCGGGTGGTGTGACGCAGACTTCGCATGGCATCATCCTGCATGATGATGTGATTGGCCAGACGGAAGGATCCGTTGTCGTGACGGTGAGTGCGAAACGTGAGGCTCAGGTCAACCAGACGCATCCGGAACGCGACGCGAACAAGCCGTGGAAGGGGACGCGTGCCATCGGTGGTTGGGAGTTCGCCGTCATGCGTCCGCGCTTGGCTGACTATGTGCTGTCCATGCCGCGTGGCGCGCAGATCATGTATCCGAAGGACATCGCGCAGGTCATTCAGCTCGGTGATATTCGTTCCGGTATGAACGTGCTGGAATCCGGAGCCGGTTCGGGCGCGATGAGCATCAATCTGCTGGATGCCGTGGGGGAGGGCGGAAGCCTCACCACCATCGAGATGCGTTCGGAATTCGCGCGCGTCGCCGAAGCCAACGCGACGGTTTACTTTGGCGAACGTCCCGCATGGTGGGATTTGAGGACCGGCGATTTCGATTCGGTCGCGGCTGGTTTGCCGGAACACTCCTTCGACCGCATCATGCTTGACATGCTTGACCCGTGGAACCGTCTTGAACAGGCGTATCGCGTGATCGCGCCTGGCGGCGTGCTCGTCGCGTACGTCACCACCACCACGCAGTTGAGCCGTCTTGCCGAAGCGTTGCGCGAGGCCGGCTGCTGGACCGAGCCGGACATTCAGGAGACTTTGGAACGTAATTGGAAGGCGCAAGGACTGGCCATCCGCCCCGATCACCAGATGATTGGACACACCGGTTTCCTCATGGTTTCTCGCGCGATGGCTCCGGGCTTCCAGGCGTTGCGTAAACGCGACCGTGCCACGAAGGACACGACGACCGACATCGATTCGTTGACGCTCGAGGAGCGTGCCGAACAGCTTGAGGATCTGGAATTGCGTGACATTTCCGATCGCAAGCTGCGCAAGGTGCTGCGTGACCTCGACGCGCAGGTCGAAGCCATAAAGGAGTAGATTTAGAGCGTTTCATGCCATGTCCCAGCGGAAAATCTGAGACAATGGACATTAGACATTTGAAATGCGGCGCTGGAACCGGATCGGAGCGTGCGATTATGGGAACGAGCCTGAAGAAGGTCGCCAAAAAGACCAAGGAATACAAGTATGTGCTGCTGGCGATGCGCCACGCCAAAACCGAGCCGTTCGGCGGCAACGGCAGCGACGTGGGACGTGAGCTCACCGACAAAGGACGTAAGCAGGCCAAAACCGTGGCCAAAGGATTGGCGGCGTTCAAAATGGTGCCCACTCGCATCGCATGCTCCAGCGCCACCCGCGCCCGTCAGACCTGCGATCGCATGCTCAAGGTGTTCGGCGACGATCCGAAAGTCGACTACCGGCAAAGCCTGTACGAAGGCGGCGTGCAATCCGTGTTCGACGAGCTCGCGCAAACCAAGGAAAAGCATCGCACGCTGCTCGTGCTTGGCCACGAACCGACCATTTCGATCGCCTGCCAATGGCTGGCCAGCACCGAATCCGATCCGACGTTGCTTGACCTGCTGAATCTCGCATGTCCCCGGCCTCGATCGCCGTATTCGGCTCGAACGAGCCATTCAACCAGTGGCAGCTGCACAGCGGCGAACTCATCGCGCTGCTTACCGCCAAAGACTTCGAGTAGGGCTTGCGTGTTCCGGGCTGATTCGGAACGATGAGCATTCCGCAGAGTGCTGTGATTTGACTTCAAGCGGCTTCAAGGTTGTATGGTGCTTTCTGAACCGATGTTCAGAATGATGGATAGGAGAGCCCATATGAACAATCCCAGTGCGTTCCCTCTTGGGGAACCAAATGACGGTTTCGCCCAGTATTTCGACGGACAGAGCTGGCTTGCGCCGGTACTTGACGCGCCTGAAGTGTCAATCCACAATGTGACGTTCGAACCTGGATGCCGGAACCACTGGCATATCCACCATCACGCGGCCCAGATTCTCATTGCGGTTGGAGAGCGTGGCTACTACCAGCTTGAGGCGAAGAGCCGAAGGAGCTTGAACCGGGACAGGCCGTCCGTATTCCGCCGGACGTTAAGCATTGGCACGGTGCCGCCCCTCACGAAGCTTTCAGCCATTTGGCGTTCATGATTGCGGATGGCACGGGCGACGTGACGAATGAATGGCTGGAACCCGTAGACCCCGACGCATACGAGACATTGCGTTAAATCCGCTTGCCGGGCTGTTCTGCATTATTGATCCATAAACATAAATGTGTGAATATAGACGGCATACGGACTGCGTTATAAGGACAGTTTATAACGACACTCAAATTTTCTTGATGTCTTATAGCTGGCGGTTTTGTGATAGCTTGAGCGGGTTGCATTGTTCATATCAGATGGAGGATTCATGTCCGCTCTTACTTCCGTCTCCGGTTTCCCACGCATCGGCCAGAACCGTGAGCTGAAGAAAATCATCGAAGCGTATTGGAAGGGCAACACCACCCTCGACGAGATGCGTGCCACAGCCAAGGAACTGCGCGCCAAGCATTGGAAGCTGCAGCAGGCCGCCGGCATCGACCTGATTCCGAGCAACGACTTCAGCTATTACGACCAGATGCTCGACACTGCCATCCTGCTCAACGTCATTCCGCAGCGCTACCAGCGTCTCGCCTTCGAGAACCCGGAAGAGACCCTCTTCGCAATGGGCCGCGGCTATCAGGGCGAGAAGGGCGACGTGACCGCCCTGCCGATGAAGAAGTGGTTCACCACCAACTACCACTACCTCGTGCCGGAAATCGACTCCGCCACCGACATCAAGCTCAACAGCACCAAGCCATTCGACGAATTCAACGAGGCGAAGGCGCTCGGCATCACCACCAAGCCGGTGCTCATCGGCCCGTACACCTTCCTCAAGCTCGCCCGCAATCCGCAGGCCGAGGAGCTCGACTACGACAAGGGCCTCGTCAACGCGGTCGCCGCGGTGTACGCCGAAGTCGTCGCCAAGTTCGCCGAACTGGGCGCGCAGTGGATCCAGATCGACGAACCGTACCTCGTGCTCGACAAGGAGCCGGGCGACGTCGAACTGTTCAAGAGCCTGTACGCCAAGATCCTGCCCGCCCGCGAAGGCAAGGTCAAGGTGCTGCTCAACACCTACTTCGGACACATCGCCGACGTGTACGAAACCGTCAACCTGCTCGGCTTCGACGGCATCGGCCTGGACCTGAACGAAGGCAAGGACGAAAACCTCGCCGCCGTCGAAAAGTACGGCGTGGCAGAAAACACCACCATCTTCGCCGGCGTGATCAACGGCCGCAACATCTGGCGCAACAACTACGCCGTGAGCCTCGGCCTGGTCGACGCGCTGAAGCAGGTCACCGCCAACGTGGCCGTCTCCACCGCCAGCTCCCTGCTGCACGTGCCGTTCAGCACCGAAGGCGAGGACGGTCTCGCCGACGACGTGCGCAAGCACTTCGCCTTCGCCGTCCAGAAGCTCGACGAACTGCACGAAGTCGCCGTGCTCGCCGACGCTTCCGACGACGAGAAGAAGGCATCCGCCGAACTCGCAGCCAACCAGGCGCTGTTCGACGCACCCGCGTCGCCGCCGATCCTGCGGTCGCCAAGCGAATCGCAAGCCTTACCGACGCGACTTCGTACGTCAGCCGGCACGCGCCGAACGCCAGAAGGAGCAGCGTGAGGCGCTGAACCTGCCGCTGCTGCCCACCACCACCATCGGCTCCTTCCCGCAAACCAAGGAAGTGCGCGCCGAACGCGCCAAGCTGCGCAAGGGCGAGATCACCAAGCCGAATACGACGAATTCATGAAGAACCAGATCGACGCCTGCATCAAGCATCAGGAGGAAATCGGCCTCGACGTGCTCGTCCACGGCGAATTCGAACGCAACGACATGGTCGAATACTTCGGCCAGAACCTCAACGGCTTCCTGTTCACCAAGAACGCGTGGGTGCAGTCCTACGGCACACGTTGCGTCAAGCCTCCGATCGTGTGGGGCGACGTATCCCGCGCCAACCCGATCACCGTGGAATGGAGCGCCTACGCGCAGTCCCGCACCGACCATGTGATGAAGGGCATGCTCACCGGTCCGGTCACCATCCTCAACTGGTCCTGGCCGCGCGAGGACATCACCCACGAGCAGCAGACCCAGCAGCTCGCGCTCGCCATCCGCGACGAAGTGCTCGATTTGGAGAAGGCCGGCATCAAGGTCATCCAGATCGACGAGGCCGCACTGCGCGAGAAGCTGCCGCTGAGGAAGACCGACTGGCACAAGAAGTACCTCGACTGGGCCATTCCGGCGTTCCGTCTGGTGCATTCCGCCGTCAAGCCGACCACGCAGATCCACACGCACATGTGCTATTCGGAGTTCAACGACATCATCAAGGACATCGACGCGATGGACGCCGACGTGATCTCCTTCGAAGCCTCCCGCGGCGACCTTGTGGTGCTCGACGCCATCCACGACGCAACTTCGAAACCGAAGCCGGCCCGGGCGTGTACGACATCCACTCTCCGCGCATTCCGTCCGAACAGGAGATCAAGGACCGCATCTACGAGATCCTGAAGAAGATGGACGTCGAAAAGGTGTGGATCAACCCGGACTGCGGCCTGAAGACCCGTGGCAACGCCGAAACCTGGCCGAGCTGGAGAACCTCGTCACAGCGGCCAAGGCCGTGCGCGCCAAACTCGCCAAGTAAGGCCGGCATCGGCAATAACAGGCAAGATTTCCAAGGAATCACATGCATTCGCCAATCTTCTCGCTGGAGGTGTTCCCTCCCAAGCGCACCAGCCCTGTAGGTACCATCTACGATACGTTGGATGGCCTGCAGGGGCTGGACCCCGACTTCATCTCCGTCACCTACGGCACCGGCAAATCGTCCGACCGCACGTTGACCGCACGCATCGCGCATACGGTGAACGAATACGGCATTCCGGCCGTGGCGCACCTGACCGCGCAATACCTTGACAAAGACGACGTGGACGAGGCGCTCGACCTGTTCGACCAAGCCAAAGTCTCCGGCGTGCTCGCTTTGCGAGGCGACCGTGTGGAAGGAGCCGAACCGGCGGGAGTGTTCGACCATGCGAGCGATCTGGCGGCCTACATCCGCGAGAAGCGTCCTAATCTCAAGATCTACGGCGCCTGCTATCCGGAAAAGCACCCGCAGGCGGCCACGCTTGAGGAGGATATCGACAATCTCAAGAAGAAGGTCGACGCGGGCGTAAGCCACCTCATCTCCCAGCTGTTCTACGACAACGAGGATTTCCTTCGATTCGTGGACAAGGCTCGTGCCGCCGGCATCGACGTTCCAATCGAAGCCGGCATCATGCCGGTGATGAACGCGAAGTCGGTGCTGCGCATGTCGAAGATGTGCGAATCGCGTGTTCCTGAAAAACTTGCCGTCCTGCTTGACAAGTGGGGGAGCGACACCGCGCTGCTTAAAGAGGCGGGTATCGCCTACGCGTCCGAACAAATCTGCGACTTGGCGGCACGCGGCGTCGACGGCGTGCACCTGTACACGATGAACCATCCATGCGTCAGCCGGCGCATCTGGTCCAACGTCAAACCATTCTTCGTCTGATTCCGGACGATGCAACAAACACGAAAGGGATGGTTTCCGGCAACTGTCGGAAACCATCCCTTTCGCCATACTTACGGATATAAACGATTACTATGGGAACCATGGCTTCTTCTACGCATCAGTTTGGGGTGCTCGATCTGATTCGGGCAGGACTGCAGGATCTGGACACGGCACGCACGCTGCTTGACGAGTTGCGCGCGACGGCATCGACGACGACCGGCTACGCCTGCTGATGAAAACATTGGAACAGACCTGCGAGCCCGACATCGCGCTACGCAACCTCGTCGACATCATCAAAGCGTTGCAAAGCCAAGGCCGCGACTTCCACCAGGTCATCACCGACGACGCCGGACTCGTACGACTCGTCACCGTGCTCGGCGTGTCCGACGAAATGGGCAAGCTCATGCGATTCCGTCCCGAACTCGTCATGGCCGCAGCCAGCGACTCATGCGAAAGCCACCTGTACAACCACGCCCAGCGGCGCGCACATGTGCTCGAAGCGGTCGGTGCCGACCCTGTCGACAGCCGCACGCCGAAAGCCTCGAAACCCCTTGCGGAGGCGGCGACTGCCTTGCGACAGACCTACAGAAAACAGCTCGCCGCCATCATGGCGCAGGACACCACCGCGGAAGATCCCATCGAAATCCAGCCGAGAATCAGCCAGGAACTGTCCGATCTTGCCGACGCGGCCCTGGAAGGCGCGCTCGCCATCGCCCGCAACGAAGTGGACGGCAGCGAACACGTGCGCTTCGCCATCATCGGCATGGGCAAGCTCGGCGCACGCGAACTCAACTACGTATCCGACGTGGACCTCATCTACGTGGTGGAACCGGCGGACGCGGACACCAACGGCATGACCCTCAACCGTGTCGGCACCAAAATGGCCACCACCCTGCAGCGCGTATGCCAATCCGTCATCATGGGCGTCGCCGAACCTACATTGTGGCAGATCGATGGCGGACTGCGCCCCGAAGGCAAGGACGGCCCGCTCGTACGCAAACTCGAATCGCACGAAGCCTACTACGAACAGTGGGCGGAAAACTGGGAATTCCAAGCCCTGCTCAAGGCCCGCCCCGTGGCCGGTGACCCCGACCTCGGCCAAGCGTACATGGACATGACCCGACCGTTCGTATGGGCCGCATCCAAACGCGACAACTTCGTCTACGACTGCCAGCAGATGCGCAAACGAGTCGAAGACCTCATCCCCGCGCCCCTGAAGGACCGTGAAATCAAACTCGGCCGCGGAGGCCTACGAGACGTGGAATTCACCGTGCAGATGCTCCAACTCGTCCACGGCCGCGCCGACGAGACCCTGCGCACCAGCTCCACCCTCGAATCGCTGCAACGCCTCGCCGAAGGCGGATACGTCTCACGCAGACAAGCCAAGAAGCTCTCCTGGGACTACCGCTTCGAACGCGTCATGGAACACCGCCAGCAAATGTGGGCGCTCAAACGCACCCACCTGTTCCCGGACCTCGGCAAAGCCAGTCTCGGCGGCATCGAACGCAAACGCGACACCAACGACGACGAACTCAACCACAACCTCGAACTGCGCAGACTCGCCCGGGCCTTCCACATGCACCCCGAGGAACTCGTCGACAAATACGACGAAACCCGACGTGAAGTGCGCCACCTGCACATGGACATCTACTACCGGCCCATGCTGCCCATCAACGCCGGCCTCGACGACGAACAAGTGGAACTGTCCGCCAACGCCATGCAGGAACGCTTCGCCTCCATCGGATTCGCCGACCCCGACGCCGCCATGCGCCACGTCACCGCACTGACGCCGGCATCTCCCGTGCCGCGAAAATCAACCGCATCCTCCTGCCCGCCGCCCTCCAATGGCTCGGCGAAGGGCAAAACCCCGACATGGGACTGCTCAACTGGCGCAAACTCGAAGAACACTTTGGCACGGACAGCGAATACCTCGGCTTCCTGCGCGACTCGCCGTCCGCCGCGCAACGCCTGTGCCACATCCTGTCCAATTCGCGGTTCCTGGGCGACGCACTCAACAAATCCGTCGAATCCGTCACCTGGCTCGGCAGCGACAACGACCTGCAGCCACGCTCACGCGAAAGCCTCGACGTGCAGACACACGCCTCACTCGAACGCAACGCAGGCAGCATCAACGACTTCGCCAACTCCATCCGCGCCATGCGACGCCACGAAATCGAACGCATCGGACTAGGGTGGATGAGCGGCGTCATCGACGACAAGGCGTCGCTCGCAGGTATGACCGACGTATACGATGCGGCCATCGACGCATCGCTCACCTGGGCCATCCGCCACCAAACGCAGGAAATGGGACTCGACGAAGCGCCGGCGGCAATCGCCGTCATCGGCATGGGACGCTACGGCGGCAGGGAAGTGAACTTCAGCTCCGACGCCGACGTCATCATCATCTACCGGCCGTCCGATAACGCCGACGACAACCAAGCCAACCTCTTCGCACACAAAGTGCAGGAAGACCTCCGCGCCATCCTGCAAGGACCGACCACGCTCGAACCCAAAATCGAACTCGACATGGACCTGCGGCCCGAAGGCAAAAACGGACCCCTCGTGCGCTCCTACGCGTCCTGCGAGGAATACTACCGTTCCTGGGCGAGCACATGGGAGCACCAGGCGCTCCTGCGTGCGCGTTACGCGGCAGGCGACGCGGCGCTCGTCGAGGATTTCCTGATGAACGTCGCCGACCCGCTGCGCTATCCGAAGATCGATTTGACGGAGGCGCAGGTCGCCGAAATACGCAAGCTCAAGGCGCGTATGGAAGCCGAGCGATTGCCGCGCGGCGTGCGTAGGGACCGTCACCTGAAGCTGGGCAAAGGTGGTCTGTCCGACGTGGAATGGACGATTCAGCTGCTGCAGTTGCAGCATGCCGGCGACAACGCGAACCTGCGAGTCAACGGCACGATGCAGGCGTTGGACGAGTTGGAGCGGCGCAAGCTGGTTTCCGCCGGCGACGCCGTCGTATTGCGACGCGCATGGTGGATGTGCACGGCCGCGCGCAACGGCAGCTACCTGTGGAGCGGGCGCGTCAACCAGGCGGATATCCTGCCGGATGACACGTATTCGCTGGGAGGACTCGCCGTCTATCTCGGATACGACGCGAATCGCGGACAGCATTTCGAAAACGATCTGCTTGCCGTAATGCGCAAGGCGCGCGACGTGACGGAACGTCTGTTCTACGGCCTTTCATGAAACGATTCGAGCGGGCGCTCGGTGAACACGCGGTGAACGCTCCGGGTCAGTGTTTCGGGCTATAGTTGGCTAGGTCACTTTCAGTGGCCACCTTCAACCACAAGTTGCATGAAAGGTGAGCCGTTGTCCTCAGTACTCGAACCGGCGGTCGAAACGCCGATGGTCGGAAAAAGCGTCATCACTCTCGATGATCTTTCCATTCGTCAGATTCAGGAAATGCTGCACAAAGCGCAGTACATCGATTCCCATCGTAAAGAAGTGGCACACACCTGCGAAGGCAGGGTGCTTGCCACTTTGTTTTATGAGCCGAGCACGCGCACGCGTCTGAGTTTCGAAACCGCCATGCTGCGCCTCGGCGGCAAGGTGATCGGTTTCGCCGGCGCCCAGCTCGCCTCCGTCACCAAGGGCGAGACGATCGCCGACACGTTGAAGACGGTGTCCAACTACGTCGACGTGGTGGCCATCCGCCATCCGAAGGAAGGCGCCGCGCTGGTCGCATCCCGCGCCGCCTCCGTGCCGGTCATCAACGCGGGCGACGGCGGACACATGCATCCGACGCAGACGCTCGCCGACCTGGCCACGCTTCAATCGCGCTTCGGCCGTGTCACCAACCTGACCGTCGGCCTGTGCGGCGATCTGACCTTCGGCCGCACCGTGCACTCCCTGATCGAAACACTGTGCCGCTTCGGCAACGTCAACTTCGTGCTCATCAGCCCCGACGAGCTCAAGACCCCGCAGTACGTGCTTGACCGCATCAACGCCACCGAATCCTGCTCCTACACCGAAGTCAAGGATCTCGTCTCCGTCATCGGCGATCTTGACGTGCTGTACATGACCCGCGTGCAGAAAGAACGTTTCTTCAACGAGGACGATTATCTGCGTCTGCGCGACACCTACATCCTCGACGAAGCCAAGATGCGTACGCCAAGAAGGACATGGCCGTGCTGCACCCGCTGCCGCGCGTCAACGAAATCGCCGTGGAAGTTGACGACGATCCGCGTGCAGCCTACTTCGAACAGGTCAAGAACGGTATGCTCATGCGCATGGCATTGGAAAGCTCGGTGGTCGGTGACGAACTGCCGGGATACGAACCGCTCGCAGCCAAGGAGGTTGAAGCCTGATGGAAGTCACCAGCATTCAGAACGGCATCATCATCGATCACGTGCCCGCCGGAACCGCGCTCAAGGTACTTGAGTATCTGAAGATCGACCCGTCCAAAACCAAGCTCGCGTTGATCATGAACGCCGACAGCCACATGTACGGCACGAAGGACATCATCAAAATCGAGGATGAGACCGAATCCATCGACCTCGACGTGCTCGGCCTCGTGGCGCGCACCGCGACCGTCGGCATCGTCCGCGGCGGCAAAATCGTCGAAAAGAAGAAGCCGACCCTGCCGGAACATGTCGTCAACATCATCAAATGCGTGAACCCGCGCTGCGTCACCACCACCGAGCCTGCGGTGCAGATGTTCCATCTGGTGCATTCCGACCGTCAGGAATACCGTTGCGACTACTGCGACGAGGAAGCGAAGTTCTGAAATCATGACCCTCACCCTTCACGACATCAAGGTCTGGAACACCGGCGAAGTCATTGACCTCGTCGTCCCCTCCGACACGGACGCGTCCGTGGACGCCTCGGCGATGACCATCGCCCCCGGATTCGAAGACCCGCACGTGCATTTCCGCGATCCCGGACAGACCTACAAGGAGTCCATGATCTCCGGCTGCGCGGCGGCGGCATCCGGCGGATACACGAACGTGCTCATCATGCCAAACACCGTGCCGGCCATGGATGGCGTGAAGGTGGAGGCCGGCCAGCCGGGCGCCTCCGAAGTGCTCGACGCCGAATACGACACGGTCATCGATTACCTGCAGCATTACGAGGCCGCTCATGGCGTGAAACTGCCGGTGCGCTACGACCTATGCGTATGCGCCTCAAAGGGGCGTGCCGGCCATGAGGCCACCGAAGTGGCCGACTGGATCGGCTACCTGCCGAACATGGCGACGAGCATAAGGACGCCTACCAGCTGGCGCATCCGGTGACCGCCATCAGCGATGACGGTTCCGCGGTGACCCCCAGCATTCTCGAACAGGTGTTCGAAAACGTCAAGGAGTCGGGACTGTACCTCATCGAGCATTGCGAACACCACGACACCGGCGCGGTCAATGACGGTCCGGTGTCCCGCAAGCTTGGCGTTCCAGGCATTCCGGAGGACACGGAACTCAAAATCGTCGAACGCGACATTGACATGTCCCGCAAAACCGGCGTGCACGTGCACTTCCAGCACGTCAGCACCGCGATCTCCTTCGACGCCATCCGCAAAGCCAAGGCCGAAGGACTTCCGATCACCTGCGAGACCGCGCCGCATTACATCGCATTGAACGACGAGGCGCTGCTTAAGTACGGCACTTTGGCCAAAATGAACCCGCCGCTGCGCTCCGAAGCGGACCGCCAGGCCACCATCGCAGCCGTCGCCGACGGCACGGTCGATTTGTTGGCCACCGACCATGCGCCCCACACCATGGAAGAGAAGGAACTCGGCTTCCTCGACGCGCCCAACGGCATCATCGGGCTGGAATGCGCATACGGCGTCTGCCACAAGATACTTGTCGACGGCGGATTCATTTCCGACGAACGTCTCATCGAACTCATGTCCACCGGTCCGGCCGAACTCATGGGCCACGACAAAACGGACATCACGGCGGTACTCGACGACTACGCCGACGCCGTGCCGGGAGACGACGACACCAAGCGCGTGCTTGATCTGGCCGCGTGCCCGAAAGCGACCAGGTGGATCTCGTGGTGCTGAACACCGGAGAGGAATGGACCGTCGACCCGGAGAAGTTCCACTCCTCGGCACGTAACACCCCATTCGGCGGATGGCAGGTCACCGGCCGGCCGCTCGCCACCATCATCGGCTCGAAGCTGGCCTTCAGCCGCATCGACAAGGAGGACTGATGGACCGTCTGATCGAAGCCATCGAAGACAAGCAGAATCCAAGCGTCGTGGGACTCGACCCCACCGAAGCGCTGGTGCCGAAGCAGGTCGTGGCCAGCTTCGCCGAGGAAATCGCCGAACAGGTGGAGGATCCGACGGAAGCGCCGGCAGCCCAACTGTCCGTCGCCTTCTTCGAATTCAACCGCGCCATCATCGACGCAGTAGCCGACATTGTCCCGGCCGTCAAACCGCAGATCGCCATGTATGAGGCGCTCGGACCAGCCGGCATCGACGCCTACAGCATGACCTGCGAATACGCCAAACAGCAGGGACTGTACGTCCTCGGCGACGTCAAGCGCGGCGACATCGGCTCCACCGCAGCCGCCTACGCCCACCATCTGAGCGGTGTGAACGCGGGGGAGCACGCTTTCGACCCGTGGCATGAGGACGCGGTCACCGTGAACCCCTACCTCGGCACCGACGGCATCACCCCGTTCGTCGAAGCCGCCACTGGTGCCGACAAGGACATCTTCGTACTGGTACGCACCTCCAATCCATCCAGCAGCGAACTGCAGGAACTCGAACTCGCCTCAGGCGAGCGCGTGTACGAGCATGTCGCCGACCTCGTGGAAGGCTGGGGAGCCGAAACCATCGGCGCGAACGGGTATTCCCGTGTCGGCGCGGTGGTCGGAGCCACCCATCCCGAGGAAGGCAAGGCGTTGCGGGCGCGCATGCCGCACACGTTCTTCCTGGTCCCCGGTTACGCGCGCAGGGCGGTACCGCCCAAGGCGTGGCCGGCATGTTCGACAAAGACGGCATGGGCGCGCTCGTCAATTCGTCGCGTGGCATCATCGGAGCCTGGAAGAAGTCCAGCAAATACAGCGAATCCATGAGCGCAGACGATGCGCTTGACTTGGTCGCCGAATCGGCGCGCGAGGCCGCGAAGGACATGCGCGACAATCTGCGCGCGGTACTGCCGTAAGCTACCAGAACAATCGAACGAAACACAGGAAAGGGAGTCATGACCGCCGCAGCAACGTTCATGCCGACCGTCGGCCAGGCGAGGGAAGCGGGATTCTTCCCCAGCAGGCACACGGTCGAAATCGTCGACAACCGCATGCTGGCCGATGGCGTGTACCGATTGACATTCCGCGACGAATTCATCGCGGGACATGCCAAGCCGGCGCAGTTCGTCGACGTGTATTCCAACAATCCGAGCAGACTGATGCCCCGCCCGTTCGGCGTGGCAGAAGTGGATGGCGATGAGGTGAGCCTTATCTTCGCCGTCGTCGGCAAAGGCACCGCCGAATTCTCCGAATTGCGTGCGGGCGACACCATTCGGGTGATGGGTCCTCTCGGCAACTCCTTCAACACCAAGGAGAACGCGAACTACGTGCTGGTGGCCGGCGGTCTCGGCGTGCCGCCGCTGGTGCGCGCCGCGCAGGCCATCGCCGAATCGGAGGGGTCGACGAGCACCGCGGTGTTCGGATACCGCAACGTGCGTTTCGGAGACGGATACGTCGGCCGGTACGCGGACAAGACATACAGCATCGACGAATCCGAAGGCAATGTCGTAACGCTCCTTGACCGTATTGAAAATGAACTGGTGAACGGCGAGCTGAAGCCGGTCATCCTCTCATGCGGGCCGTTGCCGATGATGAAGGCCGTCGCCGCATGGGCGGCGAAACGCGGCATCGAGGCACAGCTGAGCTTGGAACAGCGCATGGGCTGCGGATACGGCACATGCGTGCTGTGCACCGTCGACACCGCCGAAGGACGATTGAAGGTCTGCTCGGACGGACCTGTGTTCACCCGCGAACAATTGGGATGGGGGGAGTGAGCATGACCGCAGAACAACATGCGAACCTGTACGAACAGCACGAATGGAAGCATCCCACCCAGGTGGCTGGTATCCCGTGGAAGAATCCGGTGGCGACCGCTTCCGGCACGTTCCAATATGCTGCCGTGCGCTGGTTCTATGACGTGAGCCAGCTGGGCGCCGTCACCACCAAAGGCGTGTCTCCGGTGCCATGGGAAGGCAATCCTGGCATCCGTACTGCGGAAGGCCCCTCCAGCAACATCAACGCCGTCGGCCTGCAGAATCCCGGCGTGGACCATTACCTTGAGGACGATCTGCCGAAACTCAAGGCCATCAACGCCACCGTCATCGCCAACGTCGCCGGACACTGCGACGACGACTACGCGGAAGTCGTGTCCAAGCTCGACGATTCCCCGGCCGACATGCTGGAAATCAACGTGAGCTGTCCGAACGTGTCCGCAGGCGGCATGAGCGTCGGCACCGACCGGTGGCTTTGAGCCGCCTCATCACCAGACTGCGCAAGCTCACCGACAAGAAGATGATCGTCAAACTCACCCCGAACGTCACCGACATCACCGTGCCGGCACGAGCCGCGGTGGAAAGCGGAGCCGACGCATTGAGCCTGATCAACACGCTGCTCGGCATGCGCATCAACATCCGCACCGGCGAGCCGGTCATCACGCACGTCACCGGCGGCGTGTCCGGCCCGGCCGTCCTGCCGGTCGGACTGGCCGCGGTATGGCGCGTGCGCGCCGCATTGCCAGAAATACCGATCATCGGCATCGGAGGCATCGACTCCGGCGAGACCGCGCTCGAATACCTGTATGCCGGCGCCAACGCCGTCGAAGTCGGCGCGGCCGCATTGTTCGAGCCGACCGCGCCGCTGCGCGTGGCCCGCGAACTCGACGATCTGCTCGACGAACGTCCCGAACTCGCCGACAAGCTCGCCAAAGGCGAGACCTGGCGCTGAAATTTCGTAATCGATCAATGTAAGGAGAACAAGCAAATGACCGCATCGCTCGACCATCGTTTCACCGAGTTCCTGCTGGAATCGCAGGCGTTGAAATTCGGCGAGTTCACATTGAAGTCCGGCCGCAAGTCGCCGTACTTCATCAACGCCGGCGCATTCAACGACGGACGCAAGATCGCCCGTCTCGGCGCGTTCTACGCCGAGAAGATTGTCGAGGAGATCGAGGCGGGCAACCTGCCCAAGGATGTCGACACCGTGTTCGGCCCTGCTACAAGGGCATCCCGCTGGGCGTGTCCACCGCCATCGCGCTGACGTCCGCCCATGGCATGGAGGTCGGCTACACCTTCGACCGCAAGGAGAAGAAGGACCATGGCGACGGCGGCATGATGGTCGGCACGCAGCTTGCGGACGGCATGAAGGTCCTGCTCGTCGACGACGTGATGACCGCCGGCACCGCTGTGCGCGAGGTCATCCCGAAGCTCAAGGCCGAGGCGAACGTCGAGGTCATCGGCCTGGTACTGAGCGTGGACCGCATGGAGAAGACCAAGGATTCCGACACGTCCGCGGTGAAGGCCGTCGAAGCCGAATTCGGCTTCCCGGTGTTCGCCATCGCCAACGTGAAGGAGATCTTCGAAGCCGGCCAGCGCATCCAGAACGCCGACGGCACCCCGTACGTCACACCGGAGATCAAGGCCGCCGCCGACGCGTACCTGGAACAGTACGGCGCCTGACTGCGGCGTTCGCGCTGAACCGCGCTCATCGGCTGTTATAATCTCGGATATGACAGAAAGGCACTGTGCTGCTTTCGGGCAGTACAGTGCCTTTTCGTTGTGGTTCCTCTGTTCCGGGGTCAGTCGATGAGCGTGTAGCCGTGGCTGGCGACCACCGACTTGAGCTTCTCCAAGTACGTTTCGGCGCTTGGACAGCTTCGCGCGCTCATTGGTGATCCATCCGACAAGCATCGTCTCATCGGTGTCGAGCGGCACGGTGACGATCTTCTCGTTGTTGAGATCGCCGTTGTCGATGCCGGTGCACACCGTGTAGCCGTTCAGGCCGATGATGAAGTTCAGAATCGTGGCGCGGTCGGTCACGTTGATCTGCTTGGGGGAGTACTCCGGCCAGACGGCCTCCTCCGCGAAGAAGAAGCTGCCTTCCTCGCCCTGCTCGTATTGGATGAACGGGAACGGCTTCAGATCGTCCATGGTGACCTTCTTCTTGCCGGCCAGCGGATTGTCGCGCGAGATGAACACGTGCAACGGCGCGCGGAACAGCGGATGGAACTCGAGATGCTTCTCGCGCAGCAGCTTGCCGATCACGTCCTTGTTGAAGTCGGACAGGTAGATGATGCCGATCTCCGAAAGCATGTTCGCCACCTGGTTGATGATGTCCTTCGTGCGGGTCTCGCGGATGGTGAACTCGTATTCGTCGGACTTGGTGGAGTCGATCATCTCCACGAACGCCTCCACGGCGAACATGTAATGCTGCGTGGACACGGAGCACAGCTGTTTGCGGGGTTTCGCGTTCTTGTACCGTTCCTCCAGCAGTGACGCCTGATCGAGGACCTGACGCGCGTAGGTGAGGAATTCCGCGCCGTCCACGGTCAACGCGATGCCTTGGGAGGAACGGGTGAAGATCTCGATGCCGAGCTCGTTCTCAAGCTCCTTCACCGAGGAGCTCAACGCGGGCTGGGATACGTACAGCTCGTGCGAGGCCTCGTTCATGGAGCCGCATTCCACTATTTTGACGATGTATTTCAGCTGAAGGAGGGTCATAACGCCCATTTATACCAGCGTCGCTTTACGAAACGACGATTTATAGCGCTTCGTTTTGCATAGTGGACACGCGGTCGGTGGATGTGCGGCCTACAGCGGACGATGATATGGGCGCATGGCCGAGGCCCGTTCCGCGGGACGCAGGCGTACGTCCGCCGCGCTCACACGCGCACGCCCAAGGATTCCAGGTCCCTGCGCGCCTGGTCGGCGTCGACGAAACGGAAGGCGTGCATGCCGGCCGACCGCGCCCCGGCGACGTTCTTCGCGGTGTCGTCGAGGAACACGCTGCTCTCGGGGCTTAGGCCGAAACGGCTCATCGCCAGTTCGTAGATGTCGGCGTTCGGCTTGTGCATCTTCTCCACGCCGGAGACGACGGTGCCCTGCAGCAGTTCGGCAAGCTGCGGGAACTTCTCGAATGCGAAATGGAACGTCTCATGGGACCAATTCGTCAATCCCCACACGCCATAGCCGGCCGCCTTCAGATCGCGCAGCAGCCGCTCCATGCCGGGCAGCATGCGTGGCAGCGCGTCGTCGTAATGCGCGATGTAATAACGGAAGATCCCGGCGACGCGTTCTCCCTGCTCGGCCACCACATCGGGCCATATCGAATCGAAGTCCTCCCCGGCGTCCATACGGTCCTCGTATCCGAAGAAGCCGCAGGGGTCGTCGTCGGCGCAGATGCGGTCGACGGTCGCGTCGTCGAATCTGCCTTCAAGGCATGTCCGTGTCCGCCAATCCAGCAACACTCCGCAGAAATCGAAAACGACGTCGGTGATGGTCGGAACTGCAACGGTCATCGGGAAACCCTTCTTGTAGCGTGCGTCTGTCTTCCGCCAGTGTACCGTACCCATGTTCGTGAAGGACGTTTTCGTCTTCGCGTGCGGCGTTTCCTGAAAGTCATTGGGGCGGAAAGGCTCGCTTGGGTTTTTGAAAAAGGCTAATCTAGACGTTTTCGGAGATTGTGATGATTGTCATGCCGACCATTTCGAACATACAATCAATCCGAAATTAAATCAACATGTTGTCTGAATAGACGGGTGTCCTAGTGGAAAGCATTAGGAAGGGGCCGACGATGGCATATATCGAAATGGTGCACAGCTTCAAGCGCTACCATATGGGCGACATCACAATCACCGCCAACAACGATGTGAGTTTCGGCATCGAACGCGGCGAGCTTGCGATCATTCTGGGATCATCCGGAGCCGGCAAATCGACGGTGCTCAACATCCTGGGCGGCATGGACACGAATTCCGAAGGCAAGGTCATCATCGACGGCGTCGACATCTCGGACTTCAACGCGAAGCAACTGACCGATTACCGGCGCAACAACATCGGATTCGTATTCCAGTTCTACAATCTGGTGGCCAACCTCACCGCCAAGGAGAACGTGGAACTCGCCTCCGAACTCGTCAAGAACGCGGCCGATCCAGTGCAGACGCTGGTCGATGTGGGACTTGGCGGCCGCGGCCCAGCTGGCCACGGCGCAAGCGCAACTGGCCTCGGCCAACGCGTCGGTCGCCTCCGGACAGACGCAACTGCAGGCGGCACAGACGCAACTGGCTCAAGGACAGAACCAGCTCTCCGATTCATGGAACCAGCTGGCGAACGGCAAAACGCAGCTGGACGCGGCGCGAGAACAACTCGAAACAAGCAAAACCGTGCTCGACAAAGTCGGCGCGACGCTCGGCAAATGGGAACAGACCGGCATCACCGGCAAACTCTACGAACAAATACGCGGCAAATACGACATGGCGATCAACCAGTACAACGAAGCCTGCGCCGAATACAACAGACAGCTGAACGCCTACAATGCGGGACTGCAACAATACCAGAACGCCATAGCGCGGCTCGACCAAGGTTCGCAGGCGTATCGGAGCAATGCGGACAATCTCGCACAGGCATCCAAACAGATAGCCGAAAAACAAAACGAGCTCGGCAAAGCGGTGTCGCAGGCCGGCAAGCAAGTCGCAGACGGCGTCACGCAGCTTATCCAAGGCCAGAGGGACATCGACAAGGCCGAAACGGAATACCAGAGCAAACTCGCCGAATTCAACGCGCAGAAGCCCGAAGCCGAACGCAAGATATCCGAAGCCGAACGGCAGATAACCCTCGCCGAGGAGAAGATCGACAATCTCACCGTCCCGGCCTATTCCGTCAGTGGCCGCCGCGAAGGCCTGACCTCGCAAGGCTACCGCGTGTACATGGTCATCGAAGGCATCGTGGCGAAACTGGCGGACATCTTCCCGATCTTCCTCTACTTCGTCGCGGCGCTCGTCACCTTCAGCACCATGGGACGCATGGTGGACGAGGAACGCACCAATTCCGGAACGTTGAAGGCGCTCGGCTACGGCAACGCGGATGTGATGCTCAAATTCACCGTATACGGATTCGCCGCATCCACCCTGGCACATGCATCGGCGTGCTCGCCGGCCACACGCTGCTGCCGCTTATCGTCGCCCACGCATACAGCGCGGGATTCACCATGCCGGACATCATGCTCAAATTCCACCCCTGGATCACCATGGCCGCATTCGCACTTGCATGGATAAGCGCCGTCGTGCCGGCATGGCTGGCCGCGTCCAAGGAACTGCGCGAAAAACCGGCGAGCCTACTGCTGCCCAAGCCGCCGGCCAAAGGCTCGAAAATTCTTTTGGAACATTTCCCACCACTATGGAACCGTCTGAATTTCACACACAAAGTGACCGCCCGTAACATCTTCCGATACAAAACACGCATGTTCATGACGATCTTCGGCGTATGCGGAGCGGTATCCCTGCTGACGGCCGGCCTCGCCGTTCAATCCTCGATCGGACAGATAGGAAACCGACAGTTCGAGGAACTCATCCACTACGACCTGATCGTCGCCGAGGAATCCGACACCAACAGCGCGCAACGCGAGGAAATCGCCACGACGCTGAAGGGCAAAACCGTCCAATCCTCGACAGCGGTGCGCTACGAGGAACTGTCGAAAACCGCAGGCAAGGAGAACGATAAGCAGTCGATCACCCTGCTGGCCACCGACGACGCATACAACTTCAACGAATACCTGACATTACGCGACCGCAAAACACACCAACCACAGATACTGGTCAACAATGGCGCGGTAATCTCCGAACGGCTCGCCGAAATGCTCAACGTCTCGGTCGGCGACACCTTCACGGTAAACGACGAAAACGGCGCGCAACGCACCATCAAAGTCGCCGGCATCAGCGAAATGTACATCGGCCATTTCATATTCATGAACGCGCAATGCTACGAACACGTGTTCGGCGACCAGTACAGCACAAACGCATACATGGTCAGACTGAAAGACCACAGCAACGCCAACACGGAACGCCAAGCGCCAAATTCATGAAACTGGCCGCCGTGCGCGGCGTCGTGCAGAACACGACGCAGAAGAACATGGTGTCCACAATCGTGGGATCGCTCAACCAGATCATGGAAGTGCTGATTCTCGTGGCCGTGCTGCTGGCCGTGGTGATCCTCTACGACCTGACCAACCTCAACGTGTCGGAACGCATACGCGAGCTATCCACGATCAAAGTGCTCGGCTTCCACACCAGCGAGACCACGATGTACATCTACCGCGAAACGATCCTGCTGTCACTGCTGGGCATACTCGCCGGATACGGCTTCGGAGAATGGCTGCACCGATACATCATCACCGAAGTGCCACCCGACGAAGTCATGTTCGACCCCGCCATCAGCTGGATCGCATTGGCGGCCCCGGCCATCGTCGTGGCCGTGGTACTAGCCGTGCTCGGCTGGATCGTATACCGCCAGCTCGAAACGGTGGACATGCTCGAAGCATTGAAATCAGTGGAATGACCCTCCACGAAACGGTCAGCGGAGCAGCTCGCCAAAAGCCCGGGGAACAGCCGCGACGACATCACCGGCAACAATCGGATGCCCGATCGCGCTCGCCGGAGTCTTGCCCGCATGCCCATACAGATGCGGACGATGCCATCCGCGCTGCTCCGACCCGCTGGCCATCGCGCCGGCAAGCCCATGCATATACGCGGCGGCCGCGGCGACCTCCGGAACCAAAGCCGGATCGTCGGACAGCATGTCGTCCTGCTGCGCCAGCAACGCGCCCAACACGCCGGCCAACACATCGCCCGAACCGGCGGTGGCCATCCAGGCAGGCGCGCGCCCGGACAGGATGATCCGCGTGTTCCCATCTCCATCAGCTCCAACCACAATGGTGACCGCGCCCTTAAGCAGCACCGTGGCCCCCGTAAGCTCATGCGCGCGCAACGCCGCCCGCAATGGCCGGGCCTCCACCCACTGCCTGGAAACAACATCGGCCATATCGGCATCCAACCGATTCAGCAATGCGGCCAATTCGCCGGCATGCGGAGTGATAACGACCTGCGGCACAACATGGCACGGCAGCAAATCCAACGCGCCGGCATCAACCACAATGGGAGGCATGCCCTCCGCCCGCTCGTTCCGCGAGCCATCGCCATCCTCCAACGCGTAATGATCCAGCAGCGCGGCAATGGTCGCACGCTGCATGTCATCACCGGAAGCAACGTCACCCTCGGCGGGCACACCGGATCCAACCACCCACGACTGCACCGGCCCTTGCCCAACACAGCCTCCGGCAACACGGCCAATATCATATCCTGCGCACGCTGTGGCCCCAGATAACGCACCATGCCCACATTCGCGCACGCCGCGGCCCTCGCCGACAACACGGCAGCACCCGGATACCGCGCCGAACCAGTCACCAAACCAACCACTCCACGCGAATACTTGCCATCCGCAAGAGACGGAAGACGAACCGAATCCGCCACAAAATCGCCATCCGTCATCTCGGCAAACGGAACAGCATCATCGACATCGAAACCGAAATCGACCAACGTGATCCGTCCGCAAGCATACGAAGCCGGCGGCACCATCGCACACGGCTTCATCGCACCGAACGTCACCGTCACATCCGCAGGAATATACGGCCCCGGCAACGAACCATCATCAACACCCACACCCGACGGCGCATCGACGGCCACCACCAACGGCAAATCAGCGAAGGGTCATTGTTCGGCAACGCAGGCTTGTCCGGCAACACGCCATCCATACCCAAAGACGAAGCCAACGTGCCAGCGACACCACGCAACGCGCCGACCACGCCAATCCCCGTCATAGCATCAAGCACCACATGCGAACCCCGCGCACACTCGACCGCAGCCTGCAGCCGCTCACCAGCCTCACCCGCGGAAAAACCAGACGTGCACCCAGAAATATCAGCCGCCGGATCCAACACCAACACACGCCCACCCGCACGAACAAACGCCCTAAACGCATCCTCATGCAACGAACGGCCAACAGCAACCGCGGTAACCTGCGCACCCTCACGCGCCAACTCAGCCCCCGCATACAAGCCATCGCCACCATTGTCCCCAGCGCCAGCCAACACCGTGACCCGCGCATCCTCAACATCCAAATCCTCATCATCAAGCAACGACAACGTCACACGAGCCACCGCAGAAGCAGCCATACGCATCAACGGCACACCATCATCCAACAAAGGACGCTCCAACTGCCGGACAACATCGGCGGAATAGGAACTATACAACAACGTCTGCAAACGGTCGGCATCATCGGAGACATCCATGGAAAATCCTTCCCCTCGGCATGGAACCACAAACACCACTTTAGTCGTATATTAAAAACAACAAACAAAAACGGCATGGACGCCAAACAAGAAAACGGAGCGGAACATGGCATACATCGAAATGAAAAACAGCACCAAGCTCTACCGCATGGGATCCACCACCATCACCGCCAACGACAACGTCTCCTTCACCATCGAACAAGGCGAACTCGCATCATCCTCGGCGCATCCGGCGCAGGCAAATCAACAGTGCTCAACATCCTAGGAGGCATGGACACCAACACCTCAGGACAAGTAATCATCGACGGCAAAGACATCTCCAACTACACACCCAAACAACTCACCGCATACCGCCGCACCGACATCGGCTTCGTATTCCAGTTCTACAACCTCGTCGCCAACCTCACCGCACGCGAAAACGTAGAACTCGCCTCACAAATCGTTCCCGACGCACAAGACGCCCGACAGGCGCTCGCCGACGTAGGGCTTGCGGACCGCGTCGACAATTTTCCCGCGCAGTTGTCGGGCGGCGAGCAGCAGCGTGTGGCGATCGCTCGAGCGGTGGCGAAGAATCCGAAGATTCTGCTGTGTGACGAACCGACCGGCGCGCTTGACTACAACACCGGCAAGCAAGTGCTCCGCATTCTGCAGGACATGAGCCGCAAGAAGGGCGCGACAGTGGTGATCGTGACGCATAATTCTGCGATTGCGCCGATTGCGGACCGTGTAATTCGCATGCATGATGGACGTGTGTCATCGATTGAGGTCAACGAGCATCCGATGGATATCGAAGAGCTTGAATGGTGACGTTGCGACACGCTGTGATACGTATGATTTGCGTAAATGGCTGATTCGTGTAATATATGTGACTTGTGCACGGAAGCCAAGTCTTCCGGTGGGAACATTCCTGCGTAGCTCAGTTGGCAGAGCATCCGACTGTTAATCGGACGGTCACTGGTTCAAGCCCAGTCGCAGGAGCGCAGTTTCGGGTACACCGGAACATATTCCTGCGTAGCTCAGTTGGCAGAGCATTCGACTGTTAATCGAACGGTCACTGGTTCAAGCCCAGTCGCAGGAGCTTCTTAGCCCTTGGTTTTCCAAGGGCTTTTTGTTTCCGTAAGAACTTTTCGCTGCTATTCCAACGAATCGAGCACGTCGTCAATGAGTGTGCGGTCGTGTGCCGCATCAGCCTTGAGTCGAGGGAAGCGACGTATGACGTTGTCGGGACTTGCGTTGGCCGCACGTGCCACATTCGATTTTGACTCGCCATGCGCCACGGCGATTTCCGCGAGCCGATCCACTAGCGAATCCGAAACCTGCCGTATTTGCTCGCCAACCATAACTGGGACAATTCGGGTGAAAGCGTGTAATCGTCCTGCAGCTCGCTTGAACCTCCTGAATGGCGGCCCATAGCACCATGAATGGCTTGCGGTAGTAGGCGATGCGTTCCTCGGACGGCTCGCTCTCCAACTGCTGCAATGCCTTGCGTTGCGTAGTGTTGTCACTCATGTGTCCCATCGTATGCCACGTTCGGTGGCGTTTTGGCATGTCATGGCGCGACACGCCCGGCATCTGTGGATAAGTGTTGTTCTCCGACCACAAGTTCGTTCCAAGTCGACGGGCGGTCTTCGAACGTGCCATGATATCGATTCCCGGATAGAGACGCGGACCACAGGAGGCCTCATGAACAAATGGGAATACCGTCGGCGTGTTCGACACAATAAGATGTCCGATGACATTGACAAGCGCAACCGGCACCGGTGCGCCGCGGCGATGGCCGTATGCGTATTGGCGAACATCGCGTTCACGATATGCTGCGCGCAACCTACGGCGTCGGCATACGCGCAATCGGCTGATGACGTGGCGCATGAAGTCGCACAAGCGGCATGCCGCACATCAATGCAGTGGCCTTTGGAGCACGCGCAAGTAATCGGCGAATATGATGCGCCGGCTAAACAATGGTTGCCTGGGCATCGCGGTTTGGATTTGCGTGCACGGCCGCAAGACGCCATCATCGCGCCCGCGGATGGTGTGGTCGCCTTCAGTGGCAAAGTGGCGGGCAAATCCGTGGTAACGCTTCGCCACGGTGCGGAAACGGGAAGCCTGACGTCGACGTTTGAACCCGCGGTCACTACGCGACCGGTCGGGGCCGTCATCGCCAAGGGGGAGCGTTTCGCTCGTGTTGAAGGTGGCTCGGAACATTGCGCCGATGGATGCCTGCATTGGGGCCTCAAGAGCGGAGGACGTGATTATGCGGATCCGTCGGGCAGAGTGAGGCCGATGCGGGTTGAACTGAAACCGTTGTAACGGCCATATCCACGGGTGTTGTCGTTGTCCTGGGGTCGTGGCCTTAAAGAAAAAGTGCGGTATTCCGGCTATGATGCTGTCTGTACATTAGATTTCGAGGAGCGAGAAGCTTATGATCAAGGAATACACGCGCCCTTTGGAACAGGGAATTGACTCGGACAAAAACATCTTCTCAGTACTTGAGGAGCGTGTGGAACGCACTCCTGACGACAATCTTGTCGAATGCAAGAACGCTCAGGGCGAATGGGTGGCGTTCACCGCTGCGGAGTTCAAAAACAAGGTCGTCGCCCTCGCCAAAGGACTTATCGCTCGTGGCGTAATGCCTGGAGATTCGGTATCCATTATCGCGCATACCTGTTGGCAGTGGACCGCGCTTGATGTGGCCATCATGTCCATCGGCGCCCTTACCGTTCCGGTCTATGAAACGAATTCGCCGGCGCAGGTGAAGATGATTTTCAATGATGCCAATGTCAAGATGGCGTTCGCTGAGGATGATTTCCAGCGCGACAAAATCGAATCCGTCCGTGATCAGTGCCCGGATCTTGGCGACGTGTACGTCATCGGACTTGGTGCAATTGACACGATCATCGAATACGGCCGCGCGGTCTCCGACGCCGAATTCCTTGAACGTGAACAAACGGTCAAAGGCTCCGATCTAGCCACCATCGTATATACGTCGGGATCCACTGGCACCCCGAAGGCGTTGAACTGACGCATGCCAATTTCGTGTTCATCACCTATTCCGGCGTCAACTCCATGCCGGACATCGCCATGAAACCGAATCGTCGACTGCTGCTGTTCCTGCCGCTCGCCCATGTATTCGCCCGATACATGCAGTTCTTCTGCTTTGCCGGAAACGTTTCACTCGGTCTGTCCAGCAATCTGAAGACCATTCTCGCCGATTTCAAGGCGTTCAAACCGACGTTCATCCTCGCCGTGCCGCGGATTTTCGAAAAGATCTACAATGCGGCCTCGCAGAAGGCCGGAGCCGGTTTCAAGGGACGTGTTTTCGCTGACGCCACCCAGACGGCATACGATTGGTCGCATGCTCAGCAGTCCGGTGGGAGCATTCCACTCGCGCTGAACGCAAAACATGCCCTGTACAACAAGCTGGTGTATTCGTCAATCATGGAAGTGTTCGGCGGCCACGTCGAGTATGCGGTCTCCGGCGGAGCGCCGCTTGATTCCTCTATCGCGCATTTCTTCAACGGTGTCGGTCTGCCGCTATTGGAAGGCTACGGCATGACCGAAACGTGCGCCCCCTCGAGCGTCAATCCGACCGAAGGCTACAAGATCGGCACCATCGGCTTGCCTCTGCAAGGCGTGACCATGGGGGTCGACGAAGAAGGGGAGCTGTGCATAAAGAGCCCTGCCGTATGCGCCGGATACCACAACAATCCTGACGTTACCAAGCAGCAAATTGTCGATGGATGGCTGCATACCGGTGATCTCGGCTCCATTGATGATGACGGCTTCGTTTCCATCGTCGGGCGTAAGAAGGATCTCATCATCACCGCAGGCGGCAAGAACGTCTCCCCATGCGAGATGGAAGCATCCATCATGACTTCGCCGGTGGTGAGCCAATGCGTCATGATCGGCGATCGCAAGCCATTCATCGCCGCAATCATCTCCCTTGATTTGGCGGAGACGAACCTATGGCTGGAATCCAAGGGAGCGGAACAGGTCGCTGATTTGGATGAAGCCTCGAAGAACCCCATTGTGCGTGCGGAAGTGGAGCGTGCCGTCAACAAAGCCAATGAGCTCGCCTCACGTGCCGAATCAATCCGCAAGTTCGAAATCGTTCCCGACGAGTTCACTGAGGAGAACGGTTTGGTCACGCCGAGCATGAAGGCCCGCAGGCAGGCAGTGGTTGAACATTACCGGACGTTGATCGACAAGGTCCTCTACGTGCCGAGGAAGCCGGCGCTCACGCCGAATGATGTTCGAAATATGGTGGGGGCCGGTGACATCCGAGTGATGCCATCGGCCCCCACCATATCCGGAAGAATCCCGGAAGAATCATAGGCCCGCATCCGCCAGCGAAATGTAGCCGGGTTCAATCAGCGTTTTCTTGAGATTGTCGGCGCTGATCGCCAATGTCTCCTCATGGATGGTCGTAATTTTCTTCCCCTCGACCGTTGCGGAACGGATGAAACCGAGTTTGGAAAGTTTGCCCGAAGTGTTCAGTCGCACGCATGTCTGCGCGATGTCATCGGCCAACGCCTTGCGGTTCTCCATGGCGGTCATCCATTGCTTGCCGTTGACGATGTTCGGTATGGAACTGATATAGGCCCCATAGCCGGTGATTATCGGCCATTTTGCGTTTTCCTTGTTATCGGAATCGCTGTCGTCATCCGATGACGACGTCTTCGCAGGGTCAGGCACTGCCTGCCGTTTCAGGTCTTTTTTGCCCGTGATGCTGTCCACGATGCCGGAAATTGAGATGGAAGGGTTGATATCGGCTGAGGAACCTGTGTAGCCGAGTTTGTCCAACTCGTCGGCGATGTTCTTCGCCACATAGTCGTTGCAGGAGATGACGCCATCAAGGTGGACAGGGTGCGAATCGTCCTTGTCCGCGTCGAGACGTTCGGCAAGCACCGATTTGATTTGTTCGGCTTTTGACGAATCGAATGCCACGGACCGCCAGTCATCCTTGGTGGTCGAAGCGGTGAGCGTCTCGGAAGGAGATGCCGCTTTGCCGTCCTTGAAATACGGTTCGAGCACTTTCCAGATGCCTTTGAACATGTTCTGGGCGAAGGACGTGTCCGTTTTGGCATCATGTCCGTCGGCCGCGTCGTAGGGGAGTAGTACCTCGATTTGCTTGGGGGCATCGGACGATGCCTTGTCGAGCTCGAGCTTGTTGACGAGCTCTTTGGCTTGCAGTTCTCCAATCTGCTCGGCCGTGGTCATCGGCACGTACACGTCCGGCGCATACCCTTGAAGCGTATTGGAGATCAGAACGACCTTCATTCCTTCATTCTGCGCAAGCTGCAACGCCGAAACCAGCCGTTGCGCTGATTGCGCATAATCCTGTTCGTCCTCATCCGACGCGTCGGAGTTCCACGTGATATCATGCCGTGCATAGTCGCCGTATTGCCTGTCGGATTCCGGCATCTCGGCGACAGGCGCCACCACCAAGGTGGTTTTGGCTTTCGTGGACGAATGCTCGGTTCCGTTGATGTGATTCACCACATAGTCTTGGACGCTTTGACTTTGTTTGTCGAGGTTCGAAGCGGTTTTCACGGTGATGTCGCCGCTTTTGACACCGGTCCGTTTCAACGAGGACACGATTTCGGGAACGAGTTTTTCCCATTTGCTCAATGGCGTCTGTTGAGAGATGGTGATGCTGTCTGTCGGAGCGAAAATCGCCACATTGCCGGCATCGGCTGTTGCGCTGGATTGTGATGACGGCTGTTGCTGCGATTGCGAATCACCGTTGGGCGAGCAGGCCCCCATGGCTGTTGCCATGCAGACCGATGCCAGCAGAGCGAGCAGACGTTTCGCCGGGATTGTGCGATGCAGAATCATGCCATGTCCTTTGCGGAAGAATAGACGTTCCTTATACTGACCATCGATTGTAATATCCGGACGTCAAAAAGCCCGTACGCGTGTGTGATTGCGCATACGGGCTTTCGACAGCTCAGATAGATTACTCTGCCAGAGCCTTTGCCAGATTCTCGTCGAGGGCGTTCATGAAACCCTCGGTATCGAGCCAAGGCTGGTCCGGTCCGATGAGCATGGCCAGATCCTTGGTCATCTGTCCGCCTTCGACGGTGGAGATGATGACTTTCTCCAAAGTTTCGGCGAAATGCTTGACTTCCGGAGTGTTGTCAAGGTCGGCGCGATGCTTCAGACCGCCGGTCCATGCGAAGATGGAGGCGATCGGATTGGTCGAGGTCTTTTCACCCTTCTGCCAACGGCGATAATGGCGGGTCACGGTGCCGTGCGCGGCTTCGGCTTCGACGGTCTGCCCGTCGGGAGTCATCAGCACGGAGGTCATTAGGCCAAGGGAGCCGAATCCCTGTGCGACGGAATCCGACTGCACGTCGCCATCGTAGTTCTTGCAAGCCCAGATATAGCCGCCATGCCACTTGAGGGAGCTTGCCACCATGTCATCAATGAGTCGGTGCTCGTAGGTCAGGCCAGCCGCCTCGTACTTGTCCTTGTATTCGTTTTCGAACACCTCGGCGAACGTATCCTTGAACTGGCCGTCGTACGCTTGAGAATCGTGTTCTTGGTGGACAGGTACACCGGATAGCCGCGCATCAGACCATAGTTGAAGCAGGCGCGTGCGAAACCTCGGATGGAATCGTTCACGTTGTATTGCACCTGGGCAACTCCGCCGTCAGGGCCATAATTGTAAACGACGTGCTCAATCGGCTCGGAGCCGTCTTCCGGAGTGAAGGTTACGGTGAGGGTGCCGGCTCCCGGAACCTTGAAATCAGTGGCTTTGTACTGGTCTCCGAAGGCGTGACGTGCCACGACGATCGGCTTGGTCCATCCCGGGACCAGGCGAGGCACATTGCTCATGACGATCGGCTCGCGGAAGATGGTGCCGCCGAGAATGTTGCGGATGGTACCATTGGGGGATTTCCACATCTTCTTGAGGCCGAACTCCTTGACGCGCGCCTCGTCCGGGGTGATGGTGGCGCATTTGACGCCGACATGTTCGCGCTGGATGGCCTTCGCCGCGTCGACGGTCACCTGATCGTCGGTGGCGTCGCGGTTTTCGATGCCCAGATCGTAATAATCCAAATCCACGTCGAGGTACGGCAGGATCAGACGGTTCTTGATGTCTTTCCAGATGACACGGGTCATCTCGTCGCCGTCGAGTTCGACGACTTTGCCTTCGACCTTGATTTTGGCCATGGTTTGTCCTCCCTGTCGGAATTGAAGGTGATGGGTTCCGTCTTATTACATGTGTGTTAATTCCGTATGGAAATGTCCAAAACCGTGGGGACACGCGCGAAGGCACTGTCATAGCTGAGCATTAGCCTTGAAACCATGTCTCAGGAAATTGAAATCGGTTTGGGCAAGAAGGGCCGTCTGGCCTATTCGCTGGACGATGTCTCCATCGTTCCCTCCCGTCGTACCCGTGATCCTCAGGATGTGTCCACCTCTTGGCAGGTCGACGCCTATGAATTCGACGTGCCGGTCATCGCGCCCCGATGGATTCCGTGACCAGCCCGGCCACGGCCATCGCCATGGGCAAGATGGGCGCGCTTGGCGTGCTTGACCTAGAAGGATTGTGGACCCGCTATGACGATCCCCAGCCGCTGCTGGACGAAATCGCGCAGCTGCCTGCGGACAAGGCCACCGAACGCATCCAGCAGATTTACGCTGAGCCGATCAAGCCGGAACTCATCGTCGAACGTCTGCATGAGATTCGTGATGCCGGCGTCACCGTAGCCGGCGCGCTGTCTCCGCAGCGTACGCAGGATTATTATTCCACCGTGCTTGAGGCCGGTGTCGATCTGTTTGTCATTCGTGGCACCGTGGTGTCGGCGGAGCATGTCTCCAAGGACCATGAGCCCCTGAACCTTAAGAAATTCATCTATGACCTGGATGTCCCCGTCATTGTTGGCGGCGCGGCCAACTACACGGCTGCGTTGCATTTGATGCGCACGGGAGCCGCTGGCGTGCTTGTCGGCTTCGGTGGCGGTGCGGTATCCGCCAACCGCAACACGATTGGAGTGCACGCGCCGATGGCCACAGCCATCGCCGATGTCGCCGAGGCCCGCCGCGATTACATGGACGAATCGGGCGGACGCTATGTGCAGGTGATTGCCGACGGCGGTATGGGTGATTCCGGCAGCTTCGTCAAGGCATTCGCGCTGGGCGCCGATGCGGTGATGCTGGGCTCGCCTCTGGCACGCGCCTCCGAGGCTCCTGGCAAAGGCATGCATTGGGGCGCCGAGGCCCGCCACCAGACGTTGCCGCGCGGATTCCGCACTAACGTGGGCACCGTAGGTTCCTTGCAGGAGGTCATGTTCGGCCCGAGCCATAACGCCGACGGAACCACCAATTTTGTTGGGGCGCTTCGCAGAGCCATGGCCACGACCGGTTATGTCGATTTGAAGAGCTTCCAACGTTGTCCGGTTACGGTCGCTTCGAGCCACTGATCAGATAGCTTCGTCCTGTGGATAAAAAAAGTTATCCACAATCCCTCCGTCGACTTGACGGGGGGATTGTCTTTATGTATTAATGTTTTTGGTCCTTCTCAGTGAAGAGAGTTGGATGACATTAAATATTGGATGACATTAAATAGGTAAAGAAATGAGGGATCCATGGCAATGGACGACTTATCTGACGATGGCGTTTCACCTCCGGAATGGCAGTCCGGCTCTGAGCGGGAGCCGGAAGACGACAAGGAGATAGAAGGCAATGAGCCTGACGAAATCCCACCGTCAGACCCTGATTCGTATGTCGGTCTTAAAGAAGCGGAAAACAATGGCCAATGGCTGCAGTGCATAGGAAAATCCGTCGAGAAGCTTCCTTCATATGATGGGTTTTTGGAAACACAATTATCCGGCATGCGGGTGCCCTTCCATGTTATCCGGTCCGATTCCACACCGTGGGACGCGAAGCAAGCCTATTCCTTGGCGTTATTGGGCGCGCGCATGTCGTGCGATGCCATCGACATCTTCCGTGGTCGGCAAAAGCCGGCGCATGTAGAGCGTATTCTAACGGAGGACTGTATGCGTAGCTTAAAATCGCAGCTTCCATAATAGGCCATTATATGAAGGAAGACGCAAATCTATATGCCAAGATTGGTCTGCTTCCCATCAACGTGTCCGCCATTAACGGCTGGTTGATTTCGACCACGAAATTCGAATGTGCGGCTTTGCTCAACATCGGCGAAACGCGGTTGAGATGCAACACCGCATTCAGGCTCAAAGGCTCCACGTGGAAGTGCGTCTTGGCTGATTTCGGGTGATCGCATTGATGCGATGATACGGTAGGAATCTGCAAAAAGCCCTTGGCGTCGATGTTCGCAGTCGATGCCAAGGGCTTTCAGCGTGCCTTAAGCATACGGGAACTACTATAGAGAACCATGTTGAGAGAATTTGTACCAGAGCCGGCCTACAGCACCACGGATGATGACACGGTATATGCGTTGCTGTCGCGTCGTGCGCAGAAGAATCCGGATGATCTTATCGCACAATGGCAGGATGATGAGACTCGGCAATGGCATGATGTGACGGCAGGCCAGATGCTCGCTCGTGTGCGCGCCGTGGCGAAGGGCCTTATCGGTCTTGGAATCAAAGCCGGAAGCATGGTGGTCATTTACTCTCCCACCTGTTACGAGTGGGGTGTGGTCGATTTCGCATGCGCGGCCATCGGCGCGGTAAGCGTTCCGATTTATGAAACCGATTCGGCCAAGCAGGCCGCTTCCATCGTGGAAGAGGTGGAGCCGGTTATTGCCTTCGCTGGAGATTCCGTCCACACGCAGACGCTCGAACAGATTCGTGACATGCATGAAGGGCTGCGTTACGTGTTCAATTTCAAAACGGACGGTCTTGACGCGGTCGCCGATTTCGGAGAGGGCGTCGATGACGATACCCTTGATCAGGTCATTGCCCGGATCAAGGCGGACGACATGCTCACCATCGTTTACACATCGGGCTCCACGGGACGTCCGAAGGGTGCGATGCTGTCCCATCGCAACTTCACGCATATCGTGCTCAATGGCTACATCATTCTTGACGAGATGCTGTACCAGCCCAACAGGTTGATGCTGTTCCTGCCGTTGGCGCACTGCTTCGCCCGCTATATCCAATACGTGGCGATTGGCGGACAAGGCGTGGTCGGCTATCTGCCTGGAGCCAAGCATCTGCTCGCCGATCTGCGCAGTTTCAAACCGACGTATTTGCTTGGCGTGCCACGTGTGTTCGAAAAAGTGTACAACGCTGCCTCGCAGAAGGCCGGTGCGGGTATTCGCGGCAGGGTCTTCGCCAAGGCGTTCGATCATTTCGTGCAATGGTCCAAGGACGAGCAGGACGGGGGACATCATTCGATGGTGGCCCGAGCCGAGCATTCCTTCTTCATGTCCGTCGTCGGCAAGTCCATTCGTTCCGCGCTTGGTCCGAACCTGAAATATCTGGCATGCGGCGGCGCCCCGCTGAACGTCGACCTTGCCCACTTCTTCAATGGCATGGATGGCATCACGTTCATTCAGGGGTACGGTATGACGGAAACCGCGGCTCCGATGATCGTCAACTGGCAAAATGCGAATCGCGTCGGTTCCGTTGGTAAGCCCGGGCCGGGTATGGGTGTGCGCACCGATGATGATGGCGAGCTGCAGGTCATGGGCCCCAATGTTTTTCTTGGCTACTACAAGAATCCTGAGAAGACCGCTGAAGTCAAAATGCCTGATGGTTGGCTGAGGACCGGCGATCTGGGGGCCATCGACGATGATGGATTCGTGTATATCACCGGCCGCAAGAAGGACATCATCATCACAGCCGGAGGCAAGAACGTCAGCCCCGCCCCGATGGAGGACATCATCGACACCTGTCCTATCGTGTCCCATGCTGTGGTCATTGGCGATGGCAAGCCGTTCATCAGCGCTTTGATTGAACTGGATCCTGATATGACTCGTTCTTGGCTTTCCCAGCAGGGTCTTGATGCCGGTATGTCCATGAAGCAGGTAGCGGAAAACGATGCCGTGCGCGCTTTCGTGCAGCAGTATGTCGAAAAGGCCAACGCGAACGTTTCCCGTGCGGAATCCGTACGAAAATTCGAGATTCTCGATGAGGAATTCAACCAACAGGACGGCACCTTGACGGCAAGCCTGAAAGTTGTTCGTCCAAGGTGCTGCAGCGCTACGCAGACGTCATCGAAAACGTGATTTACGCGCCAAAACCCTCCAACAGGCCGTTGCCGAAGACCGTCCAGATTCTCGACCGCACCACCGAAACCGTCAAGCAGGCGTCGGAAAGCATGCGGCAGGCTTCTGAATCCGTCAGCCCGAAGGTTCGGCAGGCATTTGATACCATGCAGGAGAGAATCAAGAAGCAGTCCGATGAACCGGATGACGAGACGGCACCGTCCGTCGAGCCTTCCGCAACCAAGAACAACGAGGAGCGTTAATTTTGGCAATCCGTGAGATTCGAGTCGTACCTGATCCAGTGCTGCGCACCCCATGCGATCCCATCAAGGAGATCACGCCCGCGGTGCGCCATCTGGTGCAGGATTTGTTGGATACCGTTGATGACCCGGGACGCGCCGGGTTGTCCGCCAACCAAATCGGTGTGAGTCTGCGTGCGTTTTCCTACAATATCGACGGCAAAATCGGCTATGTGCTTAACCCGGTGTTGGAGGAGACCAGCGGAGAGCAATATGGCGATGAAGGCTGCCTTTCCGTTCCAGGATTGTGGTACAAGACTCGTCGCGCCGATTATGCTCGCGTGCGGGGCATTGATCTGGACGGCAAGCCGGTAGTGTTGGAAGGCCATGGCATCATGGGCCGCATGCTGCAGCACGAGACTGATCATTTGGACGGTCACGTCTATCTTGATCGTCTGGAAAAGGAAGAACGCCGCGAGGCGATGCGTTACATGCGCACCCATCGCAAGTGATCGAAACAGCGAACGACGATTCAACCATGGGGCCACGTCAGAAAGACGTGCCATGGTATTTTTAATATTTGTGCGCCAATTTGGTGAGAAGCGCTGCCGCGAGTGCTTCAAACCGCCCAATTATTGTCAACCGGTGCGCAACCAATTCGCGTCATGCTCGCGACGACCTGTGTCGGTCGGCTGATGCCTGCAAGGCATTGGCTGCACGCAGGAACGCATGACCAGGCAAGAACCGACAAAGAAAGAGGTAGCAATACCATGGCTCAGATCACTATGAGCGACATGCTGAAGGCAGGCCTGCACTTCGGCCACCAGACCCGTCGTTGGAACCCGAAGATGAAGCAGTTCATCCTCACCCAGCGCAACGGCATCCACATCATCAACCTGTTCAAGTCGCTCGACATGATCGACAAGGCCTACGACTTCATCAAGGCCACTGTTGCCCACAACGGCACCGTGCTGTTCGTCGGCACCAAGAAGCAGGCTCAGGAAGCTGTTTCCGCTCAGGCCACCCGCGTGAACATGCCGTATGTCTCCGAGCGTTGGCTCGGCGGCATGCTGACCAACTTCCAGACCGTGTCCAAGCGCGTCTCCCGCCTCAAGGAACTTGAGGAAATGGACTTCACCGACGTGCACGGCTCCGGTCTGACCAAGAAGGAGCTGCTGCTCCTCGAGCGTGAGAAGGACAAGCTGGCTAAGCAGCTGGGCGGTATCCGCAACATGAACCGCACCCCGTCCGCCATGTTCGTGGTCGATGTGAACAAGGAAGCTCTGGCCGTCGAGGAAGCCCACAAGCTGGGCATTCCGGTTGTCGCCATCGTCGACACCAACGCCGATCCGGAATCCGTTGAGTATCCGATCGCCGCCAACGATGACGCCATCCGCGGCATCGAACTGCTGACCAGCCTCATGGCTGACGCAGTGGCCGAAGGTCTGCTGGAGCGTTCCGGCAAGGCCGCCAAGGCCGAAGGCGAAGCCGAGCAGCCGATGGCTGCTTGGGAAAAGGAGCTCCTCACCGAGGGCGCTCCGGCAGCTGAAGCCCCGGCTGAGGCTGAAGGCGAAACCAAGGCCGAGTGAGACCATGCTCTATGATGGGAGGTGCTATGCCTCCCATCATCGGGGCATCACCAAATTTTCAGAGGAGACAAATCAATGGCAGCAATCACTGCAGCTCTGATCAAGCAGGTGCGCGAGGAAACCGGCGCCGGCATGATGGACGTCAAGAAGGCCCTGACCGAAGCCGAAGGCGATGTGGCTCGCGCCAAGGAAATCATCCGCGCCAAGGGCATCCAGGCCGCTGGCAAGCGTGAAGGCCGCAAGGCTCAGGAAGGCACCATCGCCTCCACCGTTGTCGAATCCGCCAACGGCCAGACCGGCTATGCGGTCGAGCTGAACTCCGAGACCGACTTCGTGGCCAAGACCCCGAAGTTCGTGGAATTCGCCGGTAGCGTGCTCGATGACGCCGTCAAGGCCGAAGCATCCTCCGTGGATGAGGTTCTGGCAGCAGCCTCCGGTGACACCACCGTGAAGGAAGCCGTCGAGGAAGCCGCTGCTCTGTTCGGTGAGCACGTCAAGGTAGGCCAGTTCGCCAAGGTCGAGGGCCCGCATGTCGAGGTCTACGCCCACAAGAAGTCCGCTGAGATGCCGCCGAGCATCGTGGCCATGATTGCCACCGATGAAGCCGGCGCTGCTGTGGCTCATGAGCCGCTCTGCAGATTTCCGCGATGGGCGCCCAGTGGCTGACCCGCGAGGATGTTCCGGCTGATGTGCTGGAATCCGAGCGTCGCGTGGCCACCGAGAAGACCACGGAGGAGCTCAAGAGCAAGGGCAAGCCGGAGGCCGTGATCGAGAAGATCGCTCCGAAGATCGTGGAAGGCCGTCTCGGCGCATTCTACAAGGAGACCGTGCTGCTTGAGCAGGCGTACGTCAAGGATCCGTCCAAGACCGTCGGCGACCTGTTCAAGGAAGTCGGGGGAACCGCGCTTTCCTTCGCTCGTGTGGAGGTCGGCAAGGGCGACGCCGAGTGAATCTGATGTGAATTGAGCTCACGCTTTCGAACGTGGGCTTGGCATATCTCCAATGTCCGCAATCCAACAGGATTGCGGACATTTTTTTGCACTAAACCCCATCGTGTTTTGGTGTCTGTGTTTGCCGATAGTCTTGAAAACGGTAAATTTCATGGGTTTTCGGGTAAGAAAGGCATTTCATGACTGGCGAAAACACTGGCGACAATCCCCGCAGGGTACTGCTCAAGCTGTCCGGAGAGGCATTCGGCGGAGGCAAAGTCGGCATCGACACCACCGTCGTTCGTCGTATTGCGGAGGAAATCGTTCCCGCGGTCAAGCAAGGTGTGCAGGTCGCCATCGTTGTTGGTGGCGGCAACTTCTTCCGTGGCGCCGAACTGCAGCAGGCCGGCATCGATCGTTCCCGCGGCGACTATATGGGCATGCTGGGAACGGTGATGAACTGCCTCGCTCTGCAGGATTTCCTCGAGCAGGAGGGACAGGCCACGCGCGTGCAAACCGCCATCACCATGGGACAGGTCGCCGAGCCGTACATTCCGCTTAAGGCCATTCGTCATCTGGAAAAGGGACGCGTGGTGATTTTCGGCGCCGGAGCAGGCATGCCGTATTTCTCCACTGACACCGTGTCCATCCAGCGTTCTCTGGAAATCCACTGCGATGAGGTGCTGATGGGCAAGAACGGCGTGGACGGCGTATACACTGCCGATCCGCGCAAAGACGAGAACGCCAAGCGCTTCGCCACGCTGAGCTATAACCGTGCATTGGTCGACAATCTTGCGGTCATGGATGCTGCGGCGCTTTCCATGGCGCGGGACAACAAGCAGCGCATCCGCGTCTTCGGACTCGAGGGCGCCGGCAATGTGACCCAGGCTTTGCTGGGCGAGGAGATCGGCACCATGGTTTCCACCGCGGAATCCACCCTCGCCGAGTGACGACATTCAAAGCCGAATATCGATTAAACCAACAATATTAAAGGAGCAAACAATGGCAACTATCGTCGATCAGGCCAAGGCGCAGATGGCCAAGTCCGTGGAATCCACCAAGGAGAACTTCTCCGGTATTCGCACCGGTCGTGCGAATCCGGCGCTGCTTAACGGCATCACCGTTGACTATTACGGCGCACCGACCCCGCTGAAGGCCGTTGCCACCATCGGTGTTCCGGAGCCGCGCACCTTGGCGGTCACTCCTTTCGATGCGTCCCAGGCCAACGCCGTGGAGAAGGCGCTTCGTGATTCCGATCTCGGAGCCAGCCCCCGTCGCGACGCAACGTCATTCGCCTGACCATGCCGGAGCTGACCGAAGAGCGTCGCAAGGAATACGTCAAGATTGCCAAGGGCAAGGCTGAAGACGGCAAGGTCGCGGTGCGCAACATTCGTCGCAAGGCCAAGGAATCCCTTGACAAGGCCATCAAAGACGGCGACATGGGCGAGGACGAAGGCGATCGTCTGCTCAAGGAACTCGACAAGGTCACCAAGCAGACCACCGACGAGCTTGACGCTCTGCTGGAAACCAAGCAGAAGGAGATCATGGAGGTCTGATTCCTTCGAATCTCCATAATCATCAATCGACGCACGGTACCACAGGAGAGACCACGATGGAAAAACAGGAGCAACGCGAAAAAGAAGCCGAAGAGGCCATTAACGCCATCAACAAGAAAACCGGACGCAACATGCCGCAGGCCATCGCCACGGCGGTCGTCCTGATCGCCATCATCTTGGCATGCCTGTTGATCAGCGTTGATTTGTTCGTCTATCTTGTCGTGCTGTTCATGGTGCTCGCATTGTGGGAGCTGCGCGTCGATTTCGCCACCGCGGGATTGCATATTCCGTGGTGGTGCTGTGGGCATGTTCCGCGGTGACTTTGCTGGCCACCTACTACAGCAAGCATCATATTGTGGCTATGACGGTCTGTGTACTGGCCTCCTTGCTGCTTGTAGCGATCGCCGCAAGTGCCAAGGTGACGTTCGGCAGTCGGCTTTCCCTGGCCGTGGCGGACAAACTGTCGCACACCGATGCAGGTGCTCGTCTCGAATCGTCGTTCAATCATGAACAGGGTGAAGTGCGCCACAGCCGACTGAGCCATGTGGCAGTCTCCATGTTCACCGTTCTGTACATTCCGCTGCTTGCCTCCTGCCTGATCATGCCGTTGACGTTCAACGGTCATCCGGTGGCACATGCCATCATGCTTGTCTTCATGCCCGCGCTGAGTGACACCGGTGGTCTGTTTGCAGGTGCATGGCTTGGCAAACATAAACTCAGTCCCCGTATCTCACCGAAGAAATCATGGGAGGGCCTGGCAGGATCCATCTTGTTCGCCATGGCCGGTTCTTTTGTGGTGATGTTTTGCACTTACGAGCCATCCGTTTGGACGGTTCGATGGTGGGTGCCTATTGTCGCTGGTTTCATGATCGGTATAGCCGGAACCTTCGGCGACCTATGCGCTTCCATGCTGAAGCGTGACATTGGTATTAAGGATATGGGCCATCTGCTTAAAGGTCATGGCGGAGTGATGGATCGTGTCGACTCCATCCTCCTGTGCGCTCCTTTCGTGTGCGTGCTCCTGTGGGCCACCGGAATGTGAGAAAGGGCCAATAACCGTGAATTCCATGAATGATCAGCCGGAAACAGGCATCACTCCTGGAGGCACTTCGGGCGCCTTCCGGGATGTGCTGTCGAAAGACCATGCCCGCCGTGGCAAGCCGCCACTGCATTTCGCCGATATGTCCGAAGAGGAACGTATCGGTAAGGCCAAGGAACTTGGATTGCCGAAATTCAGGGTCAAACAGCTGGCTAATCATTACTATGGCCATTTTGATGTCAATGCGGAAGAATTTTCCGATTTTCCGGCGGCAAGACGCTCCGACGCGGCTGAAGCTTTCTTCCCGGAACTCATCCATGAGGTGACACGCCAAGTCGCCGATGGAGGCACCACCATCAAAACGTTGTGGCGCCTGTTTGATGGGTCGCTGATCGAATCCGTATTGATGCGTTATCCCACCAGAACCACGCTTTGCATTTCCAGCCAGGTCGGCTGCGGCATGGGTTGCCCATTCTGCGCCACTGGACAACTGGGACTGACCAGGAACATGTCCGCAGGCGAAATCGTTGAGCAGGTTCGTGTGGCCGCGAAGGCCATGCGTGACGGTGAAGTGGCCGGAGGCTCCGGACGACTGAGCAACATCGTGTTCATGGGCATGGGCGAACCAATGGGCAACTATAAATCCGTCTTGAGCGCAGTCCGCCAAATTAGTTCCATGCCTCCCGAAGGCTTCGGCATCTCCGCACGTAACATCACGGTTTCCACCGTTGGCGTGGTGCCTGGCATCAGGAAACTGGCCGAAGAAGGCATCCCAGTACGTCTCGCAGTATCCCTGCACGCGCCGAGCGATGAATTGCGCGATGAACTTGTGCCCATGAACAAGCGTTTCAACACCAAACAGGTGCTCGAGCTGCGCATGATTATTATCTGGCTTCCAAACGGCGAGTCAGCATCGAATACGCCTTGATGCGCGGCATCAACGACCAGGCGGAACATGCCAAATTGCTGGCGAAGCGTCTGAACCACTATGGAGATGATTGGGCGCATGTCAATCCGATTCCGCTCAATCCGATCGAGGGATCGAAGTGGACCGCGTCCAAACCAGAAGACGAGCGTAGATTCCTTGAGATTCTCCATAACGCTGGCATCACAGCCACGCTGCGTGATACCAGAGGACAGGACATTGATGGCGCATGCGGACAGCTTGCAGCCAAAGAACGTGACTGATTCCTCCGAAAGGCCCGGTTCTGTCCGCTACTCGGAATCCGCATGAACCGACGTAACGTATTGCGGTTACTCTTGCAATCATTGCAACCGTTATGCGTGAAGGAGTAGAGCAGCATGTCACTGGCGGTCCGAGTCATTCCATGTCTTGATGTCGATGCGGGACGAGTGGTCAAAGGCGTGCATTTCGAGAATCTTCGCGATGCAGGAGACCCGGTCGAACTCGCCGCGGAATACTACCGCCAGGGCGCGGACGAACTGACGTTCCTTGATGTGACGGCGTCAAGCTCCCATAGGCAGACCATGGTCGATGTGGTGAGCCGCACCGCCGAACAGATTTTTATTCCACTGACTGTCGGCGGCGGCGTACGTACCTGAAGACGTCGATTCCCTGCTTCGTTGCGGTGCGGATAAGGTCGGCGTCAACACCGCGGCCATCAATGACCCTACCTCATCAGTCGTGTCGCCGAACGATTCGGCAATCAGGTGCTTGTGCTGTCCGTCGATGCACGTCGCGAACAGGGAGAACGACATACGCAGTCAGGTTTCGAAGTCACCACCATGGGCGGGCGCAAATCCACTGGCATTGACGCCATTTGGTGGGTCAAGCGCGCCCAAGAACTTGGTGCGGGGGAGATTCTCCTTAATTCAATGGATGCCGATGGCACCCAACAAGGCTTCGATCTGGAGATGATCAAAGCTGTCCGCAAGGAAGTCAAAATCCCGATTATCGCTTCTGGCGGCGCCGGCAAAGCCTCGGATTTTCCGCCGGCAATCGAGGCGGGCGCCGATGCCGTGCTCGCTGCCTCGATTTTCCATTACGGCAAAGTCACCATCGGTGAAGTCAAAGACGCCATCAAGGCAGCCGGATACACCGTACGCTGAATAGAACCACGGAAACTACGCAAACCAACCCTGTAGTACTGAACAACGAATCGCAATACCATCATGACCAACGAAGCATACGACAACACCACCACTCTCGACCCGCGCATCGCACAGCGTCTCAAGCACGATGACAAAGGCTTGGTCGCGGCCGTCATCCAGCAGTTCGATACCAAAGAGGTACTGATGGTCGGCTATATGAACGACGAAGCCATCAGACGTACCCTCACCACCGGACGCGTCACATTCTGGTCGAGGTCCAGGCAGGAGTATTGGCGTAAGGGCGATACGTCGGGACATGCCCAGTATGTGAAGTCCTTCGCGCTGGATTGCGATGGAGATGCCATTCTGGTAGAAGTTGACCAAGTGGGAGCGGCTTGCCATACCGGCAAACGTTCCTGCTTTGAAGAAGGCGGACAGCTGCCTGTGGTCGTGGGCCATCGAACCAAAGAACAGGAGGGCCAGCGGTGAGCGAATGCAGTGTACAGACCCTCAAGTGGGGTGCTACATGGCCAAGCCGTGAGCAGTTCCATGAATTGGCCGACCAAGGCTACCGTGTCATCCCCATCGTACGCCGTTTGCTGGCTGATTCATTGACCCCAGTCGGCTTCTACGAGCGTCTCGCAGGAGGCCGTTCCGGTACGTTCATCCTCGAATCGGCTGAATTTGGCGGAGCGTGGAGTCGATACAGCTTCATCGGCGTGAATTCCATGGCGCAGCTGCGTTCGAACAACGGCAAAGCCGATTGGCTGGGACAGGTGCCTGTCGGAGTGCCCACCGACGGTGATGTTGTCGAAGTGGCACATGCCGCGCTGAAGACATTGAAGCTCCGCACGTCGAGGGATTGCCGAATCTGACCAGTGGCCTCGTTGGTACTGTCGGATGGGATTCCATCCGACATTGGGAACCGACGCTCCGTGCCGAAGCCCCGAATGAGACCGGACAGCCGGAAACCGTTCTGGCTCTCGCCACGGACATCGCAGTAGTCGACCACGTGTCTGGCTCGGTATGCTGATTGCCAATGCCGTGAATGTCGATGACCGTCCGACTCGTGCCGATGCCGCCTACGATGAAGCGCTGGCACGTCTGGATGATATGCAGCGCAAGGCTGCCGCACCCGTCGAAAACGAAGCCCGGGTCAATGTGCTCGACGAGTCGGTCGGCCAGCCCCAACTGCGATTCCGCACGGAGAAAAGCGATTACGAACGTTCCGTTGAAGAGGCCAAACGCCATATCATCGATGGCGATGTGTTCCAAGTGGTCATTTCGCAGCGACTGGATATTGATTCTCCCGCCGATCCGTTTGATGTGTATCGTGTGCTGCGTACCCTCAATCCGAGCCCGTACATGTATTTCATGGCACTCACCGATGCTCAAGGACGTGATTTCAACGTCATCGGTTCCAGCCCGGAAACACTGATCAAGGTGGACAACGGCCATGCCATGTCTTTCCCAATCGCCGGTTCCAGACCACGAGGCGCCACTCCTGAGGAAGATGAACGTCTCGCCAAGGAACTATTGGCAGACCCGAAGGAACGCAGCGAGCATATCATGCTGGTCGATCTGGCCCGCAACGATCTGAGCCGCGTGTGCCGTCCGGAAAGCGTCGAAGTCGTTTCCTTGATGGACATCAAACGGTTCAGCCATATCATGCACATCTGCTCAACCGTTACCGGGCAGGTCGATCCGCATATGACGGCGTTCGACGTGTTCACTTCCGCCTTCCCCGCGGGGACGCTGTCCGGAGCGCCGAAGCCGCGCGCCATCGAGATTATCGATGAACTTGAGCCGGCCGACCGTGGTATTTACGGCGGCACCGTCGGTTATTTTGATTTTTCAGGCAACCTCGATATGGCCATCGCCATTCGAACTGCATTCATTCGCGACCATGAAGCGAGCGTGCAGGCCGGAGCTGGAATCGTCCTCGATTCGTGCCGGCCAGTGAGTGGCAGGAGACTCGCAACAAGGCCGAAGCCAGCGTTGAAGCGGTACAGATCGCCGCGCAGCTTCGCCAGTTGTGAGTCACATTCTGACCGTTCAATTGTGTTGTGAAAGGAAGCAGTAATGTCTGTGCTCGATGAATTGGTGGCGGGAGCGTCGAGGATCAGCGATCAAGAGAAAACAACGTGCCGCTCGCTGAGGTCAAGCGGATGGCGTTCGAGGCTTCAGCGCCAATCGATGCGCGCCAGTGGCTGAAAAAGGCGGATGGCATTCCGGTCATCGCCGAGATCAAGCGTGCCTCCCCATCCAAAGGCCATTTGAGCGATATTCCGGATCCGGCCGCTTTGGCCCGCGAATACGAGCAGGGAGGTGCAAGCGCGATTTCCGTGTTGACTGAAGCCGTCGGTTCCTTGGCTCTCTTGAAGATTTCGACAAGGTGCGCGCCGCAGTGAGGATTCCCGTGCTACGCAAGGATTTCATCGTTACCGAATATCAGATTTGGGAAGCACGTGCGCATGGTGCCGATCTGGTGCTGCTCATCGTCGCCGCATTGGACGACGTCAAGCTCAAGTCGCTGCTCGATCTCGCGCATAGCCTCAATATGACGGTGCTGGTGGAAACACACACCCGTGAGGAGATTCAACGGGCCATCAATGCCGGGGCCAAGGTCATTGGCATCAACGCCCGCAATCTTAAAGACCTCAAGGTGGATGTGAACAAGTACAACGAACTGGCCGCGGATTTGCCGGACGATGTGATTCGCGTGGCGGAATCCGGTGTGTTCGGTTCGGTTGAGCTTGAGGATTACGCCCGTGCCGGCGCGGATGCGGTGCTGGTGGGAGAAGGCGTGGCCACCGCGGCCAACCATGAGCAGGCAGTGGAACGATTAGTAAAGGCAGGAGCAAGAGTGAAGGCATCCGAACAGACCCCGTTGGCAAGCCATGAAGGACCATATTTCGGACAGTTTGGCGGACGCTATGTTCCGGAAGCGCTGATCACGGCGCTCGACGAGCTTGAACGCGTGTATACGGAAGCCAAGGCCGATCCGGAATTCCATAAGGAATTGGCGCGGTTGAACCAGCAGTATGTTGGACGTCCGTCCCCATTGACTGAAGCGCCTCGTTTCGCGCAGAGGCTCGAGGAGAAAACCGGTCTTGATGCCCGTGTGTTCCTCAAGCGTGAAGACCTGAACCACACCGGCGCCCACAAGATCAACAACGCGCTTGGACAGGCCCTACTGGTCAAGCGCATGGGCAAAACCCGTGTGATTGCCGAAACCGGTGCAGGCCAGCATGGTGTGGCCACTGCCACGGTCTGTGCCATGCTGGGACTCAAGTGCCGCATCTACATGGGACAGATCGATGCCCGCCGTCAGGCGCTGAACGTTGCCCGCATGCGCATGCTTGGCGCGGAGGTCGTCGAAGTCACCTTGGGTGATCGCATCCTCAAGGACGCCATCAACGAGGCGCTGCGCGACTGGGTCACCAACGTCAAAGACACCCATTATCTGCTCGGCACGGTCGCAGGGCCTCATCCGTTCCCATCCATGGTGCGCGACTTCCAAAAGATCATCGGAGAGGAAGCGAAACAGCAGCTGCAGGATTGGTATGGCATCGACCATCCCGATGCTATCTGCGCATGCGTCGGCGGCGGTTCCAACGCCATCGGCATCATGAACGCCTTCCTCGATGACGAACGAGTAAACCTGTACGGTTACGAGGCCGGCGGTAACGGGCCCGAATCCGGTCGCCATGCCATTCGATTCGCGCCAGGTACCGGTGAACTGGGCATGTTCCAAGGAGCCAAGAGCTATCTGTTGGAAAACCCCGAAGGCCAGACCCTTGACACGTACTCCATCTCCGCAGGCTTGGATTACGCCTCCGTCGGCCCCGAACATGCATGGCTCAAGGATATCGGCCGCGTCAACTATTCCTGGGCCACTGATCAGGAAGCCATGAGCGCGTTCAAGGATCTGTGCGAAACCGAAGGCATCATCCCTGCCATCGAAAGCTCCCACGCAGTGGCCGGCGCGTACAAGGCAGCTGCAGACCTCAAGGCCAAAGGGTATGAGCATCCGGTCATGATCATCAACATCTCTGGCCGTGGAGACAAGGACATGAACACCGCCGGCAAATGGTTCGGATACCTGACCGACGAGCAGGCCAAAGCCTTGGAAGCCAACGGCGCGCAAGGCAACAACGCGGACGGCGAGTGAGAAAAGGAGCAACCATCATGACGAACGCAACATCATCCACGCCGTCCGTCCAGCCACTCGGCATCAGCCACAAGCCAAGCCCGACGGAAACCATGTTCGATGAATTCAAAGCCGCCGACAAGCCGGCATTCATCGGATATCTGCCATACGGATTCCCTGATCCGGATTATTCGCTCAAAGCTTTCCGCACCATGGTCGAACACGGCGTGAACGCGGTCGAAATCGGGCTGCCGTATTCCGACCCCGTCATGGACGGTCCCGTCATCCAGGCGGCATCGCAAATCGCCATCGACAATGGTGAAAAAATCGCCAACGTATTCAAAGCGGTGGAAACAGTGGCGAACGCCGGGGGAGTGCCATTGGTCATGAGCTATTGGAACCTCATCTTCCATTACGGCGTCGAACGATTCGCACGTGATTTCGAAAACGCCGGTGGAGCCGGTCTCATCACCCCGGATCTCATTCCGGACGAGGCCGGCGAGTGGATCGAAGCCTCCGACCGTCACGGACTCGACCGCATCTTCCTGGTATCTCCGGATTCCACCGAAGACCGTCTGAAAGTCGTTGCGGACAATGCGCGGGGTTTCGTCTATGCTGCCGCCCGCATGGGCGTCACCGGAGAACGCTCCACCATCGATGCGTCCCCGAAGGAACTGGTCGCCCGTACCCGCAAGGCCGGTGCGAAAAACGTGTGCGTAGGCATCGGCGTGTCCACCGCGGAACAGGGGGCTCGTGTCGGATCGTATGCGGACGGTGTCATCGTAGGCTCGGCTCTGGTGCATACCATGCTTGACGAATCCGGCAAGCATGCAGTCGACGAAGCCACCGGTCTCAAGGCCTTGGCGGAGAAGACTGAGGAGCTTGCCGAAGGCATCCACAACGCCCGCAACTGAACCAGTCCAAAGACAACATACTGGTAGTCCACGTACCATATCGTATACGTGGACTACCATCAGGAAACTATGACACTTGCTTACATTCCGTCACCCACCATTTCGCAGTTTTCCATCGGGCCGGTGACCATCCATTTCTACGCGCTGTGCATTCTGCTCGGCATCGTGCTGGCGGTATGGATGACAACCGTTCATTGGAAACGATATGGCGGTAATTTCGATCAGATTCTCGACATCACGCTTGTCGCGGTGCCGAGCGGCATCATCGGTGCGCGTATATACCACATCATCACCACTCCGGAACGTTTCTTCGGACCGACCGGCGATTGGGTGGAGATGTTCCGCATCTGGAATGGCGGACTGGGCATCTGGGGCGGCGTCCTGCTTGGAGCGCTTGCCGCTTGGGCATGGTGTCGTCACAAGCATTATCCAATGGCTCTGCTCGGTGACGCCGTCGCGCCAGGATTGCTCGTGGCGCAGGCCGTGGGACGTCTGGGCAACTGGTTCAACCAAGAGCTCTACGGCGCGCGACGACCTTGCCTTGGGGTTTGAAGTTGAATATGGAGGGAAGCGCCATCGGTCACAGCGAACAATGCTATGACGGAGCGACCTGCCCGACAGGCACGCTGTTCCACCCCACCTTCCTGTATGAGATGATTTGGAATCTCATCGGTGCTGCGCTCATCGTTTTCCTTGGTTCCAAAATCATGAAAAAACTCAAGGCCGGGTCCTTGTTCGCCATATACATCATGTGGTACACGGCGGGACGCACTTGGATCGAGGCTCTGCGCATTGATTTCGCGCACGAGTTCCTTGGCGTGCGCATCAACGTATGGGTGTCCATGGCGGTGTTCGTGCTTGGCGTGGTGGCTTTCATCGTTATTCAGCAGATGGGAAAGTCCACCGAGCTGCTTGCCGAGAAGTTGCGCACCGTCACCGAGATTGAGCTAAGCCTCGTCGAGGATGGAGAAACCGGTCTCCCGACCGCGAAGGCCAACCTTACGAAAACCAAGGATGAAATCACGGCAAACGATGGCTCATCCGTCTCATATGCCGATGACCAGTCCGACAACAAGTAACATCAAGTCGATTACCTTCCATAGAATGAGAACCATGACTATTCAAATCGCACCTAGCATCCTGTCCGCTGACTTCTGCAATCTGGAACGTGACCTTAAGGCCATTTCCAACGCCGATCTCGTTCACGTGGACGTGATGGACCATCATTCGTTCCGAATCTGACGTTGGGTGAGCCGATTGTGGCTCGCATCTGCCAAGTCACTGACCTTCCGGTCGACGTGCATCTGATGATCGAGGATCCGGACCGTTGGGCTCCGGAATACGCCAAGCTTGGTGCGGCTTCCGTCAGCTTCCATATGGGAGCGACGCATGCTCCGGTTCGTCTTGCGCGTCAGCTGCGCGACATGGGCTGCAAGGCTTGCTTCGCGGTCCGTCCGGCCGAACCGGTCGAGCCGATCTTCGACATCCTTGACGAATTCGACATGGTGCTTATCATGACGGTCGAACCGGGCTTCGGCGGTCAGAAGTTCCTTGACAACCAGATGGCCAAGGTTCGTCGTCTGCGTGACGAAATCACCCGCCGTGGCCTGAAGACGAAGATCCAGGTCGATGGTGGCGTGAGCCCCAAGACCGCCCATATCGTTGCCGAAGCCGGTGCCGATGTGCTGGTCGCCGGTTCCGCCGTGTACGGTGCCGAGAATCCGGCCGAGGCTATCGACTCCATCCGCGAGAAGGCCGAAGCAGCTTCAAGGCGTGAACGCCCACCATACAAGGAAGCATACGAATATGAAGACTTTTGAATCGCTGTTCGCGGAATTGAGCGAGAAAGCCGCCACCAAGCAGGCCGGTTCCCTGACCGTCGATGAGCTTGCCAAAGGCACGCACTTCATCGGCAAGAAGATTGTCGAAGAGGCTGGAGAGACCTGGATCGCCGCCGAATATGAGGCGCTGATCGCACGGCCGAAGAAATGAGCCAGCTCATCTACCATCTGCAGGTCATGATGATCGATCGTGGCATCACACTCGAGGACATCTACAAGAACCTGTGAGAAACCCGGGGCCATGCCAGTTGAAGGTGTGGGCTTTTTTAGAGGAGAAACATGCTAAGAATCGCTGTGCCTAATAAGGGCATGCTGTCCGAACCCGCCTGGAACATGCTGGCGGAAGCCGCTACCGTTTGAGGAGCAACCCTCGCCAGTTGGTCGTGGAGGATCCCGACAATGATGTTGAGTTGTTCTACCTGCGTCCCCTCGACATTGCGGTCTATGTCGGTCGCGGCACCATCGACGTTGGAATCACCGGGCATGATCTGCTCGTGAACTCCGGCACCGATGCGGAGGAGCATATGCAGCTTGGCTTCGGAGCCTCCACGTTCCGTTTCGCAGCCCCGAACGATTCGCCGATTACCAAGCTTGAGGATATTGAAGGCAAGCGAGTCGCCACCACATTCGACAAGCTCGTACACGACTATCTGGTCGAGCATGGCATCAACGCGGAAACCGTGCACCTTGACGGCGCCGTCGAATCGTCCGTCCAGCTTGGCGTCGCCGATCTGATCGCCGATGTGGTTTCCACAGGGACCACTCTGCGTAATGCGGGACTGCGCATTTTCGCTGAACCGCTGATGCACTCTGAAGCCGTATTGATTCGTTCCCCTCGTCTTGAGGCGGATGACGAGCGTCTGACGATTCTGAGCAGGCGTCTGCAAGGCGTGCTCACTGCCCAGCGTAATGTGCTTATGGACTACGACATTCCGGTCGAGAAGGTGTCCGCCGCAGTGGATATCACTCCGGGTTTCGAAAGCCCGACGATTTCGCCTCTGCATGATAAGCAGTGGGCGGCCGTGCGTGTGGTGGTTCCGAAGGCGAAGGTGAACCAGCTTATGGACCAGTTGTATGAAGTTGGTGCCCGTGGCATAATAGTCACCGCGTTGCAGGCTTCGAGAATGTAGTATTGCTCGTAATATGAGCAAACTGATTATTAAGAAGCAATACAGTCCGGAACCGCGAGACATCTATTTCACGGTTCCGAACTTCATCAGCCTGCTGAGAATCATTTCGATTCCTTTTATCGCGATGCTGGTCTCTCATCACAGGATGGTGACCGCCTTGGTCGTGCTTGCACTATCGGCGATATCCGATGGTTTGGACGGACTGATCGCCAGATCATTCAATCAGGTGAGCAAAATCGGGCAAATTCTCGATCCGATTGCCGATCGTCTGCTGATCTTCTGCAGCATTCTTGCTTTGGGTGTGGCGAACATCATTCCATGGTGGATGCTGATCGTCGTCGGCCTGCGAGATTTGATCATGGCTGTTCTGATACTGGTTTTGGCGCAGCACGATTATGGCCCATTGCCTGTTCATTTCGTAGGCAAGGCCGGTACCGCGATGCTGCTTATCGCCATCGTCGCGTTGATCTTCGCCGACATCTGGTCCAACGCCGCTGCGGATACACTGCATCTATGCGGTCTTGCCACCGGAATCTGGGGCGTTGGACTGTATTGGCTTGCAGGTACATCTACATGCGCCAAGGCATCCAACTGTTGAAGAACGATACAAACAGCAAGGATTGACGCATATATGAAGTCCGATGCTCCACGTTTCGCGTCGTTCCCCGTTTCCCCGGAGAACGTACCCACAAAGCATCGTGCCATTTTTTCGTCATCCTTCGCCGGCCTGTCATCCCATCATGTGCAACCGGCCTCCATGCCCGCCATGCCGCAACGCCATGGACATGTCGATGACGATTCGCTTCGGCTTATTGACGATTTGACCAATCGTCCGATGGATGTCCTGTATTCGGACTCCCGCCTGGCCACTAAAAAACGTTCGGCGGTTTCGATTTGGGCCACCAGGATTCTGGTGTTCCTCATCTGCATCGCTGTGGGTGCCGCGGGAAGCGTTTTCGTGCGCCAGCTGAGCACTGACCCACGCAAAGAAGTACGCAAGCAGTTGGCAAGCCAGCTGAACGAACAAACGAAGCGGGTCGGCGACCTCACCAAGGATGTCAACGACTTGCGGTCGCAAATCGAATCTGAATCGGAATCCTTGGCAAGCTGGTCCCTAAACCAGACGATGCAGGATGATGAAATGGTCAATGGAACGCTTCCGGTGCAAGGGGAAGGCATTGTCCTGACCGTAGCCAACCCGCTTTCCGTCAGCGGCGACAATGCCGACTCCTCACTGCCAAGAGAAAATGGCAGCCAGGTTCGAGTCGTCACCGATTCCGATTTGCAGCTGCTTGTCTCCTTGCTATGGCAATCCGGAGCGGAGGCGATCGCGATCAACGGCAACCGCCTTGGCGTGCAAACCTCGATTCGAACCGCCGGATCGACGATTCTCATCGGAGTCAATTCGGTGCAAAGCCCATATCGAATCGAGGCGATAGGCAATCAGGCGACCTTGGCGAAATCGGTAAGCAAGACAACGCAGAAACAACTGTATGACGATTTCAAAAAGGCCGGCATCTATCCGCAGATAAGCAAAAGCAAATCGATTACACTTGATGCTGCAGTGGCTGGCGACACGACGCATGTGAGGAAGGACAAGTAATGGCAGCTGTCTTGGGACTTATCATCGGCGTGGTAATCGGTGTATTCGTTCGTCCGGACATCCCCATCGAGCTCCAACCGTATCTGCCGATTATGGTATTGGCCGCGTTGGATGCGTTGCTAGGCGCCGCACGCGCGTATTTCCAACGCAGCTTTTCCGATAAAGTGTTCGTGATCTCCTTCTTCTCGAATGTCATCACCGCGACGCTGCTGGTGTTCCTCGGCAACCAGTTGGGAGTCGGCTCCCAGCTGCAGACCGCAGTGATCGTAGTGCTCGGCATACGAATCTTTACCAATGTGTCCTCCATCCGACGCTTCATCTTTAAAGGTTGATGCGGTATGAGCGGACAAGACGCGAACAGCAAGGACATGCTGTCCAGAATTCATGAGCAGAGGGTCAAGGACCAGAACAATGACAGCACCCAAACCGGTGCGTTCCCCATGGTCAAGGCCAAGAAGCGAATCTCACTTGATGCGAAGGTCACACGAACCCGACTGTATTCCAGCATTCTGGTCACGATATTGTGCGCCTTGCTTGGCTTCGGCTATGTGATCCAGATAAACAACACGACATCCACCTATGAGACGATGAGCGAAGATGAATTAACCAAGCTCATCAGCGAGACCAATGCTCAGGTCCAAAAGCTCGAACAGCGTAAGAACGAACTCTCCAGCCAGCTGAACGCTTTGAAAGACACCGCGGACAAAAATGAGAAGGCCGCGGAAATCGCCAAGCAGAACGCGCAGACCAACGGCATCCTATCCGGCCGTCTCGCGGCTACGGGAGAAGGTGTGGTTATCCGCATATCGCAGGGTTCCAAACAGAAGATTGACTCCGCGATATTGTTCACGTTGCTTGAGGAATTGCGCAACAGTGGTGCCGAGGTCATTGAGATCAACAATGTCCGCGTGGTAACCAGCACTTACATCAGTGGCACGGCCGGCAGTCTCGTCTGCGACGGCACCAAACTGAAATCCCCATTCACCATTCGCGCGATCGGCGACAGCGACAATCTGCAGAACGCGGTCAATCTGGCCGGTGGCGTCGGGTCGCGGCTCAAAGTGAAGTATGGCGCTACGGTATCGGTCAGCCCCTCTGACAAAGTGATGATCAAGTCCACGCGTCAGGCTCCGCAGTATACATATGCGCACGTCATCGGACAGTAAACAGTGAAGGACCTTTCCTTTCGCGACATTCAATCAGCGTTGTTCTTCCGTTCACCGAAATGGCGTGCCGTTGTCTGCGCTTGACCCTATCTTGTTCATCGTTGATATATAGTCCAGGCCTGCACATTGGTAACGCGGACCCCGATAGCAAAGGACAACTCATGGCTGAACAGACCATCTCCATCACACTCAACGGCGAAAAGAAGGAGGTGGCGGCAGACCAGACCGGCGTCCAGCTCTTCTCCGACGACAAGAACATCATCGCGGTGCGTTTGAACGGCGAACCCCGCGATCTCTATACCGAGCTGCACGACGGCGACGTTGTGGAACCCATCGCGCTCGATAGCGAGGACGGTGTGGCCATCATGCGCCATTCCGCAACCCATGTCATGGCCCAGGCCGTGCAGGAGATTCGCCCTGACGCCAAGCTTGGTGTTGGACCGGTCATCAAAGACGGCTTCTACTACGATTTCGATGTCGAGACCCCTTTCACTCCGGAGGACCTCAAGGAAATCGAAAAGCGCATGCAGCGCATTATCAAGTCCTCCCAGTCCTTCCGCCGCCGCGTGGTGACCGAGGAAGAGGCTCTTGCCGAGGAAGCCGACCAGCCCTACAAGCTTGAACTTATCAAGGATAAGGAAGCGCATCTTGACCCGGAAGCCGCCACCGAAATCAGCGGCAAGGAACTGAGCTTCTACGATAACGTCGACCGTGAAGGCAATGTGGTTTGGAAGGACCTGTGCCGTGGTCCGCACCTGCCGAACACCCGTTACATCAAGGCGTTCAAGATAGAGCGTTCCGCCGCCGCATACTGGCGCGGCAGCGAGGCCAATCCGATGCTGCAGCGCATTTACGGCGCCGCCTTCGCCACCAAGGAGGACCTGAAGGCATACCAGACCCGTCTGGAGGAGGCCGCCAAGCGCGACCACCGCAAGCTCGGCGCGGAAATGGACCTGTTCTCCTTCCCGGATGAGATCGGTCCGGGCCTTGCCGTCTTCCATCCGAAGGGCGCGGCCGTCATCAACGCCATGGAGGACTACTCCCGTGAGATGCACCGCAAGCACCACTACAGCTTCGTGCAGACCCCGCACATCACCAAGGGCGGCCTGTATGAGACCTCCGGCCACCTGCAGTGGTACAAGGACAGCATGTATCCGCCGATGCGTCTGGACGAGGAGAAGGACGAGAACGGCAACGTCATCAAGCAAGGCTTCGATTACTACCTGAAGCCGATGAACTGCCCGATGCACAACCTGATCTTCAAGTCCCGCCAGCGTTCCTACCGTGAGCTGCCGCTGCGCCTGTTCGAATTCGGCACCGTGTACCGTTATGAGAAGTCCGGCGAAGTGCATGGCCTGACCCGCGTGCGCGGCTTGACTCAGGATGATTCCCACATCTACTGCACCCGCGAGCAGATGAAGGACGAGCTTAAGAGCCTGCTTACCTTCGTGCTCGGCCTGTTGAAGGACTTCGGTCTGGATGACTTCTATCTGGAGCTGTCCACCAAGGATCCGCACAAGTACGTCGGTTCCGACGAGATTTGGGAGGAAGCCACCAACACGCTGGCCGAGGTCGCCAAGGAATCCGGTTTGGACTTGGTCGACGATCCGTGCGGCGCAGCCTTCTACGGTCCGAAGATCTCCGTGCAGGCCCGTGACGCCATCGGACGTACCTGGCAGGTGTCCACCATCCAGCTCGACTTCAACCTTCCGGAACGTTTCAAGCTCGAATACATCGCCGCCGATGGCACGCACCAGCGTCCGGTGATGATCCACCGCGCGCTGTTCGGCTCCATCGAACGCTTCTTCGCGGTGCTGCTTGAGCATTACGCGGGCGCCTTCCCGGCGTGGCTCGCCCCGGTCCAGGTGCTTGGCGTGCCGGTCGCGGACGAGTTCGCCCCGCACCTGCAGAAGTTCATCGCCAGCTTGGAAGAGGAGACCGTCCGTTGCGAGATCGACCTGTCCGACGATCGCTTCGGCAAGAAGATCCGCAACGCATCCAAGTCCAAGGCGCCGTTCATCCTCATCGTCGGCGAAGAGGATATGAACAACAACGCGGTCAGCTTCCGCTTCCGCGACGGCAGCCAGTTGAACGGCGTGCCGGTCGATGAGGCGAAGGCGAACATTCTGGCCGTAATCAAGAAGCGCGTCCAGGTCAACACCGCAGACGACTTCAAGGCCGCCCTCGCCGACTGAGCGAGACCGGTGACAACAAGTCGCACGCGACCATGAACCGTGAAACGGCGCACGAATCTCGACAAGAGGTTTGTGCGCCGTTTCTCATTTTCTCATCGAGAAGGAAGTAACACATGCTTGAGCATCTTCGTGCGCCGTTCAAAAAACTCATCGAGCCAATAGCCAAAGCGTTGATCGCCATAGGACTGACCGCCAATGCGGTGACGGTGATTGGTGCTGTCGGCACCATCGTCGTGGCCATCGCCACCGGTGTGACCGGATGGCTATTTGGGGGAGCGGTTGTTCTGACTCTGCTTGTGCTTGCCGATTCGTTGGATGGCTCGATCGCCGCGCTTACCACGGGTGGGACGAATTCGGGGCTTTTCTCGACTCCACGCTCGATCGCATCGCTGATTGGGCGATGCTCGTAGGCGTGATCATCTTCTTTCTTATGCATCGTGACTGGTGGCATACGGCCATCGACAACACGCCTGACTATACGAGCATGATCGGTATCGCCGCCGCCGCGGTGGCCGTGATGACATCGTTCGTCACTTCATATGCCCGTGCTCGTGCCGAATCAGTCGGCTATGAGGTGAAAAACGGCATCGCCACTCGTGCCGATCGCTTGACCATCATTCTGGTGGGCATGGCCATCACCGGATTGACGCGTCAGGGATTGTGGCTCGCCATCGCCATGATACTGTTGGCCGGATTGGGATTAGTCACCGTATTCCAACGCATCTTCGAAGCCAAGCGCCAAATGGTCATAGGGGAGAAAACATATCGGCGGTAGTCACAGCCGGGGGCAGACCCCATCCAAAAGTTCGAAAAGCGAAATGCCACAGGTTCGTATTCGGCATTTTGTCGGCGAACCGCTTTAGAATCATTTCGTTTGAAACATCCGCAACCTGCCTAGGAGCATTATGTCAGGTCATTCCAAGTGGGCGACCACCAAGCACAAGAAGGCCGCCATCGACGCGAAGCGCGGCAAGCTGTTCGCCAAGCTGATCAAGAACATCGAGATCGCAGCACGTATGGGTGGCGGCGATCCCGACGGCAACCCGTCCCTGTATGACGCCATCTACAAGGCCAAGAAGGCCTCCATGCCGGCCGACAACATCAAGCGCGCCGTCAAGCGTGGTTCCGGTGAGGAAGCCGGCGGCGCCAACTATGAAGACATCGTGTACGAGGGTTACGCCCCGGCAGGTGTTGGCCTGATCATCGAATGCCTCACCGACAACCGCAACCGTGCGGCCGCCGACGTGCGTTCCACCCTGACCAAGGGCAATGGCTCCCTGGCCACCACTGGTTCCGTGAGCTTCAACTTCGAACGCAAGGGACAGATCGTTGTTCCGGCCGAAGGCGTTGACCTCGACAACCTGTTCGAGAAGGCCGCCGAAGCCGGTGCCGAAGACGTGACCGACGATGGTGAGGTATTCACCGTCATCACCGATCCGTCCGACATGATCGACGTGCGCAAGGCTCTCCAGGACGCCGGTTTCGATTACGATTCCGCTGATCTGGTCATGATGCCGAAGAACGAGGTCGAGCTGAGCCTTGAGGATGCCCAGAAGGTCTCCAAGCTCATCGACAACCTCGATGATCTGGACGATGTCCAGAACATCTACTCCAACTGGACCGCCTCCGACGAGGTCATGGCCCAGCTTGACGAGGAGTAATCCAGCGTGATTATTCTTGGCGTCGACCCCGGGCTGACTCGCTGCGGGGTCGGCGTGATTGAAGCCGGCGCATACCGCCGGCTTTCTTTTATCCACGTGGATGTGGTGCGTTCCGATCCAAAAACCTCCCAGGATCTGCGTCTGCTGGCCATCTACAACGGCTTGGTGGAAAAAATCGAACGATTTGCTCCCGATGCGGTGTCCATCGAACGAGTGTTCGCGCAAGAAAACCGTAACACGGTGCTGGGAACCGCACAGGCGGCAGGGTTGGCGATGCTCGCTGCGGCGCAACGCGGCATTCCTGTAGCGTTGCATACGCCGACGGAATCAAAGCTTGCAATCACCGGCAACGGCAAAGCAGAGAAAATCCAGATGGAACGTATGGTGCGCGGATATTGGGATTGAACACGCTGCCAAAGCCGGCTGATGCGGCTGACGCGCTGGCTATTGCGATTTGTCACGCGTTGCGTCCGGCTGGTGCGCTGCAAGGCGGCGAACGCGAACAGCATCTCACGGCGGCGCAACGACAGTGGGCGCAGGCTTCGCAAAAAGCAGCGCGCAGACAAGGCGTCCGCAGAGGCATGTAAGCTGTATCGAACAGATGTTCTAGACCTGTGCGAAGGAGACGTCCATAATGATTGGCATGCTACGTGGCCATGTGGAGTCGGTAGACGCCGTATCGGCCATTATCGAGGTCGGGGGAGTCGGCTACGAGGTCAGGATGCCATCCGCCGACTTGGCTTCCATGCACGCCGGCCAGGAAATCAAGGTCTACACTTCGTTGAATGTGTCCCAGGACGCCATCACTTTATTCGGCTTCGGCACGCTGGCCTCGAAACGCATGTTCCTGCAATTGCAGAAGGTCAGTGGCATCGGACCGAAAGTCGCGCTATCGTGCTGTCCACTTTGCCTCCCGATCGACTTGCGAGGGCTGTGGCGGATGGTGATGCCACTGCGTTGGCCAAGGCTCCGGGATTAGGCAAGAAAGGCGCGCAGAAAATCATCCTCGAACTGAAAGGTTCCATTGATCTGAGCCAGATCGAGGGTTCTTCCGCAACCGCTTCGACTCCTGAAGACACTGGGGCCGAACAGGTCGTCGAAGGTCTGATGTCTTTGGGATGGCACCAGCAGGACGCTGTCCATGCGGTGCAGACGGTCTGCGCCGATAATCAAATCGAGACGCCGTTGAACGCCGAGGATGTTCCACGCGTGCTGAAGCTCGCGCTGACATCGTTGGATAGAGGTAGATGAAACGGACCATTATGACGAACACTGATACATTCGAACAGCCGAACACCGGGGCGAACGAGGAATCCCTCCGTATGGTTTCCGCCGCACCCGTCGGCAACGAACCGGTCAGCGACGAGGAGCTTCGTCCTCATATCCTCGAGGGATTCATCGGACAGCAAGGCTCAAAGCGCAGTTGCAGCTTTTCCTCGATGCTGCTCGAAAACGTGACGTTCCTCCGGACCATATCCTGCTTGCGGGGCCTCCGGGACTTGGCAAAACCACTTTGGCCATGATTGTGGCCAATGAATTGGAAGTTCCAATCCGCGTCACTTCCGGTCCCGCCATCCAACATGCTGGTGATTTGGCTTCGATTCTGAGTTCGCTGGACGCCGGCGAGGTGCTCTTTATCGATGAGATCCACCGTCTGCCCCGTGCCGCCGAGGAACTGCTGTACATCGCCATGGAGGATTTCCGTGTTGATGTGATGGTCGGCAAAGGCCCTGGAGCTTCATCCATTCCGCTGACATTGCCTCGGTTTACGGTTATCGGTGCCACCACGCGAGAGGGCATGCTTCCCTCGCCGCTGCGTGCGCGGTTCGGTTTCACGGCGCATCTGGATTTCTACCCGCATGAGGAGCTTGAAAAGCTGATTGAGCGTTCCTCCGCAGTGTTGGGAATCCAGTTGGAGGACGGGGCCGCTCGCCAACTGGCCATGCGTTCCCGCGGCACGCCGAGAATTGCCAACCGCCTGCTTCGTCGTGTTAGGGATTGGGCCATCGTGCACGATCTCGAATCGGTGCGTCCCGATGATGTCAAGGAGGCGTTGGCGCTTTATCAGATCGATACCGAAGGTCTTGACCGTCTGGATATAGCAGTGCTTAAGGCCATCGTCACCAATTTCAACGGAGGCCCCGTCGGCTTGAACAATCTGGCGGCCATGGTGGGCGAGGAGTCGGAAACGGTGGAAACGGTATGCGAACCGTATCTGGTACGTGAGGGCTTCCTCATCCGCACGCCGAAAGGCCGCGTGGCCACGCGCAAGGCATGGGAGCATCTTGGTATCACTCCCGACGAATCCGCATATGATGTCAATAAGATGTCATAGACTTCACATCTTGAGTAATGTGTTCCGGTTGAGACCCTGACTCCGAGGAGTTTATTTTGGATATCCTTTTTCTCGTTGTTCTTATCGTTGTAATGTTCGGCATGATGTTCTGGCAGTCCAAGAAAGCCAAGCAGCAGCAAGCTGAACGTCAGAATTTCCGTTCTAGTCTGCAGCCCGGCACTGAAGTGATCACCATCGGTGGCATCATCGGCAAGGTCGTTTCCGTCGATACGGAATACGAGGAGATCGTCGTTGATTCCGAAGGATCGCAACTGCGTTTCGGCTTCAACGCCATCAGCCGTGAATATGTCCGCCCGGCATACGTGCATGATGATGAGGTCGATGAGAACGGCAATCCGCTATCCAAGGAAGACGAGCCCGACCAGAAGCCTATCGTCGACGCGACTGAAGAGCCCGTACAGGATGCCGATGTTATTCAGCAGCCCATTGACGAGCAGAAGAACGATTGATTTCTTTGATTTTTAGATGGCGAAAATCTCATTTTTGAGGTTTTCGCCGTTCTTTTTCGCACGGGAAACCTATAATTCAAAGTGCCGTAAACCAAGGTAGAAGGAAACCACTGTCATGGCAGCATCGGATATCACCGTTTCGGGCTTGAACAAAGTTGGAGCCGAAGACGCAGCATATCTTGTATCGAAAATACGTACTATTCCGGGCTTTCCGAAGGAGGGCATCCTATTCCGCGATTTCATGCCGGTGTTGGCTGATGCGCGCGCGTTCGGTATTTTGATGGGGGCCCTTGAAACGGCATTGCCAGTAGACGTCGATGATTTCGACATGGTCGCCGGCCTTGAAGCCCGTGGATTCCTGTTCGGTCCAGCGTTGGCCGCCCGTCTCGGAAAGGGGTTTATCGCGGTCCGTAAAGCCGGCAAATTGCCTCCAGAAACCATATCGCAAAGCTATGACCTCGAATATGGTCAGGCGTCAATGGAAATCGAAACCAACGTTGTCCATGGGGGAGTGCGCGTATTGATCGTCGACGATCTGATCGCCACCGGTGGAACCGCCAATGCGGCGCGTAGCCTCATCGAGAAGTGCGGAGGCGTCGTTGCTGGATTCAGCTTCGTCATGGAACTTACCGGTATTGACGGCATGAAATCGCTAGGCGATTATCCGACAAGCTCGCTGGTGTGCATGCCTGCCTGATAACTCCGTTTTCGTCAACCATTCAGAACAAACAACCAAAGGGAATGATCCATGGATCTCTATGAGTATCAAGCCAGGGAATTGCTCGAAGAACAGGGTATCCCGACTCCTAAGCAATATTCGCCCAGAACTCCCATGAAGTCGCCGAAGCGGCCGACCAGATTGGATATCCCAATGTGATTAAGGCGCAGGTGAAGATTGGACACCGTGGCCAGGCCGGCGGAGTCAAGCTCGCCAAGACCCGTGACGAGTCCATTCTCGCGTCGGAAGACATTCTGCCGATGACCATTCACAAGCACAAGGTCAGCGGCGTGCTGGTGGCCGAGGCGAAGAACATCCTTCACGAGTATTACGTCTCCATCTCAGTGGACCGATCCTCTCGTGATTTCGACGTGCTCGCCACTGCGAATGGCGGTACTGAGGTTGAGGAAATCGCCAAAGAGCATCCGGAATCCGTGAAGCGTCTGCATATCGATGCTCTTGACGATTTCGATTTGGAAGCGGCCACCAAGATGGCTGAAAGCATCGGCTTCTATCATGCCGATGTTGATCAGGCCGCGCAGATTCTGCTGAAAATGTGGCGTTGCTTCAAGGAGAACGACGCCACGCTTGTGGAAATCAACCCGCTTGCAAAAATCGGCGATCCGGATGACGAATCTTCCAAGTCGTTGTGCGCGCTGGACGCCAAGATCTCCCTTGATGACAATGCATCGTTCCGCCATGATGGTTGGAAACGTTTCACCGATCCGATTCATGTCGATCCATATGAGCAAAAAGCCCGCGAACATGGACTGCATTATGTGCATCTCAAGGGTTCCGTCGGTGTGATCGGCAATGGTGCGGGACTCGTCATGAGCTCTCTTGACGCGGTGTCAGGCGCAGGCGAGGATCAGGGCACGAATGTCAAGCCCGCAAACTTCCTCGACATCGGCGGAGGCGCTTCCGCCGAAGTGATGTCGAATAGTCTTGAAATCGTGCTGTCCGACCCGCAGGTCGAATCCGTGCTCATCAATGTGTACGGTGGCATCACCTCGTGTGAACAGGTCGCGAAGGGCATTCTCGAGGCGCTTGCCGAACTTGGCAGCAGCAAGCCTATCGTCGTGCGATTCGATGGCAATGCGGCGGCGGAAGGTCTGAACATTTTGGCCCAAGCCGGCCGCGCCAACCTGCACGTCGCTCAGACCATGGAGGAAGCCGCACAGCAGGCCGCACGTTTCGCGGCCAAGGAGGTTCGCTGAAATGACGCTTTTCATTGAAGATGGCGCTCCGGTCATCGTCCAGGGCATGACCGGGCATCAGGGCATGACCCACACGGCCCGCATGCTCAAGGCCGGCACCAACATCGTCGGTGGCGTGAACGCCCGCAAGGCTGGGCTGGACGTCACCTTCCCTGAAGCCAAAAATGGCGAGGACGCCACCATTCACGTGTTCGCCAACTGCTCTGAAGCCATCGAAGCCACTGGAGCCAAAGCAAGCGTCGTGTTCGTGCCGCCGCGCTTCGCCAAGGACGCCGTCGTTGAGGCCATTGAAGCCGGCATCGAACTGATTGTCGTCATCACCGAAGGCATTCCGGTGGCGGACAGCGCGTATTTCGTCGAGTTGGCCTTGCGTAAGGGCGTGCGCATCGTTGGGCCGAATTGTCCTGGTCTGTTGACGCTGCCATCTTCTAAGGATGCCAAGGGCTGCAACCTCGGCATTATTCCAGATGGCATCGTGTCCCGCGGCCCGTTGGGTTTGGTGTCCAAGTCCGGAACGTTGACCTATCAGCTGATGGGGGAGCTGTCTGACATCGGTTTCACCGCATGCCTTGGCGCGGGCGGCGATCCGATCGTCGGCACGACCTTGCAGGAGGCTTTGGAAGCCTTTGAGAACGATGAAGCCACCAAAGCCGTTGTCATGATCGGCGAAATCGGTGGCAGCGCCGAACAGGACGCTGCCAAGTGGGCTTCCGAACATATGACCAAGCCCGTCGTGGCCTACATCGCGGGATTCACCGCGCCGGAAGGCAAGCAGATGGGCCATGCCGGCGCCATCGTTTCCGGCGGCAAGGGCACCGCGCAGGATAAGAAAGAAGCCCTTGAGGCCGTTGGCATCCGTGTCGGTCGTACTCCCGGACAGACCGCTGAAATCATGCGAGAGGTGCTCGCTTCCCAATCGCTATGATGACGAACCTGAAGTATTGGCTGAAAGGGCTTGCCGTCGCGGCAGTGTCCATGATTATTTACGCCGTTGCCTTGGGCTGCTATATGCCCTAATGCTTCTGGTCATATCCATGGAAGAAGGCGGGGACAATCTCTCCGCCTTCTCGGTGCCTCTTACCGAGCGTTGGTGCTGCTCAGCCAAGGTATCGGGTTCAAGACTGATGCCATCACGTTGACGATTGTGCCGTTGCTCTTGACGGTACTGCTTATCGCCCTTATCGCGCAGCTCGCCAGAAGATTCGGCACGAGTCTGCGTGGATTCGCGGCCGGTCTGGTCTTTTGGGAAGCCGTAAACATCTTCTTCGCCAGAAGCATAAATATCGAAATCGTTGATTCGATGACGATGATCGCCATCAAAACGGCGCTTGTTTTCATCCTCGGATATGCGGTCGCGGCGATTCCGAATGCGTCATGGACCCAAGCCTGTACCGAATGGATTCGATCTCATGTGTCATCGCCGGTGCGAAAGACTATGGTCATCGGTTCCGTCCTAGGGCTGCTGCTGGAGGCGGCGTATCTGCTGGTCGGTCTGATCGTCGTTGTTTTTTGGGCAATAGGCAATCAATCATCGATAGCGAAGCTATATGAACTTTCGGGCATGCAGAACGGGTCTCGTATTCTTACCACGATCAGTATGCTCGCATGGCTTCCGAATCTGATGATTTGGCTGTCTCATGGACTTTCGGAGCCGGCTTCTCAATCGGCGATTTAGCCGAATTCACATTATGGACCGGACAGGGCGACGGGCTCCCCGCCTTGCCGCTTTTCGGTATGATGCCACAGGCGGTTGAGACGGATTGGGTGAGAATCGCGCTGATGTGCATACCATTGGCATCCGCTTTTGCTACCGGCATGGTCGTCATGTTGTTTAATAAGGGATTCCATATCAGAGTAGGTGAATCAGGACGGAACATCGACGTCAAACGCGTTGTGCTGAGTTTTGCCTATCCGATTGCTGCTTTTTCGATTACCAGCGCCGTCGTGTCCGTGGCTTCCAGCTTGCTGTTCGCCTTGGGAAACGGAGGTTTGGGATCGAAACATCTTGCGCACGTCGGCGTAGACGTGATCGCGTCAACCCGTAAGGTGGGACAACCCACCGCCATGGGTTTGTTCTCCGCATGGCTACTGACTTTGGTGGCCGTGAGCATATTTTTCGCCATACGCTGGATGATGAAGCGTATACGCGAACGTGGAAAGAGGGAGACCGCCCCCGAATCCACGGAAAACAGCCGTGAGGAAACACGTGCGCTTCGCACGGTCGCCTCGAACAACAATAACAAGGAGGATCAGGGTGACAACAACGAATCGACCGATACGACGGGCTCTGGTATCAGTCTTCCATAAGGAAGGCATCGAGGTGCTTGCCGAAGCGTTCATCAAGGCGGGCACCGAGGTGGTTTCCACCGGTTCCACCGCGAAGCGTCTGGCTGAGCTGGGTGTCAAAGTGACCGAGGTCTCCGAAGTCACTGGTTTCCCGGAATGCCTTGATGGCCGCGTCAAGACCCTTGACCCGCATATCCATGCCGGTATCCTCGCCGACATGACCAACCCCGACCATGCCTCCCAGCTCGAGAAGTTTGGCATCAAGCCGTTCGATCTGGTGGTCGTCAATCTGTATCCGTTCGCCGACACGGTCCGCTCCGGAGCTGACGAAGCCGCCACCATCGAAAAGATCGATATCGGCGGTCCGTCCATGGTGCGTGGCGCAGCCAAGAACAGCGCCACCGTCGCCATCATCACCGATCCGAACGATTATGCACTCGTCGCCTCCCGCATCGAGAACGGCGAGGGCTTCTCCCTTGATGAGCGTCGCTGGCTCGCAGGAAAGGCGTTCGCCCATACGGCCGCCTACGACGCCACCATCAACGAGTGGACCGCGAAGCATTGGCCGAAGCCGGCGTCCATCGAACAGCCGGTTTCCGAAGGCGAGACCGAAGTGAATGAGGCCAAGTTCCCGGCCACGTTCACCCGTACGTGGGACCGCGCGCACGTGCTGCGTTACGGCGAGAACCCTCACCAGCAGGCTTCGCTGTATCTGGATCCGCTCAACCAGAACGGCTTCGCACACGCTGAACAGCTTGGCGGCAAGCCGATGAGCTACAACAATTACGTCGATGCCGACGCCGCATGGCGTGCCGTGTGGGATTTCGCGCCTCAGATCGCCGTCGCAGTGGTCAAGCACAACAATCCATGCGGTCTGGCCATCGGCGCTACCGTGGCAGAGGCGCACAAGAAGGCGCACGCATGTGATCCGATGAGCGCCTATGGCGGTGTGATTGCTGCGAACAGCAAGGTCACCATGGAAATGGCCGAAAGTGTTCGTCCAATCTTCACCGAAGTCATCGTCGCGCCCGATTACGACGCCGATGCGCTTGAACTGCTCCAGACCAAGAAGAAGAACCTGCGTATCCTGAAGGTGTCTGAGCCTCCGAAGACCAAGACCCAGTTCCGTCAGATTGACGGCGGTCTGCTCGTGCAGTCCACCGATCTGATTGACGCTCCAGGCGACGATCCGAACGCGTGGAAGCTGGTTTCCGGCGAGCCGGCCGACGCTGAAACCGTCAGGGATCTGGTGTTCGCATGGCGTGCCATCCGGTGCGTCAAATCCAACGCCATACTTATCGCTCACGATCAGGCAACCGTAGGCATCGGCATGGGCCAGGTCAATCGTGTGGATTCCGCCAATCTGTCCGTCGAGCGTGCCAACACGCTGGCTGACGGAGCCAACCGCACCAAGGGAGCGGTGGCCGCGTCCGACGCGTTCTTCCCGTTCGCCGACGGTGCGAGATTCTGATCAACGCCGGTGTCAAGGCCATCGTCCAGCCTGGTGGTCCATTCGTGATGAGGAAGTGTTCGAGGCGGCCCGCAAGGCCGGCGTCACCATGTATGCGACCGGTACCCGACACTTCTTCCACTGAGTTCAGTGGAAGCGTCGACCGGCAAGCTGGGAGCGTTGCGGCGCGGTAAATGACGTGGCGTCGAAACCATTCGCTGGTTTCGGACGCCACGTTTTATTATTATGATTGCGTTCCGTGCGCGGACGCGCGTTGACATATAACGAAAGGCCTGCGATATGAGTCATCCCTACGTTTCCGAAGACCATGAAGGCAAGCCGTGGTTTGAATGGATCGTTGCGGCAATGGTGGTTATAGCCACAGTGCTTGCGGTCTTAGGCCATGTAAAAGCCGCCACCACGGTAATCGCGGTGACGGCCATCATAACAGGACTAATCAGACTCGTAATGCGCGAGCGTAGTCCTTGGAAAGTCCGTTCAGTTGGCTTCGACGCTTTCATCGGCATCGGTCTGGGCGTCGGACTGTTCATCCTGCTCGCCCTCGTGCCCGTCGGCATCGTCTGACGCGCCGTCGGCTATGGTCTCCAGCGTTTCGGAATCCTGCTCGGCTTCCGAAACGTTTTTCTTGGTGCCGATCATGGACACGACTATGGCCACAAGCGAGACGATGGCGGCTGCGAGAATCGGGCAGATCCAGAACACCCACAGCTGCTGCAGAGGCTCTTGGGAAAGGCCCTGATTCTGGGCGAAGATGGCGATGCCAGTGGCACGAGCCGGATTCAGAGCGGCGCCTGTTACCGGATAGGAGATTGCGGTGCCGACACCGTAGGCGAGACCCATGGCGATGGCATGGCTGGTATTGGTCTTTCCGGATTCACTGGTGGTGTTGAGCGCGGTGGCGACGATGATGATGCCCGCGACGAGTTCAACGGCGATGGCCAGAGTGATGCTGAAGGACACGCCATAGTTGCCGAGCGTGGCATAGGAGACGGAATTCTTGTCAAAACCGTTAATGACCGGCGTCAGCCAGATTTTCAGCGTTACCTGCTCGGATGTCGGCAGCAGGAAGCGGATGGCGGCGCCTGCGCCGATACCACCCAGCACCTGAGCGATAATATAGAGCACTCCGTCAAGCACATGGGTTTTGCCGGACAGCATCGCCGCAACGGAGACCGCCGGATTGAACTGGGCGCCGGAAATCGTGCCGAATATCAGGGTGGCGGCGGCGTACACCAAACCTGTCAGCAAGGCGATGAACGCCATATTCACGCCGTAGATCGCGGAACCAAGCGCGCAAATCGAGTAGATGGCGAAGCAGATGATGAAGCTTCCCACCAGCTCCGCGCCTACGCGAAGGGCCAGTGGCTTGCTCTGTTCTTCCTCTGTTACGGACGTTGCTTCAACAGCAGTCATAGTCTTTCCTCTGTCATATAGTGGACAAGTTGCGGTTTTTATGAAAGCCGCCAAACGACTGCCATACTACCAGCAGTCCCTGTAAGTATTATCCGGCCACGTTGGGAGAACGATGCCAAACGCATATTCTCGCGCCGCCAAGGCGCACAATCATGACAATGAAGCATTCGCCTGCAGAAACTTCTCGCTCAGGCGGGCTTCGGCTCGCGCCGTAAATGCGAGGAAATCATCACCGATGGTCGCGTTGAGATCGATGGCGAGCTGATTACCGAACTTGGCACCCGAGTCGATCCGAAACGTCAGGAGGTCCGTGTCGACGGTTCTCGCGTGCGCGTGAACCCGAACCATGTCACGCTTGCGTTGAACAAGCCAAAACGCGTGCTGAGCGCCATGGAGGATCCCAAGGGACGCTACACTTTGCGCGACATCGTCGGAGACAAGTACGAGCGTATTTTCCACATGGGCCGTCTGGATTATGATTCGGAAGGCCTAATCCTCATGACGAACGACGGCGAACTGAGCCAGCACGTCATGCACCCCAAATATGAGGTCGAAAAGACCTATATCGCCACGCTGGAAGGACGCATCAGCGGTCAGGTGTGCCGCAGGCTCGTCACCACGGGCGTGAAGCTCGACGATGGGTGGATCAAACTCGACCGCTGCGCTATTCTCGACTCCAGCCGCGAAAGCACGTTGGTCAAGGTCGTGCTGCATTCGGGCAAGAACCGCATCGTGCGCCGTATTTTCGGCTCGATCGGTTTTCCCGTCAAGCGTCTGGTACGCACGCAGATCGGTCCGATCAAACTCGGCGACCTGAAAAGCGGCACGTATCGCGTGTTGTCGCAGGCTGAGGTCCGTTCTCTATCCAAGGCGGTGGGACTGTGATCCGTGTAGCTATTGATGGGCCTGCGGGCGTCGGCAAATCATCCACGTCCAAGGCACTGGCCAAATATTATGGTTTCGCATACCTCGACACAGGCGCGATGTACCGTGCCTGCGCCTGGTGGTGCATGCACAAAGGCATCGATTTGGATGCCGAAACCATCGATGAGCAGCTCGTCACCGAAACCGTCGGCGAATTCTTCACCGACGGCCATTTCGACATCAGCGTCGATCCGGACGATCCGAAGGTGTACGCCGATGACGAGGACATCAGCGAGGCCATCCGTTCTTCCGAGGTCTCTTCGCACGTGTCCAAGGTGTCCAACATCATCCCCGTGCGTCACGTGTTGATCGCCGCGCAACGTGCCTACATCGCACGAGAGGCTTCGGTCGATTCCTTCTCCGAAGCGCCGGTATTGTTGCTGAGGGCCGTGATATCACCACCGTCGTCGCTCCCGACGCCGAAGTGCGCATCCTGCTTACCGCGCGTGAAGAGGTCCGTCAGGCCCGACGTAGCGGACAGGCCGCCTCGGGTGTGGGTGCGGAAAATGTCGCGGCACGCGACAAGGCCGATTCGAAAGTCACCAACTTCACATCCGCCGCGGAAGGCGTGTTGACCGTCGACAACTCCGATCTCAACTTCGGCGAGACCCTTGACGTGCTCGTCCGTATCGTTGACGACGCATCGAGGAACAGGAATACCGCCAGTACGTTTCCAACCTCGAAGGCTATGAGCTGGATGAAGGCGATGAGGAGCTGATCGATGGAACGGCGTTCTCTGGTGGCGAAAGCAAGAATGGTCCGAAACCGGTCGGCGTACTTGCCGTGGTCGGACGTCCGAACGTCGGCAAATCCACTCTGGTGAACCGTATTCTCGGCCGTCGCGCAGCCGTGGTGGAGGACACCCCCGGCGTGACTCGCGACCGTGTGAGCTACGACGCCGAATGGTGCGGCACCGATTTCAAACTGGTCGACACGGGCGGCTGGGAAGCCGACGTGGAAGGCATCGAATCCGCCATCGCATCCCAAGCGCAAATCGCCGTGCAGCTTGCCGATGCCGTGATTCTCGTGGTGGACGGTCTGGTCGGTCTCACCGACACGGACGAACGCATCGTCAAAATGCTCCGTGCCGCCGGCAAGCCGGTGACGCTTGCGGTGAACAAGGTCGATGATCGCGAAAGCGAATACCTGACCGCCGAATTCTGGAAGATGGGTCTGGGGGAGCCGTATGGCATTTCCGCCATGCACGGTCGTGGCATCGGCGAACTGCTTGACGCCGCACTCGACTCGTTGAAGAAAGCGGAAAGGACATCCGGCTTCCTTACGCCGTCGCATCTGCGCCGCGTGGCTCTGGTCGGACGTCCGAACGTCGGCAAATCCTCCCTGCTCAATCAGCTGGCCCACGAGGAACGCACCGTCGTCAACGATCTTGCGGGCACCACGCGAGATCCGGTCGATGAGGTCGTCACCGTCGATGGCGAGGATTGGCTGTTCATCGATACCGCAGGTATCAAACGTCGTCTGCACAAGCTGTCCGGCGCGGAATACTTCTCCTCGTTGCGTACGCAGGCCGCGATCGAACGTTCCGAGCTTGCCTTGGTGCTGTTCGATGCCTCCCAGCCGATTTCCGACCAAGACCTGAAGGTCATGAGCCAGGCCGTGGACGCGGGCCGTTGCATCGTGCTTGTGTTCAACAAGTGGGACCTGATGGACGAGTTCGACCGTCAGCGTATGGAACGCCTGTGGAAGACCGAGTTCAATCGCGTCACTTGGGCTCAGCGCGTCAATCTGTCGGCAAAGACCGGATGGCACACCAATCGTTTGGCCAATGCCATGCGTGGCGCTTGGCATCATGGGACAAGCGCATCCCCACCGGCAAACTCAACGCGTTCCTTGGCAAGATCCAAGCTGCCCACCCGCATCCGCTGCGTGGCGGCAAGCAGCCGCGAATCCTGTTCGCGACGCAGGCGTCCACCAGACCGCCGCGCTTCGTGATCTTCGCCACCGGCTTCTTGGAGCATGGCTATCGCCGCTACATCGAACGGTGTCTGCGCGAGGAATTCGGCTTCGAAGGATCGCCGATTCAGATTTCGGTGAATGTCCGTGAGAAGAAGAAACGCAAGTAACCACCGGAACTGTTAGAAGATGGGCGTGCGCCTGGTTCAGACCATGGCGCACGCCCATCTGCCTTATTGAATCTGGATTATTGTCGGCTTTTGCTTTCCTTTACGCACAGCTTAGGCCGACAGCGTCAGAACAGAGGATGTTCATCCTGGTTGCGTGTTCTGAGATACCCCGTTATGGCTCTGCGCGCGAGCGAGCTTAATGAAATGCCGTCCTGCTTGGCCTTGGCCCGCGCCTTATGGCCTACGGCGTAGGGGAGTTTGATCTTCCATTCGTCACCAAGCTGTTTGCGCCCGTCGCTGTTCTTTGGCATGCGCCCGATGCCGACCGCGTCTGAACAGCCATCGGAATCGTCGGACAAGAGTGCTGCGGGTCAATTCGGTAAGCGTGATGCCATCATGCCGAGCGCGTTCGCGGGCTTCCAAGCCAAGCTCGCGGGGCAATCGAATCTTCCATTCATCTTCGGGAAGCGTTGAATCGAACACATGGGCGAATTCGTCGACGTCATCGAACTGTGGCTGCGTGTCGTTCTGCTGCAAACCGAATCACCTCTCTGAACCCATGCGTTAATCGCATTAAACGGCAAGAAACATGAAAAATATCGCAGGCTACATATTTGCATGCGCTCAAGACCGTCCTGACGTCCGGCTTCCGGCTCCGATAGATGCCATTCTGAGGGGCTGTATGCCGCAGTTCACTGCCCAAACCTGCCCAAACATAACGAAAAACCCGCCGTTTCGATGCCGTGGAAAACGGCGGAACGACGGGTTTTCTTGGTCGGACCAGCGGGATTTGAACCCGCGACCCCTTGACCCCCAGTCAAGTGCGCTACCAAACTGCGCTATGGTCCGAACGGTGCGAAAAGCACCGAATATGAAGCATAGCATAATCTCTACGGTTTTTCAAACACATCGTGTCGGAAAGCGAGTCGCATCCATTCCGGAGAGTTTGGCTTCGGATATTTGAGGGTTTTCCGGCAATTGCTCCACCGGAAGTTCATGTTGGTTCTGTGTCTAAATGCCCCCGATTTTGGCGGAATGTCGTATTATGGCATAAGCGCATCGAATAACAACGCCCGTTCGAAAGGGAGAGACATTGACTGAGGACGTATTCGAATACTCTGCCGCGAAGATGCGGAAGCACGGAATGACCGACATGGCCATCGCCCAGTTCCGTCGTCTGTACGAGGTCTGGCGCAATGAGGAGGCCAGCAGTTGGATTCGTGAGGACGAGGTCGAACCGCTCGTCAGTGTTCCCAGCTTCCATGACGTGTATGAGACCATCAATCACGACAAGGCCGTTGACGCGTTCGCCAAAACGGCGTTCCTGAAGCTTAACGGCGGTCTTGGCACTTCGATGGGACTCGATTGCGCCAAGTCGCTGCTGCCGGTACGTCGCCACAAGGCACGGCAGATGCGTTTCATCGACATCATCATCGGACAGGTGTTGACCGCGCGGACCAGACTTGGCGTCGATCTGCCATTGACTCTGATGAACTCCTTCCGTACCTCCAAAGACACCATGAAGGTGCTGCAGACCAATAAGAAATTCCATCAGGAAGACATCCCGATGGAAATCATCCAGCATCAGGAGCCGAAGATCAGCGCGGAAACGGGAATGCCCGTCAGCTTCCCGGCCAATCCGGAACTCGAATGGTGCCCGCCGGGCCACGGCGACCTGTTCTCCACCATTTGGGAATCCGGTCTGCTTGACGCGCTTGAGGCGCAGGGGTTCAAATACCTTTTCATCTCCAATTCCGACAACCTGGGCGCGCGTCCCTCCCGTACGCTTGCGCAGCATTTCGAGAATACGGGCGCACCGTTCATGATCGAGGTCGCCAAACGCACCCCAGCCGATCGTAAGGGCGGCCACATCGTGCGAGACAAGGCCACGGGCCGTCTGATGCTGCGTGAGATGAGCCAGGTCCATCCAGACGACAAGGACGACGCGCAGAACATCGACAAGCATCCGTACTTCAACACGAACAGCATTTGGGTGCGTATCGATGCGCTGAAAGCGAAACTCGCATCCTATGACGGCGTGCTTCCCCTTCCGGTAATCCGCAATAAGAAGACGGTCGACCCGACCGATCCGACCAGCGAGCCGGTCATTCAGCTGGAGACCGCCATGGGAGCCGCGGTGTCGCTTTTCGATGGCGCGACCTGCGTATGCGTCGACCGTATGCGTTTCCTGCCGGTGAAGACCACTGACGATTTGTTCATCATGCGGTCCGACCGATTCCATCTGACGGACCAGTACGAGATGGAAGACGGCAACTACATCTTCCCCGACGTCCATTTGGACGCGCGCTATTACAAGAACATCCACGATTTCGATGCCCGTTTCCCATACGGTGTGCCTTCGCTCGCCGCGGCGAAATCCGTTGATATCGATGGCGATTGGACCTTCGGCAGGGATGTGATGCTGTTTAGCGACGCGCGACTGGAGGATCAAGGCGAACCAAGCTATGTGCCGAATGGCGAATATGTCGGCCCGCAGGGCGTGGAACCGGACGATTGGGTCTGATTTTGGACGGCCATGCAACACGAAAACGATGTTTTTTCGTGAAATAGGCACAAATCGCTTAAAAAACCTCTATCATAGAATGTTGTGTGCGGCTTACGAGGCCAAGCACTTAAAAAGAAACGTTAACGAGACGTGAGGACTAATGGCTGAGGGAAGTAACGGTAGGCGACGTTTTTCCGACAAATGGGGCAAGCATGAGCTTGATGTGTTGGCTGTGCTCTCCTCAGCTTTCCGCAATGGCTTACCTCACGTCAGATCGCGCAACGTGTGAAGGCGTATGCCGATTCGTACGGAGAGCTCGCCGATCAAGCGGCGAAGGCCGCCTTCGCCAAGCAATTCCAGCGTGACCGCGCCAAGCTCGCCGCCATGGGCATCGCCATCGAATCAAGGCAGCCGGAATATTCCTCCAAGTCAGAAGGGCAGGATTTCGCTTCCTACCGTCTGCAGCTTGGCGATGAGCCGCGCGTGCGTCTGCTGTTCGGCGACGAGGATCTGCCGATTCTTGCCGCTGCGAATTACCTTGCGCGCTCCATGTCGATTTCCTCGGCTCCTGCGCACGAACCCCAGCACGCTTCCCGTACCGCGCCGCGCGTGCCGCAGACGCCGATTCCAGGACTTGGCTTGGATTCCATCGCGCCGGGTCTTGGCACGCAATCCATTCCCGACGAGCTGGTCAAAGTGGTCGATCAGCGACGTTTCGCCGCCACTGTGGATGTTGATGGCGAGCATCTCAATGTCGCCTACGCCGACTCCGATGATCTGGCCATGTTCGTGCTGTCTCATTCGGGTGCGTCCATAGTGAGCCCTCAGGAGGCTGTCGACGCGTTCAACCGCCGGCTGCATGCGGCCACGCAGTTCGTGCCGGCCGATGAATCCACCGGCACCGACAGCTCCACCGTGGTGTCTCCGGAAATCAACCGCAACAGCACTGATGAGGATGATACCGAGGAAGGCAAGGGCCGTCCGAAGAAGAACTCCGCGTTCCAGACCGGTAGTGAGGTCGATCGGCGTCTTCGCCTGATGCTGTTCCTGTCCGCCCACATGGGTGAGGAATACTCTCTTGAAGAACTTGCGGAACGATTCATCGGCAGGCCGAAGTCCGATGACGAATTGAAGAAGTTCGTCAACATCATTCATAAGGACATCAACACGTTGACCACGGTGTCCGATGATGGCGAGATGGCCGGAAGCCAGTTCTTCGATATCGATTGGTCCTTGCTTGACGCGGAAGGCATCGTCTCCGCCACGAATTCGCTGGGGCTTGAACGCCTTGCCGGCATTTCCCAGCAGTACCTGAGCATGCTGACCGCATCGGTGAGCTATCTCGCCCACTCCTCTTTGCTTCCGGACAAGCTGCGTGAGCAGGCGGAATCGCTGTACAGCCGACTGCGCCAGCACGTCAAGCCTGGCGACATGCCGTGGCTGAGCCTGACGGATACGAGATGGAACCAAGGAACTTCTCCATCGTCAAGAGCGCCATCTCCAAAGGCATGCTGCTCGACATGGAATATACGGACGGTGCGGGCCGTATACAGCGCAAGCTAGTGGCGCCAGACAAGATTTTTGTCGACGAAGGCGTTTACTACGTGGCGGTATGGACCGACGTGTCCAACGCGGCGCCCGCGGACAAGATGAAGTTCGTCAAGACGGATACGACCATCAACAAGGCTACTGGCAAGCCTCGTATCTGGCAGGTGCTTCGCATCTCCCGCATCGAGCATGCGGAGCTGGTCGAACCCACTGAAAAAGTGGACATTCCGGACGTGCCCGCATCCGAACTGCGCAAGTGGAGTTTCGACAATGGCACACCTGCCGTGTTCATAACCAATCAGGACGACCTGTCGTTCATCGACAGCCTGTCGGGAGCCACCGTCGAGAAATGCGGCGAAGGCGAGAAGGTGCATCTGATTGTGTCTTCCGATTCCTGGTATGTCGCGTTCTGCATCGCGCACGCCCGTCATATTACTGCCGTCGCGCCGGAGACGTTGCGCACGATGATCATGCCCGAGCACAGCATGAGCTGAGCGTCGGCGACCGAGAGAACGAAGACTGACGGGGGAGGCGCTATGCCTTGGTGGATTTGGCTGGTACTCGTCCTGTTCATGCTGACGATGCTGGTCGGCGGCGGCGCATACGCATGCATCCGCGGATATCATGCGTTCAAAGATGCCATCAAAGTAGGCGGACGCATGTCCAAACGTTTCGAGGCCATGTCCGAGCCGTTGCCGCAACCAAAGGAGAACACGTCCCCGTTCTTCACACGTCCACTTGAGGACGCGGCCAATCGTTATATCGACGCTCATGCCGAAGTCATCAGCCGCCGTGAGGAAAAGCGCGTCCGTCATGCCCGGCAGTGGGCGCAGTGGAAACATTCCAACGACTGATTCGAAAAGGAACCATGACTCATCATCGTCGACATGGCAATAACGACACCGGCACATACGATGCCGAGATGACCACAGCCCTATCTCCCGCGCAACGCTATGCGGCGTTCAAACAGACGCAGGCCAAACGCCAATCGGTCTCGTCTCGTTTCGCACGGTCCATGCCATTCGAATTGGACGATTTCCAAGTCAAAGCCAATGATGCGTTGGAAGCCGGCGACAATGTGCTCGTCGCCGCGCCCACCGGAGCCGGCAAGACGGTCGTGGCTGATTTCGCGATCTATCTGGCCCAAGAGCGTAACGTCAAAGCGTTCTACACCACGCCAATCAAAGCGTTGAGCAATCAGAAATACCATGATCTGGTCGAAACGTACGGGCCGGACAGAGTCGGCCTGCTTACCGGCGACACGTCCATCAACTCCGAAGCCGACATCGTGGTCATGACCACCGAGGTCCTGCGCAACATGCTCTACGAGCATTCCATGACGCTTGACGCCTTGCGTTACGTGATTCTTGACGAGGTGCACTATCTCGCCGACCGTTTCCGCGGGCCGGTGTGGGAGGAAGTGATCATCCACCTGCCCAAAGCGTGAGAATCATCGGCCTGTCCGCAACCGTGTCAAATGTCGAGGACTTCTCCAAATGGATTGAATCGGTCCGTGGCGACACCACGCTGGTGGTGTCCGAAAAACGGCCCGTGCCGTTGGAACAGCATGTGCTTGTTCAGGCGGACGACCACACCGAACCGGAACTCATCGACCTGTATCGACGTGATAAAGACGGCAATCAGACAGACAAGCTCAACGCCCAGCTGGTGAGCAGGCTCGATCAGCTCGACCGCAAGGCCGCGAAACGTAGGGGAGAGCAGCGCCCCGACAGACGAAAGGGCGGCAAGGGCGGCAAATGGAACGACCATTCCCGCAGACCCGAACGCCATACGCCACGTCGTTGGGCCGTGATTGATGAATTGAATTTCCTCGGCATCCTGCCGGGCATCTATTTCATCTTCTCCCGCAACGGATGCGATCAGGCCGTCGAACAATGCATCAACGCCGGACTCGAACTCACCACCGATGACGAGGTGCGTCGCATCCGCCGTATCGTCGATGAGATGGTCGAAGGCCAACTCAGTCAAGAGGATTTGAAGGCTTTGCATTTCTCGCAGTTCCGCTTCGCCTTGGAGGAAGGATTCGCGCCGCATCATGCTGGCATGGTGGCGCTCTTCCGCCAAATTGTCGAACGACTGTTCGAAGAGGGGCTGGTGAAGGTCGTCTTCGCCACGGAAACACTTGCCTTGGGCATCAACATGCCGGCACGGTGCGTGGTGGTGGAAAAACTTGAGAAATTCGATGGGACCGGGCATGTCGGATTGACGCCAGGGGAGTTCACCCAGCTTACCGGACGCGCTGGCCGACGTGGCATCGACACCATCGGCCATGCGGTGGTTGTGGACCATCATGCTTCATTCCCGCCACTGCCGCCGCGCTGTCCAGCAAGCGCGTGTACCCGCTGCACTCCAGTTTCAAACCGACGTTCAACATGGCCGTCAACCTGCTTAATTCCAGCGATTACGAGACCGCTCGCATCACGCTTGACCATTCCTTCGCGCAATGGGAGGCCAACGAATCCGCCTGGCAGCTTGAAGCGCAGATGGATACGTTGCGCAAAGCGTTGGACGGATACGAACGGGCGTTCGATTGTGAGTTCGGCGATTTCAAGGAGTTCATGCGGCTGCGCATGCGCTTGAGCGACTTGGAAAAGAACGAACGACGCAAACTCAAGCACGAGGTGTTCCGCACGCAGAAGGCGCGAAGCGAAGCGTTCAAAGACCTTGACAGGCGTATCGCGGAGCTTCGCGAAAAAGACAGGGACCATCCCTGCCGCAAATGCCCCGATATTCAGAAGCATCTCAAATGGGGGCATCGGTGGGCGCGTGAAATGCGTGAATTGGAACGTGTGCAGCACCGCTACGATTCACGCACCGGCTCCGTGGCACGTCAATTCGACCGCATCTGCAATGTGCTGAACGAGCTCGGATACCTCGATCGGCTTGATGAAGGCGCAAAAGAACATATCGATTACCGGCTTACCGAACGTGGACAGCTGTTGCGGCACTTGTACAGCGAGCTTGATTTGGTGCTTGCCCAGGCGATCGATGATGGCGCGTTCGACGGACTCGATGCGACGGAGCTGGCCAGCGCCGTCATGTCGTTGATTTACGAGCCACGCAGAGGCAGCGGGGGAGAGCCGCGCCATTATCCCGGAGGAATGCAGGGGAACGTCGCCGTCTGTGCGGCGCAGCTCAAAGGCGTGCACGCGTCGATTGCCATGCTGTGTGAGGACTATGCCCTCGACGAGCCGCGCCAACTTGATTTCGGCATCACCGATGTCGTCTACGAATGGGCTCAGGGCGAAAGCCTGTCGCGTGTGCTGTACGGCACCGATTTGACCGGCGGCGATTTCGTACGCGGATGCAAACGTCTCGCCGACGTGTTGCAGCAGATCGCCGTGGCCGGACCATACCTGGGTAAACGCGCCGAAACGCTCGCTCCGATCGCGAAACAGGCGTACGAGAACGTCAACCGTGGCATCGTCGCCTATTCAGGTGTCGACTGAGCATGTGCGCAATCGGGAGATCGGTTTTCGCGGACGCCGGGAATAAGTGACACGTCCGAAGTGTTTTGTAGCTTAGAGTAAGCAGATAATTAAGGAGGCAAAAGCAATATGGCGGAACGTAGCCTGCGAGGCATGAGCATCGGTGCAAAGTCGCTTGAATCCGATGACAATGTGGATTTTGCGGCGCGAACCGACGTCGCATACGTGTGTCCGAAAGGCCATCGTACGATTCTGCCGTTCGCTGAGGGCGCAGAATTCCCAGATGAGTGGGAGTGCCGCTGCGGCGCCGTCGCGCACCGTGAAGGAGACAATGACGACGAGGCTGATGAAATCGCCAAGCCGACACGCACGCACTGGGACATGCTCATGGAACGTCGTACCGAAGACGAACTGAAGGCTTTGCTGGAGAAGCGTCTGCAAATGCATCGTGACGGATGGTTCCCGGACTACGAGTGACCTGCAGTTGAACGACACTTGAACGAATGCCCGGTCATTGAGACCGGGCATAATTGTTTCTGTCATCAATTCTTATAGCACACAGCCAAGGGGAGAATCAGATCCATGTCCGAACATCCGAAGAAAGTCGTTCTGCTTGACCTCGATGGCACACTGACGAAATCCGATCCAGGAATCATTGGCTGCGTTGTCAAGGCGTTCGAAGAGATGGGATATCCGGTGCCGGACGATGCCGAATTGCATCGTTTCATTGGACCGGCCATCAGCGAATCGATGCAACGCAACGGCATTCCGGATGACAAGCTTGACGAAGGCGTGAGGATTTACCGCAAGTATTACGCCGACGAGGCCGTGTTCGACGACCCGAACAATCCCGGACAGAAAGTCCCCGGCCGCCTGAACAACACGATTTACCAAGGTATTCCGGAGCAGCTCGCCAAACTGCGTGCCGACGGATACTATCTGGCGATTGCCAGCTGCAAGCCGCAATACCAATGCATTCCGATTTGCGAGCATTTCCACTTGGACACCATGGTCGACGGCATCTACGGTGCCAGCGAGGACAATTCCCGTCTTGACAAGGACCAAGTGATCCGTTGGGCTTTCCAGCACATCGATTTCGACGAGAACGCAGGAGACAAGGCACTGATGGTCGGCGACCGTTGGACCGATGCCGACGGCGCCAAGGCGTGCGGTTTGGACTGCCTCGGCTGTGGCTGGGGCTATGCGGAGCCCGGAGAGCTCAAAGCCCATGGCGCATACCGTATTCTGGATTCGGTAGATGAACTCGCGCAGGCCGTCGAGGAGTATTTCGCCTGAGTCCGTAAACGGAAACGCTGTAGGCCAGTTACGTGGTTGCTGTCGCAATATCGTGGCAGCAACCACGTTTTTATTTATTGAGTGACGGAGGCCGTTATGTCAGAACCGCGTGTTTGACGCTTCCTTAAGCCTGGAAAAACGTCATTCCTGAAAAGCCGATAATGTACGTTATGTCAGATTTCTATTTGACGGCCTGATTGAGCTTCCGCTCCATCTCGCTGTGCATGCCGTTTCGGGCCTGAAGATACATGAAAACAAGTTCCGCTGCGATCAGCATGACCATCACCGCAGCCGACGGCCATCCGACATGTTCGTAGAAACGCCGGAACTTCGCCGAGAAATCCGACCTGAACATCGCATATACCGGATATGGCAACGCGCCAATGACCAATGAGGTGAAATGCAGCGCGATGATCGACCAACGCACCGGATGCACATCGCGGTGTTTTTTGGAAAACAGATTGCCTCGAATCGCAGTAATCGAACAAATGTTCACTGCGATGACGGCGGCTATGATCCACAACAGTGCCGGCAGAATATCAAGCATGCGCTACTCCCCTGCGGGTTATATCGTTCGAATGTTCCGGGCTGAATCGTACCAATTGTATGCGATCAGGCTGCTGCGCGGGATTTGCGCCGCGATTCCAGCTTCTTTCTCATACGTATCGCGGCAATGTCGTCGATTGGCCTATTGGTGTCTGTCGATGCCGGCGTCTTCGTCAAATCGACATATTCCTCATGTTCTAGAGCCTCTTTGATCTGATGCCATAGCGATCCGACGGACACCCCGAACACAGCTCTGCCGCTTTGTAGCAGAGCCACCATCTGTTCGCTGTCCGTGCACTCATGCACATTCTGCCCATCGCACATGATGGTGATGCCGGCCAACTGTTCGGGCGTGCGCTGCGCGAGGAAGCCGATGGCGGTGGTCACGTTCTGCAGATTGATTCCGGCATCCAGCAATCTTTTGGAAACGGCAAGAATCACCACATCTTTGAACGAATACAATCTGCGTGAGCCGGATCCGTGCGACGGGGTGATGGATGGTTCCACTATTTGTTTACGCGCCCAATAGTCAAGCTGGCGGTACGTGATACCCGCCACTTTTGACGCGACCGTACCACGATAGCCCCGTGTGACGGGCTGCGCGTCCGCGGAGGGGAACAACTCCCCCTGCACCGCGTGCGACACGTGCAGATGCAACCGCATTGTTGGTTCTGCCTCGCCGTCCATTGTCTTCTCCTACACGCCATAAAACAATCGCCTATGAGCTTCCATTCGGAACCCATAGGCGATTGAAGGAAAACCGTTACTCACAGTTTATCCCGCATCGGGCGTTTCATTAGGCAATGACGGCCTTGTTGGTGAAATATACGAGTCGGAACTTGCCCAGAATGATTTCGTCGCCGTTCTTCAGTTCCTGGCTATCCACTCGTTGACGGTTCACGTATGTGCCGTTCAGGCTGCCGGCGTCAATCACCGAATAATTTCCGTTAATCCTGCGGAACACCGCGTGCGTGCGGGAGACGGTGGAATCGTCCAGCAGGATGTCGGAACTCGGGTCGCGTCCCACGGTGATCTCGTCCTCGTCGAGGAGATAACGCGAGCCGGACACCGCTCCCCTGGTGGAAATCAGGAGCGCCGTGCCGTCGGCCAGACGCATGATCGTATTGAGGTCCTCCTTCGTCAGAGGACGGTCTCCGGTGGAAGTAACCGGTACAGTGATAGCAGGAAGACCAATGATGGTCGTTTCGCCTGCGCTTGGAATCGGATCAGTCATAGCTGTCATTCTACCCTCTCCCCTTGCAATTGGCCGGTATTGTGGCCGGCATGGTCACGAATCATACACTGTGAACGGTATTTACCGTTCGTTCTTGTCGATGATGGATACGAATTCGTCCTTCGGCAGCATGTCATCGTAGCTGCGCCAGCGTCGTTCCAGTTCGCGGTTCGCCTCATCGTGTTGTTTCTGCCCCAGCTCGGCGTACGCTTTCAATTCGTTGGGGCCCATATCCTTAACCGGTTGGTTGAGGTTCAATTGTCTCTCGTTCACAATAGGCAATTGTAGCCGCTTGCCGGGGAACAAAAAGCTGGAACGCTTTTAATCGCGTTCCAGGCTTTTTTAAGAAGGATTCAGTGTGTGGTGTCCAAATCAGCGGCGGGTGTCGATGATCTCCTGCAGAGCGCCGTTGACGGAAGAGGAGCCGGCAGCCGAAGACAGAGCGTTGATGCCGCTGACTTCGAAGCCACGCATGATTGCGGAGAAGATCTTGTTCTTGTTCATGATGTTTCCTTTTCTTGCTGGTGTGCTGTGACGCACCTTGCGTCTTGTTTGTTTTCTTTTTTGTTTACGATACTCATTTTAGAAATGCGTTTGGCAAAAGTCATGCTTCTCTCGTTTGATTCTTTGTATTTTCATCGGCAATTCTTGTGTAATGTGGTGAATCGTTTTTCGTCGATCGCTGTTTTTGCCGGCGCGTCGATGCTTGCATTCTTATTTGACGAAGTAGCGTGAAAAGGAATGGAAAAAAAGCCCGGCAAAACCGAGCTGTGATAACGGTGGGTGATATAGGAATCGAACCTATGACCCCTTCCGTGTGAAGGAAGTGCGCTAGCCGCTGCGCCAATCCCCCAGTCTTAATTTGTACGGAGCAATGCTCCAGTGGGCGATACAAGATTCGAACTTGTGACCCCTTCCGTGTCAGGGAAGTGCGCTACCTCTGCGCCAACCGCCCGGGTCATGTCAACATGCGAAAACTAATCTCACATGATGCGAGGTGGGTACGAGAGTCGAACTCGTCTATACGGCTTTGCAGGCCGCTGCCTAACCGCTTGGCTAACCCACCATAAAGGTCGATAATCAATCGGAACCTTAGAGCGGACAACGGGACTCGAACCCGCGGTCTCAACCTTGGCAAGGTTGCGCTTTACCAACTAAGCTATGTCCGCATGTCTCCAGCAGATTCACTGCGTGAGCACGAGTATTTACTATAACCACATTCGTGTAATTTGCAAGTCAGCGTGTCGCGGTTTGGTTTATTCGTATTCACCGATGGCTGAAGCGCGTGTCACACCACCCGTTTTCGGTATACATTAAAAGCATGTGTGAGGAGAGCGCAATGCCCAAGACGATACTTATCGCCGCATTCGAAGGATGGAACGATGCAAGCCAAGCGGCCACGAACGTCGTCCGTCATTTGGTGTCCCGGTATGAGTCGCAGGAAGTGCGCCATATTGACAACGAAGGTTTCTACGACTATCAGGTGGCCCGGCCCATGATCTGCTCCGTGCAGGGGCGTAAGCGCATCATCTGGCCGCAAACGACTTTCTATGACATTGCCGTCTCCCCCATGCTGCACCTGCTTGCGCAGATCGCACCCGAACCCAATTACCGGTGGGAGGAATACTGCAGGCAGACGCTACGTGTCGCAGAAGACTATGACGTAAGTGATGTCATCACGCTTGGCTCCATGTTCGATGAATGCCCGCACACACGGCCATTGCCGCTTGACATCTCCAAAAGCGGCTGCGAATGCGAATCCGACAGGGAATACAACGGTCCGGTGGGCATCCCCAACATCCTTGACGCCTTCGCCGCCGAAGCGGGCTTTCCGACAACATCCATATGGGTATCCGTACCGCATTACTGTGCCAATACCGAATGCATGCAAGGCACTTTGGAGCTGCTGCGCGCCTTGTCTTTAATAATCGAGTATCCGCTTATTGAAGGAGATTTGACCAGAAAGGCCATGCAATGGCGTTCCGACGCCGATGGATTGGTGTCAGACATGCATGCCGGCGACTATTTGGCTCGTCTGGAACATTATTACGATTTGGACGCGAGAGCGAAGCGAATCGCCTCGAATGGCATGCTGCCTGCGAGGAACTGCTTCGTGAGGCCGAATCACTTCTACGCAACGGCGTCTGAGTCGTTCCCCTCCAGGAGGAGGTCGCAGACGAAAAAAATCCCGGCCACCTTACGGATGGCCGGGATTCGCTTTATTTACGCCGAATCACGCTTACGCGGCGGCAACGACTTCCGTCGGGTGCAGCACGCCGCAGATCAGCAGCAGAGCCACGACAACGGCCAGCGCGATGCGGTAGATGGCGAACGCCTTGTACGAGAAGGTGGACACGAACTTCAGGAAGCCGATGATCACCACATAGCCGACCACGAACGCCACGATGGTGGCCGCGATGGTCGCACCCCAGCCCGGGAACATTCCCGCATTGCCTGCGGCCACATCCTTGACCGCGGAAACGGCTTCGAGGATGCCCGCGCCGAACACGGCCGGAATGGCCATCAGGAAGCTCACGCGCACTGCAGCCTCACGGGTATAACCCATCGCACGGCCGAAGGTGATGGTGCCGCCGGAACGGGAAACGCCAGGAATCAGCGCCAGCATCTGACCGATGCCGAAGATCAGCGCATCCTTCCAGGTCATCTCATCCATGGTCTTGACCTGCTTGGCGCGGGCGTCGACCACCCACAGCAGAATACCGAAGATAATCAGCACGGTAACGGTGATCCACAGATTACGCAGCGTGCTTTCGATGGCGTCCTTGAACAACAGACCGGCAATCAGAATCGGCAGCGTGCCGATGATGATGAACCAACCCATCTGCGTGTCGCGGTTATGCGCGCCCATACGGCTCTTGAAGTCCTTGCCCTCCTTGCCGAACAAGGAGCCGAACCACGCGCCGAGAATGCGGATGATGTCATGACGGAAATACAGGATCACGGCAAGCTCGGTGCCGATCTGGATGATGGCGGTGAACGCGGCACCCGGATCGGAGCCCAGCATCAAATCGCCGATGATACGGATATGGGCGCTGGAAGAGACCGGCAAGTATTCGGTCAACGCCTGCACCAGGCCAAGGAAAATCGCTTGGAAGAAATTCATGAACCCTCTTTATGTTCGTAGAAATATGGTTTCGTCTGCTTTTCCGTGACCAAGAGTAGCGAGAGGGGTCTAGTTTTCAAGGCATCCCGGCATAGTTGTCTCAAACCATGCACACAATGGAGCCAAAAGTACGCCGGCATGTCCGGCATGGGAGAAAGGCTCATCGGCATGGGCAAATACCGCAAAAGCAGGGCATTCAGCCCCGAAGGTTTCTTTGAATGCGAGGGACGCGGCCTCAAATGGCTCGGCGAGGCGCAATCGCAGGGCGGCCCACGCGTGGTCGACGTATACGACTGGGGCAAGGATTATCTCGACATTGAACGCGTGAACGCCTGCGGTCCGACCATCCAAGCCGCGCGCGATTTCGGTGTTGCGCTAGCTCATATGCATGATGCCGGTGCCGAACATTTTGGCTCCGCTCCAACTGGATACGACGGCACCTGCTATTTCGGGCCGTTGCAGGATCCCGTCCCGATGGATACCGGTGCCTGGGATGATGTGGCCACCTATCTGGCGGACGGCAGATTGCGTCCGATGGTACGACTCGGCATGAAACGTCGCGAACTGACCGACTATGACATGGAACTGACTGAAGCCGTTATCGACGCCTTGCCCGACATCCTAGGCAAGGCGCCAACGACAAGCCCGCACGCGTGCATGGCGACCTGTGGAGCGGCAACGTCATGTGGACTGCTGATTCCGGTGACGTCGAAGCCGTGCTTATTGACCCTGCGGCTCACGGTGGGCACCGTGAGGAAGACCTTGCCATGCTCGACCTGTTCGGCATGTCATATCTTACGGACATCCTCGAAGGCTATCAGTCGGCGCATCCGCTTAAGGCCGGATGGCAGGACCGCATCACATTGTGGCAGCTCTACCCCATTGCAGGACATTGCGTGTTCTTCGGTGGAGGATATGTGAGCCAGTATCGCGCCATGTGCAGGTCGCTGCTCAAATAGGCGGGAATCACCCGCCATGCCAGATGTGAAAGAAGTCCGTATCCCAAGGTTATGAGTTGGGATACGGACTTCTTTCACATGTCCCGTATTCGATTGGATTGCGAAAACTAGCGCAGCGCGTCCTTCAGCTTGGAGAAGAACCCCTTCTTCGCGCCGGACGACGGACGGGACTTCACGACAACATGCTGGGCGTCCGTGTCGTGCATCTCGCCGAACCGCTCAATCAGCTCCCGCTCGTCATCGGACAGCTTCTTAGGAATCTCCACCACTACGTGCGCCACCAAATCGCCGCGCTCGTTCTTGTCGTCGAGATGCGTGACGCCGAGGTTCTTCAACGTCACGGTATCGTCCGGCTGGCTGCCGGCTGGGATATCCAGCGTCTGCCTGCGTCGAAGGTGTCGATTTCGACTTCGTGCCCCAATACGGCCCAACTCATCGGCACCTTGATCCAACAATGCAAATCGTCGTCATCACGAGTGAACATGTCATCCGGCTTGATGCGGATATCCACATACAAATCGCCCGCGACGCCGCCATTTTCGCCGACCTCACCCTGATTAGCGAGACGCAGACGGGTGTTGTTCGCCACGCCGGCCGGCACCGCGACGCCGACATTGCGGGTGACGCGCACGCGGCCATGGCCGAGGCAGGACGGGCACGGCTTCTCGATGACCGTTCCATGGCCTTCGCAGCGTTCGCATGGCGCGGTGGTCATCATCTGGCCGAGCATGGTGCGTACCACGCGCTGCGCATATCCCTGACCGTGGCAGTCGGGACATTGTGTGGGCTGTGTGCCGTTCTGGCAGCCGGTGCCGCCGCATTCCTGCACAGGCCGAACGTGTTGACCTTGACGTGCGTGGTGTCGCCGAACACCGCCGTCTTCAAATCGATGGTCGCGGAAACAAGCGCGTCACGCCCCGGCTGGGTGCGCGGAGTCGGTCCACCGCCGGTGCCACCGAATCCGCCACCGGTGAACATGCTGAAGATGTCCCCCATATCGCCGAATCCGCCACCGAATCCGCCGCCGTGCATGCCGCCCGCATTCGGATCGTTCGGATCGACGCCGGCATCGTACATCTGCCGTTTCTTAGGATCCGACAGCACATCGTACGCGTTGTTGACTTCCTTGAACTTGTCTTCGAATTCCGGACCTGCGATGTCGGGATGGTATTTGCGGCTCATCTTTCGATACGCCTTTTTGATCTCGTCGTCGCTTGCCGAACGGTCGACGCCCAGCACTTCGTAATAGTCCGTCACGATTATTCTTTCTCCCTGTTGGTTCTGCGTGTCATTGTGCCATAAGGCGGGGTCAGTCGGCCGGCTGACCTTCATCGTGGGCGAGGAACGCCGTCAGATATCTGGCGACCGCCCTCACGGCGGCCATGGTCGCCGCGTAGTCCATATGCGTCGGCCCGATCGATCCGACGAATGCGACCGGTTCGCCCGCCTGCTGCGTATCATCACCGCTTTGATTTTCCGTCTGTGATGATGCGGCCGCATGCGTCGCGCCGTCCGTGGCGGCCGCGGAGGTACGCCCGTAGCCACTGGTTACCACTGAGGCGTGCAGCAAACCGGGCGTGTGCGTTTCGGAACCGATCGCCACTCCGACGCCGTCGGATTGCGTGGTTTCGCTCAGCGAGCTCATCAACTTCATGAGCACCACCTGCTCCTCCAACGCGTCGAACAGCGGGGCCAGATCGGCCACCGTGCGTTGATGCGCAAGCCGTGAAGTGCCCGCCATGTACAATTCGCTCGCGCGTTCGTCATCCGCCATGCCATCAAAGGCCTGCGCAAGCGTTTCCGCAAGCGTGCTGATCGCATGGTATTCCTTGCGCGCTCCCATCTGTCGTACGCAATCGGCCGTGCGGGTCAGCGAAACGCCGGAGCATTGCGTGTTGATCTCGTTGGTCAGATGAGTGAGCGTCGTCACGTCCGGCAATTTCGTGACGTTGAGGATATGCTGCGCGACACGGCCGGTATCGGTGATCACTACGGCAAGCAGCGTATTAATGGACACTGGCACGATTTCGATATGCCGCAATGTCGACTTCGACAGTGACGGCGCGGCCACGACGGCGACCTGTCCGGTGATCTGCGCCAGCAGCCGGGCGGCCCGCTGCAGCGTGTCCTGCAGATTGACCGATCCGGACAGAAAGCTGTTGATGCCGCGGCGCTGGGCCTCCGATAGCGGAACGACCGTCGCCAAACGGTCGACGAAGTAACGGTACCTTTTTCGGTCGGCACCCTGCCGGCCGAAGTGTGCGGCTGAATAAGATAGCCTTCATCTTCCAAGGCCGCCATGTCGTTGCGCACGGTGGCGGAGCTGACGCCGAGGTCATGATCCCGGGTCAGTGTGGTGGAACCCACCGGTTCCTGAGAACGGATGTAATCCTCGACCACGGCACGCAACACCAGCATGCGTCTTGATTGCGCCATGCGCGCCTCCTTATGCATAGGTGTGTGCCGGTACGCCTTATGTTTGACGGTGCTGATGAGACGTACCCGGAAAACTTCTTTTAATGTTTTAGCACTCCGGCACCCGGAGTGCTAATTCGTTCGCTTCCAGAGTAGTTTCCTTCATGCGGCAAAGGCTTGCGGCGACTGGCATTGGGAGATATATCGACAAACGAACATCTGAAGTTCACGCGAATGTTAATTGTGAGCGCTAACAGCACACAAACTACCAAAACACGCCAAAATTTCACCACAACGTCACCTCACATCGCTACTATGGGAAACGCAATGTGAGGGCGTCGAGCGCTCGGCACAAGCCGGATACGCGGCCCGACCAATTGGAAGGAAAGTAATCCATGACCGAATTCAAGGAGACCGAGCTGGACGAACGCGCCATCAAGATGGCCAAGGTCCTGTCGGCCGACGCGGTTGAGCGTGCGGGACACGGCCACCCGGTTCCCCCGTCTCCCTGGCGCCTATCGCCTACACCCTGTACCAGCACTTCATCAAGCATGATCCGAACGACCCCAACTGGGAAGGCCGCGATCGCTTCATTCTTTCCGGTGGCCACGCCTCCCTCACCCAGTACGTCCAGCTGTACTTCTCCGGCTACGGCCTGACCCTGGACGATCTGAAGAACTTCCGTGGCGGCGCCGACACCCGTACCCCGGGTCATCCGGAATACGGCCTGACCCCGGGCATCGAAATGACCACCGGTCCGCTGGGCCAGGGCTTCGCCTCCGCCATCGGCTTCGCCTATGGCCAGCGTTTCCAGCGTGGCCTGCTCGATCCGGAAGCTCCGGAAGGCGAGTCCCCGTTCGACCACAACATCTGGGTCATCTGCGGTGAAGGCGATATCGAAGAGGGCATCTCCGGCGAAGCCGCCTCCCTCGCCGCCAACCAGCAGCTCGGTAACCTGACCGTGATCTTCGATGCCAACCGCATCCAGATCGAAGGCGACACCAACCTGGTGCTGGCCGAGGACGTGCTCAAGCGCTTCCAGGCATACGCTGGTACACCGACGAGTTCAGCTTCATCCAGCCTGACGGCTCCTACAAGGAGGACGTCGAAGGCCTGGCCGACACCATCGCCAAGCCCGCGCCGCCGCCCCGAACCAGCCGAAGCTCATCAAGGTCGACACCCTGATCGCATGGCCGACCCCGGGCAAGACCAACGACCCGTCCTCCCACGGCTCCAAGCTGGGCGCCGAGGCCGTCGCCGGCCTCAAGAAGCTCCTCGGCTACGACCCGGAGGAGTCCTTCCACGTTGACGAAGAGGCCCTCGCCCACGCCCGCAAGGTCGCCGAGCGCGGTCTCGAAGCCCACAAGGAATGGGACGAGAAGTACGACGCATGGCGCAAGGCCAACCCGGACAAGGCTGCCCTGTACGACCGCATCAAGGCCGGCGAGCTTCCGGAAGGCTTCGACAAGGCCATCGATGACCTCGAGGCCACTTTCGAAGTCGGCAAGAACGTCGCCACCCGTGGCGCTTCCGGCTCCACTCTGAACGCCATCGCAGCCGTCATGCCGGAACTCTGGGGCGGCTCCGCCGACCTCGGCGGCTCCAATAAGACCGACCTCAAGGGCGCTGAGACCTTCGCCCCGGCTGAGTGCGCCACCAAGCAGTGGCCGAACTGCAGCAAGTACGGCCGTCAGCTCCACTTCGGCGTGCGCGAGTTCACCATGGGCACCATCACCAACGGCATCCTGCTGGCTCCCACACCCGTCCGTACGGCGGCACCTTCTTCATGTTCTCCGATTACGAGCGTTCCGCCGTGCGTCTGGCCGCCCTCATGCAGATTCCGAACCTGTACGTGTGGTCCCACGACTCCGTCGCAGTCGGCGAAGATGGCCCGACCCACCAGCCGGTGGAGCATCTGGCTTCCTTCCGCGCCATCCCGCAGCTCGAGGTCGCTCGTCCGGCCGACGCTTACGAGACCGCTGAAGCCTACCGTTACTTCTTCGAGAAGAAGAACACCCTGCCGACCGCTATGGTTCTGACCCGTCAGGCGTCCCGGTTCTCGCCGAGACCGCTGAGAAGGCCAAGGACGGCGTGAAGAAGGCGCTTACGTGCTCGTCGACACCGAGGGCACCCCGGACGTCATCATCATGGCCACCGGTTCCGAAGTCCAGTGGGCTGTGTCCGCTGCCAAGACCCTGGCCGGCGAGGGCATCAAGGCCCGCGTCGTGTCCGTGCCGTGCGTGGAATGGTTCGAGGAGCAGGACGCCGAATACAAGGAGGCCGTGCTTCCGGCCGCCGTCAAGGCCCGCGTCTCCGTCGAGGCCGGCGTTGCCATGCCGTGGTACAAGTACCTCGGCTCCTACGGCAAGCCGGTGTCCATCGAGCAGTTCGGCCTGCAGGGTGATGGCGCTCAGAACATGATCGATCTGGCATCACCGCCGAGCACGTTGTGGAAGCCGCCAAGGCCTCCATCGCGGAAGTCGAAGCCGCCAAGTGATGATACGGGGAGGGACACGACAGCATGTGCCCCTCCCCTTTCACCGATAAACAAGATTTGATCCAAAAAGGTATCAAGGAGAAAAAACAATGACTGAAGCAACTCAGCGCACCTCTGACTCCGGTGTCTCGATCTGGCTGGATGACCTGTCCCGCTCCCGCATCGAGTCCGGCTCTCTGCAGGATCTCATCGCCAACAAGAACGTTGTCGGCGTGACCACCAACCCGTCCATCTTCCAGAAGGCTCTGCACGAGGTCGGCCCGTACGATCCGCAGCTGAAGGAACTGGGCAAGGTCGACGTTGAGACCGCCGTGCGCGAGCTCACCACCACCGACGTGCGCAACGCCACCGACATCTTCCGTGAGGTTGCCGAGAAGTCCGATTTCGTTGACGGCCGCGTCTCCATCGAAGTGGATCCGCGTCTGGCTCACGAGACCGAGGCCACCGAGAAGCAGGCCGAGGAACTCTGGGCCAAGGTGAACCGTCCGAACGCCATGATCAAGATTCCGGCCACCCTCGAAGGCCTGCCGGCAATCACCGCCACCCTGGCCAAGGGCATCTCCGTGAACGTCACCCTGATCTTCTCCCTGGAGCGTTACGAGCAGGTCATCGACGCCTACATCGAGGGCATCGCCCAGGCTGACGCCAACGGCCACGACCTGAAGCACATCGGCTCCGTCGCTTCCTTCTTCGTCTCCCGCGTGGACACCGCTGTGGACAAGCTGCTGGAAGCCAACGGCTCCGACGAAGCCAAGGCTCTCGAGGGCAAGGCCGCTGTGGCCAACGCTCGCCTGGCTTACGAGCTGTTCGAGAACAAGTTCGCCAACGATCCGCGTTGGGCCGCTCTTGAAGCCAAGGGCGCCAAGAAGCAGCGTCCGCTGTGGGCCTCCACCGGCACCAAGAACGCCGCCTACTCCGACTGCAAGTACGTCGACGAGCTCGTTGCTCCGTTCGTCGTCAACACCATGCCGGAGAAGACCCTGAACGCTCTCGCCGATCACGGCAATGGCGCTCCGTCCATCAAGGCACCTACGAAGAGTCCCACGCCATCATGAACAAGCTCGCCGATCTGGGCATCAACATCAAGGATGTCACCGACAAGCTGGAAGCTGACGGCGTAGCAGCCTTCATCAAGTCCTGGGACACCGTCCTCGCCGACGTCCAGGCTGGCATCGACCGCGTCAACGGCTGAATCATTCGCTGATACAGCACCGTTAAACGGATAAAAGCCGAGAGGTCTCCATCTTTTGATGGAGACCTCTTTTTCGTATGCCGAAATAATACGCGCAGAAGACATACGGAAAGACAAAAAGGCCGCGATATCAGATCGCGGCCATAATCGAAAGAAAAGCGAACCGAAAATCAAGCCTGCCAATACGTGCTGAAGAAGTCGCCGATTTCGCCGATGGTCTCCTTCAACATGCTGATGCGAGGCAGATAGACCACACGGAAGTGGTCCGGTTCCTGCCAGTTGAACGCACCGCCGTGGCTGATGAGGATATGCTTGTCATGCAGCAGGTCAAGCGCGAACTGCTCATCGGAATGGATGTTGAACTTCTTCACATCGATCTTCGGGAAGATGTAGAACGCCGCTTTCGGTTTGACCGCGGTGATGCCTGGAATATCGTTGAGCATGTTGTACACCAACTCGCGCTGATCGTAGATGCGGCCGCCGGGCACCAGATAATCCTTGACGCTTTGATGGCCGCCCAATGCGGTCTGCACCACCGACTGCGCAGGCACGTTCGAGCACATACGCATGTTGGCCAGCATGTTCAGACCCTCGATGTAATCCTTGGCGAGACGCTTGTTGCCGCTCAGCACCATCCAGCCGACACGCCAGCCGGCGATCATATGGGACTTCGACAATCCGGAGAACGTCACGCAGAACAGGTCAGGCGCAAGGGACGCGATGGAGATGTGCTCCAACCCATCCATGACCAGACGGTCGTAGATCTCATCCGAGAAGATCATGAGCTGGTGCTCTCGCGCAAGATCGACAATCTGCTGAAGCACTTCCTTCGGATACAGCGCGCCGGTCGGATTGTTCGGATTGATGATGACGATCGCCTTGGTCTTGTCGGTAATCTTGGAACGCATGTCGTCGATGTCCGGATACCATTCGGAATCCTCATCGCAGACGTAATGCACCGCGGTTCCGCCGGCCAGATTCACACAAGCTGTCCACAGCGGATAATCCGGCGACGGCACGAGTACCTCGTCGCCGTTGTCCAGCAACGCGGATAAGGACAGGTTGATAAGTTCGCTGACGCCGTTGCCGGTGTAGATGTCGTCGATGGACACGTTGGGGATGTTCTTCAGCTGCGCATACTGCATGATGGCTTTGCGCGCGGAGAACAGGCCCTTCGACGGCGAATAGCCTTCCGTGTCGGGCAGCTGCTGCGACATGTCGTAGACCACTTCATCCGGCGTGCGGAAGCCGAACGGTGCCGGATTGCCGATATTGAGTTTCAGGATGTGCGTGCCGGCGGCCTCCATGCGCGCGGCCTCGTCGGCGACCGGTCCACGGACGTCGTACAGCACGTTGTCGAGCTTGTGGGATTTCGTAAAAGTGCGCATGGTTCTTCCTTCTGTCGGTTGCTCGGATGCATCGTCAACATGGTCGGGCTGTTCACCGGCAAAATCCGGCAAAATCGCGGCATGCTCTTCCATGGGAACATCCTTGCCCATCAGCCAATCCTCGTTGACCCGCAGATACGCGGCAAGGAAATGCGCGATATCGGCACGGGGAACGGTTTTGCCACTGACGTATTGGCTCATATGGCTTTTGCCGAGCTTGATATTGAACTTTTCCGCAGCATGAACGAAATCAATCTGTTTAAGCTCGCGTAATGCCATGGCATCATTCAATCTGGTCGAGAATGATTCCGTCATGCCTATCCTTCCAGTTCAATTTAAACAAAAGCTAGTTCAAAGAATAGCACGACAGGGCACCAAGAAAGACAAAGAGTTCAATTTTGGTGGATGTGTTTCATGCCGCTGCATGAATGAGTTCAATTCCGTGAAAAGACTCCATGTGGGGGGGTCGGTCAAAGCAGATTGTTCTCAACCCATTGGGCCACGCCGTCATCATTGTTCGAAGGGCAGATCTCATCGGCGATTTTCAACACGTCGGGGTTCGCGTTGGCCACGGCCACTCCCCTGCCGGATTCACGAAGCATGGCGATGTCCACCAAATCGTCGCCGAATGAGACGGTCCGTGACAACGGCGTCGACATGCGATCGGCGAGGATGCTCAATGCATGCTCCTTATTGGCCTGCGGATTCATCAGCATCCACAGCGAGCTTCGGAGATATGCACGTCGAAATCGTCGGGGATGAGCCGTCCCACACGCTTCCACTGCTCCTCGTTCGGGAACAGGATCAGCTTGTCCGCGGTGCCGTCCGGAACGTCATCGAAATCCGTGTATCGCCAGGTCTGCGTCTTCCAGTATTTCGTGACGTCGAAATTCGTGTACCTGACATCATCCATGACGATGCCCACTTCCATGCCAGGCAGTTCCTCCAGCAGGTACTTGCAGACCTCGCAGGCCCTTTTCGAAGAGAATCCGATCTTCTGCAGATGTCCGTCCTTCGGCAGTGTCGGTGAGGTGAGCATATCGTAATCGGACGAGACGGGGTTGAAATCCAACAGCGCCCCGTTGAGATAGGCGACGGCGTCAACCGGAAGCTTCTGCACGAACGAGTAGCCGGTGCTGACCGGTCGCGCGGTCTCCACCACGAATTTGATGCCGGCGTCGTGCATGCGGTTGATGCTGTCAATGGATCGTTGCGTCAGGAAACGGTCCTCGAAAGTCTTTCCGTCGTGCAGCAGTGTGCCGTCCAGATCGGCGACGACCATGGTCACGTCATCATAGGTGTTGTTTGTCGAAGTCATTTGAATCCTTTGCGGGAGCAATCTAGCCGGAGACAAGTTTGGCCCATGACCGTGAAGCCGGTCATGGGCCAAACCAAATTACGTCAATCAGATGAGGTTGAATTTCGTCATCAGACCGAGGGCGATGATGATGGCCACCCACAGCAGGGCGATGATGACGGTCCAACGGTTCAGGTTCTTTTCCGCGACACCGGAGGAACCCGCGTTCTGGGTGAGTCCGCCGCCGAACATGTCGGACAAGCCGCCGCCTTTACCCTTGTGCATAAGGATAAGCAAGGTGAGCAAGAGGCTGAGGATGACAAGAAGAATCTGCAGCACAAGCTTGACAGTAGCCATAGCGGACACGGGTGAACCTCCAGTTCGTAAACACTGTTTCTAATAATAGCGCATGGTGTTGAAAAAATCGAGCGTCCAACCATGCTTTTTAAAAGTTTTCAGGCGGTTGTTTCCAATGTCAGCTTGCAGATGCGTGTGAGTTCATCGACCTTCAACGCGGAGCCGCCGATCAGGAAGCCGTCCACATCCGGCTCGTTGATCAGTTCCACCGCGTTTTTCGAGGACACCGAACCGCCGTACAGGATTCGCACCGTTTCGCCGACCGTGTTCCGAACGTATCGGACAGGTCGTTTCGGATCGCCCTGGCCGCGTCCTGTGCCGACTGAGGCGTAGCCACCATGCCGGTGCCGATCGCCCATACCGCTCGTACGCCACAATCAGCTTCGCGGCCTCCTCATCGGACAGGTCCCGCGTCACGTCGTGCACCTGGCCGACCGCGAAATCGAGCTCTATGCCTTTGCGCCGTTCCTCGTAGCTTTCTCCGACGCAAAGTATCGGCTGCATGCCGGCAGCAAGCACGGCCCTCACCTGGTCGACGATGTTCGCGTCGTCTTCGGGATGGTATTTGCGTCGTTCCGAATGGCCGACGATCACGTACGAGCAGCCGAGATGGGCGATCATATCGGCGGAGACGTCGCCGGTGAACGCTCCCTGCGAGGTGACTGAGACGGCTTGGGCCCCGTAGCGGATTTTCAGATTGTCCGATTCGACGGCGACCTGCACGCTGCGGAGTGAGGTGAATGACGGCATCAATGCGATTTCGCAACGTTTGTAGTCGAAATGGACGGCCCGAAGATTCCATGCAAGCTGCTGTACGAAATACGTCGCTTCAAGATGATCGAAATTCATCTTCCAGTTTCCGGCCACCAAAGGAATCCGTTTCGGCCCCATAATATTCGTCGTCTCCCGTCCGTGCTCGTCAAAGCGAAAGGTCGTTCTTGTGACATTGTATGCGAAATACGCAAAAGGTGCTCCCCCACCCACTGATGAGGAAGCACCCCTTCATGATTCTGAGATCAGTCGAGCACCTTCAGGCCCGGCAGTTCCTTGCCCTCGAGGAACTCGAGGGAGGCGCCGCCACCGGTGGAGATGTGCGAGAAGCCATCCTCCGGGAAGCCGAGGTTGCGCACTGCGGAAGCGGAATCGCCACCACCGACGATGGTGAATGCGCCGGCAGCAGTGGCATCGACGAGAGCCTGGGCCACGGCCTTGGTGCCTTCAGCGAAGGTCGGGACCTCGAACACGCCCATCGGGCCGTTCCACACGACGGTCTTGGAATCGACGATCTTATCGTGGAAGAGCTTCTGGGATTCCGGACCGATGTCCAGACCCATCTTGTCGGCCGGAATGGCATCGGCGGCCACGACTTCCGGAGCGATGTCCTCATCGGATTTCGGGAAGACCGGGTTGATGACGACATCGGTCGGCAGCACGAGTTCGACGCCGTTCTTCTCGGCGCGCTCCATGTAGCCCTTGACGGTTTCGATCTGGTCCTCTTCCAGCAGGGAGGTGCCGACCTCGTAGCCTTGGCCTTGAGGAAGGTGTACGCCATGCCACCGCCGATGACCAGACGGTTGGCCTTGTCCAGCAGGTTGTCGATCACGCCGAGTTTGTCGGAGACCTTGGAGCCGCCGAGCACGACGGTCAGCGGACGCTCCGGGTTCACGGTGGCGCGGGACAGTGCCTTGACTTCCTTCTCGACCAGCAGGCCAGCGGCGGCCGGCAGATCGGCGGCGACATCATAGTTGGAGCCCTGGGCGCGGTGCACGACACCGAAGCGTCGGAGACGAAGACCTCACCGAGAGCGGCGATCTTCTTGGCGTATGCGGCACGCTCCTCCGGATCCTTGCTGGTCTCCTCCGGGTTGAAACGCACGTTCTGCAGCAGCACGACGTCGCCATCGTTCATAGCGGCGACCTTGGCCTGGGCGTCCTCACCATAGGTGTCGGCAGCCAGCGGAACGGTGATGCCGAGCAGCTCGCCGAGACGGGCGGCGACCGGAGCCAGGGACAGTTCCGGAACGACCTTGCCCTTCGGACGGCCGAGATGAGCCATCAGAATGACCTTCGCACCCTGTTCGCGCAGAGCCTTGATGGTCGGCAGGGCGGCCTTGATACGACCATCATCGGTGATCGTGGTGCCGTCCAGCGGAACGTTGAAATCGGCGCGAACCAGAACGCGCTTGCCCTTGAGATCTCCAAGATCCTTGAGTGTCTTCATGTATATCCTTTCCTAGCCGCTTGTAAGCTGGAATGGCCATATTGCCACTTACGCATAATACAAGCCCAAACGAACAAAAAACACCATACGACGGAAAAGTCGCATGGGTGTTTTGTTTCCGGAAACGAAAATCAAGCCGCTTGACGGCGTGCCTTCTCCGTTTTCTCAGCCAATTGCAGCAGTCGACGGATACGTCCGGCGATCGCGTCCTTGGTGATTGGCGGGTCGGCGAGACGGCCCAGCTGCTCAAGGGACGCGTCGGCATGGTCGAGTCGGAGCTGGCCGGCGGATTTAAGATTGTCCGGAACGTCGTCGCCGAGGATTTCAAAGGCCTGGCGGACCTTATCGCAGGCTTCCGCGGCGGCCTTGGCGCTACGGCGCATGTTGGCGTCATCGAAGTTCGCCAGACGGTTCGCCTTGCCTCGGGCCTCTCCGTCGGAACGCTTTCCGGTCCATTCGCGGGCGGAATGAGGGCGCCCATGAGGATGAGCATGCGTTCGATGGCATCGGGGTCGCGCAACGTCACACGTTCGGAGCTGCGCAGCTTACGCGGCTTGGCGGTGATGCCGAGACGACGCGCGGTGGAGACCAGCGCCAGCGCGGCCTCATGATTCGGACATACGATTTCGAGATAGCTGGCCTTGCCCGGGTCGGACAGGTGTCCGCCTGCGAGGAACGCGCCACGCCAGGCGGCCTTGATCTGGGCGATCTTGCCGTTGATGATGTCGCCCGGCAGACCCAGCACCATGTTTTTGGTGTAACGGCTGTACAGGCCGGTCTGCAGCACCAGAGCCGCGCTGCCCTTGGGGACGCGGACTATGAAGCGCTGCACCACGCCGGTCGGCGTCTGCCTGGAAACGGGGGTAAGCGTGGCTTCGTGGCCGTACAGATTTCTGATGGTGTCCTGCAGCCATATGGCCGCGTCTTGGGAATCAAGCTGCGCCTGCACGAGAATGTGGTGATCCACCGAGTGCAAACCATTGCCGAATCGAATCATCGCAGTCGCCTGTGCCTTTTTGGCGATGGGCAACTCGTTGTCGATTGCGGCCAGCTCGCTTTTGACGTCATCCAGAAGAGCCAAGAGCCAACCTCCTACTTTCCTGTTCTTCCCTATAATTTCAGGCGAGTCGCGGACTCGACCCGCACTGCTACCGGCTTACTGTGATACCGAATAACTTGGACAAAGCCGGCAGCTTTTCTTTGTATTTGGATACTGTCTTCTCACAATGCGGTCATCAATCGGCCGAACGCTTGTCCAGCTCGCGGGCCGATACGGAGACCGTGAGACCACGCGCACGCAGGCGCTTGGCCAAGGCCTCGCTCATGGCCACGGAACGGTGCTGGCCGCCGGTGCATCCGAACGCGATGGTCACATAGTGCTTGTCTTCCTGCGCATAACCTTCGATGGCGATGGCGATGGCTTTCTCGTAGGCGTCAAGGAACTCCTCCGCGCCCTCGCTGGAGAGCACGTAGTCGCTGACCGGTTTGTCCTTGCCCGTCAGCGAACGAAGCTCCGGCACCCAGAACGGTTGGGAAGGAACCGGACGTCCGCCACGAAATCGGCGTCTATCGGAATGCCGTATTTGAATCCGAAACTGAAGATATGCACGGAAACCGTGGTCGGTCCGGAACCAAGCAGACCCTCGTACAGTTTCGTGGACAGCTGATGGATGCTCAATGCCGAGGTGTCGATGACGATGTCGGCGTGCTCTTTGAGGTTCTTCAGCAGGTCGCGTTCCTCAAGGATGCCGTCGATCAGACGATTGCCCTGCTGCAGCGGATGGGGCCTGCGCACGGATTCGTAGCGCTTGATGAGCACCTCGTTGCTGGCGTCGAGGAACAGGATGCGGGTCTTCACCCAAGATCGTCCAGATGGCTCAGCACGGCGGACAGGTCGTCGAAATAGTCACGTGACCTCACGTCGATGACCGCGGCGAGTTTGTGGATGTTCGAACCGGAGCTGGTCATCATGTCCACCAGCGGGACAAGCAGTTTCGGCGGCATGTTGTCGACCACATACCAGCCCATGTCCTCGATGCTGTTGGCCGCGTGGGACCGGCCCGCGCCGCTCATGCCGGTGATGAGCAGCACTTCGAAGCCTGCGGCCGGAGAAGGCGCGCTCGTATGTCTGCCTGCCTGGTTGACGGCGTTGTTCTTTTCGTTCATCACAGGGCCTCCTTAAGCGCGGAGCGCATGGCATGCTCCAATGCTTCGACTTTCTGATGGCTGGTGGGCTCGGTCGGCGGATCGTTGTCCCATATGCCGGTCATCAGCCAGACTTGAATCATGGCTTGGTACAGCAGCATCTCCTCGCCGCCGATGGCGGTGCCGCCGCATGACCTCCAGGCCTGCATGAGCTTGGTCGGGCGGGGATCATAGACCACGTCGAGTAGCGTGCCATTCGTGACTATGCCGGCTGAGGCAAACGCCTCGGCGATCGGATCGGCGGCAAGGCCGGGGATGGTGTTGATGACGACGTCCGCATGGGACAGCAGATTCGCCGCATGGTCCATGGCGACGATGCTTATGGAGCCGACGCCCATATGGCTTTCCGCCAATGGTTCAAGCGCCTCGTTCTTATCGGGATGGCGTGCCACGACGGTGACATGTCCAATGTGGGGCATCTCGGTGCAGGCCGCCAAAGCCGAGGTGGCGGTGTTGCCATTGCCGATGATCACCGCCTCGCCGTCTTGTCCAGAATCCATCCGCATGCCACGTGCCGATACGAGTGCTCGAAGGCGAGCTCAATTCCCTTCACATCCGTGTTGTAGAGCCTGATCGCAGGGATGGCGGCGTTCTTATCGTTCGCGCCAGACCAGTCGAAGACGGCGGTGTTGGCCACCTTCAGCTCTTTCGCCCACGCGTTGCATGGCACGCCATATGGCTGGATGGTCTTCTTCAACGGCATGGTCAGGCTCAGTCCCGCCCAGCTGGAATCAAGCGACTCCAAAAAATCCTCAAGCTCCGTCTCGCCGACCTCGTGCCTGCCATACGACCAGCTGTCAAGTCCTAGAGCTCGATAGGCCGCATTATGCAATACAGGGGAAAGCGAATGCGCGATGGGTTTGCCAAGGACCGCGCACCGATGGTCCACCTCGGTCATGTTCCCTCCCTTACTCTCACCATTCATCATGCTAGCAACGCAGAAGCGATTGCTCGTTACAGATTCTATTTCTTTTCATCTTTCGGACTGTTTCCATCCGATTTCACTGTTCGGAGGGCATCCTCCGCCTTCGAAGCAATGTCAACGGACGAATGCAATGCCTGGTAAATGTTCTCGGCCTTGGCATGGCCGATGCCTTTGACCTGTTCGAAATCCTCCACGCTCGCCTCACGCATGGCGCGTACGGAGCCGAAATGGTTGAGAAGCCGTTTCTGATAGCTTCGCCGATGCCGGGAATGTCGTCCAAAGCGGAACGCAAAGCTCCTTTGCGTCTGGTCTGACGATGGTAGGTGATGGCGAAACGATGCGATTCGTCACGCACCCGCTGCAGCAGATACATGCCTTCGGATTGTCGCTTGAGGATGATCGGATAGTCGTCATCCGGCACCCAAACCTCCTCAAGACGCTTCGCCAATCCGCAGACGGCCACATCGTCCACGCCGCAGTCGGCAAGCGCCTCGGCCGCCGCCATCACCTGCGGTTTGCCGCCATCGACCACGACCAGATTCGGCTTATAGGCGAAATGGCGACGGTTGGTGTTCTGCTGCACGGCATCCGTTTCAGGACCATTCGTGCCATCCGACCTATCATTTTGCGTGGCCATCCGACGCTCGTTGTCCATGCTTTCCCCGGAATCGCCGGCGATGTTGCCATGGCGGAAACGACGGGTCAACGTCTCATACAATGCGCTCAAATCATCCAACGCGCCCTGCCCGTCCGCACCTCGGATGGCGAAACGGCGGTACTCCGACTTTTTCGCGATCGCGTCTTCGAACACCACCATGGACGCTACCTGGAATGCGCCGCCGACTGTGTTGGAAATGTCGTAGCATTCAATGCGCAACGGCGCCTGTTCAAGCCCAAGAGCCTTCGCCACATCGTTCATCGCATCGGAACGTGCGCCCATATCGCTGATACGGCTCATCTTGCTGCGTGCCAACGCCTGCTTGGCATTGTCGTTGGCACGGTCCATAAGCTGTTTCTTGTCGCCTCTGCTGGCTACACGGATGGTGACGGCCGCTCCACGCAATCCGCTTAGCCATTGCTCAAGCCCTGCGCTGCGCGACGGTTCGATTGGAACGATCACCTCACGGGGAACAGGCGCGATTGGAGCCAGCAGGTCGGCACGTCCCGTCTGCTCCTGACGTTCGTTGCGTTCCTTCGTGGCCTGCGCACGGGCGATAGCATCCGTTGCGGTCACGATCTGTGTCGAACCGATCGCATTGCGCTGCTCGGTCACGACGGTCGAATCGGAGACGGCCGCGCTCTCCCCCGTGGTTTCCGAATATACCTGAGTGATCAGATCGGCGATCAACTCCGCGTCGCTCACATCTTCGACTCGCTCCACACTCCAGTTACGTTCGCCGCGAATTGATCCGGACCGCACGAAGAACGCGTGCACGCTGGCTTCAAGCTCGTCGGACGCGATGCCGAACACGTCGGCGTCGACATCCGAATCGAACACGACGGCGTTCTGCTGGACCACGGTCCCGAGCATTTTGATCTGATCGCGCAGCCGGGCCGCCTTCTCGAATTCCAGTTCGGCGCTCGCCTGCTTCATGTCGCGGGTCAGTTGGGCGATATACGATTTGCCGATTCGGCCGGTCATCACGCCGACAAGCTGCTCGCACATCCTGCGATGCTCGTCAGCGCCGATACGGTTCACGCATGGAGCGGAGCATTTGCCGATCGATGCCAACAGGCATGGACGGCCCGTCAACTGCGCCTTGTGGAACACGTTCTTCGAGCATGTGCGCACGGGAAACGTCTTCAGCAACGCGTCGAGGCTGTGCCGAAGATCCCATACCTTGGCGTACGGGCCGAAATATCTGGTATCGCGACGTTTGCGGCTGCGAGTCACCCATACGCGTGGGATGCGTTCGCCTGATGAGATGGCCAGATACGGGTAGGTCTTGTCATCGCGGAACACCACGTTGAATCGTGGGTCGAACTCCTTGATCCACGTGTATTCGAGTGTGAGCGACTCCAGTTCCGTACCCACTACCGTCCATTCGAGGCTGCGAGCCGTCAACACCATGGTCTGGGTGCGTGGATGCAGCTGGTAGAGCGGCTGGAAGTAGTTCGTCAGCCGGTTGCGCAGGTTCTTGGCCTTGCAACGTAGATGACGCGCCCCTCGCCGTCACGCCACTTGTATACGCCCGGCTGCGCGGGAATGTCGGAGGTTTTCGGACGGAACAGGTCGCGAGTATCCCCCAACAGGGGCGCGCCGTTCTTGTTCACTCCCCTGCCGTCGGATTGGGTGCCGGCGTCCGATACTGCGGTTTCCCGTAACGCATCCGCCGTTTTGCGCCACACGTCCGGACTGTGTCGTTCGAAATCAGTCACAGCATATCCCTAAGGAACTTGCCCGTCCACGACTGTTCGCATTGCGCGACCTGCTCCGGCGTGCCTTCGGTGACGATGGTGCCGCCGCCGTCACCGCCTTCCGGCCCCAGATCGATGATCCAATCCGCGGATTTGACCACGTCGAGATTGTGCTCGATGACGATGACGGCGTTGCCCTTGTCCACCAATCCCTGCAATACGAGCAGCAGTTTGCGCACGTCCTCGAAATGCAGGCCGGTGGTCGGCTCGTCGAGGATGTACACGGTTTTGCCGGTGGAACGCCGTTGGAGTTCCGTCGCGAGTTTCACGCGCTGCGATTCGCCGCCGGACAGCGTCGGCGCCGGCTGGCCGAGCCGGATATAGCCGAGACCGACCTGCACCAGGGTGTCCAGGTAACGCGAGATGGACGGGTACGCCTTGAAGAACTGCGCGGCCTCCTCGATGGGCATGTTCAGCACGTCGGCGACCGATTTGCCGTTGTACTTCACTTCGAGAGTCTCGCGATTGTAGCGCTGGCCGTGGCATTCCTCGCAGTCCACGTACACGTCCGGCAGGAAGTTCATTTCGATTTTCAATGTGCCGTCGCCGTGGCATGCCTCGCAGCGGCTCCCTTGACGTTGAACGAGAACCGTCCGGGACCATAGCCGCGCACCTGCGCTTCGGGCGTCTTGGCGAACAGCGTGCGGATTTTGTCCCATACTCCCGTATAGGTGGCGGGATTGGAACGCGGAGTGCGGCCGATCGGATTCTGGTCGACGTGGATCACCTTGTCGCACTGGTCCACGCCTTCCACGCGCGTGTGCTTGCCGGGCACGATGCGCGCGCCGTTCAGCTTGTCCGCAAGCACCGGATAAAGGATCTGGTTGACCAGCGTGGATTTGCCGGAACCGGACACGCCCGTCACGCAGGTGAACACGCCCAGCGGGAAATTGACGTTCAGGTTCTTGAGGTTGTTCTCGCGGCTCCGACCACGCGCAGCTGCTTGGTCTTATGCGTCTTGCGGCGTGCGGCGGGCACTTCGATCTTCCGTCGGCCGGCGATGTAGTCGCCGGTGATGGAGCGTGGCGCTTCGGTGATTTTTCTGGCGGGGCCGGAATACACGACCTCGCCGCCATGTTCGCCGGCGCCCGGACCGATGTCGATGACCCAGTCCGCGTTTCTGATGGTGTCCTCGTCATGTTCGACGACGATCAGCGTGTTGCCGAGGTCGCGCAAATGATGCAATGTGCCGATCAGCCGTTCGTTGTCACGCTGATGCAGGCCGATGGATGGTTCGTCCAGCACATACATGACGCCCACCAGGCCGGAGCCGATCTGGGTGGCCAGTCGGATGCGCTGCGCCTCGCCGCCCGACAGGGTCTTCGCCGCACGCGACAACGTCAGATAGTTCAGGCCGACATCGTTGAGGAAGCCGAGTCGTGCGCGGATCTCCTTGACGACTTCGCCGGCTATCTGCGCGGCCGAGCCTTCGAGTTCTAGGCCGTTGATCCATGCGAGGCTCCGTTCGGCGGACATGTCGCACACGTCCGCGATGGACTCGTCGCCCACGGTGACGGCAAGCACTTCCGGACGCAGACGCCGCCCATGGCACGCCTGGCATGGCACCTCGCGCATGTACGACTCGTAATACTGCTTCATCTGGTCGGAATCGGTCTCGTCATGCCGGCGCATCAACGTGCGCACCACGCCTTCGAAACCGGTGGAATACTCGCGCATGCGACCCCAACGGTTGCGGTACGAGACCTGCACCTTGAAATCACGGCCATACATGATGGCGTCGCGCGCGTCCTTGGGCAGATCCTTCCAAGGCGTGTCCAGGTCGAAGCCCATCTCATCGCCGAGTCCCTCAAGCACATGGCGGTAGTATTCGCCGGTGCCTTTGGTCATGCCCCACGGTTCGATGGCGTTCTCGTTCAGCGTCTTGTCCGGATCGGGAATGACCAGTTCGGGGTCGATTTCCAGCTTGTATCCGATACCCGTGCATTCAGGCAGGCGCCATACGGCGCGTTGAAGGAGAAGGTGCGCGGTTCGATCTCGTCGAGTTCCAGCTGATGGCCGTTCGGGCAGGCGCGTTTCTCGGAAAACGGCTTGCGACGGTCCGGATCCTTCTCGTCCAAATCGACGAAATCGGCGACGACCACGCCTTTGGAAAGCTTCAACGCCGTTTCGATGGAATCGGTCAGACGCTGGCGGATACCGTCCTTGACCACCAGACGATCCACCACCACTTCGATGGTGTGCTTCTTCTGCTTGGCGAGCTTGATGTCATCGGACAATTGCCGCATCTCACCGTCGATCAGCGCACGTGCGTAACCATCGCCACGCAGCAGTTCGAGCAGATCCTCGAATTCGCCCTTGCGGCCGCGCACGACCGGCGCGAGAATCTGGAAACGCGTGCGTTCCGGATACTTCAGCAACGTGTCCACCATCTGCTGCGGTGTTTGCGCGCTTACCAGGGCGCCGCATTCCGGACAATGCGGAATGCCGGTGCGGGCGAACAGCAGTCGCAGATAATCATAGATCTCGGTGATTGTGCCGACCGTCGAACGCGGATTGCGGTTCGTGGTCTTCTGGTCGATCGAAACCGCGGGGCTCAGCCCCTCGATGAAGTCGACGTCCGGCTTGTCCATCTGCCCCAGAAACTGGCGCGCGTACGCCGACAGCGATTCGACATACCTGCGCTGGCCCTCGGCGAACAGCGTATCGAACGCCAACGAGGATTTGCCCGAACCCGACAGGCCGGTGAACACCACCATGCGGTTGCGAGGAAACTCCAAGTCCACGTTCTTGAGATTGTGCTCGCGAGCGCCTTGGATGGTGATTTTGAGGTCGTTGGGTAGGTGGGTGAGGTCTGCTATGAGTGAGTCGCCTGTTGTTTTCATGGGGGCTTTTTTGATTTCGCGTGTGAGGAATGCGTCGCTGGTGAGTACGCGTTCGACCACGACTTCGTTGTGTGTCGTGTTGTTGCGTTTGGTTGTCATGGTGTTCTTCCGCTTGGTGTTGCCTGTTCTGTTGTATAGGATAGCGTATTTTTGTTGTGGTTTCGAACAGGTGTTCTATTTGGTGTTGTTTGGTATGTCGTTGCCGGGTATGTCGATTGGCCAGTGGTGTTGGTCGTGCAGGATGGTTGTGGCGTCGCGTATGGGGATGCGTTCCTGTTCGATGCGTAGGTATTGGATGTCTGTTCCTGTGCAGAGTGTTTCGTAGAGTTTGCGTTCTTCGGTGGTGAGTCCGGGTGTGGGTTGTGGGGTTTGTGTGGTGAGGGGTTTGTTTTTGGCGTCGAGTTGGGTGCCGTATTGTTCGTATGTCCGGTATGCGGTGGTGTCCATCAGTATGGATGTGCATGGGATGCCGGTGGCGCGTAGTTTGGAGAGGATGTCGAGTCCGTTGCGTCCATGTCGCCCCAGTAGATGATGTTGGGGATGGTGGTGAGCCATGGCAGGAGTGTTGTGATGTGTGATGTTGCGGCGTATCCGTTGCCGAGGATGCAGATGGCGTGTTCGACGGTGGGCATGGCCTGGTAGGTGTCTTTGTTTTCGATGATGATGGCGTGTTCGATGTCGGTTGGCTGGTTGCGGACCCATGGTTGGGTGACGATGAGTCGGTTGGTCGTGGTGTTCGGCGTCCATGAGGCGTAGTCGGAGTTCGTTCGGGCGTTCCTGGAAGGTGAGGTTGTCTTGTCCGGTGAGCTGGCATATCGCTTTGCGGCGTTGGGAGTTGGGTGTGCCGAGCCATTTGGCGCTGAATCCTGGGATGGGCGCCATGCGTGGGGTCATGGTGTGGCAGTCGTGGTTTGCGAAGTAGTGGGCGGCTTGGATGACGAGGTGGAAGTCGGTGTCGTCGTGGTCTTTGAGGGTTTTGGCGACGTTCATGGCGTTCGCCGGTTCGAGGCCGAATTCTTTGGCGAGCGCGCTCATGCGGTCGTGTTCGCGTAGGTAGCGTTCGCGGGTTTGTTTGGTGGCGATGCGGAGGGCGGTGTCGAGGTCGGGTATGGTCACGGAGTCGATGAGCGGGCTTTTTTGTTGGATGAGTCCGCTGGAGAGATTTTGGTTTTCTCGCTGGTTTCGCAGTGGTGTTGCCGCGCCCAGTCGCGGATGGTTTCGTTTTGGGCGCGGATTTGGTTGTAGTGCTGCTCTAGTTCGGCTTGTTTGGGCAGTCGGATGGTTTTGCGCAGCGGCCAGGATTCGTCGGTGTCGTACATGTGCCTGGTGAGGTGGGCGTCGACGTATTCGTCGAGTTTCCGGCGGATGTCCGTTTCGCCTGTGGTGTCTCTGGCCGCTGCCATATTATGCCTCCGTCGCGGGTTGCGTCTGCTCGACGGTGGCGTCTTGTGTTTCGGCTTGCGTTGCCGGCTCGCGGTCGAGCTCCTGCAGGTACGAGTTGCCGGTTGCGGGATCCTTGTATGCCACGTACGCCTTGTCTGCGATGCCGAGGATTTCGGCGGTTTTGCTTTCCGGCGCGGATACGATGATCTGGAAGCGAGGCGCGGCAGCACGGTCAGCGCGCGTTTCGTGTAGCGTCCGTCGGCTTTGATGAGGGCTTCGTCCAGGAACAGCGTGGTGTAGGTGGGCTTGCCGGTCAGGTCGCCGCCGAGCAGGTAGATCAGGGCCGCGCCGTAGACGAACGAGGTGAGTTCCTGCAACGCGCCGCCGGACTTGCCGCCGGTGGAGCTGATGCGTTCGTCGGGCAGATCGTTATGGTGCACGATCGCGTAGAACGAGCTGCGCACGCGCGGATCGAGGTTGCGCGCACCGTATTCCTTGATGCCGTTCGTGTCGCGGATCTGGCCGAGTTCCGCCTGGAGCCTGCCGATGAACGTTTCGCAGCCTGCGAACGCCTTGCGCGTCTCCATGGGATTGCTGCGCGCGTTGCGTGTCCAATCGTCGAGCTTCGACATGATGCGGCCCAACGAGGATTTGAACTGCCGGTCGATCGGGTGGAAGTCCACGTGGAGCGAGAGCCTGCCGCCGCGGGGGCCGAACTGTTGGCCTTTGAGCATGCCGTTGATGCGGTCGAGCTGCTCCCTGACGTTCTCCTCGTCGGTGTTGAACGCGCGGTTGAGCTGTTGGAAGCTCATATACAGCTTTTCGACGCTGTTCGCATACTCCTCGTCGGTCGCGGCGCGGGTGACGAGCATGTTGAGGTTCTTGAGCTCGTCAAGGAAATACGGATAGTCCTCCACGCTCGCCATGACGGTGTCGCCCTCCGTGGAATGGTGCTTCAGATAGTCGCCCATGGCGCGTTCCGTGTCGGCGCGCAATTGGACGGCACGCTCGTCGATCTGCTGGAGTCTCGCACGCACGGTGTTGCCGATTCTGCGCAGCACGCGCACGTCGAACGGCGCCGTCCCCTCACGGTCGAAACCGCCGGCGATGCGCTGCGGCCGTTCCTGCGGACGCGACGTGTCGAAACAGGTCTCATACGTGTCGGCCAGCAGATTCGACACCATGTCGGACAATGCGGCATCGTCGAAATCGGAGTCGCCATGCATGTCGAGCCATGCCTGTTCGGCATGGACGGCATGCTGCGCGTTTTCCAATTCCGCTTCGGCACGGTACCTGTTCTTGCCCTCGTCGTCCTTCTGCCGTAGCAGCTGTTTCAACTCGTCCTGCAATTGTGCCAGTTCCGGATCGCTTTCGATCCGTTCGATCTGCAGACGGATCCGTTCCGCCTTCGTCTCGAGCCCGTCCACGTCGATCTTGCCCCATGCAGATCCGCGACGGTCAATGCGAGCTCATGCTCGTCCTGCAGCAGAGTCATGGCGTTGGCCATCTGCCTGCCGCGGCGGTCGCGTCCTCCAACGCCCGTTCCGCCCCGTCAAGCTGGCGTTCCAATTCGGCCAGATACCGTTCGTTCACGAAGCCGATGACCTGACGCAGGCCTTTGACGCCATGGAATCCACGGTCGCCGGATTTGATCTGCCCGTCGACCTGCACCTGCCGTTCGGCCCGGTCCATGTCGTCGATCGCCTCCACGCAACGCGCGTCGAACCGTTGCGACGCGGTCTGCTCCTTCAACCATCCGACGAACGGCGAATCCTCCTTGTACCGCAGCTTTGACGACATCCACCCCTCGTTGCAGGCCGAATCGTATTGCGCGTCGGTATCGACGAAACGCCAGGCACGCCGCGTCATACGCGTCGGATCGATCGCGCTGACCTTCGCGGCGAACCCCTGCTCATGCCGCTTGTCCACGAGAATGGTCTGCGCGATGGGCGCGTACGTGACGTCCATCGCCAGACGCCATTGCTCGTCCCCCTCGTCCACGTCCATCAGTTCGGCCACGTACGGCAGTTCCGTCTCGTCCAAGCCCGTCGCCCGTGCGATGAGCGTGCGCGCATGGTCCATGTCGTCGCTGATGCGCGTCCTGTGTTCGATCTTGCGCCGGTAATCCTGCCTCAACAGGTCGCGTTCGCTCTGCCGGGCGTGACGTTCCACCACCATCCGCTGGTATTCGGATCGCGCGTCTTCCAAACGCTTGTCGTACGTGTCGAGCGACAAGGCGAGCGCGGCGCGTTTGGCGTTCCATGTCTGCTCGTCGGCGGGGAGTCTGCCTTCGACGCGTTCGAACCGTTCGGCGATGGCGTGCCGTTGTCTGCGCGCCTCGTCGGCGTCCTGGCGTGCGCGTTCGAAGTCCTTGCCGAGTTGCTGCAGGCTGCCGCCGTCGATGCCGTTCATGCGTTCTTTGACGGCTTCGATTTGCGTGTCGAGTTCGTCGATGCGCTGCTGAGACCGGTCGATGGCGTCCTGGGATTCCTTGGCTTTGCGTTGCGCCGATGGCAGTCCGGCGTGTACTTCGCTGGCCATGCGCGACCATGTCCATGCGGCGAGCGTCGTCTCGCCTTGCTCGCGGTCGGGGTCGATGGGCGTGTATTCGCGGCGTTCGCTGGCTTGTTTGGCGTATTCGCCGTAGCGGGCTTGTATGTCCTGCAGGATGGCGACGCGTTCCATTTTGTCTTCCATGCTGTGGAAGTTCTCGCTGAACCGGTTGTAGTCGTCGACGGTTTCGCGGGCGAGCCGGATGGATTCGGGCACGTCGAGCACGCCCTGTTTGAAGATGTCGTCGAGTTTGGAGGGCGCGTCGGCGGATTGGATCTTGTGCAGGAGCTGCATGCTTCGGCGCTTAGGCCCATGTCCTGCCAGATGGAGGCGTGGAACGCCTGCGCGTTGACGTGCGTCGTGCATCCTGTAGGTCTGTTCCATCAGTCCTCGCGTGAATGACGTGTCGCGGTGCCGGTCCATGAGGCGCGGTCGATGGTCTGGTTCCAGGTGACGTATTGGCGGCGCAGTCCGTCCGGCCCGTCGCCTGCGGTCAGGTAGAGGAATTTTGCGCAGGACAACAGTCCGCCGTCGCTGCGGTTCGCGTATGTGTCGACGATCGCGCCCCAGATGTTCTGCGGGGTGCCGTCCGCGTCCCTGCCGCGCAGGAAGATCGGGGTCTCACCGTTTTCGCCGTCGCTGATGCCGATCATGCCGCGCAGGTACGTGTAGTCGTTGCGTTCCGAACGTCCCGAATTCGACGCCTTATTGTAGGGGGTGCCGGATGGTAGAGCAGCGAGATCTGCGCGTCGACGAGCGTGGATTTGCCCGATTCGCTCGCGCCGGCGAGCAGGGTCACCGGCATCGCATCGTCCATGGACGGGCGGAACGCGTGGTAGCCGCCGTAGGAGCCCAGTTGACGATCTGCCGGCTTTGCAGCATCCAACGGTCGGAAACGATTTTCATGCCGTCTTCCATCAGTGTTCCCCTCCATCAAAAGCGTCATCGGCCGAATCGAAATCGAACGCGTCCTGCTCGACGCCGGATGAAACCGTCCCGGTCGAATCGGAAGTATCGCCACCATCCGCGCCGATGGACGAATCGTCATGACCATCGCCATCCGCGTCTTTCATACCATCGCCGTCCGTATCATCGGAGCCGAGCCACCGGTCGGCGAGCTTCTGGTCGAGCACCATCGGCACCAATGGCGTGAGCACGTACATGTTCTCGTCCCCCGTTTCCGCGAGATACCCGTAGGTGCGCATGCGCGAGATGACGGACGTGATCTTCTTCGCCGTGCCCTCCTCGTCGTTGCTGGCCGTGAGGAAGCCCGCTCCCGTGGCGAGCAGCGCGCGGATGTCGTCGAAGCTGATGAGCCAGTCGCCCGGCTTCGTCTTCTGGTTCTCGTACTCCAGCACCTTGATGCGCAGGGCCGCGAGCGTGGCGGCCTCCTCGCGGGTGAGGCTCACACGCGTCTTCAGCGCGCGGATGTTCGTCTCCGCGTCCGTGACCGGCGACGCGTACATGATCCGGTATTTCGTGTTGTCGACCAGTCTGAGCATGTCGTTGTTCAACGACCGTTCCACGGCCTCACGGTACTGGCACGCCCTGTCGTACAGGCTGCCGTCGATGTAGCGTTCGCGTTTCAGCGCGATCGCGGCCATACGCGCCTTAAGAGGCATGTCTCCCGTATCCCCGTCGAACAATGCCGGCCTGTCCCTCGTCATATCCGGCCCTTCGGACGGCATGCCGGATTCCGGGCCTGTCTCCTCTTCGATGCCGATGCCAGTGTCGAATCCGTCGGTGTTGTCCGTCATGCTCATCCCTCCTCGATGATCTCGTCAAGCGCCGCCTCGGTGGTGAGGATCGGCCTGGTGCGCCACACGCGCTCGCCTCCGTCGATGGATACGCAATGCCATGCCACGGTTGCCGGTCCGTCCTGCGTGCGTAGGGCGCTTAGGAAGCCGATCAGCTCGCTTTCGCGCCGTTCCTCCCGGGGCAGCCGGTTGAAGCTCGCCGCGAAATCCACGAACCTGCCGTCCGCCGTTTGACCGGATCGCGCCTGATGAGTCCGATCATGTGCGTCAGCCGCGGGCCGCACATCTCGACCATGGCCTTCAGGTCCGGCGCGTCGACGTTCGTCGAAGGCGCGTCGTCCAATCCGGCCGTGGCCGCGCGCGCCATCGATTTCGCGGGCCTGGACGGCAATGCCTGGAATTGCGCCGTGCCGGTGTCCGTACGGTATGGGCGTTCGTCCGAGCGGGGTGCGTCTTCGCGTCGTCGCTGGCCCGCACGAACAGTCTGTGGAGCTTGTCGAGCATGGTGCGGTAATGCGTGTCGGTCTGCTGGCGCACCAGACGGCTCACCGCCTCGTCGGATATGCGGATCTGCCGGCGCACGTCCTCGATGCCCTCGTAGATGCGTTTGAGTTCGGCGCGTACCTGGGCGAGCAGGATGCCTGGCTCGCCCTCGAGATACGGGTTCTGGGCGATGTCTCGCACCGCCTCGTCGATTTCGCGGCGTCCCTCGTCGGTGACGATCACCTGGAACGCGTCCTCGAAACGCCGGCCGCTGTCGGATTCGTGGAACGACCTGTGGTATTCGTCATGGTAGGTGCCGAGCGCCTGCTCCACGTTGATGGAGCCCGACTGCATGCTTCGGCGCAGATTGTCGCCGTTGTCGCGTTCCTCGAGCGCCAGTTCGCGCAGGTCGATCGGCACGCCGCGCAGCGTGTTGTGGATGACGCCGATGATGTCGCCCACCTGTTGGGAGGTGAGCTTGTCCAACGTGTCGCTGTGCTTCAATTCGTCGATCTGCTTTTGCCGCTCCTCGATGTCGCGTTCGAGCAGGCGGATGCGTTCGCGGGGGTCGGCGGTCAGCTGCATGCGCGCATGCTCGATCTCCATGATGATGCTGTTGGCCTGCGCGCCGGACAGCGCTTTCGTGGTGTCCTCGAGCCGGTCGAGCGCCTCGATCGCACGGTGGGCGCGCGCGTGAGACGGTACAGGTAGCGGTGGGCTGCGACGTCGAGCGAATTGGCGAGCCAGGCGTAGTCGCCTTCGCTTCCTTCGTCAGCTGCTGCAGGATCGTGTGCGCGGCTTCCGCGGACGTCTGCCCTTCCTTGGGCGTGTAATCGCCCGTTTCCGCAAGTCGGGTCAGACTGCGGGAGAACCGTTCCTCGACGATCTCGCGTGGCAGCTCGCCGGTGAGCGGGTCGAACGTGGAGCGCAGCAGCGCGACGTACAGCATGGAATTGCCGCGCAGCAGCAATCGCAGCACCCCGGTCTCATACACGGGCCGGAGCCGTTCCATTTCCCGTCTTACATCCGCCAACGGCGTCCCGTCCTTCCCTTAGCCACAAGTTTCCCGATGCGCATCCATTGTAAGATAGCATGTCCGTTTTCCCGTGATCGCGGCGGGAAAACCGTCCGGCGCGAACGTCATTTGAAGATGACGTAGCGGCACAGCAGGAAGCCCCAGACCGCCTGCATGCCCATGGTGACGATCTTGACCGCCATGGTGGGCCAGCCGAGCAGTCCGGGGATCCAGGCCATCATCAGGTTGGAGAACAGCAGGTTCCAGCAGTACATGGCCACGAACATGGCTATCGAACGCGCGTAGTTCGACGAGGATTTGAATGTGACGTTGCGGTTCATGACGTAGTTGAATGAGCCGGAGCAGAAGACGGCCACGGCATTCGCCAGACGGAACGGCAGGCCGGCCAGCTGAAGCACGGCGAACACGCCGAATTCCACGAAGGTCTGCATGGTCGAAACGCCGCCATAGCTGAACAATTGTCTGACGATGCCGTTTTTCGGTTTTCCGTCCGTCGGCATGCGGTCTCCTCCCGGTCGTCTCAAACGCTACGGCTGGAAAGCATAGTCACACATGTGGCTACGGACGCGCCGGAGGCGTTTCGGCCCGGCGGAATGAAAAAACGGAAGGACGCCCCTTCCGGAGTTTCCGGAAGGGGCGTCCCCCACGTTTTCGGATCGTGTCCGCTCAGATGCTCATCGCCATGAGCTGGGCCGCATACTCCTCCACAAGCTCGCTGTCGCGCTCCGTCCAGGAATGGCTGGCGGAATCGTCCGGCACGAAAGTGGTGTCGATGTCGATGTTCTCGTTCATTTCCTTAATACCTCCGTTCGTCCCACTTGCCCCCGGCGACATTGCCGACTTTCATGGAACAGGCAAAAGTCTGGACCATAAACGCGTTCGATGCAAGAGCGTGTTCACATCGTGGTCAAACGTTTTTCCTCCACGCGTACATGCCGTGTCTCCGGCGTGAAGACGATACGATGGGGGTATCCCTGCCACCAACCAAAGGAGGACGATGATGAGCGACGAACGCGATGAGGCCGAACCGATCGAACTGGGATACATCGAGGACCTCGGGGACATGATTTCCGTTCAGGAGGGGTCCACCGTGTCCCGCACCGTCATGCAGAAGGCCGGAGGCAACGTGGTGCTGTTCTCCTTCGACACGGGCGAGGAGCTCAGCGAGCATACGGCCGCGATGCCGGTGTTCGTGCAGACGCTGAAGGGACGGCTTAAGGTGACGGGCAACGGCAGGACCGTGGAGCTTGTTCCGGGAGCCTGGCCTACTTTCCCACCCGCATCCCGCACGCGATATACGCCGAGGAGCCGTCCGTCATGATGCTGACGATGGTCACGCCGGCACGCGACAACATCGGCGACTGAAAAACAAGACCGCCGGCATCGGATTCCATTGGATTCGACGGTGCCGGCGACTGCCGGAAATACAAGAAAAGCTCCCTCCCGGGAGCTTTCGTTTTGTGGAGCGGACAACGGGACTCGGACCCGCGGTCTCAACCTTGGCAAGGTTGCGCTTTACCAACTAAGCTATGTCCGCATGTTTTCCACCTTGGTGGGCAACGAGTTGAAAATATACAGGAGCGTCCGCCATCGCGCAAGCCCGGCGTGTCGCGTTTTTGCGGCGCCGGACTCGCGGCAGCTCCGCACGACGGTCAGACATAGTCGTACGGCATGCGCTTTTTAACGCGCCAGAACACGATAAGCGCGATGCCGAGCAGCAGCGCGTAGAAGCCACGGTCCGTCCACAATCCGTAGACCGCGCAATACAACACCAACGCGCGTAACGTATAGAACACGATCCTGCGCATGCCGGAACGCTCCCTGGTCTCCACCGTCATGCGCGTGAAACCGCCGCCCAACGTGCGGCCGGCGCGCCTCCACGGAATGATCCCTTCGAACAGGACGAACATGACGATGGTGGCCACGGCGGAGACGGCCGCATTGACGTTGTTCGCGCGGTTCACATCGAACAGCACGCCAACCAGATAGATAAGCGCCGTGACGGACAGCGACGCCGTTTCGACAAGGAACAGGTCGATCGCGAGCGCCACGCAGCGGCGCACGAAGCCTGGCTCGGTGGTGATGGCGTCTTCGTCGATGCGCTGTTGGGGTAGGAAGTGGGTGACAATGCTTCCCATGCGTAGCCGAGTATGCCGCCGAGGGTGTTGGTGATGAGGTCGTCGACGTCGAATAGGCGGTAGGCGCATGGGTAGATGCCCCAGATGCCGGTCAGCTGGGTGGTTTCGATGAGCAGCGAGGTGAGGAACATGGCCGGCAACGCCGTGGCGAATTTCCAGCGGAAGACGCGTTTCATGAAGTAGCCGAGCGGTAGGAAGAACACGACGTTCATGGCCAGTTGCATGACGCCTGTGATGCCGTCGGTTCGGATGTCGTGGATGAATTCGAATGGGTTGAGTTGTGGCCTGAGATGGTGGGCGGCGCAGTAGGTGGCCGGGTTTTCTGGCATTGGGTACATGGTGAAGCATGCGAGCGCGATGAGGTAGAGCACCACGAGATATGCGGTCAGTGCGGAGGTGAAGCGTAGCCGGTTGTCGCGGTGGTAGAGCAGTGCGAGCACGGGCAGGGTGAGTAGGAGTGAGAGGAATGGCCAGATTGCGATGGCGAGCGCGAATGGCTTGCTGAAGTAGAGGACGTATGACATGGCCGGTTTCCTTTGCTGGGCGTGTGGGATGCGCGTGGTGTGTGCGTGGGTTTCGTTTCCGTTGTTGGTTTCAACGGTAGTACGGCTGGTCGTGTCCGTGGCATCGTCCGTCGTATTCATTCCTTGGCGTAAATGTTGGGGTGACTCATCCTCTGGTATGAGATGGCCCGGCGTGTTTCTTCGTGTCTTTTTCCTCTTGCTTTTTCCGTTGGATTGCTTGGCGTCTGATCCGCGCGGAACCGATTTCGGACATCGTCTTCGCCGTCACCGCGGGAATCCTGTTCATGGCGTTCACGCCGAAACTGCTCAGCGAATAACGGAAGCTCCCGCCTTCCACGCGGAAGGCGGGAAAGGCGGGAGCTCTTATGGGAAGACTGAGGCGGATTTTAAATCCGAGGAATAGTCACCTTTTTGGCACCGGTCATGTAATGCCAGAAATCTTCCGTCCCCGGAATAAGGTCATGCAGAACGCCTGATGTTTTTTCGACCGCTACGCTCGGTGTGCCCGGCACCGGATGGTCATCTGTTGAAGACGCGAAATCGAGTCCGATGATCCACGCATCGGCACTCTCCGCGGCACCAATCGCCTTCATTCCAGGATATTCGGCGAGAACGAGATTGATGGCATCGGCCAATATCATCTGACCCTCCTTGCAGCATTCCAGTACTGATTCGTCGGATTCGGCTTTATACGCTTTATACGCGTCAAAACGTCACCGTCCATATTCAAATACCATGAGTCGTTTGCCGATCTCGTTTGCGGAGCGGGGGAATCATTCCGCCTGTTTGACGCGTTCCATCGTAGTATCCGTTGAAGGGCGTTCTTGTTGGTCTTGGTATCCATTCCTCTTATCACGTTTCCGCTGTATGCTTTAGGGAAAGCTGTTATGTGGGAGGATCATGCGGACCACGAAAAGCAAGAAACCCATCACCGTCGTATCGGTATGCGTCGCCGCCGTGGCATGCGCTGTCGGCGCGTACCGGTTCGTCTACCTGCCACTCCGGCCTGCCGATGTCAGTCATGCTCGGATCAGCATCAACGCGACGGGCAAGTTCGACGAATCCCAGATCGACGGCGCGGTGAAGGCGGATCTTGCCAGGCTGAAATCCTGGAACGGGTGCCGCGTGGATGCCGTCCGATATGACGCAAAGCGTTCGGCCACGCTGCTTGCAGCCGAACGCGACGTCACGGCTTCCGGTGGCAGTTCTTCGATTTCCACGGCCATTGACGAATACGGGATGGACAATGTGATTTACCTGTCCAATGACATCTCTTGCCGTGCGGGCTCGCAGAACTCGTCCCAAGATGGCTGGGGAAGCTGGTACGCGTGGAATCCCGGTTCCGCGCGGGCGGAACACGGATGGATCTTCATCGACGAGGGATATTAAAGTTCAACGGAATACCGTGCACCATGCCATGATGTCGAAACCATACGATGACGATTGGCTTTAGTACAGCATTGATAAAAAGCGGGCCTACGCGTCCTGATCACGCGGAACGCAAACCCGCTTTCGATGGCATAGTCATCGCTTGGCTTATCTGGCTACTTGGTCGAGGAACCACTCGTCATGGCTGGCCGATTTTCCATCCGTTGCGTTCGCGAGCGTATGTGCTTTGCACGGATTGATGCCGCTATACCCGTGCGGACCTGCAGTCGTGCGACTCCGGCCAATCAGTCAAGGATGATGCCGGCTTCACTCATCTGCCGACGGGCTGCGATACCGAGTTCCTCACTGACCGGTTCGGTCAGGTTTTCGATGACATGCACTTCGAAACCCAGCTTCTTCGCGTCGAGAGCGGTCTCCTTGACGCAATGCGATTCGGCCAGTCCGACCACATCGACCGTGTGATGCCCGCGGTCTTCAACCGTTGGCGAGTGTCCTGCCGCGGCCATGGCGGTGGAGACTTCCTCACGGGTGGGAATGCGGTCGGTGTTGTCCTCAAAGCCTTCGAAGCCGGAATATGAGGGGGAATACTGGCCCTTCTTGAAATGATGTTCGATGTTCAATGCGGCGATGGCGGGATGCAGTTCGGCATTGGCGGTTCCGGCCTTGCCGTGCACCGGCCAGGTATCCACGAAATCAGGATGTTCGGACCAGTGGGTTCCCGGCTCGATATGCCAGTCCTGCGTGGTCGCGATATATGCGTATTCGCTCCGGTGCTCGTTCACATAATCCGCGATACGTTCGGCGACCGCATTGCCTCCCTGCACGCCAAGTTCGCCTCCTTCGCAGAACGTCGGCTGTACATCCACCACAATCAAAGCCTTTGCCATGCTTCTTCCCTCCTGAAAGGTTCCGAAACCACTGTAGTGAATCGATCACGTGATTGGATAATTCGTTTCATCCACAACGTCGTCGTGATATATGCGCCTTTCCCCACGGCCCATCCTATAATCTGAAGAGACGATGGCACGTAGGAAAATATGAGACCGGTGGAGCCGTTGCGCGTATCGAGCTATGCCACCGGTCTGTAGGTCGGTTCTGCCGGATATGGAAGTGTGGTTTTGTTAAAAAGCATGGATGATCTGATTGTGTCGGGGCTGCGCATCGATTGGAATATGCTGACTGATTCATACGTCAGTCGAATTCCCTCATTGCGTTCGATTGACGAACTTGAATTCCACAAGAATGTCACCTTTCTGGCCGGCGAGAACGGTAGCGGCAAATCGACTTTGCTGGAAGGCATCGCCGTCGCCTGCGGCTTCAACGCGGAAGGCGGCACGCGCAACTACCGTTTCAGCACATACGATGACACGTCGGATCTCGCCAAGGCGATGACGATATACCGGCAGTATGCGATCGGCCCATCAAGCTTCTTCCTGCGTGCGGAAAGTTTTTTCACGCTGGCGACACAGGCTCGTGAATACAGTCGCGGATATGGCGACATGTCCCGTTTGCACGAGATGTCGCATGGCGAAGGATTCCTGGAGATACTCCTGTCCCACACGGGAAAGGGTCTCTATCTTATGGACGAACCCGAATCCGCGCTCTCGACACAGCGGCAATTGACTCTGCTGGAGCACATGTACCGAATGGCAAACGACGGATCGCAATTCATCATCGCAACCCATTCGCCGATTCTGCTCGGTCTGCCGGATGCGGAAATCCTGTCATTCGACGAAAACGGCGTCCATCCCTGCGATTATGAGGATACGGACAGCTATCAAATCACCAGGGTCTTCATCAACCACCGCGAATCACTGCTCCGGCATCTGCTTGGAAATGAAACGTGAGATGAGGTGAGACGGTTGCGGGTGTTCGCTATGATGTTCGATTGGCGTTTGAAGGAACATGAAAGACTAGAGGTATCACGGCATGGCGATTGAGGCGCAGGGACTTGAGATTCAGATCGGCGCGCGCACGTTGCTGCATCCCACCAACTTCCACGTTGCCAAGGGGGACAAGATCGGTCTGGTCGGACGCAATGGAGCAGGCAAGACCACGCTGACCCGTGTGATCACCGGCGATATGCTGCCGACCGCCGGCAAGGTACGTGTCTCCGGCAAACTCGGCTATCTGCCACAGGACACGCATGCCGCCGACCCGGAGCAGACCGCACTGGACCGCATGATGAGCGCGCGAGACATCGCCAGCATCATCAAACGCATACGCAAGGCCGAAAAGGAAATGACCGATCCGGATCCGGATGTCATGACCAAGGCGATGAATCGCTACGACAAGGCCATGCAGGATTTCGAGAAGGCCGGAGGCTATGCGGCCCAGTCCGAAGCGACCGCGATGGCGGCCAGTCTCGGCCTGCCGCAGGACGTGATGGGCCAGCAGCTGGGTACGCTTTCCGGCGGTCAACGCCGTCGTATCGAACTGGCGCGCATCCTGTTCTCCGACGCGGACACGCTGATCCTTGACGAGCCGACCAACCATTTGGACGCGGATTCCATCGAATGGCTGCGCGGCTATCTGAAGAAGTATGAGGGCGGTTTCCTGGTCATCTCCCACTCCACCGAGCTGCTTGACGAAGTGGTGAACAAGGTGTGGCATTTGGATGCGCAGCTCGGTCAGATCGACATGTATTCTCTCGGTTGGAAGGCATACCTGCACCAGCGCGTGGTCGACGAGGAACGTCGCCGCCGCGAACGCGAGGTCGCCGAGAAGAAGGCCGAACGTCTGATGCAGCAGGCATCCGCCTGCACGCGAAAGCCACCAAGGCCGTGGCCGCGCAGAACATGATGCGTCGCGCGGAGAAACTGCTGGAGAACACGTCCGAGGCGCAGAAGAAGGAGAAGGTGGCGGACATCCGCTTCCCGGAACCGGCGCCCTGCGGCCGCACGCCGATCATGGCAAAGGACATCTCCAAGGCCTACGGTTCGAACATCGTGTTCGCCGGCGTGAACCTGGCCATCGACAAGGGCTCCCGCGTGGTCATCCTCGGATACAACGGCGCTGGCAAGACCACCACGCTGCGTCTGCTCGCCCATCTGGAGGATCCCGACACCGGTTCCGTGGAGTACGGGCACGGCTGCAAAATCGGCTATTTCGCCCAGGAACACGACACGTTGGATCTGGACGCCACCGTATTGCAGAACCTAATCCATGTCGCTCCGGAACTGGACGACACGCAGGCACGTTCCATCCTTGGGTCGTTCCTGTTCTCCGGCGACGACGCGTTAAAGCCGGCGCGCGTACTGTCCGGCGGCGAGAAGACCCGTCTGGCGTTGGCCACGCTGGTGACGAGCCGCGCGAACGTGCTGCTGCTCGACGAGCCGACCAACAACCTTGATCCCGCCTCCCGTGACGAGATTCTGAAGGCCATCGCCAAATACGAGGGCGCGATTGTGCTGGTCACCCACGACGAGGGCGCGGTCGAGGCGTTGAATCCGGAACGCGTGCTGCTCATGCCCGACGGCGACGAGGACCTGTGGAACGACTCCTACCTGGATCTGGTGGCCGAGGAATAATCCCACTTCCACCATTCCCGACACGCATATGGGAAAGCCCGGACGAATCAGATCGTCCGGCTTTCCCATATTGAACGGTTCCTGTTACGCGGGAACCGGTTACGCGTGCACGTGTTTGGCGCTGTAGATGTCCGGCTCGACGTAGATCTCGAAATTGTACCAGGGCAACGCGGTGCGCACGGCCTTCTCGATCTTGTCGACGGTTTCCACGTCATAGTCGCGGTCGAGCTTGCTGGTCTGCACTTTGACGCACAGGAGGATGTCGTCCTCCGACATGTGCACGGTCTGCATGTTCAGCAGCCGTTCGACGCCCGGCGTGGTGGTGACCGCCTCGACGATCTTCCCGCGCGTATCGGAATCCACGGCTTCGCCGATGAGCAGCGAACCGGATTTGAACGCGAGAAACAGCGAACCGACGATCAGCACCAGACCGACCATGAGACCACCCAACGCATCAAAAATCTCATCGTCGAGCAGAATCGCAAGACCAATGCCGAGACCTGCGAACGCCAAACCGATCAAAGCGAGCGTATCCTCCATGATCACCGAAGCCAGTTCGGCGGACTTGGTGCGTCTCCAGAAACGGAACACGCCCATATGCTTCGTGTTCGTGCGTTCCATACGCTCGTTGGCTTCCTTGATGCTCTGGTGCAGGCCGAATCCTTCCAGGCATGCGCTGATGACGACCACGATGAACGCGACAAGCAGTTCCATCCTGTTCACGTCACGCAATGCCGGATCGGCGCTGATCGCGACAAGCTTCTTCACCGCTTCGGACGTCGAGAAGAAACCGCCGACGAAGAACAGCAGCGTGGCCACGACGAACGAAGCAAGATATTTGGCGCGATACAGGCCGAACGGATGGTCGCCGTCCGTCTTGCGCTTGGAGAAACGTCCACCCACCATCAATACGATTTCGTTGGAGCAATCCGCGATGGAATGCACCGACTCGGAAAGCATGGCGGACGATCCGGTGAAGAACGCCGCGAGCAGCTTCGCGATGGCGACACCGATGTTCGCACCCAACGCCGCCTTGACGGCCGCGCCTGATGTTCGGCTTCCCGCACCTCCCCCATGTTGTTCGTGGTCGTACTGTCGCCTGCGGGATCGCGCGATTCGCTCATTGCCTTCCATTCTCGAATGTGTAACGGATAACATCATCCATTCAAGCACGAATACTGGCCGAGAAGCCGTGTGCGCCCGTGTTTCGAGACGTGCGTGTAACCTTCACTAGGTATTTGTCGCTTTCCCAAAAAAGGGGTATTCAATGGCATACTCGCATAACGCGCCGTTCCGCGCCGACGTGGTCGGCTCCTATCTCCGCCCGGCCGAGCTCAAGGCCGCGCGTGAGGATTTCGCCGCCGGCAAAATCGATGCCGCAGCGCTCAAGGCGGTCGAGGACAAGGCCATCACCGAACTCGTCGCCAAGCAGAAGGCCGCCGGCCTGCATGTGATCACCGACGGCGAATTCCGCCGCGCTGGTGGCATTTCGACTTCATGTGGGGCTTCAACGGCGTGGACCATGCCGCCGCAGCCCACCGCGTCGCCTTCCACGACGAGGTGACCCCGGCCGACACCGCCACCGTGACCGGAAGGATCTCCGGCGAGAACCATCCGTTCGTCGAACATTTCAAGTTCGTCAAGCAGTTCGAGGACGAGAACACCGTGGCCCGCCAGACCATGCCCTCCCCCGCGCAGACCCGCTTCGTGCTCACCGGCAACGCGGCCGCCTACCCGTATGACGAGTTCTACAAGAACGACGACGAGCTGACCGCCGACATCGTCGCCGCCTACCGCCAGGTCATCGCCGACCTGTATGCCGCCGGCTGCCGCAACGTGCAGTTCGACGACTGCACCTGGACCCGCCTGTGCGATGCGAGCGTACGCGAACGTCTCGGCTGGAGCGACGAGGACGCGCTACGCCTGCAGCAGGAGAACCTCGACGTCATCAACGCCGTGATCGCCGACCAGCCGGACGACCTGGTCATCAACACCCACGTGTGCCGCGGCAACTTCCACTCCACCTGGCTTTCCTCCGGAGGCTACGCGCCGGTCGCGGCCAAACTGTTCGGCGAGGAGAACGTGGACGCTACTACCTCGAGTTCGACGACGACCGTTCCGGCGATTTCGCGCCGCTCGCCGAAGTCTCCGGCGACAAGAAGGTCGTGCTCGGCTGATCACCTCCAAGAAGCCCGACCTTGAGGATCCGGACACCATCAAGGCCCGCATCCAGGAAGCCGCCCAGTACATTCCGCTCGACCGCCTGTGCCTGTCCACCCAGTGCGGCTTCGCCTCCACCCAGGAAGGCAACAAGCTCACCGAAGACCAGCAGTGGGCCAAGATCGCACTCGTCCAATCCATCGCCAAGGACGTGTGGGGCGAGTAAACACAGCACGCCATCCACAATCAGCTATAAGGAAGGGCTATCCGTCTTGTTCGGCGGATAGCCCTTTGTTTGTTTGCCGGCGTTTTTAACGGGCAGATCAGCCTTCACAGCCTCATCGATGCAACGAATCGCGTTCAACGTACGCGGATAGCCGATATACGGCATGCACTGCGAGACCACCGCAATCAGAAACGCCTTCTCGTTGCCGACGGCCATATTCGCCTTCGCATGCGCCGTAAGCTGCGGTTCGCAACCACCCTGCGCGGCCAGGAAACACAACGTGACCATTTCGCGCTCGCGGGTGCTAAGCCCTCCTCGCGTGTAATAGTCGCCGAAGCAGTTGTCGGCGAGCCATTTGTTGATGTGACGGGTCTCCTCCGGTCCGGATTGAGCGAATCCGCGCATGTTCTCGCCGAAGATCTCGACCTGCTTGTCCTCTCCGGCCTGCGCGCGGGTCTCCGACGTGGTCGTGCCCTGCGGCTCCAGCGGCAGATGCACATTCGCGGCTCCAAGGAAAACGTTGAGCTTCTTCAGGAACGGCAGGGTTCTCCCGAATCCGCAGTATGCGGTGGCTTGGTAGATCATCTCCTTGATGGCCACGGACGTCAGTCCCGTCTCATAGGCGACCGGCAGCATCATTTCGAACGCGTCGAGACCCTGGCAGCCGACCAGAGCGGCGAGAATAGCCAGGGAGCGGGTCTGGTCGTCCAGATCGGGATGGTTCGCACCCGGCTCGTTCACCACTTCCCCGTAAGCGAAGTCGGAAAACAGCTTGACATATTCCGGATCGGTCTGCGCCAGCGTCCTGTCGTTGTTCCAGAACGCGTTCATCTTCCTATGCAGTTCCTCGAACATGGCTTCCTTTCCATTCGATGTCTTCGCGCCGCATGCCGCGTTCATTCTATCGTCGGAAATGTTGCGTGCGGATAGCGGCCATCGTCGTCTGAATGTTCAGCGTGCGATCGCGCCCTTGCCGGGCTGTTTCTTGACGTTTTCGATGACGTCTTTGTTTTCCTCGAGGATTCGGTTGGCCTCATCCTCGTGTCCTTCGGCGATGGCGCGCCAATAGAGCGATTTGAGCGACACGTACGCCTGCTGGATGCGCAGGGCCTCGGCTTTCGCGGCCAGACGCAGCGATTGCGCGTCGAGCAGTTCGATCTGCCGTCGGGCGCTTCCGGACCGTCGAAACGGTTCTTCAGGTATTCGCGCATCGATTCAAGCGGCATGCCCGTCGCCGCCAGGCATGCGATGGTGGTCAGCGATTCGATGTCCTTGTCCGAATAGACTCGGTGGCTTGAACTCGGATCGCGGGCGATCGGATCGATGATGCCGATCTGCTCGTAATAACGCAACGTCGATTCGGGCAGTCCGGAAATCATGGACGCCTCACGGATCGAATGCCAGGTGGTCGTCGTATTGCTCATACCCCGCACTCTAAAAACTTAAAGTGCTCGAAGTCCATATTCCGGCGTGTCGTATTGGTCCGACGTCAAACGGCATTGAGCGGGCAATGGAAGAGCCGGTATCCGAAAAGTGGATCTGTCGCACGACTCCATTTTCATGTCCTTTTCGGCAATCGTGCGGCTTTCGTCCGTCTGTATGGGAACCGACGGACGAAAAAGCCCACGCATGCTCAGGCGGCGGTGATCAGCTCCGAGGAATCCATGTCGAAATCGGCCATCGCGTAGGAGCGGATGGCGGGATCATCATACGTGTTCATGTAGTACGTGTTGGTCTTGGACGAATATCCGCTGGTGAACAGCGTGCGTTCGAACTGGCCGTTGCCCATCTTCGCCATGCCGTCAACCATCTGCACGGAACCAAGGGTGTGGAACAGGCGAGACACGTTGGCCGCCTCGCCTTCCTGCTGCGGATAATGCGTGTTGGCATAAGCCACACGCACGAAACGCGACGGGGAGCTCACATCGCCCGGAATGCCATGCATGCTCACACCCGCGCCCCAAGCGGACAGGGACGCCTTGCCCCACGTGGCCGGCTCGGCCATCTCGTTGCCGACGCACATGTAGTTGCGCAGATTCTCCATATGGAAGCCGAACGTCGGCTGGTTGGTCAGCACGTCTATGTCGTCATGGTGCACATGCATGCCGTCCGCCATCTGTTCGACGACGATGCTGCGCTCGCTGTCGCCGATGATCCAATGCAGCAGCGACTCCTGCTGGCCGGGCACGATCTGGGAGACGAGGGTCACGTTCTTCAACGCCTCCTCGACTTCGTCGACGGAATCGAAATTGCGTGCCACCCACAGCGGGAATTCGAAGGTCGCGACGTTGTCGGTGCCTTCGACCGGCTCATGCACGAACTCCGCGTAGCCGGGGAAATTCAATCCCGCGATGGCCAGACCATGCTCGTTGGCGCAGTCGAAATACATCGGACGGTCGGCCATGACCACGCCCACGCCGATCACCGCGTTCGGTGTGGCTTTGCCGCTCGCGCCGAACACGTTGTCGTAGTGGTAGCCGCGTGGAGTGGCAGGATGCTTTCGCCGTATGAGAAGCTCCAGTCGAGGTTGCGGCCGAAATACATGTTTCCCTCTTTGTCGGAGAAACGAACGCCAGTGCACATGATGGACTTCCTTCCTTTGTTTGATTGACCCGGTGCGTTCATCATACGCATGGACGGCTGGACGAACCACGGCTTCCGCCGACGGATAAACATGAAGGGTGGCCAAAAATGCAAGAGTCGTTGAAAATGAAAAAATCCCCTTGTTCCCAAGGGGATTTTTCGAATGGCTCCTGCGACTGGGCTTGAACCAGTGACCGTCCGATTAACAGTCGGATGCTCTGCCAACTGAGCTACGCAGGAATGCGCTGTGCACAAGACATAAATTATACGCGGTAAAACGCAAAATGCAAATCCCGCGCGTGTCTCCCCTGCTGCGGCGGGACTACCGTCACATGCTGATCTTCGTCAACGGCATGGCGGAATCGATTGCGAAATCCGGTTCGGACGGTTTCACGCCGCTCTCCACCAGGTTCACGCCCAGCATGGCCACCATAGCGCCATTATCGGTGCACAGTTTGATTTGCGGGATACGCACTTCGACGCCATGCTTGGCTCCGACCTCCAACAGTTTGGCGCGCAGTTGGGAGTTCGCGGAGAAGCCGCCGCCAACGATCAGGGTCTTCGAACCGTACTGCTCGCAACCGCGCATCGCCTTCTTGGCGAGCACCGTCGCGACGGAATCGGCCAGCGACGCGCACACGTCGTCGATGGGAATCTCATTGCCTTCCGCCTGCTGCTGTTCGATCCAACGCGCCACGGCCGTCTTCACGCCGGAGAAACTGAAATCGTACGGATGCTGCTGCCCCGCCTTGCCTTGTGTAAGGCCCTGAGGCACTTTGATGGCATGTGGGTTGCCCAGCTGCGCGTGACGGTCGATGTGCGGGCCGCCCGGGTATGGGAAGCCAAGCAGACGCGCCACCTTGTCGAAGCATTCGCCGGCAGCGTCGTCGAGCGTGGTGCCGACCACGTCGATGTGCCGCGCCACGTCCTCCACATGCAGCAGCGAGGTGTGCCCGCCCGACACGATCAGCGCGAGCGTGTCCTTGGGGAACGGGCCGAATTGCAGTTGCGTCACCGCGATATGTCCGATGACGTGGTTGATGCCGTAGATCGGCTTGTTCGCGGCCCATGCCAACGATTTCGCGCCGGACACGCCGACCGCGAGACAGCCGGCGAGGCCGGGTCCCGCGGATACGGCGATCGCGTCGACGTCGGACAGCGTCATGTTCGCGTCGGCCAGGGCTTTGGAGACGCATGGCACGAACGCTTCGGCGTGCGCGCGAGAGGCGATTTCGGGAATCACGCCGCCGTAGCGGGCGTGCTCGTCCATGGAGGACGCGACCACGTTGGAAATGAGGGTGCGTCCCTGCACCACGGCCGCCGCCGTTTCGTCACAGGTCGATTCGATGCCGAGTACGATTGGTTCGCTCATTGCTGCTCCGTTGTGTGTGTTGCTGAAGTGTGCTCTGTATCCGCTGTTGCGCTGAAGCCGACGACGCGCGGCTCCAGGTCGAGGCTCATGGTGTACGCGTCGATGCCTTCTGGCTGGTAGTAGCGTTTGCGCAATCCCATCCGCGTGAAGCCGAACCTTTCGTACAACGCCAATGCCGGCACGTTGTCGACGCGGACTTCCAGAAGCATGCGTTTGGCGCCCTGCCGACGCGCCGAGACGATCAGTGTTTCGAGAAGCGCCGCCGCTATCCCCTGCCGTTGGTATGGTCTGCCGACGCCGATCGTCATGATCTCCGCGTCGTCGCCGTCGTACCAGTAGCCTGCGTAGCCTCGGACGACGGGATCCGCCGTCTGTACGGCATCGCTTCAATGTCGAGCAGATACGTGCGTGCCGGAGCGTGGAATTCCTGCCGTACGGACTGTTCGCTCCACGCGCCGCGGCCGAACAGGTCCTTTTCCAATGCGGCGATCTGTCCGACGGCGGTGTCTTCCGGAATCTGGGAATGGTCGACGATCATGGGCGTGCCGTCACTCCGTTCGTTCGGCGCCGGCATGGTTGAGCACATGCTTGAGCGGGTTGGGCACTGACACGTCCGGACGACGCAGATATAACGGTTCGACGGGGGTCGGTTCTGCCAACGCCTGTTCGCTGGTGGTGAAGGCCGCGAATCGCGCCAATCCTTCCGCGCCTTCGTCGAGCAGAGCATGGTCGTCGACTTCGCCGAGGGAGGCAATCGCATTCCACGACTGCGCGTATTTGACCGCACCATGGCCGATGACGTCGACGACGTACGGCTTGCCCGTGTCGGCGAGCTTCGTAAGAACGTCATTGACGCGCATCGTGATGGAATCCGGATAGTCGATGTCCATGTCGATCAACGTTATGGGCGATTGTCCGACGCCGTCCGCAACGGTGCCGCCGTCATACAGCGCGAAATACAGTTGCCGGCGACGCGCGTCGTTGACGGCAAGCGTCAGATGGCGGCGATCGTCCGTAGCTTGAGTATGTGCCAGGCATTGCGGCGCGAGCACGTCCTGTCCGACCAGTTGCGCGCCTGTGGCGAAGGCCAATGCCTTGGCCGCGACGATGCCGGCGCGCAGGCCGGTGAATGGCGCCGGTCCGACGCCGACGACGATGCGGGTGATGTCCGACGCCTGCAGTCCGGCCTGTTCGACGGCTTGCGCGATGTTCACCTGCAGTTTCTCGACATGGGTGCGCGAATCCGTTTCGACGATGGGTTCATGTCCGACCACGCCTACGGTCGAACCATATGAGGTGTCAATCACCAGTGTCTGCATATGCTTGAAAACTCCTTGTGCCAAACTGCCAACCACTGTACAACCGGCGCTGGAAGCCACGGCATGCGGTGCGGTCGGCCACGTCGGATGCGGCTTAGACAGGGTCAGCGTTTTCCCGCGGTGAAATCGAACGAATCCCAGGCAGCGCCCACCGGCACCAACGTCACCGTGCGTGCGCCCGCGCTGGTCAGCTCGCCGTCCGCGGTCACGGCGGGCGCGTCAAGCGGACGGTCGATGTGAATTTCAAGCCGTTCCGGAGCCAATGCGGCGGCCATCTGCTCGCCCCATTCCATCAGGATGACGGTATGCTCGCCCGGATCCTCCAATTCCTCGTCCAAGCCGAGCGATTCCAATTCGTCCAATAGCCGTCCGACCGTGTCCTGTCCGGGCGCGTAGGCGTTGCCGCCGAGCCTGTAGGCGTCGACGTGCACCAGATGCGCCGGCGAACCGTCCGCGAACCGTCCCTCAAGCTCGCGTGCGATGGTGAAGGTCGGCGAGACGATGGGCTCTCCGATGCCAAGTCCCGCGCCGAACCCTTGCGCGAACGTGGTCTTGCCGGCGCCAAGCGGACCGGACAGCAACAGCACGTCGCCTCCACGGGCAAGCTTCGCCAAACGCTCCCCCAACGCCTGCATGTCCTCGCCGGTGGCGGCTGTGATGGTAATGGTGTTGCTCATGCGGCACGTCCTTTGCGGCTGATCAGTTCGATGGACCGTTCCAAAGCATAGACCGGGTCCGAGCCATTGGTTTTGCTTTGCTCGTCGGCCCATGCGAGCATCTGGATGCATGCGCTCATGCCGCTTGACGTCCATCCGGATAGTTGCCGGGTCGCGTTCTTCAACACCCAGGGGTTCGTTTTCGCCTCGGCCGTGGAAATGGTGCCCGCACGCACCGCCGACGCCTTCGCCATCGTCCGCAGCTTCATGGCCAGCGCGCCGATAAGCGCGATCGGAGCGGTGCCCTGTTCCACGGACGATCGCATGGCGATGATCGCGTCCGCCGTACGTCCCGACAACGCGAGGTCGGCGACACGGAAGCCATCCACCTGCGGATTGGAGGTGAGATATTGGTTGACGCGGTCGAGCGTCATGGGATTGTCGTCGAAATCGAAGCATAACTGGCCGACCATGGCCGCAAGCTCGCCGGTCCTATCCCCCAACACGGCCACGAGTTGCTGCGCGGCCATCGGCTCGACGCGGCGTTTGCGCCGTTCGAAGCATTGCATGACGAAGTTGAGTTTGGCCTCGGGCTTCTTCAGGTCGGCGACAGCGTCCTTGTACGCTCCGGCCTTGGTGAGCTGCTCCACCAGACGTTTGCCCTTCACACCGCCCTCATGCTGGCAGATGACGATGCACGCGTCCGCCGGCTCCTTGCATGCCTGTCTGCAGTAAGAGACCATGGCGTCGCCCAGTTTTTCGTCCGCGTTCTGCAGGTTGGTGACGATGACGATGGCGCGATCCGCAAGCAATGATGGGCTTACCGCTTCGTCGAAGGCGTAATGGTCGGCGTTTGCCGCGTCGAGTTCGATGGTTTCCGCGTCGGGATACCGGCGTTGCGCCTCGTGTTTGAGGTCGCGCACCGTCTGGTCGTTCAGGTACGAGTCGCCTCCGTACACGAGGTGGAAGGGCGTGGTGGCTGCGGATGGTTTCGGCATACCATTCAATCTCGCTGTATCGGTGGACAAAACCGGCATGGCCTATTCCTCCCATTGCAGTTCGCGCAATGCCTTCCGAGTACGTTCCATCCACATGCGCAGCCGTTCCACAGGGTTGGCTATCAGACGTTTTCCGGGCAGATCGGTTCCTGGACCATCATTTGTCCAAACAGCCGGTGCGTCATGATCGCGGCGGCCACGCAGGCGGCTTCCACCACGCAGACGAGGACCGCTCCCCCGACGCCTCCGGCCCACGGTATCGTGGCCTGGCTGCCGGAACCCAGTTCAAGGGCGGTCAGTTCCATGACCGCGGTGCCCCAGGAGGCCGCACGGGCCAGTTGCAGGCCGAGCCACGGAATCAGCCATGAGACGGCAAGACTGGCCAGGCCGGCCAATGTGGCGAAACCCACGAACGGCGCCACCATCAGATTCGCCGGTATGGAGAACACCGGCAGTTCCGGTTCGATGAGCACCTGGATCGGCAGGGTGAACACTTGCGCCGCTATGGTCATGGACAGAGCCTCGGCCACGAACCGTGGCAGGACCGGTTCCATCCATGCGTTGAGGGTGTCGGCGAACAGCACGATGCCGAGCACCGCGGCGCAGGACAGGGCGAATCCGAAGCTTTGCGACATGTGCGGGCATGCCATCAGCATAGCCAATGTGGTCCAGCTCAACGACGCCATCGCCTGGCCTCGTCTGCCGATGAACAGGCATGCCGCGCCGGACAATCCCATCAAAAGCGCGCGGGATACCGAATCCGACGGAAACACGCATGCCGACAGCATGATGTACGACATGGCGACCAGCAGTGCGGTGAATCGTCGCGGCAGAAGGAAGAACGAGCAGACGGAACGCACCAATGCGGCGGTCACGGCCAGATGGCCGCCGCTGACCGCCATGAGATGCACGATTCCGGACCTTTGGAACGCGTCCTCCACCTGTGCGGCGTATGTGGAATCGATGTCGGTGCCATCGCCTTCGGCCGGCACGTAGTCCTGTCCGAGAACACCCAATGTCAGTCCGGGGACGAGCACTTTCCCTTGGTCGGAAAGACGTGCGGTTTGGACGAAGAACGCCTCCTGCATCATGCCGATGGCGCGCATCGGCAGGTTTGGCGGCCTGACGTGTTCGACTGTCGTGACGTCGGTCAGCCACAACGGCATGGCACCGTATCGCGCTTCGGAGATGCGACCCGCGATCTTGTAGGTGCCGTCCTGTTTGAGTTTGCCGCATTCAGGCCGGTCCGCGTATATACGCGCTCGTGCCGAACTGGTTTGCCGTACGCCGTCGATGGTGACCGATGTGATGCGCGCGTCGGCACGGCAGTCGTTCGACCGTCTGTCGGAGATGACGGTCGGCGAGGTGGCGTGCGCCGTGACGACGACGGAAGCGTTGCCTTCCGCGGCCGCCCGAGAAGCCGGGTCGCGCCATTGCAGCAAATCATAGGTCAACGCGCTTGCCGCGCAAACCATCGCAGCGATCGCGCAGACCGTGACGCTCGCATGCCAGAGCGTTATCCGTCGTCGAACGGACGCCGGCAATCGTGGGAAGGGCAGTCCCGCCAGGACCGCCAGCGGTATCATGCAGGTGAGAACGGCCGGCAAAGCGCCGAGCATGCCGTCATGCGACATGCAATATGCGAAGCCGGCGTGCGCGGCCAGACTGGCCGCCCAACCGCATATTGCGGCCGGCAGCAGTCTCCAGTCTCGGCTCCCGCGCTCCCTGGTCAGCCAATCGCGTGTGCCCGTCATCTCACGCACACTTGGTCACGGAACTTCGCCAGAGTCTTCGAACCGATGCCCTTGACTTCCAGAAGCTGGTCGACGTTGTCGAACCGTCCTATCTGCGTTCGATAGTGAGGATGCGCTGCGCGGTGACCGGTCCGACGCCTTTGAGGGTCTGCAATTCGCCTAGGTCTGCGGTGTTGAGGTCAAGCTGGTTCGATTGCTGCGCTCCGTCTTGCCCGTCATGGCTGTCCGGTGTGGACGCGTCCTGCGTCGGCCCGTTTTCTTGCGGTGCCGGCGTTTGTTCCGTTTGCGGGGCCTGTTGCGGCTGCTGTTGGACCTGTGAGCGTATCTGCGACCGCGAATGCTGCAGTTCGCTGTAGTGGATCGTCTGTTGGACGAGCATGGTCAGGCTCGCGCACAGCGCGCACGACAAAGTGAGGATCGCCATGAGCGCGTGGAACGGGCGGAACGCCAATCGTGGCCTGTCGCGTTTCGGCCGCTCCCCCTCGTCGGGTTTGTCCGTCGACCGGACGCCGGCGAGCTCCGCCAATGTCGGTTTCGCGTCATGCGTCTTCCGCTGCGGCATCGGTCGTGCGGGTTCGTGTGATGCGGACGGTTCGTCCGATTGCGCCTCCATGGCCGTAAGGCTGTTGGGTCGGGACGGTTTTTCGGGCATGCCCAATCCCCGCAGCCGCTTCGTGGCGGCCGGCATGCCAGTGCCGCCGTCCGCCGTGTGGATGGCACGGATGGGGTGAGTGCCGCGAGATGCAAATATGCCATGCATCCAACATTGGAGGATGCATGGGCATACTGTCCAGCCGAAACGGCTCCTGTGGTCGGAGAACGCGGGTTATCCACATTCCTGGCGTGTCGCCATGGTGCGGAAGAACCCGCGTCCTCTTATGCGGCCGTCTCGTCAGAAGATCATTCCGCGGGAACGATGGAGACGATCTTCGGAGCCTTGACGATGACCTTGCGTGGCTCCTTGCCGCCCAGTCGGTCGGCGACGGCTTCGAGCGCCATCTTCTCCAGCTCCTTCGGATCGATGTCCGGGGAGACCTCGAGCTTGGCGCGCACCTTGCCCTTGATCTGCACGACCGCGGTGACGGAATCCTGTCCGACGTAACGTTCGTCGGCCTTCGGCCAGTCGGCGTGCGCCAGGGATTCGGTGTGGCCGAGCTTGCTCCACAGTTCCTCGCAGATGTGCGGGGCGATCGGAGAGAGCATCAGGATCAGCGGTTCGACGGCGGCGCGCGGCACGGCGTCGAGGCTGGTCAGATGGTTGTTGAGCACGATGAGCTTGGCGATGGCCGTGTTCGGACGCATGGCCTCCATCTCGACGGTCACGTCGGCGATCGTGTTGTTAAGCAGCTTCAGCGTCTTCGTGTCAAGCTCGCCGTCGGTGACGCGCACCTCGCCGGTGGTCTCATCGATGACGTTACGCCACAGGCGCTGCAGGAAACGCATGGAGCCGACCACGTTGCGGGTGTTCCATGGACGGGATTCGGCCAGCGGGCCCATGCCCATCTCGTACAGGCGGAAGGTGTCCGCGCCGTAGTTCTCATACATGTCGTCAGGCGTGATGATGTTCTTCAGGCTCTTGCCCATCTTGCCGAACTCGCGGTTGGCATGCTGGCCGTTCCATGTGAACGTCGGCTCGCCGTTGGCGTCGGCGGGACCTTCCACCACTTCGGCGGCCGGCACGTACTGGCCGCGGTCGTCGGTGTAGGCGTATGCCTGGATCATGCCCTGGTTGAACAGCTTGTGGAACGGTTCCATGGAGTCGACGTAGCCGAGGTCGAACAGCACCTTGTGCCAGAAGCGGGAGTACAGCAGGTGCAGCACGGCGTGTTCGACGCCGCCGATGTACAGGTCCACGCCGCCGGACTTGCCGGCGGTCTTGTTGTGGTCCGGACCCATCCAGTAGTCGAACTCGTCCTTCTCCACCATGTGCTTGGTGTCGGTCGGGTCGAGGTAACGCATGTAGTACCAGCAGGAGCCGGCCCAGTTCGGCATGGTGTTGGTGTCGCGGTAGTAGGTCTTCTTGCCGTCGCCCAGGTCGAGCTCGACCTTGACCCAGTCCTCGTTGCGGCTCAGCGGAGCCTCCGGGTTGGATTCGGCATCCTCCGGGTCGAAGGTCTTCGGACTGTAGTCCGGCACGTCCGGCAGGTTGATCGGCAGCTGCTCGTCGGGAAGCAGGTGCGGGGTGCCGTCCTCGCCGTAGACGATCGGGAACGGCTCGCCCCAGTAGCGCTGGCGGCTGAACAGCCAGTCGCGCAGACGGTAGCTGACGGTGCCCTTGCCGACGCCGGCGGATTCGAGCCAGGCGTTGACCTTGTCGATGGCCTCATCCACGCGCAGGCCGTCGAGGCTCAGGGAATCGCCCTTGGCCTTGGTCGCGTCGATAGAGGAGTTGATGACGATGCGTCATGGGAGACGAACGGCGCCTTGCCTCATAGTTGGCGAGGTCGTCGCCGGATTCCGGCAGCGGCTTGACGGTGTAGATGACCGGCAGGCCGAACTTGACGGCGAAATCGTAATCGCGCTGATCGCCGCCCGGCACTGCCATGATCGCGCCGGTGCCGTAGTCCATGAGCACGTAGTCGGCGGTGAACAGCGGCAGCTTAGCGCCGGTGATCGGGTTGATGGCGTACAGGCCGGTGAACAGGCCGGTCTTCTCGCCCGCCTCGTCCACGCGGTCCTTGGCGGTCTTGGCTTCGGCGGCCAGACGGTACGCCTTCACGGCCTCGACCGGGGTGGCGTAGCCGCCTTCCAATCCTCGGGGGTTTCCGCCGGCCATTCTTCCGGAACGTTCTCAAGCAGGTGGTGTTCCGGGGAGACGACTGCGAAGGTGGTGCCGAAGAGGGTGTCGGGACGGGTGGTGTAGATCTCCATGTCCTTGACGCCGTTCGGGGTCTCGACGTCGAAATGCACGGAAGCGCCGTGGGATTCGCCGATCCAGTTGCGCTGCATGAGCTTGACCTTCTCAGGCCAGTCGATGGTGTCGAGGTCTTCGATCAGACGGTGGCCGTATGCGGTGATGCGCATGGACCACTGGCGCAGTTCGCGCTGGAACACCGGGAAGTTGCCGCGTTCGGACTTGCCTTCGGCGGTGACCTCCTCGTTGGCGAGCACGGTGCCCAGGCCCGGGCACCAGTTGACCGGGGACTTGGAGATGTAGGCCAGACGGAAGTCGTTGAGCACGTCGGCCTGCTCGGCTTCGCTCAGGTCGGCCCAGGCCTTGCCTTCGAAGCCCGGGATGGCGCGCTTGCCGGATTCGAACTGTTCGACGAGCGTGATGATCGGGCGGGCGCAGCCCCTGGAGCCGGACGGTTGGTGGCGTCCTCGTCGTACCAGGCGTCGTAGATGCGGGAGAAGATCCACTGGTCCAACGCACGTAGCCGGGGTCGATGGTGGCGAAGGAACGACGGTTGTCGAAGCTCAGGCCCATGCGGTGCAGCTGGCGGCGCATGTTGGCGATGTTCTGTTCGGTGGTGATGCGCGGATGCTGGCCGGTCTGCACGGCATACTGCTCGGCCGGCAGGCCGAAGGCGTCGTAGCCCATGGCGTGCAGCACGTTCTCGCCCTTCATGCGGTGGTAGCGGCTGACCACATCGGTGGCGAGGTAGCCCAGCGGGTGGCCGACGTGCAGGCCCTTGCCGGACGGGTACGGGAACATGTCCATCGCGAAATAGGACGGGCGGCCTTCGGCGTTATGGCCCTTGCCGTCCTTCAGGTCGCCGTTGACGTTGGCGGCCCAGAAGGTGCCTTCGTCATCCCAGATCTTCTGCCATTTCTCTTCGATGCCCTGCGCCAGCTTCGCGTTGTAGCGGAACGACGGTTCGGCGGATTCGTTCGGTTGCGCCTGCGCGCTTTTCTCAGTGTCACTCATAATGCATGAAATTAGCCGCGCAACTGGACACTTCGCAAGGAATCAACCACTATTCAGGCACGTGCGCCGCCGTTATTTTTCCGAGCCGCGGACGCGCCGGAGGACGGGGCCTTGGCCGTTGCCTTCGGCGGATTCATGGACGCGTCGGGCGTGTATCCGATCGACTTGCCCATGTCGGCCGCGGCCTTCTGCCACGAGCCGTCCTTGACCATGGCGCGCAATGCGGCGTCGATTTGCCCGACCAGCTCGTCCTGTCCTGATTTGACGGCGATGCCGTAGGACCAGGTGGTGTCGGGAACGTCGACGATCTTCAGATGGTCGCCTGTGTTGTTCGACGCCAGTCCGGCCGAGATCGCGTCGTCGGCGGCGACGGCGTCGGCCTCGCCGATCATCAGCGCCGTCATGCATTGCGGATACGTGTCGCGTTCCGCCACCGTCGTGCGGGTGTTTTTCGTGCGGTTGCGGATGTTGTCGTCCGCCGCGCTTCCAGCGACCGCGCATACGGTTTTATCGGACAGGCTGTCGGTCCCGGTGATTTCGGATGCGCTGTCGGAGCGGATGAGCAGCGCCTCCCGAACCGTCAGATATGGTCCGGCGACGTCGGCCTCACCATCGTGGGTCCCGTCCATGGAGAAGGAGTCCACGACCATGTCCACCGTGCCGTCGGTGAGCGCGGAGGCTCGCATGGCCGGGGACAGCTGTTTGAACACGATCTGCTTTTCCGCGTATCCGAGGGTTTTCGCCACGTATTTGGCCACGTCGATGTCGAAGCCGGAGTATTCGCCTCCATGCAGGTATCCGAGCCCCGGCTGGTCGGCGGCCACTCCTATCGCGATCGTCGGCCCCTGCGCCGCGCCTTCGGTCACCACGGAAACCGATGTGCCGCACGCGCCGGCGCCGGCCGCAAGTAATGCCGCGCATGCCGCCGCGGCCACGTATCGCGCTTTTCCCATCATGGACGTCACTTGAACATGCGCGACCGGGTGAGGAACCAGGTGACGATCGCCGAAAGGACCAGTGAGATGCCGATGATCACCGCGAAGCCCCATGGCTTGTCCGTGAGTGGCATGCCGAGCATGCCTTCCTGGAAGTTCATGCCGTACATGGAGAAGATCAGGGTCGGAATCGACAGGGTGATGGAGATGATGGTGAAGATGCGCATCACGTTGTTCAGGTTGTTCGACACGATCGATGCGAACGCGTCGGTCATGTTGCGAGAACGCCGCTGTAGATGTTGGCCATCTCGATTGCCTGCTTGTTTTCCGTGATGACGTCGTCGAGCAGGTCCTCGTCCTCCGGATACTGCTTGAGCCGCGGCAGCGTGGTTAGCTTCTCCATGACGATTTCGTTCGATTTGAGAGATGTGGTGAAGTAGACCAATGTCTTGCTCAGTTCCAGCAGCATGAGGATCTCTCGGTTTTGCATGGAGTGGCGCAGCTTCAGTTCGAGCTTGTCGCTTTCGCGGTCGATGATGCGCAGGTAACGCAGGTACATGGTGGCGTTGCGGTACAGGATCTGCAGGATGAACCGGGTCTTCATGTATGTGTTGAAGCCGCGGATGGTGCCTTCCATGAACGGGTGCAGCACGGGCGTGTCCTGCATGCAGACGGTGATGATGGCGGACTGGGTGATGATGATCGACAACGGGATGGTCTCGTACCAGTCGCGGCCGCCGCGTTCCTCCACGGTAGGAATGTCCACGATGATCATCGTGTAGTCGTCCTCGACGTCGACGCGCGAGCGTTCCTCGTCATCCAGAGGGGCGCGCAGGTCGGCCAGGTCGATGCCGGTTTCCATGGACACGTTGGCGAGCTCCACGTCGGTGGGCGCCGAGAGACATAACCAGGAGCCGTTCTCCGGTTTTTGGATTTGCTCCACCTGGCCGTTAATCGTTCTGAACATTCTCAACATGTCTCTCACCCGCCTTTCGCGCTTTCCAACGTTCTATCGCTGTACGGAAGCCCGATCCGCATGCGGAACGATCGCCGGATTCCCGGCTCGCCGCATGGTCGGGCAAACAACCTCATTAAGGATAGTCCCACCGTGAGAATTTGCCGTACGGACGGCGGTGATTTCATCAAGAGTTCACTTTGGATGATGTTTTCGGCGCCGTGTATTGGATGCTTATTGGATGATCGGCTTCCACAGCGGCATGCCGGGCGCGCGCAACGATTCGGGACCGTTCTCCCAGTCGGCGAATGATGCGATGGCGGGGCCTTGGTTGAATTCCTCAAGCTTCCAAGTGGGACGGTCCGCGTTCCTGGGGTCGGTGTGCGGGGTCATGCGCGTCCAGAAGGCGTTGCGCATCGCGCCGACGTTGTTGAGATCGTCGGGGTCCATGTCGAGCAGCACCGCCACGGTGGCCACGATCCATGAGCCGTGGCCGACGAGAAGCAATGTGGTAGGCATTGTCTCGTCATGGTGTTTGGCGACGATGTCGCGTACGGCTTCCGCGCCGCGTCGGCCCGTATGGATGCGGCTTTCCACGCCATGCTTGGTTTCGCCTCCCGTGTGGGCGCGCCAGGAATGGTAGTCGTCGGCGTAATGCTCGCAGATCTCCTCGCGGGTCATGCCTCCCATTCGCCGAAGCTGCGTTCGCGCAGACGCGGGTCGAGTTCCACGTCCAGCCCCATGAGGTCGGCGAAGGCGTGCGCGGTCTGCTGCGCGCGGAACAGATCCGATGAGACGACGAGCATGCGGCGGGCCGCGGCGGGCGCGTTGTTGATTTCGCTGATGTCTGCGAGATGCGCGCCTTCATACGTGGGTTGCGCGAGCTGGTCGTTATGTTCGGCGAGATGCGCGACTTTCGCCCAATAGTAGGTTTTGGCGAGTTCGTACGCGCTTTGGTCCGCCTGCCACCGTCCGACGATGTCGAGGGGAATGTCGATTTGTCCTTGCAGCCGTCTGGCGAGATTGTATGCGGTGCGTCCGTGGCGCAGGAACAGTACTTCGTCGATCATGGTTCTCGCTTTCTTGGTTTTCGCATCCGATCAGCGGATTGCCCGGAAGCCGACGGGAAACGGTAAAGAAAAAGGCTTCCGAATCTCTCCGGAAGCCTTCCAATCGTGGAGCTAAGGGGATTCGAACCCCTGACCCTCTCCATGCCATGGAGATGCGCTACCAGCTGCGCCATAGCCCCAATGTCTGCTCTGCAAACCTTGTATAAGATACAACACAGAGCAGAATCATGCAATTCGCGGCGTGTCGGGCACGTGGTCGAGGAAAGCCCCGGCCGCATGCCTCATAGGCTATTTCGAAGTGTCCGTCCCATTGCCTGACGTGCCGGATGATGTGCCATTGGAATTCGAACCGTTCGGCGTCGGATTCTGGTTCGTGGATGTCGAACCATTCGGCGTGGTGGTCGTCCCCGTACCCGGCTGTCCCGAATTGTTGGTGCCTGACGTCGATCCGTCGGATGGCGTAGTGGAGTCCGTGGACGAATCCGTCTTGTTCGAATCGTCTCCGGTGTTGCTGGACGAGTCCGAGCCGTCGGTGGACGTTCCGGTGCCGCCGGTTGTGGAATCCGTCTTCTTCCGGTGTCCTTGCCGTTGTTCCTGTCGGAGTTCGTGGTGGAATCCTTATCGGTGTCCGTCGTGCCGGACTGGTTCTGCATATTGTCCTGCGTGCCGTTGTTTCCGCTGCCGTAGGTGGAATCGCCGGCATTGTCATCCGACGGCGTCTGCTTGCTGTTGACCATGTCACGCACCACGGTATCGGTTCCATGTCCGCCCGTGAACGCGAGGATCAGTCCGGCGCTCACGGCCACGCCGATAAGCGCGCTGACGATCGCGATGACGATCGGCGCACGCTTGCCATGCACCAAGCGTCAAACGACGCCCGGCGTCCAGCATGCTGGATACTTCCGCCGGCATTGTCCGGAAGTATGTTCGATTCGCGTCCTCCGGCCTGCGCGGAGGAGATGACACGGCCTGACGTTGCGGGCATCGCCGCGGTCGTATCCCCGTCCACGGACGTCATGACCGTGGTCTCATCGGATTCCTCCGCGGACAGCGTCTTGGTCTGCTCGCCCTCGGATTCGGCGGGAGCGATCACCGTGGTGGCGTCATCGCCGCTCTTGCCGGCACCGTCCGTACCGTCCTTGTCGTTGGCCACGAACGGTACGGCGTTTTGCAGCTTCTCCCCCGACGCCTTGAGCACGTTCTTGTACACCTGCGTCGCAACGGCCGAGACGATGGAACCGGCGGCGACGCCAATCACCGATCCCGCGATGCCGATTTTTGCGGACAGCAGGAACGAGGTCACCGCGGCAAGCGCGCCCGCGAAAATCGATGAAAACGATATGCCCTTGAAAAAATTCTTCACAGAGCATGACGGTAGCCGATTACGCTTTGAAAAAACTTGCGATTCTGTGAAAAGCTTGGAAAAACTTGGGAACGGGACGCGCGTCATCCCCGTTTCGTCAGCGGCTATAGCTGCGGATGCTCCCACTGCTCGGTGTCGGCGATCGCCGGACCATGGTTGTAGT
>ENA-OQEX01000002-OQEX01000002.1-human-gut-metagenome-genome-assembly--contig:-NODE-2-length-154141-cov-7.772144_pt1 | contig 154141 bp, 171 predicted proteins | sample MGYA00242802_ERZ504649 | MGnify/ENA primary metagenome ERZ504649 (study PRJEB26092, sample SAMD00036194) | human gut metagenome | host: Homo sapiens | study: EMG produced TPA metagenomics assembly of...
ATGTTTTTGTAAACTAAATAATCTGTTTTTCTTAATTTATTATGTTTCATTAAATCATCACCATAAATCCTTTCACCTATAATATATATATCCTAAAAAATTGCATATAAATATGCAATTTACAAAATATTATAATAGAATATATACTGCATTTAATATTTTGTAATGAAAGTTTGTCACTTATGAAACACAAACAAATACTCGTGTGCGATGAGCAAAAAGTTATATTTCACGCTGTTTGTTTTCCAATAACCTGTTGCCCTGCAATTATGCTGTTCCTTTATGATGATTTCCTTTAGCTTAAAGCCTGCGTCCTGAAAGATTTTCATTACCTCAAAAGACATCGGAACCATATGCCCTTTCTGACGGGTATCTCCCATAAGCACTGCACAAAACTTATCTTTCTTTAGTACCCGATAACTTTCGGCTGCAACCTTTTTCATTTCTTCAAGAAAATCCTTGACTTTAAGCTGAGATAAATCTCCGTCTATACCGTCGCTGTATTTGATGATATTAGCGTAGGGTGATGAGTGCATATCAGGTCAATACTCTCATCCGGGATAAACTCAAGATTTCGTGCGTCGCCTTTTTTTATATACACTTTTCCTGTTGCAGGTTCGTAATCAAAATCAATCTTTTCTCTGCACCGTTCTAAAGCAACATCGTTAATATCCACTCCGATTATATCACGATTCAGTAGCTTTGCTTCAACAAGCGTTGTTCCGCCGCCTGCAAACTGGTCAAGCACTAAATCTCCTTCTTTTGAATAGCGGAGAAGAATATTGCGAGGAATGTACGGCGACCAGTTACCTCTCCACTTTGCATCGTGAGTTGCCCAATCTCCACGTTTCGGAAACGACCAATGCGTTGTCATTTCCAATTCAAAATCTTCAGGTTCCCATTTAGTTATCTTTTTATTTGGCACTATACAAGCCCCATTTCTATAAGATGGTTATATAACATATTTCTTCCTGACCAATTCCAATATGTAATATCCTGCTCTATAAATAACCACTTAATGGCAAGTAAAATAATTGCAATAGGTCTTAATATTCCATCTCCATCCGGAAAAACTACATTTTCTAATACCTTAAAACTATATTCATTAATTTGAAAAATATTGATAATTTGCTTTGCAACTATATCGTATTCATGCTCATAGTTGTTTTTTACATAGTTTAAAACTTTAAATATATCATTATGAGAAGGGTTACTATACCTTCTATTCTTTTTAAAATACATTCCACTAATATTTACCGTAAAATCAAAATCCTTGTTCAAACCTGTTGGTCTTTTGAGAACAATTGAATATTCACCATAGTGCTCTACGATATAGTGATATTTGGAACAATTTTCACCTTTACCAATTCCGGGTTCTTCTAAAGTAAATAATTTAGCAACTTCTATTCTGATGCCAGTTCTATTATCAGATTGAAGATTGTATTCAATATTATGCAATGCCATGTTAACCTCCATATGCAATTCTTACATCATAAACAAATTGCTTTTGAAAATAAAAAGCATGGTTTTTGTTTGAAACTTTCCGTCCGTATATTTTTGAATAAATTGGATGATAAGGCTTAGAGTCCTTGCTCCTAACCTGAATATGCCTACCGTTTGATGTATGTATAAATCCATCCTTTGATGTTTCAATGTGTTCTTTTAACTGTCTGCAAATAGAGTAATAATCATCTCTCCAAATGTTCAAAAGAGAAGAAAACTCGGGTTTTGACAAATCAATATGAATTGCATCAAGAAACATCCAGTTATGCGGATCTCCGACTTTGCAAACAGGTACATACAACATATTGTTGATTTTCTCGTATAAGTGTGTTTCTTCAAACGGTTTTTCAACAATTAGTTCGTCAATAATACTTGCAATTTGCGTAATAAAAACTGTCTCAAGAGGTCTACCTGTTGCATCACATTTATTGCTCTTTAGTTCTCCGTCCTCAAAGTCGATGTTTGCATTATCAAGTTTCTTTCCTAAAGCCATTTCCAGTAATTGACCGGTTTTGCCTTTGTTCTTGATAATCATAGGAAAATCTAACTCTTCAAAAATATCCGCAAAAGGGATATTGCAAATGGTTTTAATTTTTGCCTGTGCTTCTTTTAACTTCATAGTTATTGACCTTCTTTCCAAAGGAACAAACTGCACATATTGCGCAGTTCAAATAATCATATATAGGGTATTAAGTATTAATCTGATAGTGCAGAAAAATTTTTTCTGCACCATCAGCACTTTTGTTAGGGATTTAACTATCACTCCTACATTCTTTGCACCAAGACTGGGGAATGATTTTTTCATCGCCATATTTCTGTAACCAAAAAGCTCTTCTATCTCTTCTTCTCCGTGAGCAATTTTACCACAGTTTGGACATTCTGCATATTCACCATATGGCATCATTTCATCCCCCTTTTTTTAATAATTTTTAATCAACAGTTCATTTATTTTTCCTCTGCCTTTACCTTTGCTGTTAATAGCTCTGTTTGCCGACACTCGATTTATGTTAAGCCCGGCATACAGGCCATCAAAGAATTCGTCATTTTCATCTACATTCTTCGGATCTGAATTACTTGCCATTACCTTCGCTGTTTTAAGTGATTTAATAAATTCGGCTAATTTAATCTGATCTTCATCATTAAAGTCATCAACATTGTATGACGTAAATTCAGACGTCTTTGTCAGCGGTCTGTATGGCGGATCGAAATATACTAAAGTGTTTTCATCAACTACATTTTCAATGCAAGTATAATCGGCTGTCAGAATAGTAACGCATTGCAAAAGCTCTGAAGTTTTTTTGAGGTTATCAATATCGCAGATTTTCGGATTTTTATAAGCTCCCATCGGCACATTATACAAGCCTTTTCTGTTGACTCTATACAAACCGTTGAAACAGGTCTTGTTCAGGTAGATAAACAATGCTGCCCTCAACAACGAATTGTTTTCATCCGGTTTCTGAATTTCTGCGTTGAACTGCTCTCTCTGCTGATAGTAGTATTCTTTTCTGCCCTCGTCATTTCTTTTAAGGTGCTCGTTTTCGTACTTCATCAGCAATTCTATTAACTGAGTTACATTTTCTTTTACTGTTCTGTAAGCGTTCATAAGCTCGGCATTCGTATCGCATATATAGACCTCGTCCATTTCATATGTGTTGAGAATATCAAACAGCACAGCTCCTGCTCCGACCATAGGCTCACAATATTTGCGTATGGTTGTTCCCATTCCGGCAGGTAGAATTTTCTGATTGTAGGCAACAGCTGTCCTTTACCGCCTGCCCATTTCACAAAGGGTTTTGCAGGATTTTTCTTGTCATATCTTATTGTTCTTCCGTCAACAGGCTTTACAGCGTCCTTTGGTATTATCCACATATTTCCGAGCATAGCTACATCGGGAATTCTGTTTTCCTGACACAAAGTTATAACTCTCCTATGGGATATACTCCATTTTTCTGCGGCTTCACCAGCAGTCATATAAGCAAGCATTCTATCACCTCGAATATTACTGTTTTTATTATATTCTAATTCTGGAATAATAGCAATACTATTTTTATATAAAAAAGAAAATTCAGATCTATGTACTTTATCCATAAGAAAAAACTCACTTTCTTTTGTAAAAGTTATTTTTTCCTTGAACACACTATTTTCAGGTGATATACTAAACATAAAGAATATACTTACCAAAATATTATGGAGGATACTTTGAGCAGAAATAAGAGCAGAATATTAATGCTATACAGAATACTGGAAAAATACACTGATGAAGATCATCAATTATCTATGGAGGAGATTTTACAAAAGCTCTACAACAAAGGATTTGAATGTGAACATGACTCTGTAAAAAGAGATATTAAATTACTGCGTGAAGATTTTGGCGTAGAAATAATTTCAGGCAGAGGTAGAAATGCTACCTACTTTATCGGAGACCGTCTTTTACAAAACGCCGAAATAAAATTATTGTTAGACTCTATTTATGCCTCTAATATTATTCCAAACGGCATTGCGGAGAGTATATCAAAGAAGTTGAGAAGCACCGTCAGCATATATGATGCAGAAGCATTAGACAGGAGTATTTTAGGTATCAATATTGCAAAAAGTGAAAACAAGAGAATACTAATCAACATAAATAATATTATGCACGCAATAAATAATAAAAAGCAGATTTCCTTTGAATACCGTCATTGGACTAAGGATAAGGTCCTGAAAAACAGAAATGGAAAATCATATTCATTAAATCCGTTTACACTTATTTGGGCAGACGGTAGATATTATCTTTATGGATATGACACCAAGGAAACTGATGGTATTCTTAAAGAAAGAGTTTACAGAGTTGACAAACTCTACCATATTGAACAGTTGGAATTTGAAATAAGAGGAAAGGAACAGTTTTCAGAATTCAATCCGGATACATATGTATCCCGAAGAATCGGCATGTTTTCCGGGAAAGAAGAATGTATTACTGTAAAAATCCCCGAATACTTGGTAGGTGCATTTCTTGACCAATTTGGTACAAACATTGAAATTTGTGATGACGAGCAAACAGAATATTTACAGGTTTCCTTTTATGCTGTTCCGTCTAATATATTTTTAGGATGGATAATTGGTCTTGGTAATGTAGAGATTTTACAGCCCGATAATGTGAAATCAAAAATGATCGAACTTTTAAAAAAGAATATAGATTTATGTCAAGGATAAATAGGGGGTACTATATGCCCTTATTTATCCTTTTTATTATGTTATACTATATAGTGACAAATCTTAACGAGGTGATAACTACGAAACAATACATAGACTCAGTTTTAAACGACAATGTAAACGGCCTTTTTCTTTGTGAACTTCCCACAGGATACGGAAAAACTTACACAATCACAAATTGTATGCGAGAATACGCCGCAAATCCTAACAACACAAGAAAAATAATATACCTTACAACCCTCAACAAAAATCTTCCGGAAGAAGATTTAAAAAGAGCATATAATGATGAAAAATTATACAATAAAGAGGTACTGCGAATACGTTCAAATTTTGATGAAGTTGTAGATAAAATCCCTGTTCTTGATATTCCTGAAGAATTTATATCCGCTGAATATTATGAACTTGAAAAAGCAATAAGAAATTACACAAAAATAAAAAACAGCACTATAAACGATACTCAATATCAACAGATGTTAGTTGATAATGTTAACAGGGCAGAAAGAAATTTCAGACACTTTGTTTCCGATACACTGAAAAAGAGGTTTTCAAATAAAAAAGACAAGCTAAAAGCAATAAAGAATGATGCAAATTACAAGTGGATAGGTGCACTTTATCCTGCAGTATTTACTGATGAAAGAAAGATTATTCTTATGAGTATCAGCAAATTTATGAAGCGAAATTCTGTTATAGTAGAACCTAGTTATGAATTTATAAAATCTCCTTTATTTACCGATTCAATCATTATTGTTGATGAATTTGATGCGACAAAATCCACTATTGAAAATGAGCTTATTGAAAGAGCTGTTTCAGTTCGAGAAGATTATATTTCTGTTTTCAGGCAGATATTAAGAACTTTTAACACGGATTATTTTTCAAACAATCTTAAAAAGGCTATTGACTCAATTGACTATAGTAAAGGTAAAATAATTACCTTTACAAAGTTGAAAAAAGAGGCGGATGAAATTGCCAATAAATATCACACTAATCTGAGTATAAAGGTAAACGAAAATCATATTGACAGAAAACAAAATTTCCTGTTCAAGGATGCTACCTACCACTCTATACTAAATGGAAATGCAAAGTATATTCGTGCAACAAAGGATAAGGAGGAAAACATTGTTAAGGTTTTCTTTGAGGATAAAAAAACATTCTTTGAAAACCGCAAAAAAGACGATATTGTAATTTATAGCTTTTTAAGAGATATTAACAGATTTTTACTTCACTTCAGAAGATTTCTTTTTCACTGGGCTAATGAATATATGAACATCATCAACAAGGAAAGACCGTTTATTGCTGATGCTATGACTATTGAAAATGCTATATCTACTATTATGAAAAAGCTTGAGCTTAGCAGTAACCAAAGCAAACTCCTGCTTGGTGAATTATGTGAGCAGAAAATAAGTCAGAAAGAAAAACACAATATTCCAGACGATTCTTTCTACCAAAAAGGAATTGAAATCTTTGAATTTGAAGATAGCGACTCACACTTTGACTTTACAAATCTCCGTTTTATAAAACTATATGATACACCTGAAAAAATTATAGGATATATTTCAAAGCACAATGCTGTCATCGGACTTTCAGCTACCGCTGAAATACCTACTGTTGTCGGCAACTACAATCTTGATTATCTCAGAAACTATCTGGAGAACGACTTTCATTCTACACCTGAAGATATGAAAGACAGAGTTAAAAAACAGATGTTCAGGCTTTATGAACCATACAAGGACAAAGGAATTAGTCTTAGCACCAAAGTTATCAGTACTGAGTACAGTGAAAGCAGAAGTGAAGATATTTGCAGAGAATTATTTGGAAACAATGATTTTGCAATGGTATGCGGTAATATTATTGACAATGAGTGCGAAGAAATATATTACCGAATCAGGTACTGCAATATTCTGTATGCTATGGTATCCTTCCTTAAAAATACAGCACTAAAATCCATGCTTTACCTTGGAATGGCTCTTCCTGAGGAAAACAAAGCATCTATGAACTATAATCTGCTTTTAGGATTAATGGAAAAGGCAATTTTATTTTGCGGACTAAACTATAACGCAACAGATACACTGTTTGTGCTTAAAAGCAAAAATTTTGAAGAGGATAAAAAAGTTCTGATTAATAAATTGGAGCAAGGAGAAAAAATTCTTATAATTTCTTCTTACAATACAATCGGCGCAGGGCAAAATCTGCAATATGCAGTTACAGACAAAACAAACTATATTGAACTTGCCGAATGTAAAAATCCAAAGGATAAACGCCACTTTACAAAGGATATTGATGCTCTGTATCTTGGAAATATTACAAATCTTACTACCAATATTTATACAGATGAAAAAATTACAGTTAACCAGCTGATAAGTATGTTGGTACAAATAGAAAGTCTGTATGAAAACGGAGAACTCAAGCGTTCACAACTTAATAGTCTTATTAGAACAGCCTTTAATTCCTACTCTACAGGGCATACCTATGAAAATAATGAACTATATAAAATTAAAAGTATCCGTATGCAGGCAACAAGAGAAGTCATTCAGGCAGTAGGCAGAATGTGCCGCACATTTGTGAAAAACAGAAACATTAATATTTACATTGAGGACAAGCTGCTTGAAAAGATATATAGCGGTGAACTACGGAAAAGAATAATGTCGCCTGAGCTGGAGGCTATTGCTGTTTTGAGAGAAACTCTTGGAAGTGATTATTCGGATAAACGGCAGCGCATCCTTAATACTGCAGAAAAAATATCTTCAACCGGAATGTGGACTATTAAAGGCTTGCTTTACAGAAAATGGAACGAAAGGAGTATGCAAATATGGCATGAATTAAGAGAGCTGGTGTTGACTTTTCCTACTGCAAATCAAAGGCAATATAATGCTGACTATAATTTGAAAATGCTTTATATTACTGCCGGTAAAAAATCAACAAATACCTTTACTCTCAGTACTATGATTTTGATGATGTAATTATTGATTTTGGTACAAGTAAAATTGACTTTCAAAACAGTGGCAGAGCAAAAATGAAGGGTATAACAAACGAAACTATTATTTATGAGGCAGGAGAGAAAAGCTCTTATCTTCCATACGCGATGAAATATAGCGGTATGAGAGAACACTTCATTAAATTATGTTATGCAACAACTTTTGAAAAAAATATGTATATGATGAGCTGTGCTTTTCCACAACATCTATAAAGGTGCATTAGGAGAAGTCTGCGGCGAGTTTATACTAAGCAGAGAACGGGGAATGAAATTAAAGCCAATTAATGACCCTGATAGATTTGAGTTCTTTGATTTTGAACTTAATGACGGTATTTATGTTGACTTCAAAAACTGGAAGCCTACTTACCTGCAAGACAGAGAAAGCACTACTGAAAGAATACGGCAAAAGCTTGATACTATTAAGGGCAAAAGGGCATATATAATCAACCTTGTAGGAAACAACAATACGAAACCTACTATAAGCTGTGACGGAAAAATTGTAGAGATTCCGGGATTGATTGACCAAGACGGAAAACCTATAACCACAAATATTAATATGATAAGGAGTGAAGATTTTTTATGATACTTACCAACAAGTTTCGAGCAGAATACAACTATGAAAATATAGAAAGGGATTTTGACATTTACTTTGTCAAAGGCACAACAGGTTTATACAATACAAATATCCTTGATATTCCTACCGCTGAATACAAAGCACTTGCAGTACAACATTCTTTTGGAAAAGAAGCACTTGTTCTTTTTCAAAAAGGCAAAGAATATAATCTCAATTTTAGCAGAAAGATAAAAGAGCAGTATCCAAATGTTGCCGTAGAAAAAATCAATGTGCTGGATAAGGCTGAAAGAAACAGGGTTTTCTATTACAATGATAGACTTCTTGCGCAACTGCTTATAAATTCTATGAAAACTCCTAAAGGCGAGTTGTTCTCCTATAATAATCTTACAGGTAAGTTATACTATGGCGACAGCACATCCCCGATAAGAGACAAATCAACTAAAGAAATATATATGTTCCGATTCCTCCAGATTTCACTTAAGCCGGGAATGTACTTAACCCTTGATGTCAAGACATTCAGGAAAAACAGTTATTCAAAACAGGGCAGTTTCTACATAATAGACGCCGAAACAGGAGCTTTCAGAAAAAAACTGAAAAGTGACAAAGTTGACCTGAAGGACACCTTTGCGCCGGGTTCATATAAAATTCCCACAATACGGTAGAATTTTTATGTTATGAAACCCAGAAAAATTTTCCAGAAGCAAACTGGGTATAATGAATAAGTTTCTTGAAGATGTAAAGCTAAAACTGTCTGATTACTTAACACTTGAATATGACTCATACGATGCTGCTGATAAAACGGAAATTAAAAAAAGCAAAAAGACTGAAATCAGCGTAAAAGAATTCGGAAAAATGCTTAGTGAAAAAGACGTTACCATATCCGACTACTGCAAGGACAAACAGTCCGAATCAATGCTTGACAGCATTGTTCGCATTCTTGAAAGTGATTACAATATACACCCTCTGATAGATACAACCTCAGAAAGCGGTTACAATATCCGTATTATCTATGGTGAGGAATACTATGAAAATGATAAGTTACCGGACCCACACAAAGATGATAACAACGGTCTGATTGTTCAACACATTATAGTTGAAAACCATAGCGAGGAAAAATTAAAAAACATGGTAAAAAAGGTAGTCCAGGAATTAATAATTAAAGGGGATATTTATAGTCGTAAACTCTCTATTTATGATTGGACACAACTAAAGACAGACAAAACCTGGTCGTTTGTAACAAGAGAAAAGATAGAAGGATATACATACCCTGATTCTCACTTTGAATACAATATGATGACAGTAACACCAACAGGTGATTTGAATTTTGAAACCTTTAATGATATTGAACCCACAGAAAGTACTGATAAAGAACGAATAATGCTTATGTATTCAGAATACAACAAAGAAAACAGCAGGGTATGTAACAGTGTTGAAGGTCTTGTGTTTTCTGATATTAATAATATACACGCAATTGTGAGGACCTGCGAATTTACCATTCCTGACATTTACAAACTCAACATGGCACTTAAAGAAACCAACCCAAACACAGCAGTACGAAAAGAAAATCTAATTAATATGATTAATGCATTTTCATCAGAATATCCACAGTACGCTGATGAAACAAACAATCTTATAGCAATTATAAGAGAGCAGCAACCTGTTCTTACAAAGTATGAAATTCGCAGATTTATGAATATGCAAAAAAAGTATGCTATTTATCTAAATCAGTATATGCGCGATAAATATGGTGTGTGGATGCATCGAGAATCCAAAGTCTAAAAAATGACGAATACCTTATGAGTAATATCGTAAATATATGCTGTTTTAAAAAGGATTTTGTTCTTGAAGAGGGTGAAGAAGTGTACTATTATGCAGGAGAAAAATCGCTTAGAAGATCCGGTGTCAGCAGAGCTTGTATTATTCGTAAAATAATATCAGAAAAGAAAATGGAATTCAAGGACCTGCTACCACTTCTCTCCGTTGAATTTGTACGCAACGGTCAATATACCGTTGTACCTTTCCCATTCAAATATCTGCGAGAATATATAAAAATCAGCAAAAACATATAGTTTAATATACTGAAAAAATAAAACGAATCTGTTTCCGCTTTGTATTCTTTGTTTACAGCGGCGCAAAATTTGAGTTATGAATTGATTGACAGATTGATTTTAGCATGTTACCATACACTGCAATAAAGGATGTTATTTTAGCATACCGTCAGCATTTGAAATTTCTATAGAATAAAAAAGTCATCAGCTATTATATTGTAAGCTTAAAAATACCAATAGCATCAAAAAAGCATCAAAACCACGAAAATGTAATTTTGATGCTATGAATTTGGCTTAAATAGTGGCTTGTCTATGCAGTTTTGAGCTTTCAACAGTCGCTCCAAAACCGCGTGCCGAGGGGTCAAGTCCTTCTGCCCCTGCCAAGGTAAGATGTCTCAAAAATGGCTTAGATAAGCCGTTTTTGAGACTTTTTCTTTTTGCAGAAATTTTCTCTGTCGGCAACTTTTTTTCGGATTTTCTAAAAATTTAAATTGTGATTTTAGGCTTGAAAATTAACGGCACAAGATATCAGTAATCATCAGGATTTTCGCACCTTTTTAACCGCAAAATCCGTTCTAAAAATACAGTAAATTTTCCGAAAAATGAAAATTTATTCACGGAATTACAAATCAATTTTTAGCTTTGTATCAAGAGTGCGTGAAATGTTCAGTTTGCTTGTTTTGTCAACATGAGCATAAAAGTTCAAGCACTGTTTGCCTGAATGTGTCAATCTCTTTTGTCCTAAAGGCATATTTTGGATGGAGCTTAATAATTTCGTAGGTATCAAGTCCGTTTTCGATTTCTTCAATCAGAGCAGACATATCGGGAGAATTTTCATCAACAGGCTTTGGAACATCACTAACCTCTTCAAAGGTATCAATAAGGTTTGTCTGTTCCTTATCAGAACCCTGCCACTTGCCCTCCTTGCGGAGATAGTCACGATTTTCAATTACACTGCCGTTAGCTTTATCAATATGCGCAACAGGGAATCTGTTCTTCAATGTTGAAAAGCGAATCGGCGATTTTGAGTAAATGAAAATGTGCATATGCTTTGTGCCTATGGTTGCAATTTCATCCACAAAAAACTGTTTTAACTTGCTATTGCAATTTGCAAATTTATAATTCTTTCAACCTGTTATCAACATTATACCAAAGGTCACTGTACCATTATCTACCATTTGCTTGCAAAAACAGCCCTGCAAATGGGTACAGGGCTGTAAAATTAAAGATTTATTCATTGCTTATCAGATTTAATCGTCTGTAGCTTTGAAATTTATTTTATTTTCGGTCGCAAAGGTGTGTGCATAGGAATCTGTCGGGGCGTGGATTGTTAGGTCTTTTGAGTCTTTGAAGGCAGATTTTCCTATGTAGGACACATTTTTGGTCAGGTAGATATCCTCAAGGGAGTAGGATTCTTTGAACGCATTATCGGCAATGAATCTTACTGTATCGGGAACGACTGTTTCCTTTGCACCGCCGTAATTTATTGCGTCATCTGCAATTGAAATCACATCCAAGCCGTCAATATGTGCAGGAATTTCAAGCTTTTCCTCTGACGACATTGGGTTATATTTAGTTATTACGCACACGGGCTTGCCGTCATCATAGATAACATCATAATTATAATATTCGCCGTAATACGCACCGTTTCTGATTTTTGAATAATCGGTATTTTTAGCCTCCGGATTTTCAGGCTCGGTCGTATAGTTTTTATAATTGATTTTATTTTCAACCGCAAATTTTTCAGCATAAGAACCCTTTTCGGCATATATCGTAAGGTTGTCAATGCCGTCAAAAGCGGTTTTTGCAATCTTATTTACGGAGGGCGCAATATAAATTTCCGTTATATTTTTTGAATCCTTAAATGCGTCATCCTTGATTTCACAAATGCCGTTGGGGATAACAACTTTTTTAAGACAATCAAATTCGCTGAAAGCTTCCTTTTCAATAGCGGTTATTTTTGTATTTTCATCGTATGAATCGGAACATAGGCATCGTCCAAGCCGTAATATCCGCCCTGAAACAAGCCGACAGTGGCATAAAAATTTCCGTTTTCATCGTCTTGAAATTGAATTAAAAACTGACCGTCGGCAGAAGGTTTTAGACGATATTTTCGGTCAACAGCCATTTGTTCAAATCTGTTATTTACGATTGTTGCTCTGGCAAGGAAAGACAAGCCGAGCAAAGCGGCAACCGAGATGCAAAGAACAACGAAAAATTTATGAGTAAACAGTTTACTTTTCATGCAACTCACCTTCTGTCATTTTCAAAACAACATCACAAATTTCTTCCAAATCCTCTTTGTGATGAGTTGTGATAACCACGAGCGCACCTCTTTCTTTTTCTTCTTTAAGAAGCTTGTAAATCAGCTGTACACCGTCATTATCAAGTGCATTTGTCGGTTCATCAAGCAGGATTATTTTCTGCTTTTCAAACACAGCCTGAGCAATATTCAGCCTCTGTTTCATACCAAGCGAAAACTTTTTCACCTTTAAATCGGACTTTAATCCAACACGCTCAAGCGCTGTTGTAATGTCCTCATCTGTGGCGGTTTTCTTGATTTTGCCTAGGATTTTCAGATTGTCAAAAGCATTGTACTGGGGCAACAGGTTCATATTTTCAATCACGATGCCTATGCTCGGAGGGAACGACATATCCTTGTGCAAAACCTTTCCGTCAATCACAACAGAGCCGCTGTCGGGAACAAGCAAGCCTGCAATTGCTCTCAAAAGCATAGTTTTGCCCGAACCGTTGTGTCCGTAAAGTCCGTAGATTTTGCCGTACTCAAAATTGTAACTTACATTATTTAAAATCGGTCTTGATTTGATACTTTTACAATAATTTTTTATTTCTACCATAATATCACCTCAAAAAATATCGGTTTTCTTAAATCTCAAATTCAGAATGAAAATGCACAAAGCATTTAACGCAACTATGAATAACAGGTATCCGTAGTAAATGCTCTCGCCCGACACAGCACCGTTCTGCATTCCGAACATCAAACTCGGGAAGAGAATCATTTTCCAAATCGGTGCGTCAACAAAATTCTGAACCAAATAGTACGCAATAAAGCAATAGGTGAAAATTCCTATGTTCACAATGTGTGCAGGAATACTGATTTCAAGCAAAGACTGAATAACTATCAGCGAAAAAATTGTCAAAAAGTACATAATCAAAGATTTAAGAGTTCCGCTTTCAACGGGAGTCATACTTTCTCTTGCAACAAAAAAGATTATGAACTGGAACAAAACAATGCAAATCAATGCTATAAAATTGTTAAGACAACGCTTTAAAATCAGCACTGTTTTTGAATAATTGCGTACAATCAACATCTTGCCGTAGCCTTGTTTAAGGTTCTCAATTGAGCCGCTTGTAAAGAAGAGAATAAAACACACAGGCAGCAAAAGCGGCAGAAATTTTGTAATTTCAAGGCCGTAATCGCTTGGGGCTAAACCAATCATAAAGGCATTTTGAAAATCTCCCTGAAATACACAACTGAACAATTGAGCAAAGCACGCAACAATCAGTATTATCGACAAAACAAGCTTACTTTTTAACATTACTCAAAACATCCTTTTTCTGATACAAAAAGTAGGAAGAGAAGATAAGCATAAACATCATAAGCAATGCTCTTAATATAATGCCCCACATATCCGACAGAACCATTTCGCCGTTCATAAGTTTTGACACCACTATGGCATCTCTGAACGGAAGCCATACCCTACTTATCATAAAGGCTACATCTGCAAAAAACTCTGTAAAAATCAGAGCTATGGTGATAATTGGAGCAACTTTTGGAGAAATGATTATTCCGAATGAGAGCATAACGAGTCCTGCTCTGAAATAAAACAAAAACAAAGTCAAAAGTTCAAGTGCCGAATATTGCAGAAAATTCGATTCTAAAATCAGGTTAATGTCAAAGCAGATGAGTGCCGCAACTACGCTGACTGCTTCTATCAAAAATGAAAACAGAAAAGCAAATACCGCACAATCAGCAATTCTTCTTGTAACAAAAGAGGCTCTCGATTTCAGTCTTACAATGTAACTTACATTATCATCGGTAAATATGTAAAACAAAAACAGAACAAACACTACTATGAAAATGCAAACAACATTACCTGATGCATTAAAATCTCCGTTGCCTGCAACTCTGTAAAAAACACCTTTTGGGCTTAACTTCTCAGCATAATCCGAATTAAAATAATTATAAAATCGCAAATATGTGTATGTGCAAAGCAGAGTGAAAAACACTGCACAAAGCGGAAGTATGATTGCATACTTTTTTAATTTACACCTGATCATACTTAGTCACCTTAAAGAACGAAAACAGAGCAGCAACTATATTTATTGCTACTACAAAAATAATTGTAAAAGTATAATGTGATAAAGGATCCACAGTAAACGGGGTTAATGCTCCTATGATAGACGGTTTGATGGCAGTCGATATATACCATAATATGAAAGCTAACGGATAAAGAATAAATCTGTTTGGAAATGCCATTGCAAGTGCCGTTGCACCGCTTCCCACAATACCGCCAATGAATGAAAAAACAAGAATATAAAGTATGTTATAAAACATCGGATTGCTGTAAGACTGAAGTAGATTGGATTCAGATTTCAGCATTTCCACATCAGCAGGAATATATGTACCTCCCGCAAAAACAATATGCACCATAAGAAGATTGAGTAAGAGAGGAATTATAAGCACAAAAAACGAAACAGTAAAACTTTTAAGCATATTTAATGCAAAATACTTATTCTTACCTCTTTTTGTGATAAGAATATTTTTGTATCCTATTCTGTAATCTTCAATGCAATCATCCGCAACAATAATTGCCAAGAACAACGGTAAATACCCTTTCAACACGCCTCGCAGTCCTGCCGTCATAAAAGACCCCAAAAAAGTAACTAATCCGGGAACAGGAACAGAAGCTCCTTTGAACACATCTACAAAAGCCATCAATATATCTAAAATCGGAGCTATAAAAATAAAAAGTATAACTCCTAATTTAAGTTTGTTATTAAATATTCGGGTAATATAATATGACATATTTTTCACCTCAATTTTTACTAAACACATTTTTTGATTTGAACAATTACAATGAATATGCCGATTTCTTAATTTATTTGCTATTTGTTTTAATCAACCAATTTCTTTTATATTCAAATTATACAAATGCAAAGTGACTGTAAAATGACTATAGCCCTTTTACAAAATAAAACAGGAAAACAAAGTGACAAATACGCTTTTTGTTTTCCTGTTTAAAATATTTGATATTTTATTGTATTGTTAAAAGCTTCCGCACATCAGAGCATTTTCCAATTTTCCGCATCAAACACACCTTTGGTGGTTATTCTCAAGCTTGGGATAACGGGCAGACTTAGAAACGAGAGAGTCATAAACGGATCAATGCTTTTGTCCGCACCAAGTTCATATGCAGATAACTTTGCATTTTCGAGCTTTTCGTTTACGGTTGTAAGCGGTTCATCGGACATCAAGCCTGCAATCGGGAGTTCGAGCAAAGCCTTGATTTTGCCGTTTTCAACAACTGCGATACCACCCTTGCTGTCCTTGATTGCGTTCACGGCAACGGCAATGTCATCATCATTACAGCCGACTGTGATAATGTTGTGCGAATCGTGGGCAACCGAGGTTGCGACTGCGCCCGATTTCAGCGAATAGCCTTTAACATAGCCGACACCAATATGATGTGTGCCTTTGTGACGCTCAATGCAGGCAATTTTCAGAATATCGTTTTCCACATCAACTTATCGCTGTGCCAAGATTGCGTGTGAGCAATTCACCGCCGACAAGACCGATAAGTCCGAGTTTTCCGTCAACCTTGAAACTGCTCGGCGTTACGCTGTCAAGGTGGAAAGTGTCAAAGCATTTTTCGGCAAGCTTTTCATCAACTGTGGGAGCAGAAAAGTCCTTAACTTCGCCGTCAAAAACAAGCTTGCCACGCTTGAAAACAGTTTCAACATTGAAATCTTCAAGATTATTGACAACAACAATATCGGCAAGATAACCCGAAGCAATCGCACCTTTGTTATTGAGCAAAAAGTATCTTGCGGCATGGTGGGTTGCTGTTTTGAGGGCAACAATCGGATCTGCACCGTTTTTTAGTGCCTGTTTTACAATGTAGTCAATATGACCGCCGTAAAGCAAATCACTTGGATGCTTATCATCTGTTGCAAACATACACCTTGAGTAATACTGCTGAGTCAAAAGCGGCATGAGTGCCTTGAGATTATGAGCGGCAGTACCCTCTCTTATCATAATAAACTGACCTTTTCTCAGCTTTTCAAGGGCATTTTCAAAGGTGGAACACTCGTGGTCGGAATAGACACCTGCGGCAATGTATGCGTTGAGGTCATTGCCCGAAAGCTCAGGAGCGTGACCGTCAATTTTCTTGTGATGAGCCTGCGAGGTGACAATTTTTGAAAGAACATTTTTGTCGCCGTTGATAACACCGACATAGTTCATCATCTCTGCAAGTCCGAGTACCTTTTTATTATCCAAGTACAAGTCAATATCCTTGCAGTCAAGCTCCGCACCGCTCTCGTCAATTTCTGTGGCTGGCACACATGACGGCATCATAAAATGAACATCAATCGGCAAATTTTGCGATGCCTGAATCATATATTCAACTCCGTCAATGCCCATTACATTTGTGATTTCGTGAGGGTCGGTTATGACTGTGGTTGTACCGTGGGCAACAACTGCCTTTGCAAATTCAGCAGGAGTCACCATTGAACTTTCAAGGTGAATATGTGCGTCGATAAAACCGGGGAGAACGAGTTTTCCGCTGACATCAATCTCTGTTTTACCGTCATATTTTCCGACGCCGGCAATCAGTCCGTTTGCAACGGCTATGTCACCGCTCAAAAATTCATTTGAAAACACATTAAGATACTTTGCGTTTTTTTAAAACAAGGTCTGCCTTTTCCCTGCCTGCCGCAACTGCAATTAGTCTCTGCTTTGCTGCAAGCTGTCTGTCTGTTTTCTGTCCGTATATTTCCTGCATAAAAGCACCGCCCTTCTTATATATATTTACAAGATTATAGCACTTTGCAAAAGCCATTTCCATAAGTATTTTTCACGAATATTCTTCGCAATTTTTTGCTAAATTGCATAAGATGTGTGCATATTTTCATCTGTCAGACAATAATAATTTTAACAATTTATTGTGCTAATGTATTGAAATGCACAGACTGCGGTGATATAATTTATTTATAAGTATTGTTTTCGGAGGGATAAATTATGTCACACACATACAGCGAATTTTTACCGAGTTACAGTGTGGGAGTTGATTGCTACAAGGCGATTCCCGAAATTGTAAAGCCGTACGGCAAAAAGGCGGTTGCAGTCGGCGGTAAAACAGCTATGGAAAAATCAAAAAAGGCTTTGCTTGAAGGCATCAAAGGCTCTGACATTGAAATCATTGATTTTGTATGGTACGGCGGTGACTCCAGCTATGAAAATGTTGAAAAAATAAAGAACAATCCGTCTGTGCAAAAGGCTGATATGGTGTTCGGTATCGGAGGCGGACGAGCTGTTGACACGGCAAAAACCTATTGTGCTTTATATAACAAACCGTTGTTCACATTCCCGACAATTGCATCAAACTGTGCGTCATGCACCTCGCTTTCGGTAATGTACAATCCCGACGGTACTTTCAAGGAATATTCGTACCACAAAGCCCCTGCAATTCACACATTTATCAACACAAAAATTATTGCCGAATCACCCGAAAAGCTTATGTGGGCAGGAATCGGTGACGCACTTTCAAAGGAATATGAAGTAATTTTTGCGTGTCGTGAAAAAAATATGATTCACACACCGTTGCTTGGCAAGGCAATTGCCTCCGCAAGTACCGAACCGCTCATAAGCTTTGGCAAAAAAGCTCTTGAGGACTGCAAAAACAATGTGCCGACAGAGGCAATTGAGCAGGTTGCGCTTGACATTATTATCACGGCGGGACTTGTTTCAAATTTTACCGTCCACGAAAACAATCCGAATCCCGAGGAGGATTATTACTACAATTCATCGCTCGCACATTGTGTTTATTACGGTGCGTCACTCTTTCCGCAATGTGAACGACAACATCTGCACGGCGAAATTGTTTCATTCGGTGTGCTGTGTCTGCTGACATATGACGGACAATTTGAGGAGCGAAACAGAATTTTTGAATTTAACCACAGTATCGGACTTCCTTGCACTCTCGGCGAAATTGCACTTACTCCGGATGATGTGCCTGCAATTGCTCACAAAGCCGCAAGCGTTGTTGAGTGGAAGTATGTCCCGGGTAATCCGACCGAGGACGCATTCATCAATGCAATTCTTGCAACCGATAAAGCGGCAAGGAATTTTTGGCTGATAAATAATGAAGTTTAATTGTAACTGACTACTACATTATTTCGGTAAATGTATCCCATTTATACAGTTTATTTTCATCATAAATTTTCTGCAATTACTTGGCGGGCGGATAATATCCGCCCATACGGAATTGTGCGAACGGTTGCAATGTTAGGCTCGGGCATAATATGTTTTTTTGACATTACAAGCTATCTACACGAACTGGGCAAGGCGGCTCACCATAATTTTCCATTTTCAATTTTCAATTTTACATTTAATTAAACCTTTCGCTCGGGCATAATATGTCCTTTTTTATACCATACTATCTTCACGAACTGGGAACGGTGGCTCACCGTAAAACTAAGCCGCCCTCGGCAGTGCATGCGCTGTCGAGGGCGGTTCGGTTTTACAAGGGGTTTCCTGGAGTTATCTTACTGAAATCAGTTGTTTTTAGGGGTTTTGCTGTTATAGATTTCTTTGTTGAGGCAATGTTCTTTTGCACAAACTATAACATTGGTAGCGGCGTCACCGATAACATTAAGTGTGATAACAGCCATACCGGGGAGGTAGTTCATAGCAAGAATAAGCGAGTAGCCAATCATACAAAGATCTGAGTTCAAGCCAAGTCCCATCATTACAACATAAACCATTGTTGTGCCTGCAACAGGGATTGCCGGAGTACCGACTGCCGTGCAGATTGAGAGGAATGCTGTAAGACAAAGGGTTGCAGGAGTAATGTTGACGCCTGCGGCTGTGGCGATGAATGTAATGGCAATCATATGCATTGCGGTTGTACCGTTCATATTGATTGTCATACCTGTTGGAAGAACAAAGCTGCTGATTTCTTCGGAACAGCCGAGTTCGTTAATACAGGTTTCCTTATTAAGCGGAAGCGTTGCGGCAGACGAGTTTGTTGCTGCTGCAAACATACCGATTTTTGCCGCCTTTTTAAGGAAGATAAACGGATTAAGTCCTGTTGTAATGAAAATACCGATTGGGTAAATTGTGCAAACAAGAAGAAGGCTTACAACAATTGTTACAACAATCCACATCATTGTCGGTGAAATGTACTCAATTCCGTAAACGGCGAGTGCTCTTACGATCATACAGAAAATTGCGATAGGAGCAATCTTGTTGATAAGGAAGTTGAGGAACATCTGAACGATATCGTTGATGTTTTCAAAAACTTTCTTAAGCGGATCTGCTTTTTCGCCCATCTTTGTCATACAAAGGCCAAAGATAATTGCGATAACAACAACACAAAGAATTGTGTTGTTAGATGACATTGCGTTAATCATATTGCTCGGAACAGCGTTTACAATTGTTACGAGCGGATTGTAACCCTCCATTGTAACGATGTCCTGAGCCTGTTGTGCCGGAAGATTGACTGTGAACCAACCAAGACTCTTTGCAAGATAAGCTGCTGCGCCTGCAAGAGCTGCTGCTACGATATAGAAGCAAAGGTAGGACACAAATGTTTTACCTGCGATTCGACCGAGCTTTTTTGGGTTTGCAAGGCTGCAAAGTGCAAGTGTCAGCGAACAAAGGACGAGAGGAACAATCATCATCTGAAGTCCCTTCATAAACAGCTGACCTACGATGTAGAACAAGCCGAGTCCTTCGATATCTTTTGTTGCGGTGATATCCTGGAATAAAATTGCCTCAACAACTTTCCAGGCTCCTTCGCCGTCTGTTCCCATTACCGCACTTTTAATCAGCAGACATATAAAGCCGACTACAAAACCTGCGACAACGGCAATCATCATTTTCTTGACAATTGAAGCTTTCTTCTTCTCCTTTTGTTTTGTCATTTTTACATCTCCTTATCTGTGAATTTGGGTAACCCCTTTATTGCGGAACTGCCGAATAAACTGCCTCAAGGAATATTTGCACATCCTATCCTCATATTTAATCGGTGTGTCCTTAATGTGACGGGAACCGTCTCCGATTGGTCTCCCGTCTGCAAAAATAACCGTAATTAATAGAATTTCCATAGTGATATATAAAATAATTACTATGTTTAAAATTCAACTCAGATTTAACAACACTATCCAATAATAACGAAAATAATTTCTATACGTTCTCAAAACTGTTAAATCTGCTAAAGTTTTGACAGCGCAAAAGCTCCTGCCGTTTTTGATTAAAAAGAACAGGAGCTTTAATGGGTAAAATTATAAAAAGCACTGGCTCAAACTATGTACCGGACAAGGTAAATCAGTACATAAGTTTTATTTTCATCTGCTCACAAAACTCAAGCCATTCCTGTGACGGCCTTTCGTCGGTAATCAGATAATCGATCCTATCCCAATCCAAAAAATTGACAAACGCAGTATGGTTGAATTTTGAATGGTCTGCAAGTAATACCACACATTCGGCACGGCTTGCCATCTCAGACTTCAAATCAGCCTCACCTTCGGAAGAATCAGTTATGCCTCTTTCCATATCAAGCCCTTTGCATCCGAGGAGAACAAGGTCAACATTGTACTTTTTCATAGCCTCTTTTGCAGGTTTTCCGTAGAAAGAACGGGTTTTTTCATCATAAAGTCCGCCGGTTGAAACCAGCTTCATTTTACAAGTGTCGAGTTCCTGAAAAATCTGTGCAGAAAAGGTAATTGCGGTAAGATTTTCATTGTCCTTAAAAAGCTTAACAGCCTCAAGAACAGTTGTGCTGTTATCAATCATCATCGTATTCACACCGATAAATTTATCAACAAGCAGCTTAGCAATTTTCTTTTTGCTCTCAAGGTTAATCCCCTTGCGTTTAAAGAAATGCACTCTGTCATTCTGAGAAGTTGTATTAAGAACAGCTCCTCCGAAAGTTCTGGTAATGATACCGTCATTCTTCAGCTTTTCAAGATCACGCCTGATAGTTTCTTCGGTTACATTATATATTCTGCTTAAATCCGAGACGAAAACCTCGCCTTCGGTTTCAACCTTTTGTCTGATTTCGTCAATTCTCTTTGCCATAAACATTTCCCTCAACTTTTATTACATACTAACATAATTATCAACAAAAGTAAAGGGAATTCGACTGTTTTTACAATAATTTTAACAATCGGGAGCGGATTCCTTCACCCTATACACAAAGGTGTATTAAGCAACCCTTAATTATTTGTCGATAGCTTCAACCATATCACGCATCATTGCAACATCAGCGGAATCAAGTTCAAGTTCGGCTGACTTAACATTCTCGGCAATCTGATCTACAGTAGTAGAACCGCTGAGAAGGTTGATAAAGTCGCCCTGAGCAAGAATCCATGCAAGAGCAAGGTTAGCAATTGTACAGTTATATTTTTCACAAAGAGGCTTCCACTGATCCATAACATCCATAGCCTTCTGCATATTTTCGGGCTGGAACCATTTCTTTGGAATCTGTGCGCCTACAGGCTTGTAATCTCTTGGGAATGTACCCGAGAGAAGTCCCATTTCGAGCGGTGAATAAGCCTGAATTGTAACACCGTTTTCACGACAGCAAGGAATGATTTCATCCTCAATGCCACGGTCAAGAATTGAATACTTAGCCTGAACGATATCAAGCTCGCCCCACTTGAGGTACTCCTGAATCTGCTTGATATCTACATTTGCAGCACCGATAGCTTGATTTTGCCCTGAGCCTTGAGATCGTTGAGAACCTCCATAGTCTTCTGAATCGGAACATAATACTCGCTGCCCTCGATTGACTGCCAGTGTGTCATATATACATCAACATAGTCTGTGCCCATTCTCTTGAGTGATTCTTCAATTTCTCTTTTGATTGAAGCACTGTTGAGGTTCTTATAAAGCTGAATGCCGTTTACCTTGTTGAAAAGGTCGCCCTTCATCTCCTGATCCCATGTAACACCGCACTTTGTGATAATTACAACATCTTCACGGTTCATGCCCTCAAGAGCCTTGCCGAGGATTTTCTCGCTGTTGCCGAAGTTGTAACCCGGAGCTGTGTCGATAAGGTTTACACCGAGCTTTGGAGCTTCACGGATTGTATCTACAACAACCTGAAGGTCGTGGTCGCCGCCCCATGCCGAGCCGCCGCCGATTGACCAGGTGCCGAGTCCCATTCTTGAAATATCAATGCCTGTTTTGCCAAGCTTCATCGTCTTCATTTTGCATCTGCCCTTTCTTTAATAATATATTGGTGGGGGGTTGCCCTGCATTCTTACGAACACAGGGCGTAATGTCACAGATTTATTACTATTACAGGATATAATCTTTTTTATACTTTTCAAGCATTTCTTCAACCATTTCTTTGTTCCGAACGCCTGTTGTTGCACCGACATACTGAACCGAAATAGCCGCTGTGCAGTTAGCATAGATACCGCAGTCACGGATATCCTTGCCCTGAAGAAGTGCCGAAATAAAGCCTGATGCAAAGTTGTCGCCTGCACCGATTGTGTCGATTGCGGTTACACCCTTGCAGGCAGGAACAATCATTGCTCCTGCGGCATTGCGGATGTAACATCCACGCTTGCCTATCTTCATGATTACATTCTTAACGCCGCATTCAAAGAGCTTGTCCGCAACCTTTGATTCTTCGGTTTCGCCTGTCATAAGGCAAGCCTCGTCAAAGTTCGGGAAGAAGTAATCCACATAGCTTAATGCTTCTCTGATATCGTCAAGCGTTTCACCGAGTCTTGGCTTTATCATATCGGCGGTAATTGTCATACCTGCCGCCTTTGCCTCTTTAAAAATCTTTACAAGCGTCTTGCCGTCAAGAAGAGGACAGTTAAAGATACTTGCGAGGGAAAGGATTTTTGCCTGCTTCATTTTTTCAAAGTCAACATGCTCAATGTTTTCTTTCCACAAGCTGCCATTGCGGTTTGTAACAAAGGTTCTTTCACCGTCATCGGTTACAAGACCAATGTTCATTGAGGTGTCGATTGTCGGATCAATCTTGATGCCTTCAACATCTATGTTGTCCTTCTCGCAGGAGCGAAGGATAAACTGACCTGCAGCGTCATCACCGATACAAGCGATAATGCCTGTTTTAAAGCCTAAACGGCTGATGATTGTTGCCTCGTTCATTGCGTCACCGCCGACAGACATTGCAATTCTGTCAACCGGATATGACTCGATATCAAAAATATCTCTTGATACCGGACGGAGAGGAATATCAACTACCGCTGCTCCAAGACAGATAACATCAAGTTTTTTCTCTGTATTACTCATCTGCTCTGCCGTCATCGCCAAAGAGCTTAATCTTGTACATTGCACGCTCTTTAACAGCCTTTCTTACTTCACGCTCAACAGCAAGGAACGGCTCGTCCTTGTGAGCATTAATAGCTTCCATAGCAGCCTGGCAAAGCTCTGTGTGAATGTTGATTTTAGCAATACCGAGTGAGATAGCCTTTTTAATGTCCTCGTCACCGATACCCGATGCACCGTGGAGTACGAGCGGAACATCTACTTCTTTGGCAACTGCCTCGAGTACATCGAAAGCAAGCTTTGGCTCTGAAGAATATACGCCGTGAACATTACCGATTGCAACTGCGAGTGAGTCACAGCCTGTTCTCTCAACAAATTCCTTAGCCTTTGAAGGATCTGTGTACTGGTATTCTGAAAGTGCCTCTTCATATACTGTTTCGTTACCTACATGACCAAGCTCAGCCTCAACAGGAATGTTGTAAGCGTGGAAGTAGTCAACGCATCTCTTGATTTCAGCAACATTTTCTTCATAAGGAAGAGCTGATGCGTCACGCATTACCGAATTCATGCAGTGATTAACAGCGTTCTGAAGAATTGTCATGTTTCTGCCGTGATCCCAATGCTCAATTACAGGAACAGTAGCCTTCTTTGCCATTGAATCCATCATGTAGCAGAAGTCTTCAAAAGAAGTGTTGCCTGTGAAACCTGTACCGAATGAAATAATGATTGGAGCACGGAGCTCTTCGGCTGCGTCAATAACACCCATGAGCATTTCTGCATTCCATACATTGAAGTGAGGAATAGCGTAGTGTCCCTCTGTTGCCTTCTTTTCCCAATATCTGATATCTGATAACATTTTAATCACCTTTCCTTATGAAAATTTTTAATAAATCTGTGTATATCAGTCGCTACCTTGATAACGCCCTTAACCATATTGGCTTTCTTTTCGGGGTCGATAGCGTCCATAAATGCCTGCTGAACATCTTTGTAATCATAGATGTTTGTAACCATATCCTTAACATTGAACTTACCGCTTGCGATTGCCTCGATTGTCTGCGGGAAGTTGTTGCAGTAACGGAATGATGTCTGAATCATAACCTCACGGTTAATCTTGAGGAAGTCAATCGGAACAGGCTTTGACTGTGTGCCGACCATCATAATCTTACCGCCTCTTGCAACGATCTGAACAGCCTGCTGAGCTGTGAATACAGAACCTGCTGCCTCGAATACGAGTTCACAACCGTGATCACCGAAATATTCGGGTGAACGGAGAAGTGCAACCGTATCCTGCTCCTTGCCGTTGATAACTCTGCTTGCACCAAGCTTTAATGCAAGGTCAAGACGATTCTGCATAATATCAACAACGGTGATGTCTGTTGCACCGAGGCTCTTACAAGCCTGAAGTACCATAAGACCGATTGTGCCGCCGCCGAGGATAACAATGCTCTTACCAAGCTGTGCGCCGCCGAGGATTGCTGCGTGCATACCGACTGCTGCCGGCTCAACGAGAGCTGCTTCCATTGTTGTCATACCCTCAGGAATGTGGTATGTCCACTCCTCGGGATGTGTCATATACTGTGTGAGTGCGCCCTTGTAGTTAGGCTGTGTAGCCATAAAGTCAACATCAGGACAGATGTTGTATCTGCCTGTACGGCAGTATTCGCATTTGTCATCCGGAACACCTGGTTCGATGAGAACCTTGTCGCCTGCTTTGAATCTTGTAACCTTTGAGCCAACCTTTACAACCTCGCCTGCAACCTCATGACCAAGACCGATTTTCTGGTTAGGATCCTTAGGTGGGATGAAAGGACCGAATTCAAAGCCGTGGATATCGGAACCGCACATTCCGACATATTCAACCTTCATAAGAATCTCGTGATCCTTTGGCTCGGGAACGGGACATTCCTGAATTTCAAACTGCTTTGGAGTAACTAAGATAGCTTCTGAATTTTTCATAATAATCTCCTGCACTTTCTTTATAATAATTATTTAAGCATTTGCACCCGATGTGCTTTCTGCGTATATTCAAATTTATTTGCCTGTGATTAAAAAATTGATGGTTTAGCTGTTAAAAATTTAAAGATAAGTTTTGAATGTTTTAAAATTGCTGTATTTCGTTTTCCATTACTAATGATTTTAGTTTGCGGTGCCAGATGCACTCAGGCACCGCATCTAAAATTTTTGGTTGTATGTATTAGAGGGTTTTGCAGAATTACTCTACATCACCGATGTTCTCAACGGATTCGCCTCTGGTTTCAACACCGAGGAAGATAACTGCAACAGCGATGATTGCTGCAACAATTGCGATAAGAATGAATACACCGCCTGAGCCCATGCTGCTTGCAGCAACATTTGTAACGAGGAATGGGAAGAAGATGTTACTTACACGACCCATTGCGTTACTGAAGCCCGAACCTGAAAGCTTTGCCGATGTAGGCCACATCTCAGGAACATAAACTGCTGATGCGTAGCAAACATACATATAGATGATTGTGTTAAGAAGGAATGTCATAACAATGAGTCCTGTCATTCCGAGTGTCGGAGCAAGAAGACCTGTTGCAACACCAAGACCTGCCATGCCTGCAAGGAGGATAACACCCATTACACGGCGAGGAATCTTATCCATGATAAGAGATGCGATAAAGATACCGAACGGAGCACCGAAGAGTCCGAACATTGTCATAAACTGTGACTTTGATGTGTCGTAGCCAAGACCTGAAAGCATTGACGGCATCCAGTTCATAAGTGTGTACTGGATTGTGTTCATACCGATGAGTACGAGAGAACCAACGATAGTTCTTCTGAGGAGTTTGCCTTTAAAGAGAGCTGTGAACGGGAGCTTCTTAACAGGCTTTGGATTTGTAACTTCGACGGGTGGGAGTGGCTTGCCTGTTGATTTTTCAATTTCTTTCTCAATGCTTGTCATAATTTCGTCAGCTTCGTCAAGTCTGCCCTGTGATTCGAGCCATCTCGGTGATTCGGGGAACTTAACATAGATGAAGATGCAAGCGATAATTGAAAGGATTGAAGGAATCATAAACTGGATTCTCCAGTTCATATTCATGCTTACGCCTGTTGAAACGATAAGAAGAGCAATACCGTTGCAGATTGGGTGAGCCCAGTTGCCGATGAATGATGTACGGCTTGACCATGTACACGGTTCTTACCGGGAACATACTCTGTGAAGCCTGCGAAAAGAACTACGAGGAGAGCGCCGAGTGCAAGACCCTGGAGAAGTCTGAACACATAAAGAACTGCAATGTTCGGTGAAAGAGCACCGCCGATCATAGCGATGATATGGATAATTTCGTAAAGAAGGATACTCTTTTTACGGCCGATTTTATCACCGATAGGTCCGCCGATGAGTGCGCCGAAGAGCTGTCCTGCTGTGTAAGTTGTACCCCACATTGCGAGGAGTGTTGAACCGGGTTCGAGCCAGTGAAGTTCGTTCAAAAGAATGTTCTGAACGGAACCGCCGATACCGTTTGACCAGCATACTAAGAGTGCAAAAGCTGTAATCAGCCAGATCTTAACATGCCATTTTGATTGGGGCAAGCGGTCAAGTCTTGCGCCAATATTGACAGAAGTTTTGTTAGCCATTTTTCTTCTCCTTTTAATTTCCTCTTTGACTTCTTATTTCAATCAGATTTTTCTCTCAGCACCGTCAAGCTCTCGCTCAAGCTCACTTTCCATTATGTCCCAAGCCTTATTAAAATCCGTGTCCTTGTTCCATAATGCCGGAGGTCCCAGAATTACGAGATCTGCACCTGCCTCGTAAAGCGGACGGTAAAGACTGCTGTTCATTGAACCGTCGGCTTCAATTAAGAAGTTAAGACCTCTTTCCTTTCTGATCTTAGCGAGTTGGTTGATTTTTACGAACATTTGCGGATCAACCGGCTGACCTGCGATGCCCGGATCAACAATCATAATTGTAACCTTATCAAGCAACGGGAGATAATATTCAATAGTAGAAAGCGGAACCGAGGGACTTAATGCAACGCCTGCCTTACAGCCAAGCTCTTTGATCTTGTGAATCGTTACAAATGCGTCACCTTCGATGCAGTCTGTATGAGGTGTTATGTATGCAGCTCCTGCCTTTGCAAAGGTTTCAAGATACTGCTGAGGATGTTTTACCATAAGGTGAGCATCCATTGGTTTGAGATTCTCAACATGCTTGTTAAGGTAGTCGAGATAATCAGGACCGATTCCGTAACTCGGAACATAAACACCGTCTTTAATGTCCATGTGGAGGTAATCTGATTTTTCGTTAATCAGCTTAACCTGTTCTTCAACATGGAACAAATCACAGCAACCCACTGACGGGGCAATCATAAGCTTTCTCATTAGAAAATCCTCCCTGATGCATATTTTCTTTAATTAATCTTCGTAATCGTAGTGGAAGATAACCTTGATAGCCTCTTTCTTAGCCATCTTGTCGAAACCTTCTTGCCACTGTGAAAGACCGAGGCGATGAGTAATCATCGGCTGAACCTTAATCTGACCTGACTGAAGAAGTCTGATGCAGTTTCTCCACGATGTTGAGTCATAAGCCATGTGACCGATAATGCTCTTGTTCCAAGCTGTAATGTCGTTGATTGAGAATTCAAGAGGTTTGAAGCCCATACCTACACGAACGATTTCAGCATTTGGTCTTGTCATTTCGATTGCCTGCTTGAGAGCTATGTTAGCACCTGAACATTCAATTACGAGTCCGAGGTTATCTCTGCCGCAGATTTCTGTACATCTTGCAACTACATCTTCCTTAGAACCGTTTACACAGTGTGTAGCGCCAAGCTCTTTTGCAACGCCGAATCTTACTTTTACATCATCGTCAAGACCAACCATTACGATGTTTACGGCACCCATAAGCTTTGCAACCTGTACTGAGAAGAGTCCGAGAGGACCTGTACCGAATACTACAACATCCTGTCCGGGGATAAGATGTGACTGCTGAGCAACTGCCTTGTATGCGTTACAGATAGGATCGAGTACACAAGCTTCTTCGTACTTGATGCCCTCAGGAATTTCCCAGATTGCGTGTTTGTGAATTGCGAGGATTTCGCCCGGTACTTTACAATACTTTGAGAAGCCGCCGCCCCATGTGTTGTTGTCAAGTCCAAGGTTTACTTTATGTTCGCAACAGAGGAAGTCGCCCTGCTCACAAGCCGGACATACGCCGCAAACATGTGCGCTGTTGTCTGAAACAACTCTCTGACCGATATGCCAGTCTTTTACATTTTCACCGACCTTAACGATTTCGCCTGCGAACTCGTGACCGCGAACCGACTGCTGCTGATCGGGAGTGATGTTTGTGTCATCGTAACCGTTGTCAACACCCCAGTGTTTCATGTCGCACCGCAGATAGCGGCTGCCTTGATTTCAAGAATAATGTCGTCCGGACCGCATTCGGGAACGGGGTAGTTTTCCATCATTTTGTATCCGCCGAAAGCTGTACCAAATCTTTTTAAAGCATGCATAATATTTTCTCCTTTTCCTTATTAAATAAGATTTAATGTTTCCGATTCGTTTGTTTAATTTCCGTTTTCCGAATCGGTTATTTCCTTTGACACCTATATAATACAACACAAAAATGTGGATTTCAAGCATTATTTTCTGTTTTTCGCAGATTTGTAGCAATGCCTAAAAAACAGCATTGTTCTTTGTGCAATTAGCATATATACATATTTTCATTTCACATATCCGTTATTTTTATCAAGATTGAACAGTCAAATAGCAATAATCAGCCCATATTACGACCTATAACCGCTAAACAGGCGTGTTTCTGTACAAATTTTGCTACATATTGTACGAAAGGGATAATTTGGATTTCGGAAAAAATGTTCTTGATTTCACAGATTTTACATTTAAAGCGGACAATTCTGCGTTTTGACTTTTCCTGACCGTTTCGGATGTTATTTTTGTTCATGGAGGTAGGTTGTAATATCAAAAACATATTATGCTCGAGCGAAAGTTTTAATTAAATGTAAAATTGAAAATTCAAAATGCTTCCTTTCGGGCAACCCTGCTCTCGCCCTATTAAAACTATATGCACGAACATAAAAAGCTGAAAGAACAACTATGCTCTTTCAGCCTTTGATTATAATTTTATTCTGTTTTATCGGATTGCCGAATTATTTGAGTGCGGCAATTGCGGCTTCGATAAGAGCAATCTGCTCTCTTTCCTTTGCAGCCTGTCCCTTAACCTTTTCAATTACAGCCTCGGGAGCTTTTGCAACAAAGCCCTGATTGTTAAGCTTGCCTTCACTCTGTGCAAGACGCTTTTTAACCTGTTCAAGCTCTTTGTTGAGTCTTGCAAGCTCCTTTTCCCTGTCAACAAGCTCGTCCATAGGAATGTAAATCTTTGCGTCTGCCGTTACAATGTTTACGGCACCCTCAATTTCAAAGCTTTCTGCAACTTCAACCTCACTTGCTGATGCAAGCTTCTGAATGAACTGTGTGCCGTCCTTGAATGTGTCGGCAAACTTTGTTGCAACATAAACCTTTGCTTTTCTTGACGGCGGAACATTCATCTCTGCACGGCGGTTACGGATTGCACGGATTGCATCCATAATTTTTTTCATTTCATCCGATGCCTCGGGATAATCAAGTTCTGCGTTGTATTCAGGGTACTTTGCGAGCATTACTGTTTCGCCCTCGTGAGGAATTGTCTGCCAGATTTCTTCTGTGATGTACGGCATAAACGGATGGAGAAGTCTGAGAATCTGATCAAGCACATAAAGAAGTACCTGTCTTGCATTCTGAGCGTCCTCACCGTCACTTGAAAGTCTTGTTTTAACAAGCTCAATGTACCAGTCGCAGTAGCAGTCCCAGATGAATTCATAAATCTTCTGAACTGCAATGCCGAGTTCAAACTTCTCAAGATTTTCGTTTACTTCTTTTGCAACTGTGTTGAGAGTTGAAACAATCCACTTGTCCTCTGTTGTGAGAGTTTTCGGAAGTTCATTCTTAACATCGTGGTCGTCAATGTTCATGTGAACATAACGGGATGCGTTCCAGAGCTTGTTTGCAAAGTTAGCGCAAGCCTCAACACGCTTGTCGGAATAACGCATATCGTTACCGGGTGTGTTGCCTGTTGCAAGGAAGAAACGGAGTGCATCTGCACCGTATTTGTCAATAACTTCAAGAGGGTCAATACCGTTGCCGAGAGATTTTGACATCTTGATGCCGTTTTCATCTCTTACAATACCGTGCATAAATACGGTCTTGAACGGAGCAGAACCCATATTTTCACAAGCTGAGAAAATCATTCTTGCAACCCAGAAGAAGATGATATCATAACCTGTTACAAGAGTGCTTGTGGGATAAAAATACTCAAGTTCGGGAGTTTTGTCGGGCCAGCCGAGTGTTGAGAACGGCCAAAGTGCCGAACTGAACCATGTGTCAAGAGTGTCCTCGTCCTGATGAATGTGTGTACTGCCGCACTTACAGCACTTTTCGGGTGCGTCCTTTGCAACCATAACTTCGCCGCAGTCATCGCAGTACCATGCAGGAATTCTGTGTCCCCACCAAAGCTGACGGGAAATACACCAATCCTTGATGTTCTCCATCCAATGGAAGTAAACCTTTTCAAATCTTTCGGGGATGAATTTTGTGTCGCCCTTGCGGACAACATCAATTGCAGGCTTTGCAAGCGGAGCCATTTTTACGAACCACTGCTTTGAAACCATAGGCTCAATTGTTGTGTGACAACGGTAGCAAGTGCCGACATCGTGAGTAAGCTCTTCAACCTCTTTGAGAGCGCCGATTTCTTTAAGGTCGGCAACAATAGCCTCTCTTGCCTCCATTGTTGTCATACCTGCGTATTTTCCGCAGTCGAGAACCTCGGGTTCGTTTTCGGCAAGCTGTCCCTTTGCCTTTAATTCGTTGTATTCTTCAACATCCTTTGCACCAGTAAGGTGACCGTCATATGTAAAGCAACGGACAATCGGAAGATTGCAACGCTGACCGACTTCAAAGTCGTTAGGGTCGTGTGCAGGAGTAATTTTAACAACACCCGTTCCTTTTTCCATATCTGCGTGTTCATCACAAACAATCGGGATTTCCTTGTTAAGGAGCGGAAGGATTACATGACAGCCGTGGAGGTGCTTGTAACGCTCATCGTCCTTGTTGACGGCAACAGCAGTATCACCGAGCATTGTTTCGGGACGGGTTGTTGCGATTTCAAGGCACTCGCCTGTTTCCTTAACCTGATAGAGCAAATGCCAGAAATGACCGTTCTGCTCCTTGTATTCAACCTCGGCATCCGAAATTGATGTACAGCAATGAGGACACCAGTTTACCATACGGTTACCACGGTAGATTTTTCCGTCATTATAAAGGCGAACAAAAACTTCTTTAACAGCCTTTGAACAGCCCTCGTCCATTGTGAAGCGCTCACGCTCCCAGTCACAGCTTGAACCGAGCTTTTTAAGCTGACTTGTGATTCTTCCGCCGTACACCTTTTTCCATTCCCATGCACGCTTTAGGAATTCTTCTCTGCCGATATCCTCTTTAGTGATACCCTCTTTACGCATTGCCTCAACGATTTTAGCCTCTGTAGCAATTGACGCATGGTCTGTACCGGGGAGCCAAAGTGCGCTGTAGCCCTGCATTCTTCTCCAACGGATAAGAATGTCCTGAAGTGTTTCGTCAAGTGCGTGTCCCATATGCAGCTGACCTGTGATGTTTGGCGGCGGCATTACGATTGTATAAGGTTTTTTATCTTTGTCAACCTCTGCATGAAAGTAGTTACCTTTCAGCCAGAAGTCGTAAATTCTGTCCTCAAACTCTGACGGGTTGTAGGATTTAGCAAGTTCCTTTGCCATAGTCATTACTCCTCTTGATTTATTGTTCGGATAAACCGAGTTCATATACCTTTTTATTATCTCATTTATGTGTCGATTTGTCAATTATCCGCAAATAAAATGTGGCATATAATTTCAATTTTATAACATTTAAAGTTTGACGAATAAAGCGTAAAATGGTAAAATATACTGCATAAGAGGAACAAACAAATTCAAGGGTGTGTATTATATGAAAGTCAGGGTTATGTGCCTTGTGCTGTGCGTGTTTGTTTTCGCATCAATTTCTGCGGATGCGGAAGCAACGGAAATACCGAAATAATCGGCAAATGGGTACCGACAACAGCAAAGACAGACAGCGAAACAATTTCATACAGCGAGCTTGGAATTGACGAGGATCAGTTTGGTCTTGATTTCAAGGACAGCAGTAACTGCACGGTTACTCTTGCAGGAATTTCGTGTGATTCAGCCTACACATTCAACGGAACCTCCGTTGACCTGACGGTAAACGGTACGGCATACAAGCTGAGCTATGACAGCGGTGTGCTGACAATGGTGCTTAATTACGACAACAACAGAATTGAGTTTCATTCACAAAACAAAGATAGTTTTACAAATTGAAAATTGAAAATGTAAAATAAAAATTTTCGGTCGGGCAGTTGCTTTGCAAAACGCATAGCTATGTTGCCCGACCGTTTTTTATATATGAAATTTTCGGTTCGTTTGCAACATTACTTATTTGCCAAAGCATAAACCTTAATCGGCACATTTTTTCTTTTGCAATTTTCATTTTTTCACACTCCTAAAATTATGACACCATTATGACATCATAATAGCACCATTTTCGTTTTGACGCAATAATTACATTAAAATAGTGTCATAATAACATTTAGGAGTACCGATTATGGATGATAATATTTTACGATACACTCTGAGAGTTAACCGCACGCTTTTTCAGAAATTCAGATATGTTGCCGACTATGAAGGTCGTTCCGCAAATCGTGAAATTGAGCAGTATATAAAGCAAAGGGTTAAGTCCTTTGAAGAAGAACACGGCGAAATTGAAGTAAAAAAAGATTAAACATACGCATAGATTAACACCCTTTCGGAGTATTTCCGAAAGGGTGTTTTTTAATCAAACAAAATATTTTTCAACTTTAAATTTTCCATTTTCAATTTACACAAGAAACTTTCCTATCACCGCAACTGCATCGGCATGACACAACAGGTTTGCGTTTTCACGCACTCTTGCCGCTGCGTTGCGGGATTTTTGCCTTTCACCGTATTCCGACAACACCCGTATCATATGCTTCGGCAATGAAAAATAATCAAACACAAGGTAATAATTTCCCGACATTTCGTATGCGGAGCTTTTTCTGCAACATATGCTACTGCGGTACAAAGCCTCTACCGCATTCAGAAAATCCGACACATTCGCCATTTTCCAGCACAGACCGCTGTCGGACTTTTTCAGCCTGTATTTTCGTTTTTTCGGATTTGCCGTAACGAGGATACAACATTCATCGCCGAGCAGAAAAGCCTCTATTTTCACATTTTTACCGTTCGTGTCAAGTCCCGCCCTGCAACAGGCAAGTCGCATAAGTCCGATAATCACCTTTTGATTATCCTCGTTTTTAAAGCTCATCTTTCCGAAATCAAGCTCAAAATTCTCCATATCCGATTCATCAAGCTTAATCAGCAGTTTATTATCGCCGAGTTTGTCAACAGTCAAAATACTCCCTCCCCTAAATTCCGATACACATACATCTGTTTACATATTATGATGAACGAAGCATTTTTGCAAGTAAATATTAATGGAATAAAATTTGGCTGTTTTTTCACACATAATTGTCAGGTTTTGTGTACGCAATGCAAAAAGGTTGCCAACATAACAATTTAATGCTACAATGATGCCGTAAGATACAGCCACAGAAAATAAAAAGCAAAAGGAATGATTTTTATGCCAAACTGGCTTAATGACGCTGTTTTCTATGAAATTTATCCGCAGAGTTTTTGTGACACCAACGGTGACGGAATCGGTGACATCGAGGGTATCATCAGCAAGCTTGATTATGTAAAAAGCCTCGGTTGCAACGCAATCTGGCTCAACCCGATTTACGATTCACCTTTTATGGATGCAGGCTATGATGTTCGAAACTACAAGAAGGTTGCAGAGCGTTACGGCACAAATGATGACCTTGTTCGTCTTTTTGACGAGGCTCACAAAAAGGGAATCAAGATTCTTCTTGACCTCGTTCCCGGTCACACATCAGACCAAAACGAATGGTTTTTGGAGGCCAAGAAAGCCGCAAAGAGCGAATATTCAAACCGTTACATCTTTACAAAGAGCGTATGGGACGCACCGCCGCAGTACCGTATGATGTGCGGACTTTGCGAGCGTGACGGCAACTATATGGTAAACTACTTCAGCTCACAGCCTGCTCTTAACTACGGTTTCCACGAAATCACGCATCCCGAATGGCAGTTGCCGTGTGATCATCCCGACTGTCTTGCAACGGCAGAGGCTATGAAGGATGTTATGCGTTTTTGGCTTGACAAGGGTGCTGACGGTTTCAGAGTTGACATGGCTGACTCACTTGTTAAGAACGATGACGATAAAATTGCAACGGCAAAAATCTGGCGTGGTGTGCGTGATATGCTCGACACGGAATATCCGAATGCCGCAATGGTTGCAGAGTGGTGCAATCCCGAAAGAGCAATCAACAACGCAGGGTTTCATATGGACTTCTATCTTGACCACTACGGAAACGGCTACAGCAGACTTTTCCGCTACGGTGAATTTGGCGATCAAGCTGTTTTCAATCCTAACGGCAAGGGTGATATCAAAGCATTTGCAGACGAATATCTTCCTAACTACGAAAAGACAAAGGACAACGGCTACATCAGCTTTATGACAAACAACCACGATATGCCGAGAGTTACGGCATATCTTGATAAAGAGGCTATCAAGCTTGTGAATGCATTCATTTTCACAATGCCGGGTGTTCCGTTCCTCTACTACGGTGATGAAATCGGAATGAGATACCAGAAAGGCATCGTAAGTAAGGAGGGCGGTTACTCAAGAACAGGCTCCCGTACTCCTATGCAGTGGAACAGCGGTAAGAACCTCGGTTTCTCAACAAGTGACGAGCCGTATCTTGCAGTTGATAAGAGCGCCGATGCTCCGACTGTTGAGAATCAGAAGGACGATCCCGACAGCATCTACAAGGTTGTAACAGACATCATTGCACTTCGTCACAAGTACGATGACCTTAAAGGCAACGGTGAGCTTGAATTTATGTATGAAGAAGGCAAAATTCCGTTTGCATACAAGAGAGGCAACCTCGTTATGTACTTCAACCCCCTCGGTGAAAGTGCAGTAATGAACGCAAAATATACAGGCAAAACAGTATATGCCCTCGGCAACGCTGAATTTGCAAACGGCAAGGTAACAATGTCACCGCAAAGCTTCGCCCTCGTAGAAATTGACGGCTGATTAAATAAAATTTAAAAGGTTGAGTATTAAAAACACCCTTTCGGAATTCACCGAAAGGGTGTAATTTTTGAAATTGAACAAAACAATTGTAACATTGTGCGAACGGTTGCAATGCTACGCTCGAACATAATTTTCAATTTTCAATTTTAATTTAATTAAGCAACTATTTCTCCATATTATGCGAAATTATCAAGACCGACAATATATTTCTGAATAAGAGTTGCATCGACAACAGAAATTTCGTTGTTATCGTTTACATCTGCCGATTTTTTCTGAAAATCTTTGAGATTTTCCAGACCAACGATATATTTCTGAACAAGAGTTGCATCGACAACCGAAATATCACCGTCACTGTTTACATCGCCAATCGCAAAAATTTTAGCATTCCGTATTACATCGGAATTTGCAACTATGATCGTGTATTCTCTGTCTGCATGGGCATTTTTTGAAACCTTCATCGTGTATGTTCCGCTTGCAACACCCGAAATTGAATATTTGGCGTTGTTGCCTTTTACGGTTGTTTCATATGCTACCTCACCCGATTTTATAAGCTGAATTGTAACCGTATCACTTTCGGACAGATAGCTTTTTACAGTACCCTTTACAGTTTTCAGCTTTGCCGTAGTGGGTTCTACAGTTGTGGGCTCCTCTGTAGTAGGTGCTACAGTAGTAGGCTCAGTAGTTGTTGGAGCTACTGTTGTGGGTTCATCAGGTTTTTCAGTTGTTGGGGCTGCTGTTGTAGGCTCAGTAGTTGTTGGAGCTACCGTTGTAGGTTTAACAGGCTTTCCATCCTTTGATGCGACTGTTATATTATATGAAAGATATGAAGAATCTCTCAAGTACTCATACTGGTTGTTAATACCGAGCTTAACATAAACAAAAGAAAAATCAAGGTTACTTACTTTTGTCTTTTTTATTACTTCATACGTAATAGAAATAATTTTTTCACCCTTTTTTACTTTCGGGCCATAGTGTGAATTGTCAATTGTTACGCCTGAAACAGGTATTGTTTTATAATAATTTATAGCAGAGTCGTCAATCCAAGGGTGCAAAACCCAATGGTTTTTAAAACCACTGTATTTTACCATTCCAAACGAACAATTTGCTTCAAAATAATAGTACTTACAACCTTCCGGGATGTCTTTTGCAAAGCTGTAAGTAACTGTTACCTTGTCTCCCGGATAAAGAACAGTATCATCTGTGTCAAGTGCCTGACAAACCGTTGTAAAACCCGACAAGCTTGCTACAATAAGCAAAACTGTCAATAACAAACTTTTAATTTTTTTTATTTGAATTTCCCCTTTTTGTTTTATCTTATTTGATATATAAGCAAATAATTTTTCTGCCGTAAATTCACTATTAGAAAACTTTTATATAATTTAGTTTTTGTTTCGTGAACACTTGTATTATACAGTTTTTGTTTACAAAACGCAAGTACCTTAGAATATTTTTATCAAAAACTTTTTTTGAGGTGAATATAATGTTTGATTTCGGATTAAGAATACGAGAACTTAGGGAGTCAAGACATATGTCGCAGGAAAGCTTGGGCAGGAGAATCGGCAGAAGCAAGCCTGTTATAAGCAATTACGAAAACAACATCAAATATCCTCCGCTTGAAGTTTTAATTTCAATTGCAAATGTGTTCAATGTTTCGCTTGATTACCTTGTTGGCATAGAAAAGAAGGACGCACTCTACATTAACAATCTGAACGAAACACAGTCTAATATAATGAAACTGCTCTACGAAGAATTTACCGATTGCAATCTTAAAGGCAAAGAGCTTTCATCACGCCAACAAAAAATATTAAGCCTGCTCTTAATTGATTTTTTGAAATGAAAACCAAATCAACATTTTGACATATAAAAACACCCTTTCGATAAACTCCGAAAGGGTGTAATTTTTTAAAATCGAACAAAACAATTGTAACATTGTAGTCGTTCGCCGTGCGGTTTATTTAATCGGGAACTCGGGTTCTGCGTAGTTGCCCAAAAAGCTGAATTCTGGCATTTCTTCGCTAAGCTGACTTACAAGTTCAATAACATTTTCACTTCTGACATTGCCCGAAAAGTCGAGGTAGAACAGATATTCAAACTGTCTGCTGACGGGGACGGGATTCAATTTTTGTGAGGTTAAGACCGAGCGAATTGAATCTGCACAAAAGACTGTACAGCGATCCCGTAACATGAGGAAGCGAGAAACAAAGACTGATTCTGTTCGCATCTTTGGGAATGTACAGCTTTTTGGAAATGACAATAAACCTTGTTGTGTTCTCGTCATTGTCCTGAAGATGATTGTCAAGAACCTTCAAGCCGTATTCCTCACACGCTTTGTATGAACAGATTGCCGCAACATTAAGGCGCTTTTCCTTTGCAACATCACGGGCGCAATTGCCGTGTTGGAGAACGGAACAGAATCAAAGCCGTGGTCGGCAATATACTGCGCACATTGTGAAAGTGATTGCGGATGCGACCACACGATTTCAATGTCCTCAAAAGCAGATTGTTTAAGACCTGCAAGGCAGTAGTCAATCGGCAAATCAAGTGCCTTTACAATGTAAAAACGGTGCTTGAGAATAAGGTCATAAACTGCCGAAACAGAGCCTGCGCTTGAGTTTTCAACAGGAAGAACACCAAATGCAACCTCACCGTTGTCAACGGCAGAAAATACATCTGCAAAGCTTTTGTAATTGACAGCCTCGCCGTTCGGGAAAAGTCTTAAAGTTGCCTCATGACCGTTAGCACCCTTGATTCCCTGATACGCAACCTTGATTCCGCTTGACGGAATATCAGTGCTTGCATTGTTGATAACGCTTTTAAGCTCTTTGCCGCTGCCGACAATGTTGTGCTGGAGCGCCCTTGAAAGCTCCATAATGTTTGAGTAGAGAAGTCTTGCGGATGCACCGTATTCGCCTCCCTTTTCTTCAACGGCATCAAGAATTTCATTCTCTCTGTCCTCGTTAAGAACGGGAATGTTGTTTGCCTGCTTGTAGATGCCGACATCCCTTGCACAATCCATTCTCTGCTTAAAAAGCTCAATAAGCTGATTGTCTATTTTGTCAATATCTTTTCTGATTTCTTTTAAATCTCTCATAAAGACCTCACATAAGGTTAATAATTGCAACAGCCGTAACAGCCTCAATAACAGGGACTGCTCTCGGCACAATACACGGATCGTGTCTGCCGTGAATAACAAGCTCTGCATTTTCTTTTGTCTGAAGATTTACAGTCCTTTGCGGTTGTGAAATTGACGGTGTAGGCTTTACGGCGGCACGGAAAATAATCGGCATTCCGTTTGTAATTCCGCCCAAAATACCACCGCAGTTGTTTGTTGTTGTAACAACCTTGCCGTCTTTGTATTCAAACGGATCGTTCGACTGCGAGCCTCTCATTGTTGAAAGCTCAAAGCCTTTGCCGAACTCAATGCCCTTAATTGCGGGAACACCGAAAACCGCCTTGGCAATAACGCCTCAACACCTTCAAACATCGGCTCGCCGTAGCCTGCGTCAATGCCTGTTACGCAACATTCAATTGTTCCGCCAATGCTGTCCTGTGCCATTCTGGCATCTTCAACGGCATCTCTCATAGGTTTTTCGGCAGTTTCGTCAATGAGTGCAAACGATGAGCTGTTCAGCTTTTCAATGAGTGCGTCATCAATTCGGTAGGACAGAAAGCTTGTCCGAAACATCGCCTATACTGCTGATATGGGCGGCAATTTTAACGCCCTTTGATTCAAGAATCTGACGGCAGACAGCACCTGCAAAAACAATCGGTGCTGTAAGTCTGCCCGAAAAATGACCGCCGCCGCGAATATCGTTTGACGCATTATATTTTACAAAGGCTGTGTAGTCGCTGTGACCGGGGCGGGGACAGTCGAGAAGATTGCCGTAGTCACCGCTTTTTGTGTTGGTGTTTTCAATTACGGCACAAAGCGGAGCGCCTGTCAGCTTGTTGCCGAGCATACCCGAAAGAACCTTCGGGAGGTCTTTTTCTTTTCGGGGAGTTGCCGTTTTATCCTTGCCCGGAGCACGGCGGGCCATTTGAGTGAGAACCCTGTCAAAGTCAACCTCAAATCCTGCCGGAAGTCCGTCAATTACAACTCCGATTCCGTTGCCGTGGCTTTCGCCGAAAACGGAAATTTTTATCTTATCACCGTAGGTCGAGGACATTCGCCTTACCTCCAATATTATTATAATCTATGTAAAAATCAGGGTAACTTTTGTTGATTGAAAGCGCATAGCTTGACTCAATTTCACCGCCAAGTCTTACTGCGCAGACACCTGCCGACATTACAATTCTGTGGTCATTAAAGCCCTCGCAGAATCCGCCCTTGAGGGTGTCAATTCCCTCTATGACAAGTCCGTCAGGCAACTCAGTCACCTTGCCGCCGAGATCGTTTATCAGCTTAGCGGTTGCGTAAGACGGTCACATTCCTTTATGCGAAGTCTTTCGGCATTGTAAATTTTGGTTGTTCCTTTGCAAATGCGGCACAAACCGTCAGCACGGGTACAAGGTCGGGAATCTGCGAAGCATCAATGTCAATTGCATTAAGCTCTGCCTTTTCAACGGTTACGGAAGTATCCGTCTGCGTTACCTTTGCACCAAACCGTGCAAGCAACTCGGCAATCTTCCTGTCACCCTGTGCGGAATTTCTGTTGACGCCGTTCACAGTCACCTTTCCGCCGAGTGCGCCTGCGACCATAAAGAAAGCCGCCTGCGACCAGTCGCCGTCTGTTGTGTAATCATGCGGAATGTATGACTGACCGCCCTTGATGTGCCAGCCGTTGTCGGTTGTTTCAATTTCAACACCAAATTGTGCCATAGTGTGAATTGTCATATTTATGTAGCCGACGCTCTCAATCGGAGATGTCAGCACAATGTCGCTGTCGCCCTCAACAAGCGGAAGAGCAAGCAGAAGTCCCGTAATGAACTGCGAACTTACATTACCGGGAATTTCAAAAGTTCCGCTTTCAAGCCGACCGCTGATTTTGAGCGGCAGACCGCCCTCGGTTTCACACTTTACTCCTGCTTTTGGCAGAGCCTCCGTAAAAATTCCGATAGGCCTTTCGGGAAGCTTTCCGTGACCGACAAATGTGGCATTAATACCGCCGGCTGCGGCTACGGGTATGAAAAATCGCAAAGCACTGCCGCTTTCGCCGCAGTCAAGCGTTATATTATCTGTTTTAAAAATATTTGTACCGTCAACAGTCAGCACATTGTCCTTTATTGAGGCGGTGCATCCCATATCCTCAATCACGCCGATTGTCGCCTTGATGTCATTTGACAGAGCAACGGGTGCAATTGTGCATTTGCCCCTTGTGAGGGCGGCACAGATAATTGCACGGTGAACATCGCTCTTTGACGGGGGAATATTTACCGTGCCGTTTGGTACAAACGGAAGATACCGTACATACGGCTTACTGCTTTTGTCGGTTGACAAAGCCATACTTCCACAGCCTTTCATTAAAATATGTTTACCGTGTTACGGTGTGATGAAGTCGAGCAAATCGGAAATTGCAACCTTTTTGGTAAAGCTTGTGCCGATTTTCTCAAGCAAAACAACATTGATTGACGAGCCCGAAGTTTTCTTGTCTGTCTGAGCCGCTCGGCAATTTTTCAAGGCTTGCGTCATCGGTAGTCGGCAAGCCGTAGGTTGCACAAACTTCTTCAATCTTGTATGCGGTTCCCTGCTCTGTAAATCCGTGCTTTTCGCTTGCCTTTGTCATCATTACCATACCGACGGCAACTGCCATACCGTGTGTGATGCCTGTATAGTTGTAGATTTTTTCGATTGCGTGACCGAGTGTGTGACCGAAGTTTAAAAGCATTCTTTCCCCTGCTTCCTTTTCGTCACGGTTTACTACATCACGCTTAATTTTTACACAGGTTTCAATTACATCGTCAATGTGTTCAAGAGCGTCACCGTTTGCAAGCATTTCAAAAAATTCGCTGTCCTTGATACAGCCGTACTTGATAATCTCAGCCATACCGTCTGTGATGAACTGGTCGGGAAGAGTTGAAAGAGTGTCAGGATCAATCAAAACAGCCTTTGGCTGATAGAATGCACCGACAAGGTTCTTGCCCTGTGCAATGTCAACGCCTGTTTTTCCTCCTACGGATGAGTCAACCTGTGCAAGCAGAGATGTCGGAATCTGAACAAAGTCGATTCCTCTCAGATATGTTGCGGCGGCAAAACCTGCCATATCGCCCGTAACACCGCCGCCGAGTGCAACGATAAGGTCTTTTCTTGTCATCTTAAAATCTGCAAGTGTGTCATAGATATCTGCAATTGTGTTAAGATTTTTTGACTGCTCGCCCGCCTGAAAAACATGGGCGGTAGTCTGATAACCCTGCTGTGAAAGAGAGTTGAGAACTCTCCATTTGTACAGCGGAGCAACATTTGTATCTGTTACAATAGTGATTTTTTCTGCATTTGAAAGCTTTTTGATAATCTCGCCGCAATTATCAAGGATACCTCTTTCAATCATAATGTCATAGGGACTTCCCGTGGAAACATGAATAGTTTTCATAAAAGTTCTCCTTCCTCTTTATTCTCCGAGTGCCTGTTTGACCTCTCTGCCCTTTTCAAGAAGTGCCTTGAGAGCGTCGGCATCTTCGGCACTTATTGCATCTTTAATTTTTGTAATATTATCTATAAGTATATCAAGCTCGGAAATGAGCGGATCTTTGTTTTCAAGGAAAAGCTCGCTCCAAAGCGTTGAATTTATGTTTGCAACTCTCGAAACATCTCGGTAACTTCCTGCCGAAAAGCCTTTGTGGTTCGGACAGCACGGACTTAAAACATATGAACACGCAAGCACATGCGGAAGCTGTGATGTGAAAGCAATCATTCTGTCGTGTTCTTCGGGAGTTGTGATTTTTACTGTGCCAAAACCGATTGATTTTGCAAAGTCGGACAACATATTTACAACGCTGTTATCAGCCTTGCACGGAACGATAATGTAGCTTGCATTTTTGTAAAGGTCGGCGTCTGAAACATCAAAACCGTTTGTTTCCTTGCCTGCCATCGGATGACTGCCGGCAAAAACAAAGCCGAATTTTTCGGAAAGCTTTGTCATTTGCGGACAAATTGCCCTCTTGATGCCTGAAACATCGGTTACAACCGCACCTTTTTTTATGTGTTCGCCGTACCTTGAAACATAATCAACAACCGCCTGCGGATACATTGAAAGGATAATTAGGTCTGCGTTTTCAAGGCTTTCATGTGTGCCGATTTCATCAATCGCACCTTCTTTTAAAGCCTTTTCGGCAGTAGATTTTGTTCTGTTGATACCGATTACACGATGGTCGGTGTACTTTTTTATCGCCTTGCAAAAACTGCCGCCGATAATTCCGAGTCCTACAACTGCAATATTCACTGCATTAGCCTCCGTTTGTGTATTCTTTAGTAAAGTTAATTAAAGTCCAAATCGGTACGGCTGAAAAACCGTACCGAAAGTAAAAATCTTAATTTAATTTGTCAACAGCCTTTTTTAAGCCGAAAACCTTCTTTGCAACTCCGTCAAACTGCTTTGGAGTAAGTGACTGCGCACCGTCCGAAAGTGCGTGCGGCGGATCGTTGTGAACCTCTATGATAAGACCGTCTGCACCTGCGGCAACTGCTGCCATTGCAAGCGGTTCAACAAGCCATGACTTGCCCGAAGCATGGCTCGGATCAACAATAACAGGAAGGTGGGAAAGCTTTTTGATAATCGGGATAGCCGAAATATCAAGAGTGTTTCTTGTAAATGTTTCGTATGTGCGGATACCTCTTTCGCAGAGCATAACCTTATCGTTACCGCCTGCCATAATATATTCGGCACTCATGAGCCATTCTTCGATTGTTGCGGAAAGACCTCTCTTGAGAAGGATAGGCTTGTCAATTTTGCCGAGCTCCTTGAGAAGCTCAAAGTTCTGCATATTTCTTGCACCAACCTGAATAATATCCACATTCTCGAACATATCAATGTGTGATGCTCTCATAATTTCTGTTACAATCGGCAGACCTGTTTCTCTTCTTGCTGTTTTAAGAAGGTCAAGTCCTTCTGCCTTGAGTCCCTGGAAAGCGTATGGTGAAGTACGGGGCTTGAATGCACCGCCTCTGAGAAGTGTTGCGCCCGATGCTTTAACATCCTTTGCAATCTGAACAATCTGTTCCTCGCTTTCAACAGAGCAGGGACCTGCCATAATGTGCAGACTGCCGTCACCGATTGTTACATTGTCATTGATTTTAATGACTGTATTGTCAGGGTGGAACTTTCTGTTAGCCTTTTTGTACGGCTCCTGAACTCTCTTTACATTTTCAACAATGTCCTGAGCGTCAATATACTCAATGTCAATCTTTGTTGTATCGCCGATAAGACCGAGTACGGTTGAATGAACACCGTCCCACTTATTAACCTTTACATCATAGCTCTCTTTGAGCATATTTGTGAATTTTGTAATCTGCTCCTCTGTTGCAGACGGTTTTAATACTATAATCATTGCTTTAATTTCCTTTCAATTCACTTTTGACGAAACGAATCGAAGTTCGTCACATTTCTTTAGCCATTTTAGCACTTTAAAGCGTGATAGTCAATAGAATAAATGCAAAATCAATCGTTTTTATGCGGTTTTTCAGCCACATCTGTTCCGCTTACTGCGTCGATTATTGCAAAAGCGGTTTTTAACGGCGTATTTTTGCCCTTTACCACAATGTCGGCAGCGGCATGATAAATCGGATATCTGCTGTCGTAGAGGTCTTTCATAACCCTGTCCCTGTCCGGACGCTGAAGCAGTGGTCTTGTTGTGTCGTTTTTAAGACGGCTTTTGATGATTCCCAGCGGAACATCAAGAAAAACAATCTTGTCCTTGCCCTTGAAGCCTCAACATTTCTCTTGAATGTAAACGCACCGCCGCCCGATGCAATTACAAGACCTTCAAGCCCTGAAAGCTCAACACAGGCGTCATGTTCCATATCACGAAACTTTTCTTCGCCGTATTTTTCAAATATTTCGGAAACGGTCATTCCCGCTTTTTCTTCAATGTATGAGTCCATATCAAGGAATTTTCTTCCCGATTTTCTTGCAATGTTTTTGCCTACGGTTGATTTTCCGCAACCCATAAATCCGCATAAAACTATGTTGTTCACTTTAAATTTCTCCGTTCATCAGAAATTCTTTTCAAGCTCTTTTGCAGAGTCGATACAAAGCTGAGCAATGTCGCCCTTGTCATAAACAGAGCCGTCCCAATGTTCGTGAGAAACAACTGCCTGCCATACGAGCATTGCCATTCCGCTTTCAGCTGTTGCACCGTTTGCCCTTGCCTTTTTAACAAGCATTGTTTCAAGCGGATTGTAAACAGCGTCAAATACATTTGTACAACGGTTTATTACACTGTCGCTTACAGGCTGATTTTCAATCTTAGGAAACATTCCGATAGGAGTTGCGTTGATAAGCACATCAATGTCACCCGAAAGTTCGTCAATAAGGCAGAAGCTTACATCGCAACCTGCAACTGTTTTTCTGATTTCATCGCATAAAGCCTCGGCAATTTTCAAATCCTCTTTTCTTACGGCAAAGAGGAGGGGCTGTTTTTTGAGAACAACCTCATACGCCATTGTTCTTGCAACGCCGCCGCAACCGATGATTACGATTCTGCCGTTAAGCATAATTCCTGCCGCATCAAGAGCCTTTAAAAATCCGTCAGGGTCGGTTGTGTAGCCCTTTGAAATGCCGTTTTTGTTTGAAACCGTGTTTACACTGCCGTACATCTCGGCCTTTGCGTCAATTTCGTCAAGAAACGGAATGACTGCCTGTTTATGCGGAATTGTAATGTTAAATCCGTCAAGCCTTGAAAGGGTATTTTTAAATTCATATTCAAGATTTTCGGGAGCAATGTCAAGCTTTGTATATTCGGCTTTGACACCCTGAAGTTCAAAAAGTCTTGTGTGTATAAACGGTGACATTGTGTGACCGATTGGGTGACCGATTACGGCAAATTTCTTGGTTTCCATAATAAAAAAATACCTCCGAGGTTCATATTTTTAGCTATGCAGAAATAAACTTAAAAGAAATTATTTATGCAAAAATCAGAAATTTTTCAAAAAATTTCAAATATATATTGACAAAGGGGTAAATAATCAATAATATAAGGGAAGTGAAGCAATCCGTTTGCTTTCATACCATTGTAGCATAAACTAAGTGCTTTTGTCTATAATTTACTTTGGACAATCAATATTTTTACCGGGAGGAATTATTAATGGTATTAGAAAAAGTTAAGGCAATTCTTGCTGAACAGTTCGATGTTGAAGAGGATAAGATTACTGCCGACACAGATCTTCAGGAAGATCTCGGTGCAGATTCACTCGATGTTGTTGACCTTCTTATGTCAATCGAAGACGAGTTTGAGGTTGAAGTTCCCGATGAGGAAATCGAAAACATCAAGACAGTTGGTTCACTCGTATCTTACATCGAGGCTAACTCATAATTTGCTCTTATTTTTCGCACTTAATTTTTGAGAGGTCGTTTTTACGGCCTCTTTTTGTTTTGCTCAAAAAGGTTGAAAATTTGCAGATTTAGTGTATATTGAAAAGGCTGAAAATTTAAAAATTCAGGCTGTATCAAAAAGGTTGAAAAATAAAAGAATTAGTGTATAATAGTAATGTTATAGATGTTATGACAGCCGTGTATTCGGCATTTTGAAAATGCAAAAAAATATGTTAAAAAATAAGTAAAATTTTATTTTACGGAGGGAATATAATGGCAAACAACAAAAAAATGGTTGAAGCTATCACAAGCAGAGATGAGGACTTTGCAAAATGGTACACCGACATCGTTAAAAAAGCTGAGCTCGTTGACTATTCGGGCGTAAAGGGTTGTATGGTTATCCGCCCCTACGGCTATGCTATCTGGGAAAATATTCAGGCTGACCTTGACCGTCGTTTCAAAGAAACAGGTCACGAGAATGTTTATATGCCTATGTTTATTCCCGAAAGTCTTTTACAGAAAGAAAAAGACCATGTTGAGGGCTTTGCTCCCGAATGTGCATGGGTTACTGTAGGCGGTCAGGAAAAGCTTCAGGAGCGTCTTTGCGTCCGCCCTACATCGGAAACTCTTTTCTGTGAGCATTATAAAAAGATTATCAACACATACCGTGATCTTCCGAAGCTCTACAATCAGTGGTGCAGCGTTGTAAGATGGGAAAAGACAACCCGTCCGTTCCTTCGTACATCGGAATTTCTCTGGCAGGAAGGTCATACAATGCATGAAACCGAAGAAGAAGCAAGAGAAGAAACGCTCAGAATGTTACATGTTTATTCTGATTTCTACAAGGAAACTCTTGCTATTCCGGCAGTAATCGGCAGAAAGACAGAAAAAGAAAAGTTCGCAGGTGCCGAAGAAACCTACACAATCGAGCCGATGATGCACAACGGTGTTGCTCTTCAGGGCGGTACATCACACTACTTCGGCGACGGCTTTGCAAAGAGCTTTGGCATCACATACACAGGCAAGGACAACAAGCTTCATTATCCGCATCAGACATCATGGGGTGTTTCCACAAGAATGATCGGAGCGCTCATTATGGTTCACTCTGATGATGACGGTCTTGTTCTTCCGCCGAAGATTTCCCCTATTCAGGTTGCACTCATTCCTGTTGCACAGCACAAAGAGGGTGTTCTTGAAAAGGCAGAGGAGCTTAGAAAGGCGCTTGCCGAAAAGTTCAGAGTAAAACTCGATTCTTCAGACCACGCTCCCGGATGGAAGTTTGCCGAGTATGAAATGAAGGGCGTGCCTGTAAGAGTTGAAATCGGTCCTAAGGATATCGAAAAGAACCAGTGCGTTGTTGTTCGCCGTGATACCCGTGAAAAGGCATTTGTTTCAATTGACGAGCTTGTACCGTTTGTTGAAAACCTTATGGTTACAATCCACAACGATATGTATGACCGTGCTCTTAAAAACACTCAGGAAAAGACATTCACGGCAACAACATTTGATGAGTTCGTTGACACAGCCAAGAACAAGCCCGGCTTTATCAAGGCTATGTGGTGCGGCGATACAGCCTGTGAAGAAAAAATCAAAGAAGTTACAGGCGGTGTAAAAAGCAGATGTATTCCGTTCAACGAGGAGCATCTCTCGGATGTTTGCGTATGCTGCGGCAAGCCTGCAAAGCATATGGTATTCTGGGGCAAGCAGTATTAATTTGTAAATAAAGTCAATAATATTTTCGGAGGTGACGGGAATGCAGTCGGTTGATTTGAAAAAGCGTAGGCGTGCAGTAAAAATTGCAAATGCCGTAAACAGTATCGAGGGTGTTCCTGCCTCTGAAAGTTCAAAATTGTTGTCAGACCGTTGGTCAAACGGTGAAATAACAACCGAACAGATGAAGACAGAGTTGCTTGTAAAATATAAGACATCAATAGTACAATGACAGGTTCGGGACGCTAAGGTATGATATAAGCCTTACTGTCTGCTCGTAAGAAAAAATAAAGGTGGTGAGAAAATGCCAATCAAGGTACAAAGTAATCTTCCGGCAATCAAGGTGCTGGAATCGGAAAATATTTTTGTAATGCCGAACGAGGTCGCTCTCAGGCAGGATATCCGTCCGCTGAAAATTCTTATTCTGAATCTGATGCCGACAAAAATCGAAACCGAAACCCAGCTTTTAAGGCTGCTCGGCAACAGTCCTCTGCAGGTTGATATCGAGCTTTTGCAGATGGCATCACACACCTCTAAAAACACCTCTCCGCATCACCTGACAACTTTTTACAAGACATTTAATCAGGTGAAGAACGAAAGCTTTGACGGAATGATTATCACGGGTGCGCCTGTTGAACAGCTCGACTTTGAAGAGGTCGATTATTGGGGTGAGCTTTGTGAAATTATGGAGTGGTCAAAGCATAATGTGTGTTCAACATTCCACATCTGCTGGGGCGCTCAGGCAGGTCTTTATTATCACTACAGCATAAAAAAGCACCTTTTGCCCGAAAAATTAAGCGGAATTTACACCCACAAGGTGCTTGTTCCGCATCACAAGCTTATGAGAGGCTTTGACGATACATTCACAATTCCGCATTCAAGACATACGGGAATTGATGAAGAGGCGTTGAAAAGGTGCAGAGGGCTTGAAGTACTTGCTGTTTCCGAGATTGCAGGTTCATGCGTAATTTGCAGTCGAAACGGCAGACAGGTGTTTGTTACAGGTCACGCAGAGTATGACCGTGACACCCTTGCCAAGGAATATTTCAGAGATAAAAACAAGGGACTCAATCCGAATGTTCCCTACAATTATTTTCCGAATGACGATGCGTCAAAAACTCCGCCGATGATTTGGAGGAGCAACGCAACCTTGCTCTACACAAACTGGCTCAACTATTTCGTTTATCAGGCGACTCCGTATGACCTTCGTGAGCTTATCAACAGATATCCTCACTAAATTAAATACAAAATCAACCCCGAAGTGCCAAAACTTCGGGGTTTTGTTATGTAAAGTGTTGTATTTATCGTGTACATTATGTTATAATTATTTTAATTGTACATTAATGAAAAAGTGCAAAAATGAAAATCTGCAATGAAACAGGTGTTTTTATGGAGAAAAAGCGTACCGTAATCAAGGTTGGTACTTCAACGCTGACTTATGAAAACGGAAAAATAAATTACAGAAGAGTTGAACAGCTTTGCAAGGTGCTTTCTGATTTGCAGAACCGCGGAGAACAGGTTATCTTCGTTTCTTCGGGTGCTATTGCTGTAGGAATGGGCAAGGCAGGTCTTGACAAGCGACCTACCGAAACCAAGAAAAAACAGGCTCTTGCCGCAATCGGTCAGTGTGAGCTTATGTTTATGTATGACAAACTTTTCGGCGAGTACAACCACTCTGTTGCTCAGCTGCTGCTTACCCGCCACGCTGTTGAAACAGAGCAGAAAAGGCAGAATGTTATCAACACAATTGACGAGCTTCTCAGAATGAACATTATCCCCGTAATCAACGAAAACGATACCGTTACGATTGATGAGCTTGAGGGCAACAATTTCGGTGATAACGATATGCTTTCCGCAATTGTCGCAGGACTTGTTGCCGCAGACAGACTCATTATTCTTACGGATATTGACGGTCTGTACGATTCAAACCCACGAACAAATCCAAATGCCAAAAAGCTTGATATTATCGAAAAAATCAATGCGGAAATTTTTGAAATGGCGGCAGGTACAGGCTCAAACCGTGGCACAGGCGGTATGATTACAAAGCTTCAGGCGGCTGATTATGCCACAAAACGAGGTGTTGAGGTCAACGTTATCAACGGCTCAAATCCCGAAAATCTTTATGAAGTAATTGACGGAAACAAAATCGGAACAAAATTTTTACCTGTTAAATAATCGGAGGAAAATTATGACTACACTTGAACAAATGGGCGCAAAGGCAAAAGATGCGTCAAGATTTCTTATGACAGCCGGTTCAAAAAAGGACATTGCCCTCGGTGCAATTGCAGACGCACTCTGCGAAAACTGCGAAGAAATTCTTGCAGCTAACAAAATTGACCTTGAGAACGGCGAAAAAAGCGGTCTTACGGCATCACTTCTCGACAGACTCAGATTGTCGGAGGAGAGAATCAACGGTATGGCTGACGGGGTAAGACAGGTTGCGGCTTTACCCGATCCCGTGGGCAGAGTTCTTGACGGCAGAACACTCAAAAACGGCTTGCAGATTGAAAAGGTAACAGTTCCGATGGGTGTTATCGGAATCATCTTTGAGGCAAGACCTAATGTAACTTCCGATGCGGCGGCTCTTTGCCTTAAAGCAGGCAGTGCCGTAATTCTTCGTGGCGGTAAAGAGGCTTTTCATTCAAATATGGCAATCGCAAAGGTTATGCGTGACGCACTTGAAAAGGCAGGATTTCCCCGTGACTGCGTAGCACTTGTTGAGGACACAACAAGACAGAGCGCAACAGAGCTTATGCAGCTTTCCGATTATCTCGATGTACTCATTCCCCGTGGCGGTGCAGGACTTATCAAAAGCGTTGTTGAAAATGCAAAGGTTCCCGTTATCGAAACAGGCGTGGGTAACTGCCATATCTATGTTGACAAGAGTGCAGATATTGAAATGGCGAAGAATATTGTTTTCAACGGCAAAACCTCTCGCCCATCTGTGTGCAATGCGCTTGAAACATTGCTTGTACACAAGGATATCGCAGAAAAAGCTCTGCCCGTAATCAAAGCAGAGCTTGATAAAAAGAATGTTGAAATCAGAGGCTGTGACAGAACAAAACAGATTCTCGGCGACTGCGTTGTTCCTGCAACGGAAGAAGATTATAGAGTCGAATTTCTCGATTACATCATTGCCGTAAAGGTTGTTGACAGCCTTGATGATGCAATTGCTCACATTCAGAAGTACAGTACGGGTCACAGCGAATGCATTGTGACAAGCGACTACAACAGTGCAAACGAGTTCACGGCACGAATTGATTCTGCGGCGGTTTATGTAAACGCATCAACTCGCTTTACCGACGGCGGAGAATTCGGACTCGGTGCAGAAATCGGAATTTCAACCAAAAGCTCCACGCAAGAGGACCTATGGGACTTAACGAGCTTACAAGCTCAAAATATATCATCAGAGGAAACGGACAAATCCGATAATCACATCAGAAGATACATCAGCGCAAGCAGAACTGACGGATCGGTGTTTTCCTCCATAAGCAGTATCACAAGCAAAAGAATTAGGCTCTGTTCCTTGTTTTTGAACATCAGATTCAAAAGACCGTCATCCTTTTTCGGAACGGGCGGTTCGGAAATTTCGGGCTTTGGTTCTTCATGCTTTTCGGGTTGTTTCGGAACCTCCCTTCTGGGTGCTTCACGATTGAATTGCGGCTTTCGGTGCATCTGCTGCGCTCGGTTAAAAGCCTCCTCTTCAAAACTCGGCAAAAAATCACCTCCTGTCAGAACAATCCGTTTTCACGCAGTAACGGCATAAGGCGGAATAATTTCAGCATCTTTTCGGCTTTGTCAAGCTTTTCCTGCCGTTCATGTGAAAGAAACGGTCTGAGCGAATCAAGCAGTCGGGTGGTGTCATCGCTGTTGTTCAGCGAGCTTAAAAGCGGTGCAAATTTGGCAATTGTGCCGATTGTGTCGTCGCCGCCCAGCACTGACATAAGGTTATTTTCGGGCGGTTTCGGCTTTGGCGGTTGTTTTTGCTCACCTGTCAGACCAAGCTGTGCCCCAAGACTTTGCACCTGTTTCATTGCCTCGGGGTTCTGCAAAATCTGATTGAGCTTATCCTGTAAATCAGACATATCATTCACCGCCGAGCAGTTTCATCAGCGCCTGAGCCTGCGGACTTTGCAAAAGTTTCTTTGTTTTTTCGGGATCCGACAGAACGCTCTCAATCTGCTTTGACTGATTCGGATTTGTATTTTTCAAAAGATTTTCTATGTTACCGCTTTGTGCGGCACTTTCAAGCTGTTCCTTAGAGATACCGTACTTTTTCGATACCTCACCGAGCAGTTTATTAACTTTTTTATTATCAGACATACCAACACCTCAACATATACTATGCGGAAATTTTATTTTTAGAACGGAGAATTTTCAATGCGTATTTTGGTAGTTTCGGACACTCACGGAGATCTTCGCAGTCTTATCAAAGCCGTTGACGCACAGCGCAAGGCGGAAATAATTGTTCATTGCGGTGACGGTGAAGAACAACAGCGGTTTTTAAAAGATAATTACAAAGACAAAATGATTGTTGCCGTAAGAGGCAACTGCGATTGGAACAGCTTTTTTCCGTCAAAGGAGATTTTTAAAGCCTGCGGTAAAACTATCTTTGTGACACACGGACATCTCTATGACGCAAAATCGGGACTTTACCGCATCACCTCCGCCGCAAGAGAAGCAGGAGCGGATATTCTCCTCTTTGGTCATACACATATGCCTCTCACACTCTATGAGGACGGTCTGTATATTATGAACCCCGGTTCATGCCACGGATACTATGCGTCCTACGGCATTATCGACATCACCGACAAGGGCGAAATTGTTACCAATACCGTAGCCTTAAAATAATTGTGGAAATTGCAAAAATAAAATGATATAATAAATGTGATAAATAAGCGGAGGTGGGATTTTGAATTTTGACGGTTTTGATTTTGATGACAATATAAAACAAACCTTCAACACCCTTGATATTCAGGGCAGAGTTCCCCACGCTGTTGTAATAGAAAGCAGGGACAGCGAAAAGGCGATGAGCCTTGCCGTGTTTCTGTCAATGTATGCGGTGTGTACAGAACCCGTAAAGCCTTGCGGTCATTGTGAGCAATGTCACAAGGCAAAGAATAAGGCACATGCCGACATTAAATATGTTGAACTTCCAAATGACAGAAAACAAAATTCAATTGAGCAGATGAGAGAGATAATCGGTGACTCTGTCATAAAGCCGAATGAGCAGATGCAAAGGTGTATATCTTCCCTTTTGCCGACACAAGGCTTTCGGACATCGTTCAAAACTCGTTTTTGAAACTTCTTGAAGAACCTCCGCAGAATGTATATTTCATTATGCTCTGCGAAAACTCCAAGAAACTGCTCCCAACAATTCTCTCCCGTTCAAGTGTATTCCGTCTGAAAACAAAAGATGTTTTCAGTGAGGATGCGGTTGCAGGTGCAAAGAAAATTGTAAAAGGAATTTTATCGACACGGGAGTACAACCTTATGCAGGCACTCTATGCCCTCAGCGATAAAAACCTTGCAGACGAAATTCTGCTTGTCGTAAAGCTGATTCTGCGTGACGGAATGGCAAAAAGCGTCGGAGCGGATGCGGTTTTTGACGAGGAATATGCCGGGGAGCTTGCAAGACGATTTACTCGGGCAAAGCTGATTTCTATGATTGAGCTTACCGAGAACGCAAAACTGAAAATACCGAAACACATAAATATAAATCTTCTCACAACTTGGCTGTGCGGAGAATACAGGAGGATTTCATGGCAGAGATAATCGGAGTACGATTTAAAGAAGTCGGCAAAGTGTATTACTTTGATCCGCTTGACAATAAACTTAATACAGGCGACAGGGTAATTGTTGAAACGGCAAGAGGTCTTGAGTGCGGAGAGGTTGCAACTCCGAACAAGACCGTTGACGATGCGGAGATTTCGCATCCGCTCAAGCCGTTAATCAGAATTGCAACCGAAAAAGACCTGAATCACCTTGCGGAAAACAAACTCAAAGAAAAGGAAGCATACAGAATCTGTGAACAGAAAATTGCCAACCACAAGCTTGAAATGAAGCTTGTAAATGTTGAATACACATTTGACAACAGCAAAATTCTTTTCTACTTTACGGCTGACGGACGAGTTGACTTCCGTGCACTTGTAAAAGACCTTGCAAGTGTGTTCAGAACAAGAATTGAGCTTCGCCAGATTGGCGTGCGTGATGAGGCAAAAATGCTCGGAGGACTCGGCATCTGCGGTAAGCCGTTCTGCTGTGCAAGCTTTATGGGCGAGTTCCAGCCCGTTTCAATCAAAATGGCAAAGGAGCAGGGCCTGTCACTCTCTCCCGTTAAAATTTCGGGAACCTGCGGCAGACTTATGTGCTGTCTTAAATATGAACAGGAGGCATACACAGACCTTCTTAAACACACCCCAAAGGTAGGAGCAATTGTAAATACTCCCGAAGGCAGAGGTCTTGTTGTTGAAAACAACCTGATTGCAGGAACTTTAAAGGTTAAGCTTAACAACACTCCCGAAGACGCCGCTCCGAAATCATTCACAGTCAAGCAATGCAAACTTGTTAAGGACGGCTACATCAAGCTCGACAAAAAGGAAATGGAAAAATTCAAGGGACTTGAATAATTTTTTGTAATGTGTACAGCGTTCGTCAAGTTGCAGTAAAAAAGAACTGTTTTCAGTTTAAAATATAAAATTCTTTCCAAAAGGTTGCTTTTTTCAAAATTTATGTTACAATAAAGGTGAAATTCATGAAGGAGGTATTTCCCTATGGCATATACTATCAGTGACGATTGCATCATGTGTGGTGCTTGTGCAGACAACTGCCCTTGCGACGCTATTTCAGAAGGCGACGGCAAGTATGAAATCAATGCAGACGCTTGTGTTGATTGCGGTTCATGTGCTGAAGTTTGCCCCGTCGGCGCTCCACAGGAAGGCTGATTAAGGGTTAATCCACAAAGACAGGCGGCAGGGATTTCCTTGCCGCTTTTTAATTACTGTTTTCAGGGGAATACCGATGAACAATAAACATCTTGAACCGCTTGGCGGCGGTATTAAAATATATGTGTCAGACAGCTACCGTTTTTCAACGGACACAATTTTACTTGCCGATTTTTCAAAGCAAATCGGTGCAAAAAAATGTGTTGACCTCGGCACGGGCTGCGGAACTATTCCGCTTTTGTGGTACAAAAACAACAACCGCCTTGACATCACGGCGGTAGAAATACAGGAGAATGCCTGCAAGCTGTTTTCACAAAGTCTTGAATACAACAATCTTCAGGACAAAATCAGAATTGTAAACTCGGACTTAAACAAGCTTGACGGTGCATTACCGCTCGGCTCGTTTGACCTTGTTGCCTGCAATCCGCCCTACAAAATCAGCGGAGGCGGAATTACAAATCCCGAGAACGCAAAGCTTGTTGCAAGGCACGAATCCGAATGTACGCTTGACGATGTGTGCCGTTGCGGTTCGTCGCTTTTGCAGTTTGGAGGACGGCTCTGCATTTGTCAGCGCCCCGAAAGGCTTGCCGACGCAATGGAGGCAATGCGTAAATATTCGGTTGAGCCGAAAAAATTAAGGCTTGTTCAACAGCGAAAGTCAAAAGCCCCGAAGCTCTTTTTGCTTGAAGGCAGAAGGGGCGGCAAAAGGGGATTTCTTGAGGTTATGCCAACCCTGTTTATTGAGGACGAAAACGAAAACTTTTCCGAAGAAATGCTGAACATCTACGGCAGTTACAAGGAGGACTATATAAATTGAGCGGAATTTTATATGTAACGGGAACGCCGATCGGCAACCTCGGAGATTTTTCACCGAGAGCCGCAGAAACCCTCGAATCGGTTGATTTCATTGCGGCAGAGGACACAAGGGTAACGCTTAAGCTCTTGAATCATTTCGGCATAAAAAAGCCTATGGTGAGCTATTTTGAACACAACAAGCGTGAGCGTGGCGAAATCATCTGCAACAGAATTGAACAGGGCGAAAATTGTGCAATTGTAACGGACGCCGGAATGCCGTGCATTTCCGATCCGGGCGAAGATTTAATAAAGCTCTGCGAGGAGCGTGGAATAAAAACCGTGGTGATTCCCGGTCCGAGTGCCGTGATTTCCGCACTTGCGGTTTCGGGACTTGAAACAGGCAGATTCACATTTGAAGGCTTTTTGAGCGTGAACAAAAAGAGCGCAACGAGCATCTTGACAGTCTGAAAAACGAACACAGAACAATGATTTTCTACGAAGCGCCACACAAGCTTCCGCAAACTCTCCGAGATTTGTACAGCTTTTTCGGTGACAGAAAGCTTTCGATTGTTCGTGAACTCACCAAAGTTCACGAAGAAGTAATCCGCACCACAACAAAATATGCTGCGGAAAATTATGCGGACGGCAGTATGAAGGGCGAATTTGTGCTTGTGCTTGAGGGCAAAAAGCAAGAGGAAAAATCCGAAGAATACACCCTTGAATTTGCGGTTGAAACCGCCCGCAAGCTGATTGAAAACGGTGCAAAGCCCACCGAGGCGGCAAAAGAGGCGGCAAGTATAACAGGCTTTAAGAAAAATGAGATTTACAGGGAGCTGTTGTAAATGACATACGAAAATGCTGTTGAAAAAATTCATTCACTTTTGACATTCGGTTCTCGTCCGGGACTTGACCGAATGAGAATTTTGCTTGACAGGCTCGGAAATCCGCAGGACAGGCTGAAATTTATACACATTGCAGGTACGAACGGCAAAGGCTCGGTTTGTGCTATGCTTTCATCCGCACTTGTTGCGGCAGGCTACAAAACAGGCTTGTTCATTTCACCGTATATCACGGATTTTCGTGAGAGGATACAAATAAACAATTGTATGGTGAGCGAGTCCGTTCTCACGGATGCGGTGGAAAAAACTTTCCCTATTATCGAGCAACTGCGTGAAGAGGGCACAATCATCACAGAATTTGAGTATGTCAACGCTCTTCAATTTTATATACACGCAAATGCAGATTGTGACATTGTTGTTCTTGAAACAGGAATGGGCGGTCTGCTTGACTGCACCAATACTATAAAATCACCGCTTTGTGCCGTTATCACCACAATCGGACTTGACCACACGGCAATTCTCGGTGATACAATTGAAAAAATTGCACAGCAAAAATGCGGAATCTTCAAGCCCGACTCAATGGCGGTTACTTCAAAGCAGGATATCCGTGCAATGAAGGTTATTGAATCAACTGCAAGAGAAAAGAAAATTCCGCTTGCAACGAGCGAGAGCGTTAATATTGATGTCATCGAAACCACCTTAAAGGGCAGTCGCTTTATGTTTAACGGTGTTGAAATTGATCTTCCGCTTTCGGGTGATCATCAGCTTGAAAATGCAAAAACAGCACTTGCGACACTTGATATGCTCCGTTGCAATTCTCTGATTTCAATAACAGATGAGCAGATTGCAAACGGTTTTGCAAAGGCTGTCAACCCTGCAAGACTTGAGCTGTTGAGTGAAAAGCCGATTGTTCTGCTTGACGGTGCTCACAATCCTAACGGAATTGAGGCGCTTAAATCGGCAATCCAAAAATTCCTTCCGAATAAGTATATAATTGCAATCACGGGTATGCTTGCCGACAAGGATGTCAGCACTTCGGTAAAACTGCTTGACGGAGTTTTTGACAGAGTTTACACAGTTCCCGTTCACAATCCAAGGGCAATGCACCCTGCAAAGCTTATGCAACAGTATGCAAGATTTGTTGACGATACGGTAACCTTTGAAAGTGCCGAACACGCATTTGATATGGCTTTTGAACAGGCTGAAAAGACCGATTGTGCAGTTGTAATCTGCGGTTCGCTCTACCTTGCAGGCGAAATCCGTCCGTATATCATCAATAAAATTAAGGCTGAAAACGAATCAGCCGAAAAGTAAATTTTTCGTTACAACAGAATAAAACAAATTTTTTGCTCCGCACTTATTATCATTAAGATAACAGGTGCGGAGCTTTTATTTTTTAGAAGGACTGATAAAATTGCTGAAAACGGAATTTAAAAATAATATTCTCACGGCATACATTGACGGCGAAATCGACCACGATTCGGCGGCAGGAATACGCACAAAAATTGACGCCGCCGTTCAGACAAACAAACCGAAACTTTTGTGCCTTGATTTTTCAAAAGTATCGTTTATGGACTCATCGGGCATAGGTCTTGTAATGGGGCGATACCGCCAGATGAAGCTTGTCGGCGGAGCATTGCGTGTGATTAATATTCCCGACAGATTGTACAGGCTTTTTTCAATGTCGGGACTTGAAAGTTTGGGGGTGTTGAGATGAAAACAGTAAATGAAATGAAACTTTGCGTGCCGTCAAAAAGCTGTAATGAGGCTTTTGCACGGTGCGTTGTGTCGGCATTTGTAATGAGCCTTGATCCTACCGTGAACGAACTCAGCGACCTAAAAACCGCTGTGTCCGAGGCTGTGACAAACTGCATTGTTCACGGCTACCGCCACCAAAGCGGAAAAATTTACATAAACGGAAAAATCACCTCCGAAAACAAGGTGATAATCACAATCCGTGACAAAGGCTGCGGAATTTCCGATATTAAAAAGGCAATGGAACCGTTGTTTACAACCGCTCCCGAGGAGGACAGGGCAGGACTCGGCTTTGCAGTTATGCAGAGCTTTTGCGACAAGGTGCGTGTCCGTTCAAAGCCCGACAGCGGAACAACCGTAACTCTTGAAAAAATTATAGGTTCGGAAAATGACCGATAAAAATAAACTTGCCGACAAAAATATGGGACTTGTCCATGCCTGTTGCAAACGATTTTCAGGCAAAGGAATAGAGTACGAAGAACTTTTTGCATCGGGGTGTCTCGGACTCGCAAAGGCGATTAATAACTTTGACGAAAGCCGTAACCTGCAGTTTTCAACCTATGCCTTTCCTGTAATTATGGGCGAAATTAAGCGACTTTTTCGTGACGGCGGTGCAGTCAGGGTCAGCCGCACATTAAAGGAGCTTTCGCTTGCAATATCAAGACTTAACAACGAAAGCAAGCTAAAAAACGGCAGAGAACTCACCGTGAGCGAGCTTGCCGAAAGGCTTGATACAAGCGAGGAAAAAATCATTGACGCACTCAACAGCACAAGAGTTCCTCTCTCCCTGACTGCCGAATATGACAGCGAGGGCAACCCACAGCTTGATGTCCCGACAGATGATATTCAAGACGAAATCTCGGAACGATTGTCGCTTGAACAGGCGGTAAAATCCCTCTGCGAAACCGACCGTAAAATAATTCAACTGCGGTACTATCAGAGCAAAACACAAACTCAAACTGCCAAAATTCTTTCCATGACGCAGGTTCAAATCAGTCGGCGGGAAAAGAAAATCCTCACCGCCATTCGGGACAAAATGTCGGTTTAGCACCCCGATTTTCCGAATGCGGCGTTCAATGAATCCCCTGCATATTTTTATTTATAAAAAATTTTCATATTTAATAACAAAAGCGCCCGAATAACGGACGCTTTTACTTTTTCTTTAATTCTGTTTTTCAAGCTTCAGCTTTTCAACAATTGCATCAACCGTGGTTTCGATACTGCTCAGCTCCATTGACACCGTGATATCGGCATACTTTTTATAGAGCGGATAACGCACTCTGTACACATCATCAAGAGTTTCACCCTTACCGAATGCAATGCCTCTTGTTTTGATATTTGTAACTCTGCGCTTGATTTCATCAAGGTCAACATCAATGAAAACGACCTTGCCGTTTTTTCTGAGGTTTTCCATGGCATTTTCGCTGAGAACCATTGAACCGCCTGTTGCGATAACGGTCTTGTCGTAGTCAAGCTCTGCACCGATTTTTCCCTCAAGATGAAGAAAAAAGTCAAGACCTTCATTATCAAGAATCTTCTGCAACGGCTTTCCTGCCTCTTTGCATATTATCAAATCTACATCAACAAAGGAATAACCCAGCGCCTTGGCAAGCAACACACCGACTGTGCTTTTGCCCGATCCGGGCATTCCGATTAAAACTATATTTTTCATATTAAAGAATCCTTACATTAAGTGAATCTGTGCTTGAAGTCGGGCAGGTTTTGTTTGACGAAAGCACTACAACCGTGTCGCCTTTTTTGACAACGCCTGTGCTGAGTGCCTTTTCCATAGCCTGTTTCGTAATTGAATCAGATGTGCGCTTTTCTTCGCCCATGACAGCCATAACACCCCAGTTAAGACAGAGCTTTCTGCACACAAGCTGTGATGTTGCAACTGCAATAACGGGACAGTCAGGTCTGTAATGAACCATCGCTCTTGCAACTCGACCTGTCGCACTTTCAACAATAATAGCCTTTGCGCCTACTGCCTGTGCAATATTCTTTGCAGCTTTACAGATACTTGATCTGATTGGGTTAGTGTCCTTCATTCCGTGCTCTTCCACATACTCATGAAGTGCGGTAAATTCACCGTTTTCCTCAGCCTCCGAACAAATTGCGTCAAGTGCCTTTACGCTTTCAATCGGGTACCTACCTGCGGCGGATTCTGCCGAAAGCATTACTGCGCTTGTGCCGTCATAAACTGCATTGGCAACATCGCTGATTTCGGCTCTTGTAGGACGGGGAGCCGTTGTCATACTCTCAAGCATCTGGGTTGCAGTGATTACATACTTACCTCTTGAAACAACCTTTCTTATGATTGTTTTCTGGATTTCAGGCAGCTTGATAAACGGAATTTCAACACCCATATCTCCTCGAGCAACCATAATACCGTCTGCGTAATCAATGATTGCGTCCATATCGTCAACACCGCTCTGATTTTCAATCTTTGCGATAATTTCAACATACTCATAGCCGAGACTGTCAATAAAATCACGAAGAGTTCTAACATCATCGTGATTGCGGACAAATGATGCGGCAACAACTGTTGCACCGTGGTTAAGACCGAACTCAATGTCCTTTCTGTCCTGAGCGCTTACATACGGCATATTGATAAAGTAGCCGGAATGTTGATACTCTTGCGGTTTTTAAGCACACCGCCCTTGTTTACGGTACAAACGATTGACTCGGGATTTACCGACTTAACGACAAGCGAGATGATACCGTCATCAAGCAAAAGCTCTCTGCCGATTGCTCCTGACCTTCGGATTCAAAAATATCAACAAGCTTCGGAAACGAAAGGCTTACGCCTGTTTCGTCGCCCTCTTCTTTGTTTTTAAAAAGACTGAACTCTGCACCCTCGACAAGTTCAACAGAACCGTCCTTGAATGTGCCGACTCTGACCTCAGGACCCTTTGTATCGAGCAGAATTGCAACATTTTGACCACTCTCTGCAATTGCCTCTTTAAGGTTTTTGATTGTAACCTCAAGCCGGTCATAAACGCCGTGTGACATATTGATTCTGGCAACATTCATACCTGCGTCAATCATTTTACGCATCATTTCTTTTGAATCGCAGGCAGGTCCGATGGTACAAACTATCTTAGTTTTCCTCATGATTTCTCCGTCCTTTTAAAATGCTTATATCCTGTTATTGTGCATATGTATAAATCTGTGTAAAAATTTTGATTACACTCATTATATATTATTCACAACACAATTTCAATCTTTGATTTGTAAAATTTTACATTCTGTGGCTTGTACAAAAATTTTCAAAACAATAACAAAAAATCGGGCAGTTTCCTGCCCGATTCTGTGCTTGAATTATACAAGATTTACGACAATCTTCTGAATTTGTGTTGCGTCAATAACGCTGATTTCACCGTCACCGTTTACATCGGCAACATTGAGCTGACTGTCTGTGAGTGTTTCAAGACTTACAATGTACTTCTGAACAAGAGTTGCGTCCATTACAGTAACTTCGCCGTCGCCGTCAACATCACCGATTTTAGCGGAAGGAGTGTACTCGCTAAACCACTTACTGCTGATCCATGCCGCACGGCTTGTCATCCAATCAGCCGCATAGTTATACATATCCGTAAAACTGCCCTGATTGTAGCTTGTCTTAGGGTTACTTACGGTATATGTACCTGTTGTCATATCAAAGTCAGCCTTGTTCATTGATGTGTGGTCACAAATCCAACTGCTTGTTCTTATATGCCAGCCGCTTTTGTAATTCATCGCACCGCTGTCCTTGAGAAGGTCAAAATACTGTGTTTTTGTATAGAATTCGTCAGAGCCCTTGTAAGATGTGGTCTTGCCTGCAAAATAGTTGATTGCAGGAACAAACTGCTCAAACCAGATATTTACGGCAGCCTTATTAACCTGAGTGTTTCTTGAAATATTGTTAATGATATTACTGCTATTCTGAGAGCGTTTCTGTCTGTCCTTAAATCTGCACCACCAGCCTGAATACTGTGTGTAATCCTTAACACCGAAGTTCTGAAGATCCCAAGCACTGCCTGCAGCATTACCGAGCGCATTATCGTAGTCCCATACAGGTGAGCCGAAGAACTTATAGTTACCGTCAGAATCCTGCTTATAAACAAAGTAAACGCTTGAAACACCGGAATCCCAGTTTTTACCGAGTTCATTTATAAGCCACAGCTTTGCACATGAATCAACATCAGCGTATTGTGAAAGGTCGGAGTCTGCTTTTTTAGCGGCTCTGTAAAAAGCATTGTACTTTTCACGGACATAGTTTTTAACTTCATCATAGCCCTTGTCGCCTTCCGAAAGCTCAGGAGCTTTAATTGTAACCTTGATACCGTCATCACATTTTACATAGTAATCTTCACCGTCTACAGCACCGGAATCAACTTCACAAAGGAACGGAAAATCCTTGTTTACATTGCCGTCAGCGTCAAGGTATGCAGTATCGTCAATATCGTTGACAAGGGCACTCTTACCCACCTCAATTTTTTCGGTCATCTGATATGAACCCCAGTAATAACCGTCTGAGTAGAAATCAACATATCTTGAATCCGAAGCATATGGAGTTCCTACTGCATCTGCAAGGTCATAAAGAAAACGGTTTCTTGTGAGTGAATCATCCTGATAGTTTGCAAGGAGAGAGAACTTTTTGCCCTTTGACATACCGCCGATTGAAACCTTATCGGAATATGTGATGTTGTAAGGCTTCTTAGCCTTGCCCCATGTTGAGTTGCCTCTGCCCTTGATTTTCTTGATTGAAGTATTGTCAATCTTGCCGTTCTTATCAACAATAGCGCCTGTTGCAGAGGAATAGTTGCTCTTATCCTCGTTAAGATAAGAGATAAGTTCCTTGCCGTTGCCGTCAGCATTGCTGTTGTTCACATAGATTGCAGACTCGGCAGAGGACTTTAAGAATGTGAGGGAATAGGTTTTTCCGTCGGCAGTAACATTGCCTGCCTTATCAATTGTGTACGAAACCTCCCTCGACTCGCCTGACGGTATAGTTACATTATTAACCGTAACGCTTTTTGAATATGCGTTATAAAGCTCAACGCTTGTTGACGAAACACTGCTTGGAAGGAAGAAATACTTCCTATTAGTATTCAATTCCTCCATATCCTCGTTGTGTTTACATTGCCATGCAACCCATGCGTCAGAATCGTCAGAACCGCTTACTGCGTGTGCATAAAGTGCATTCTGAGTTTTAAATGAAAGAGTCGGTGTTGATGTTTGAGCGGCAGAAACAGAAAATACCGACATACCGCCAACGGTCATCAAACCAGCAAGTACAATTGAAAGCGCCTTTTTTGTTGTCCTCACTATAATCACTCCTAAAAAATTATATCAATACGGAACTTTTAGATATATTCACAAAAAGTTCACTTGTTAATCACATCCGTCAAAATTATTGTACCATTTGCATAAAATTAATACAAGTAATTTTTCAATATATAACGATACAATTTTGCGAAATTTCTTTATTTTCGTTGATTAATTTGATATAATATTATGGTAAAGATACGGTAACACTTACAGAAATTTTAAATCACATTAAGGAAGTGGCATAATGCGTAACTACGGCAAAAAGAAAAACTATTGTCTTATTGCGGCACTTGCATCACTTGTGGCTTTTTCGACTATGGCTGCAAGCGTTATGAGTGGTTGCGGAGAAAATTCGGATGAACAGAAAGCAACAGAGATTGTTCACGAAACACGCATAGATACTCAGATTGAAACAAAAATTGAAACATACACCGAGGTTGTAACAGACGCTCAGGGCAACACTGAATATGTTAAAGAAACAAAAGCTGTGCCTGTAAACAACAACGCCGGCGGCAACAGCAAGTCAGGCGATTCAGGCAATAACTCCGAAAACTCAGGCGGCAGTTCTTCGGGCAAAAAATCAAACAGTCAGCAGAGTTCCGTTATTGAAAAGAGTGAAACAAGCAAAACTACTAACAACAGTTCTTCAAAAACAGACTCAGGCAAAACTAATAACAACAGTAATAAGAATAATAACAACAGCAATAAAAATAACAACAGCAACAAAAATAATAACAGTTCATCTTCAAAGTCAGATTCATCAAAATCTGATGACAGCAACAGCAAGTCACTTAAAATCGGCGGCAAAACATTTAATGTCGGTGACACAATTGTATGCACATACAATCTGACAACACCGGCAGTTCTCGAAAACTATCAGGCAACAATCAAATATGATTCATCAAAGCTTACCTGCAAAAGTGCAAAAATGTCTGTACCCGCTAAATACGGAGCTATGCTCAACATAAAGATTGCCGGAGAGATTTCTTTAAGCGGCGTCAACATCGGTGACGGTTATGACTACACAAACGGCGGTGCGTTTATGACCGTAGTATATGAAGTTAAAGGCGGCGGCTCAACATCACCAAGTTATCACTGGGAAGTTGCCTGCAGAGCAAGCGACAGTAAGAACCTTATCGACAAAAAGGGTAAGCCTGCGAGCGGTTTTAAGCTCAGCTCATCTTATAAAGATTAGGTTGCCAACTAAAAATTGAATTGCTTTTAAAACCGTAAAATGAGGCTGTGAAGAAATGAAGTTTAAGACTTCGTTCTTCACAGCCTGTCTTGTTTTGTACAAAAGCACGGCGCACCCCATTTTCTGTTCGTGAATACAGTTTGATAAATAAAAAGCATTTATGCCCGAGCGTGTTATTGTAGTTGTTCATACAATTTCAATGCAGCGCCGAACCGTGTTCGCCTGCTGATGAACTTTTTGTAACTCAATAATAAAAGTCGGGGTAGCAAAAAAGCCTACATTTTGAAACAAACGCAAAAACTCCCGACTAAAAAGTCGGGAGTCAAATTGAACTTGTATTAACTTAAAAAGAATTAAACGAGCTCGATAATTGCCATTTCAGCGGCGTCACCACGACGGGGACCGATTTTAGTAACTCTTGTATAGCCACCGTTTCTATCGCTGTATTTTGGAGCAATTTCCTTAAAGAGCTTGCTTGTAACATCTTCCTTAGTAACAAAAGCCAAAACAAGGCGTCTGTTGTGAAGAGTATCTTCTTTAGCTGTAGTAATCATCTTCTCTGCCATAGCCTGAACTTCCTTGGCACGAGTAAGAGTTGTTTCAATTTTGCCGTTTTCCAAAAGGAAAGTAACCATAGCACGAAGCATTGCAGTTCTCTGTGCAGTAGTTCTTCCTAATTTTCTTGTACCTGGCATTTCTTTCACTCCTTTACCGTTGAGTTTGTTGGTAAGAATTGACAGAATAGCCTGTCAAAGACTTTGGAAAGTTATTCGTCTTCCTTCTGAAGACTAAAACCGAGAGAATTGAGCTTCTGTACAACTTCCTCGAGAGATTTTCTACCGAGGTTACGCACTTTCATCATATCCTCTTCGGACTTGTTGATCAAATCCTCTACCGTGTTAATGCCTGCACGCTTGAGGCAGTTGAAAGAACGAACTGAAAGATCAAGATCTTCAATTGTCATTTCAAGAATCTTTTCCTTACCCTTGTCATCCTTCTCAACCATAACTTCAGCACTTGAAGCTTTGTCGGAAAGATTAACAAAAAGGTTAAGGTGTTCGGTAAGAACCTTTGCTGCAAGAGAAACAGCCTCCTGAGCATTGATAACTCCGTTTGTCCAAACATCCAAAGTGAGCTTGTCATAGTCAGTAATCTGACCTACACGAGTGTTATCAACTGTATAGTTTACCTTTAACACGGGAGTATAAATTGAATCAATCGGCAAAACGCCAATAACATTGTTGCCGCTTAACTGCTTGTTGCGCTCTGAAGGAATATATCCTCTGCCCTTGTCAACTGTGATTTCCATATTGAGCTTAGCACCCTCACCGAGTGTAGCAATATGGAGTTCAGGGTTGAGAATTTCAACCTCATCATCACATTTGATGTCGGCAGCCTTTACCTCACAGGGACCCTCGGCTGCAATTTCTATAACCTTGGGACTTGTTTCATGGAGCTTTGCAACAAGACTTTTCATATTAAGAACAATTTCCGTAACGTCTTCCTTTACGCCGGGAATAGTTGAAAATTCGTGAAGAACGCCGTCAATCTTGATTGATGTAACAGCACAGCCTTCAAGAGAGGAAAGCAGCACACGGCGCAAACTGTTGCCGAGTGTGTTGCCGAAACCACGCTCGAGCGGTTCAACAACAAACTTGCCGTACTTTCCATCTCGGTTAATTCCTCGGTTTCAATTCTTGGCTTTTCAATTTCTATCATTCGCGAATCCTCCTAAACATTATGCGACTGCAAAAGCAGCCCATCTGTGTGTAATCTGCCTGTGAAATATAAGATTACTTGGAGTACAACTCAACGATGAGGTGTTCTTCAACAGGAAGTCGATGTCTTCTCTCTGGGGAGCTGCAACAACCTTGCCGCCGAGAAGGTTTTCGTTCTTCTCAAGCCACTTTGGTGTTACAATTGAAGATGTTTCGCCCTCTGCGATTGCCTTGAATCTTGCAGTTGAACGGCTCTTCTCCTTAACTTCGATTACATCGCCAACCTTAACAAGGTATGAAGGAATGTTTACCTTCTTACCGTTTACGGTAAAGTGGCTGTGACTAACAAGCTGTCTTGCTTCTCTTCTTGTAGCTGCAAGACCGAGTCTGAAGATAACGTTGTCAAGTCTTCTTTCAATAAGTGTAAGCAATACAGCACCTGTCTTACCCTCAGCTTTTTCAGCTTTTTCGTAGTAAGCTCTGAACTGCTTCTCCATGATGCCGTAGATAAATTTTACCTTCTGCTTCTCAGTGAGCTGCATGCTGTATTCGCTCTTTTTTCTTCTCATCTTACCGCCGGGATTTCTGTTGGAAGTCTTCTTGGAATAACCCATAACTGCGGGTGAAATGCCAAGAGCTCTGCAACGCTTAGCGATAGGCTGCATATTTTTAGCCATAGTAGAATTTTCCTCCTTTTAAAATACTATACACGTCTTCTCTTTGGAGGACGGCATCCGTTGTGCGGGATTGGAGTAACATCCTTAATCATTGTTACCTCAAGACCTGCAGTCTGCAATGCACGGATTGCAGCTTCACGACCTGACCGGGACCCTTTACATATACTTCAACATACTTCATGCCGTGTTCCATTGCTGCCTTTGCAGCTGTTTCGGCTGCTGACTGAGCGGCAAACGGAGTTGACTTCTTTGAACCTCTGAAACCGAGCTCGCCTGCGCTTGCCCACGAAACAGCGTTGCCCTGTGTATCGGAAATAGTAACAATTGTGTTGTTAAATGTAGACTGGATATGCGCTGCGCCTTTTTCAATGTGCTTGCGTTCACGGCGACGGCGGATAACCTTCTTACCACCCTTTGGTGCTGCCATAGTCCTTTGCCCTCCTTACTTCTTCTTATTAGCCATGGTTTTACGGGGACCTTTACGAGTACGAGCGTTAGTCTTTGAACGCTGACCTCTTACAGGAAGTCCTTTTCTGTGGCGAACGCCACGGTAACAACCAATATCAATAAGTCTTTTAATATCATAAGCGATGTCACGGCGAAGGTCACCTTCAACGCGGCAGTGATGCTCGATGTATTCTCTGAGCTTTGCAATATCTTCTTCTGTCAAATCTCTGACACGAGTGTCCGGATTAACACCTGTTGCAGCAATAATGTCGTCTGCAGTCTTACGGCCGATACCGTAGATATAGGTCAAACCAATCTCAACTCTTTTATCTCTCGGTAAGTCAACACCTGCTATACGAGCCATATAGTTGCACCTCCATATAAATTCTAAAATATAGTTTTGTTTTCGTTAGGTAAATTAACCCTGGCGCTGCTTATGCTTGGGGTTTTCGCAAATAACTAAAATCTTACCTTTTCTTTTGATTACTTTGCACTTGTCGCACATTTTCTTTACTGAAGGTCTGACTTTCATGTATAATCATTCCTTTCTAAAAAGTCGTGTTTTTACCCGAATTATTTAGTTCTCCAAGTAATTCTGCCTCTTGTCAGGTCATAGGGGGACATTTCCACCTTTACCTTATCACCCGGCAATATGCGAATGAAGTTCATTCTCAGTTTGCCTGAAATAACAGCTAATATCACGTGACCGTTCGGCAACTCTACCTTAAACTGTGCGTTCGGTAAAGCTTCCTTAACAATACCTTCAATTTCGATTACATCCTGTTTTGACATATTGTCAACCCTCGCTCTTTCTAAAATTGTTCAAAATTTTTCTTATCTGCGGATTGGTCTTGATTGAACCCTCTATCACGGTTCCTGTAGGAGAAATATGAATAAGCTTTTTCTTTTTAGGCTTCTCAACCTTTCTTCGCTTTCCGTCTGCAATGTAAGCAAAAACGGAATCGCAGTCGAGAACAACAAAAAAGCCGTTCTTTTCCCTTCCTGCCACAGCCTTTACGATACTGCCTTTTACTGTGTTCATAAAATCACCTTTAATCGCACAAAGTCATAATTTTAGGTCCGTCAGGAGTTATTGCAACAGTATGTTCAAAATGAGCTGAAAGCTTTCCGTCAGCAGTGACGGTAGTCCATTTGTCATCAAGAACACGCACATTGCACCTGCCCTGGTTCACCATGGGTTCAATGGCAATAGTCATACCCGGAATAAGCCGCACTCCTCTGTGAGCAGTGCCGTAATTGGGTACGCTTGGGTCTTCGTGCAGTTTCGCACCTACGCCGTGGCCGACAAAATCTCGTACCACCGAGTAACTGCGAGCTTCGACATACTTCTGAACAGCGTTGCCTATGTCACCGACACGGTTGAAGGCAAGAGCCTGTTTAATTCCCTCATACAGACTCTCTTTTGTGGCGTCAAGCAAAGCCTGTGCGTCTGCACTGATTTTGCCACAGGGGAATGTAAAGGCGTTGTCGCCGTGAAATCCCCCGTAGAAAGCGCCAACATCCACGCTTACTATGTCGCCCTCTTTTAAAACGAGTTCTTTACTGGGTATGCCATGGATAACCACATTGTTAACGGAAATGCACGCACTCGCAGGAAAGCCGCCGTAACCGAGAAACGAGGGAACTGCTCCCTGTTTCTCGATGTATGAGCGGACAATGTTATCTATTTCATAAGTAGTAACGCCGGGCTTTACAGCCTCTCCCGCAACACGCAATGCCTCGGCAGAAATTCTGCAGGCATCTTTCATTTTTGAAGTTCCCGTGCTGTCTTAACTACAACCATGAATTAAGCCTCAATACCTTCAAGGATAGCCTTTGTAGTAGCTTCTACATCGTCCTGTCCTTTTACAGTAACAAGCTTACCCTGCTTCTCATAGTAAGAAACGAGGGGCTCGGTCTCTTTGTGATATGTTTCGAGACGAGCAAGCACGGTATCGGGGTGGTCGTCCTTGCGCTGAACAAGGGTGCCGCCGCAATCGTCACAAACACCTTCCTTTTTGGGCTTTAAAGTCACAATGTGGAAAGGTCTGCCACAATTTTCGCAAACACGGCGTCCGGACATACGGTTGATGATTTTTTCATCAGAAATGTCGATGTTGATGACATGCTGAATCTCAACACCCATATTATCCAGAGCCTCAGCCTGAGGAATAGTTCTTGGAAAACCGTCAAGAATGAAACCCTTCTTGCAGTCATCGGCAGAAAGTCTTTCCTTTACAATACCAATTACTACTTCGTCGGGAACAAGCTTGCCTTCATCCATAAAGGATTTAGCCTTCAAGCCCATCTCAGTGCCGTTTTTCAGCGCTTCACGGATCATGTTTCCGGTTGAAATTGTGGGAATACCAAAGTGTTCACAAAGTACAGCAGCCTGTGTGCCTTTACCTGCACCCGGAGCACCTAACATGATAATGTTCATCTATTATACTCCTTTTTTCTCAATTAGTCAAGAAAACCTTTGTAATGACGCATCATCATTTGTGACTCGAGCTGTTTAACAGTTTCAAGAGCAACACCAACTACGATGATGATTGATGTACCGCCGATTGACATCTGTCCCATTCCGGAAGCAGCGCCGTAGATAAGCGGAACCATAGCGATAACAGCGAGGAACATTGCACCGATTAATGTGATTCTTGACAAAATCTTTCTGATATAATCAGCTGTCGGAGCACCCGGACGAATACCGGGAACTGTGCCGTTGTTAGCTTTAAGATTGTTAGCCATTTCAACAGGGTTGTACTGAATTGATGTATAGAAATAAGCGAACATTATAATGAACAAGAAATAAAGTACCATGTACAGCCAGCCTGTGGTGCTGAATGCTGCAAAGAATGCACCCCAGAAACCTTCTCCTGCAGGAATCTTGAGGAAGAGGTTGATTGTACTTGGAATTGAAAGAATTGAGCTTGCAAAGATGATTGGAAGAACGCCGCCGAGAGCAACCTTGATAGGAAGGTGGCTTGACTGACCGCCGTACATCTTTCTGCCCACAACACGCTTTGCATACTGAATCGGGATTCTTCTTTCGCTGTCCTGCATGAATGTGATAATCCATACGACAGCAACAAAGAGAACTACCCAGAGAGGTACGAGGAAGAAGAACTGTGTGCTGCCGTTAACAGCAAGGTTCCAGTACTGACCGAGTGTGTTGATAATCTGTGGGAACTGAGCAACGATACCTGCAAAAAGGAGAATGGAAATACCGTTTCCGATGCCGTGGCTGTTGATCTGTTCACCGAGCCACATCATAACCGCCGTACCTGCGGTAAAAACAAGGATGATTACGATAGCAGAGAACCAAAGTTCAAAACCGCTGTTGTAAAGTGTTACCTTGCTGTTGAGAAGGTAGAAGTAATATGCAGTACCCTGAATAATACCGAGACCGACTGTTACATAACGAGTGATAGCACTGATTTTGCGTCTGCCGGCTTCGCCTTCTCTTGCCAATCTCTCCAGAGGAGGAATAGCAACGCAGAGGAGCTGGATGATGATTGAGCTGTTGATGTAAGGGGTGATACCCATTGCAAACAATGTTGCGTTGGAGAATGCACCGCCTGAGAGTGTATTCATATAAGAAAGCATTGTGTTAGACCAGTCATCCGGATTCATAACACTTCTGAGAGCTGCGGTATCCAGGAACGGAACCTGAATAACCGAGCCGATTCTGAATACAACAATGATTAAGAGAGTAAATAAAATTTTCTTTCTTAAATCGGGGAGTGACCAAGCATTTTTGATGGTTTTAAACACTTAGATCACCTCTGCCTTTCCGCCCGCAGCCTCAATTGCAGCTTTAGCTGATTCGGAAAAAGCAGAAACCTTTACTGTAAGTTTTTTGTCAAGCTTACCGTTGCCAAGAATTTTAACAGCATCAAAGCCGTTCTTAACAACGCCTGCATTAACAAGAGCCTCAATATCTACTGTCGCACCGTCTTCAAACTTTCTGTTCAAAGTGCTGAGGTTTACTGCTGCTACAGCTTTTGCAAAAATGTTGTTGAAACCTCTTTTAGGGATACGACGCTGTAATGGCATCTGACCGCCTTCAAAGCCCGGACGAACACCGCCGCCTGAACGAGCCTTCTGGCCCTTATGACCTTTACCGGAAGTTTTGCCCCAGCCTGAGCCGTGACCTCTGCCGATTCTCTTTGAGTCCTTCTTAGAACCCTCAACAGGAGAAAGTTCATGTAACTTCATTAGTTCGCACCTCCTTGCTTATGCTTCACTAACCTCTACGAGGTGGATGATTTTTGCTACCTTACCCTTAGTCTGAGCGTTATCTGGCTGAGTTGTAACATCACCGATTTTCTTAAGACCGAGAGCGTGGGCGGTTGCAATCTGATCCTTCTTAGAGCCGATAAGACTCTTTACTAACTTAATTGTCATAATTTACAACCTCCCTATTAAAGAATTTCTTTAACGGATTTACCGCGGATTGCAGCAACTTCTTCAGCATTTCTTAATGCGCCAAGACCTGCAAGAGTAGCTCTAACTACATTACAGGGATTGTTGGAACGAAGAGCCTTTGTTCTGATGTCCTTGATACCTACTGCTTCAACAACGGCACGAACAGGACCGCCGGCAATAACACCGGTACCGGGAGCTGCGGGCTTCATAAGAACTCTGCCTGCACCGAACTCACCGATTACTTCGTGAGGGATTGTTGTACCTCTGAGTGAAACCTTCATGAGGTTCTTCTTAGCATCCTCAATACCCTTGCGGATAGCGTCGGGTACTTCGCCTGCTTTACCGATACCGAAACCAACTGTTCCGTTACCGTCGCCTACAACTACAAGAGCTGCAAACTTGAAAATACGACCGCCTTTAACTGTTTTAGAAACACGGTTAATAGTAACTACTCTTTCTTTTAATTCGCCTGTTACTTCTACTGTTTTAGCCAAAGTTATTCCTCCAATCCTTAGAAATTGAGGCCGCCCTCACGGGCGCCTTCGGCCAATTCCTTAACACGGCCGTGATATATGTTACCGCCTCTGTCGAATACAACATCAACGATATTCTTTTCTTTTGCACGCTCAGCAACGAGCTTGCCAACAGCCTTAGCTGCCTCTTTGTTTCCGCCATTGCCTGTGATTTCCTTATCAAGGCTTGAAGCCTGAGCAAGTGTAACACCGGCTACATCGTCAATAATCTGAGCATAGATGTTGCTTGTGGAGCGGAATACGCAAAGACGAGGACAAGAAGCTGTACCGCTGATCTTGCTGCGGACTCTCTTATGGCGTTTTGCGCGTGCCTTTTTTGTATCTGGTCTGCTTACCATTAATTATTCACTCCTTAATTATTTGCCTTACCGGCCTTGCCTTCCTTGCGGCGGATAACTTCATCAGCGTACTTAATACCCTTGCCCTTATATGGCTCCGGAGGACGCTTTTCTCTTACTTCGGCAGCAAACTGACCAACCTTTTGCTTATCAATGCCGGAGATGATGATTTTGTTAGGATCGGGAACTTCAATCTTGATGTCCTCTGTATCCTCAACGATAACCTGGTGTGAATAACCAAGGTTCATAACGCACTTGTTACCCTGCTTCTGAACACGGTAACCAACGCCGTTAACCTCAAGAGTCTTTGAATAACCCTCTGTAACACCGATAACCATATTATGGATAAGTGTTCTTGTAAGGCCGTGAAGTGAACGGTTTTCCTTTGCGTCGTTAGGACGTGTAACCTCGATTACATCGCCCTTGATTTCAACAGTCATAGCAGGATTAAACTTGAAATCAAGTGTACCCTTAGGACCTTTAACTGTGATAACGCCGTTGTCAACTGAAGCTGTAACGCCGGCGGGAATATTTATAGGTTTTCTTCCAATTCGAGACATTTATCGCACCTCCTCTTACCAAATGTAAGCGAGAACCTCGCCGCCGATGTGCTGCTTTCTTGCCTCACGATCTGTCATAACACCCTTTGAGGTTGAAATGATGGCGATACCAAGACCTTCATTACCTTTGGCATATCTTCTGCATTACTGTAAATTCTGAGACCGGGCTTTGATACACGGCGGAGACCTGTGATAACAGGAGTCTTGCCGTCTGTATACTTGAGTGTTACCTTAATAACGCCCTGCTTGCCGTCTTCAATAACTGTGAAATTCTTTACATAACCTTCGTCAACAAGAATCTGACAAATTGACTTCTTGAGGTTTGAAGCGGGAATTTCAACAGAATCATGCTTTGCTGAATTTGCGTTACGGATTCTTGTAAGTAAATCAGCAATTGTATCTGTAATCTGCATTATGCTTTACCTCCCTTGCTTACCAGCTTGCTTTCTTTACACCCGGAATTTCGCCCTTGTAAGCGAGTTCACGGAAGCAAATACGACAAATGCCATACTTACGGAGGTAGGCGTGTGGTCTACCACAGATGTTACATCTTGTGTACTCTCTTGTAGAAAATTTCTGCTTTCTCTGCTGCTTTACTTTCATTGAAGTTTTAGCCACAACAATCCCTCCTTACTTTGAAAACGGTGCGCCCATAAGCTTTAAGAGCTCGCGAGCTTCTTCGTCTGTTGTTGCAGTGGTTACGAAACAAATGTCCATACCACGAACCTTGTCGATCTTGTCATAGTCAATCTCGGGGAAGATGAGCTGTTCTTTGAGGCCCATGTTGTAGTTACCACGGCCGTCAAATGAATCAGGGTTGATACCTCTGAAGTCACGAACACGGGGAAGTGCTACATTGAAGAATCTGTCGAGGAATTCATACATTCTCTCGCCTCTTAATGTAACCTTACAGCCGATTGCCATACCTTCTCTGAGTTTGAAGTTAGCAACTGACTTTCTTGCCTTACAGATGAGAGGCTTCTGACCTGTAATAGCAGAAAGGTCTGTGCAGATAGCATCAATTACTTTTGAGTTATCTTTTGCTTCGCCTGCGCCTACATTGATAACGATTTTATCAAGCTTAGGAATCTGCATTGTGCTCTTGTAGGAGAACTTTGACATAAGAGCAGGTGCAACTTCTTTTGAATAATATTCTTTAAGTCTTGCCATATCTTATTTCCTCCTTAAAGTGCTTCGCCGCATTTAGCGCAAACTCTGCCCTTAGAGCCGTCCTCATAGAACTTATGAGCAACTCTTGTAGGCTTTTTGCATCTTGGGCAAACAATCTGAACCTTAGATGCATACATAGCACCCTCAGCCTTAATGATACCGCCCTGCTCGCCCATCTTCTTGGGCTTAACATGCTTTGAAACCATGTTTACCTTTTCTACGATAACTTTGCCTTCTTTAGGGCTTACAGCCATAACCTGACCTGTCTTGCCCTTGTCCTTACCGCTTAATACGATAACGGTGTCGCCTGTTTTAACATGAACTTTACTCATTGTGACACCTCCAATTAAAGTACTTCGGGAGCGAGAGAAAGAATCTTCATATAATCTTTATCACGAAGCTCTCTTGCTACCGGTCCGAAGATACGAGTACCCTTCGGGTTCTTATCTTCCTTAATAATAACAGCTGCATTTTCATCGAAACGGATATAAGTACCGTCTTCTCTTCTGACGCCCTTTGCAGAACGAACAACTACAGCCTTTACAACGTCGCCTTTTTTAACAACACCGCCGGGTGCTGCCTTTTTAACCGAGGCTACGATTACATCGCCAATGTTGGCATATCTCCTTCTGGTACCGCCGAGTACACGAATGCACATAAGTTCCTTTGCGCCGGTGTTGTCGGCAACCTTGAGGATAGTTTGCTGCTGAATCACAGTGTAATTCCTCCTTTACTCAAAGCCGCTAAAATAAACTTATTTAGCTTTCTCAATAATCTCGACGAGTCTCCATCTTTTGTCTTTAGAAAGAGGACGGGTCTCCATAATCTTTACACGGTCGCCAATGCCACACTCGTTGTTTTCGTCGTGTGCCTTGAAACGAACTGTACGCTTAACAATTTTGTTGTAAAGCTTGTGCTTTACGCTGTCTTCAACTGCGACGACAATTGTCTTGTCCATCTTGTCGCTTACAACTTTTCCGACAACAGTTTTTCTCATATTTCTTTCACTCACTGTTAAGTCCTCCTCTCTTAAGCTTCAGCGCGTTAAGTTCCATCTGACGAAGAACTGTTGAAATTCTTGCGATGTCCTTTTTAACAGCACCGATTCTGGATGAGTTTTCGAGCTGATTAACAGCAAGCTGGAAACGAAGATTGAATAATTCTTCTTTGAGTTCAGTGAGCTTTGTCTGAAGCTCTTCTACTGACATATCTCTGAGTTCTGACGCTTTCATTACTGCTCACCCTCCTCTTTCTTAACAAACTTGCACTTGATCGGAAGCTTATTTGCAGCAAGGCGAAGAGCCTCTCTTGCAGTAGCTTCATCTACGCCGCCGAGTTCAAACATAACTCTGCCGGGCTTTACTACGGCTACCCAGTACTCGGGTGAACCTTTACCTGAACCCATTCGTGTTTCAGCAGGCTTTGCTGTAACAGGCTTATCAGGGAAAATTTTGATCCATACTTTACCGAATCTTTTGCAGTAACGAGTCATAGCGACACGGGCAGCCTCAATCTGGTTTGAGGTGATCCATGCAGGCTCTGTAGCCTGAAGACCGAAATCGCCGTAAGTAACCTTGTTACCACGAAGAGCCTTACCTGTCATACGACCTCTGTGAACTCTTCTGTATTTTACTCTCTTAGGTAATAACATTACTTTCTGCCTCCTTCTCTGCGGGGCTTTCTTGACTTAACTTCGTTAAGAACCTCGCCTTTGTAAAGCCAAACCTTAACGCCTACTTTACCGTAGGTTGTGTTAGCTTCTGCAAAGCCGTAGTCGATGTCGGCACGAAGTGTCTGAAGCGGAATAGTACCTTCGTGGTACTGCTCTGAACGAGCAATTTCAGCACCGCCAAGACGGCCTGAACACATAATCTTGATACCCTTAGCGCCACGACGCATTGCGTTGCCGATTGACATCTTCATTGCACGGCGGAAAGAGATTCTTTTTTCAAGCTGCTGAGCGATGCTTTCTGCAACGAGCTGTGCATCGAGCTCAGGAGCCTTAACTTCTACGATATTGATTGCAACGGGCTTGCCGAGCATCTTTTCGCACTGTGCTCTGAGCTTTTCAATCTCAGAACCGCCCTTACCGATTACAAGACCGGGCTTAGCGCAGTGGATGCTGATTTTAACCTTTTTGCCGTCACGCTCAATTTCAATCTTTGAGATACCGAAGTTGTAAAGCTGAGCCTTCAGAGTCTTACGGAGGTTATAGTCCTCAACGAGTGTAGCACCGAAGTCCTTCTTGTTTGCAAACCAACGGGAATCCCAATCTTTAATAACGCCGACACGGAGACCGTGCGGATTAACTTTCTGACCCATAATCTAACCTCCCCTTAGTCGTCTTCTCTTTCCTTGAGTACGAGGGAAATGTGAGAAGTTCTCTTGTTGATTCTGAACGCTCTGCCCTGTGCTCTCGGACGAATTCTTTTAAGGATGGGGCCTGCTGTTGCATTGCACTGAGCAATGTAAAGCTTGGATACATCCATGTCATGGTTGTTCTCAGCATTTGCCATAGCTGAATTGAGCAGCTTTAAAAGCGGCTCGCAAGCGGCCTTGGGAGTGTGCTTGAGAACAGCTTCCGCATACTTAACGTCTTTGCCTCTTACGAGGTCAAGAACTACATTAACCTTGCGGGGTGAAATACGAACAAATTTTGCATTTGCCTTTGCTTCCATCTGCAATACTCTCCTTCCGCTTATTTGCTTGTCTTTGATCCTGCGTGACCTTTGAATGTTCTTGTCGGAGCAAACTCACCGAGCTTGTGACCAACCATATCTTCGGTTACATATACAGGAACATGTTTTCTGCCGTCATGAACGGCAAATGTGTGACCAACGAATTCAGGGAAAATTGTTGAACTTCTTGACCAAGTCTTGAGAATTCTCTTTTCGCCTGCTTCGTTCATTTCGATAACCCTTTTGAGCAGTACAGGCTGAACATAAGGGCCCTTTTTAGTACTTCTACTCATGTTTTAGCTCCTTTCCGCCTTACTTACCGTTTCTTCTTCTTACGATAAGCTTGTCGCTGCTCTTGTTGTTCTTACGAGTCTTGTAGCCGAGTGCGGGCTTACCCCATGGGGTTACAGGGCCCGGACGACCAACAGGTGACTTACCCTCACCACCGCCGTGCGGATGGTCGTTAGGGTTCATTACAGAACCACGAACAGTAGGACGCCAACCCATGTTTCTCTTACGACCTGCTTTACCGATCTTAACATTTTCGTGATCGGTGTTACCTACCTGACCGATTGTAGCCATGCAGTTTTCAGGAACGTTTCTGAGCTCGCCTGAAGGAAGTCTTAAAAGTGCAAGACCGTTTTCCTTAGCCATGAGCTGAGCCATGTTGCCGGCTGAACGAGCGAGCTGAGCGCCTCTGCCGGGATAAAGCTCTACATTGTGGATAAATGTACCAACAGGGATTGCTGTAAGCGGAAGTGCGTTACCGGGCTTAATATCAGCGTTTGCACCTGCTGTTACCTTGTCGCCTACCTTAAGTCCTTCCGGAGCAATAATGTAAGCCTTCTCGCCGTCTGTGTACTCTACAAGAGCAATGAATGCAGAACGGTTTGGATCGTACTCTAATGTTTTAACTGTACCTTCAACATCAAATTTCTGACGCTTGAAGTCAATAATACGGTACTTTTTGCGGTTGCCGCCGCCTCTGTGACGAACGGTGATTCTGCCGTAGCTGTTACGACCTGCCTTTTTATTTAAAGGAGCAAGCAAGCTTTTTTCCGGCTCAACCTTTGAAAGACCCGAATAATCTGTAACCGACATATTTCTTCTTGAGTTAATGGTCGGCTTATATACTTTAATGGCCATTTGGTTTCACTCTCCTCATGATGGCTTTGCGGGAATATGGCATTTCCCATACATTCTGCCTGAATAATGTTTTTCAGACTCAATACTGAACCTGAGTCAGTATTACATCATGCCTTCAAAAAATTCGATAGGCTTGCTGTCTTCGGTAAGTTTTACGATTGCTTTCTTCCAGCTCTTTGAGTAGCCGCCGTTGTTTCTGCCCTGACGACGGAATTTGCCTCTCATGCTTACTGTGTTTACCTTTGCAACCTTAACGCCGAAAACTTCTTCACAAGCTTTTGCAATTTCAATCTTGTTTGCTGACTTAGCAACTTCAAAGGTATAAATTTTGTTAACTGCGCCGAGCATACTCTTTTCGGTAATAACAGGGCGGATTACAATATCATGAGCTATCATGCATATACCTCCTCAATCTTGCTTACCGCATCCTTAACGATGATAAGCTTGTCAGCATTCAAAATGTCATATACATTAAGAGTGTTTACCTGAGCTGTTTTAACACCGGGGATGTTGTTAGCTGATTTAATAACCTTGCTGTCAACCTCAGGAAGAACAATGAGAGCCTTCTTTTCAGCTCCGATTGCGCTGAGCATTGCAACAATCTTCTTTGTCTTGTACTCGTCCATGCTGATTGAATCAACAACGATGAGCTCATTCTCCATAACCTTTGAAGAGAAAGCTGACTTCATAGCAAGTCTTCTTACCTTCTTATTTACGTAAAATCTGTAATCTCTTGGCTTCGGAGCGAATACAACGCCGCCGTGTGTCCACTGCGGAGCTCTTGTTGAACCCTGTCTTGCACGGCCTGTACCCTTCTGTCTCCACGGCTTTTTACCGCCGCCTGAAACCTCTGATCTTGTAAGAGCGGACTGTGTGCCCTGACGCTGTGCTGCGAGGTAGTTAACTACCATCTGATGCATAACAGCTGCATTTGGTTCGATACCGAATACGGACTCGGCAAGCTCGATTGTACCGACATTCTTGCCTTCCATATCTACTACTGCTAAATTTGGCATTTATAATCCCCCTTCCTTAAGCCTTTACGGAATCTTTGATTACAACGATTCCCTTGTTAGGACCCGGAATAGCACCCTTAACAGCGATGAGGTTGTTTTCTGCGTCAACCTTAACAACTGTGAGGTTCTGAACCGTTACCTGTTCTGCGCCGAGGTGACCTGCCATTCTCTTACCCTTCCAAACTCTTGAAGGTGATGAGCAGGCACCGATTGAACCGCCGTGGCGTACGCAAGGACCTGTACCGTGTGATTCCTTAAGACGGTGGAAGTTCCATCTCTTAATAACACCTGCTGTACCCTTACCTTTGCTCTTGCCTGTTACGTCAATCTTGTCGCCGGGGGTGAATACGTCTGCTTTAACGAGATCACCGATGCTGTAAGCGTCTGTGTCTGTAAAGCGGAACTCTTTGAGAGTTTTCTTTGGTGCTACACCGGCCTTATCAAAGAAGCCCTTCATTGGCTTGTTTACCTTGTGAGGTTTAACATCGCCGTAGCCGAGCTGTACCGAAGCGTAGCCGTCATTTTCAACTGTTTTCTTGGCTGTTACCACGCAAGGGCCTGCCTCAACAACAGTTACGGGAATCATGATTCCCTTTTCATCGAAAATCTGTGTCATACCGATTTTCTTACCGATGATTGCTTTCTGCATAAATTGTATCCTCCTTATAGGTTATTGGTTGGTTTCCCAACATGACCCTGTCTGCTTGTAGGTTGGTATCCGATTATAACTTAATCTCGATATCAACGCCGGCAGGGAGCTCTAAGCTCATAAGAGCTTCGACTGTCTTGTTTGACGGTCTTAAGATGTCGATAAGACGCTTGTGAGTTCTGATTTCAAACTGCTCACGGCTGTCCTTGTACTTATGAACAGCACGGAGAATTGTTACAACCTGCTTCTCAGTCGGGAGCGGAACGGGACCTGAAACTCTTGCGCCTGTGCGCTTAGCTGTTGCCACGATTCTCTCTGCAGACTGATCAACGAGCTGATGATCATAACCCTTTAATCTTATTCTAATCTTTTCCTTGACTGCCATTATCGTCGCCTCCTTAAAAATGTTAGTTGGCGGGCGTTGCTTTTCAAAACTTTTTGAAACTCTGCCGGGTGTTTCCTCACCCCGCATTAAAAAACCCGTTTAACTATTCAGTTAACCGGGAAGTTCTGAAAGCGTTTGAGCGCAGTTATGGCAAAGCAACCCCATTGCCACTCAATCGCTCTGTGTTTCAATTTAATCGCCCGGTTTAAAATCGGACATACTCCACGGAAAAACCGGCTTAATGCCGCAACCTCCCGCTTCATCGCATATCTTGTGCAGTCACACAAGCATTATTATAAACGAAATACCGCATTATTTCAACCTTTTCGGCAAAATAAGCGGTATAGAAGTTTTTAAAATATTTTTAATTAATTTTGTTTAATTTGTACATACTCCCATTTGCCGATTTTATGTTATAATTAAGCAGACGAAAATGTCTTTTCTATACTATTGTATATAAGGGATTCCATTTTGTCAATTGTGCAGTTTTATGAAAAGGAATGACAGACAATGAAACATTTGTATTTTGGCGACGGTAAGGGCAAAACCACAGCCGCTGTAGGAATTGCCGTCAGGGCGGCAGGCAGTAACCTCAAGGTGCTGTTTGTGCAATTTTTAAAAACGGAATTTTCGGGTGAACGCCATGTTCTCAGCCACACCGAGAATGTGACTCTCACGCTCTGCCCCGCCGACCTCAAGTTCACATTTCAGATGAACGAAAAAGAAAAGGCTCAGGCGGCAAAAATTTTCAAGGGTATTTTTGACCACAGTGTCACACTTGCCCTGACCGAAAAGTACGACATGGTTGTATTTGACGAGATTATTGACGCAATCAATGCTGAAATGCTCACCGAATCCGAGGTTGTTGAGTTCATCACCAACGCCCCCTCAAGCATGGAAATCATTATGACAGGTCATAACCCGTCACAAAAAATGATTGACCTTTGCGATTATGTGACCGAGTTCAAGAAAATCAAGCACCCCTACGACCGAGGCATCACCGGCAGAATCGGCGTTGAATTTTAAGTTTGTGCAGATAGCTTGATTTACAAAAAACATAAAACGCTCGAGCGTAGCGCTTATAAAATCGTATCCGACACCACCCGATTTATGGGTGGTTATTTTTTTGCATTGTTTTACGGGGAATGTGGGATATAACAGATTAAAGAATTACAAAAACGGCTGTCACTTGACGAAAGTCAATTCATCAGCAACAGCCGTTTTTAATTCAATTGAATATTAAAAACTTACTTGAGCCATACGATATCCGTATCGGTTGCAAGGTTGTCAATTCCGTAAAGCACAACAACCTGTTCGGGGTTATAGGTTGTCACAAGGTCTGACACGCTTTCCTTATAATAACGCAGGTCAACCAGAACCACCCTGCTGTAATTTTCTGCAAGGAACGGTGCAAGACTGTGCGAAAAGCTGTCTTTGATGAGGAGAATTGTGCCGTTCTTTGCATTGGAGTTTGTAATCTCCGTGAGAGCGTGGTTGCCGTCAATAAACACGGGGTACTTGTCGTCCTCTTTGAGATGGTCGGTGAAGTACATTGAACCCGAAGTTTTTGTATTTGCACCCTCGGTAATTTTTACGGAAATATTCCTGTCGGAATTTTTAGGGTTATTCCAGATTTCTATATTATCAGGCGGAGTGAGCCAAAAACCGCTTGAAGAGTATGTTGTGCCGTAAAAGTCGGGGTAGCTGTCTTTTTTCAGGGTTGAATCATCAATCGGAGTAATGCCGAGTGTCTTGCAAAGCTCTTGGTAGCCCGTGTATGCACCCTTTGTTGTCCAATGGTGGTCGGTTTTGTAGTAAAGCTGACTGCCGTTTTTGTATTCGTTCTTAAAGCGTTCACGCAAATCGACAAATCCGATTTTATCCTTTGAAAGCGTTGAAGAAATCCTGCTTATATCCTCATCATCGTTGTATTTATCGTGGAATGTCGGAAGCACATCATCAACAATATATCCTGTTGACGGAACAAACATAACCGTTGTCGGAGTGTCGATTGATTTTGCAAAATCCGCAACCGCACCGATATTCTTATCGAGATTATTTTCAGTCGAAACAGGCTTGTTGATAAGGTAGCCGTTTTTGCAGTTATACACACCGCTTGCACCGTTGTTACCCTCCGCAAGGGTGGTGTATGCGTTAAGACCTACCCATGTGTTTCTCTGCGGAAACCTGTCGGCAAAAAATGTTTCAAACTCACTGCCGAATTCACCCGAAAGCAATTTTTCGGCTGTAACCTCCGGAAACTTCTGCAAGTATCTTTTTTCAGAAGAGCTGTAGTCGGGTTTCGGAGAAAAGACAAACCACAAAGCCATTCCGTATATAAAATCAGAAATACAACCGCAGGAATGTATTTTCCGATTTTATTTCTGTTATCAGCAAAAGGCATATATATTCACCTGACTTTTTTCTAATTGTCCACAGCCGTTTTAAAATCTGAAATAAAGGAACGGATTGTAGCTCTGATTAACAAGGCTTGCCGTGCTGACGGCAAGAACACCCATACAGTAGAGTGTTTCGAGAATCCACATAAATCGTGTGTGTTCAAAACGTGTGTAAAGCGTTGCTGCAAGCGGAGTTGACGCAACAGCCGCAATAATAAGCATTGGCAGGTTGCTCATAATGAGGTTGAATGCCTGATTGCCGCAAATTCCGTTGCCGAAATTGAAAAGGTCAACCATAAACTCACCGAGCTGTCCGACATCCGTGAAGTAGAAAAGTCCCCAACCGATAATTATGATAAACAGGGTGTAAATGTGCTGAACAAATGACGCAGTCTGTCGAGATATTTTTTGAGTACGAATTTTTCAAGAATAAGAAGAAGTCCGTAGTAAAGTCCCCAAAGTACAAAGTTGTATGCCGCACCGTGCCAAAGTCCTGTAAGCCCCCACACGATGAGAAGGTTGAGAATCTGCCTTTTAACGCCCTTTCTGTTACCGCCGAGAGGGATATAAACATACTCTTTGAACCATGTTGAAAGAGAAATGTGCCACCTTCTCCAAAAGTCTGTAATTGACTTTGCGATGTAGGGATAGTTAAAGTTTTTAAGAAACTCGAATCCCATCATATTGCCAAGACCGCAAGCCATATCGGAGTAACCCGAGAAATCAAAGTAAATCTGGAATGTATAGGCTATCATACCCACCCATGTTCCGACAACACCGTTTTCATCGGTTGTTGCAAAAATGTTTGTTGTGAGCGTTCCCATGGTGTTTGCGATAATTACCTTTTTTGCAAGACCGACCATAAAGAGCTTTACGCCCCTTGTGAACATTTCAAGCGTTTCACGGCGGTTTACAAGCTGTTCGGCAACATCACGGTAACGGACAATCGGACCTGCAATAAGCTGCGGAAAAAGTGCAACATAAGTACCGAAGTTGATGAAGTTCTTCGACACGGGCGCATCGTCACGGTAAACATCAATAACATAGCTCATTGTTTGGAATGTGTAGAAGCTGATACCGATCGGCAGGCTGATTTGAAGCTCCGGAATATTGAGAAACGGCAGCATATTGAGCGTTTCGGTTATCATTCCCGTATATTTAAACACCGCAAGAATACCTATATCAAGCACACAGGTAAGAATCAGAAACAGCTTTTTCTTTTTGGCGTCGGCTCTGTATTTGTCAACAAGCCAACCGCCTGCGTAGTTAAAGAAGATGTTGAACACCATAAGCAGAACAAGCTTAGGCTCGCCCCAACCGTAGAATATAAGATTTACGATAAAGAGAAAAATATTGCGTCCCTGCCTTGGCACAAGATAGTAAGCAAGCAAGGTAATCGGCAGATACGCAAACATAAATACAAGGCTCGAAAATACCACCCGTTTTATCCTCCTGCAAATTTAAGTTCATAATTTTTTCACATACCGTCCTACATATTTTAGCTTATCACTCTTTTTCAGTCAACATACAAATTATATGATTTTTTGCCCGTAAAGAATAAAAGTAATGTTTATGATTTTATAAGATAATAAATCACATTTGTGCGGTAAAACATTCAGATATGTAAAATCATTATTTGACATTATACGCAAAAACGGACTGTCAGATGACAGCCCGTAGATTGCAAATAATCAAATTATTTGGTTGCTTTGTATGTCTTTGAAAAAATGTTTGTACCGTCTTTAGTATTGATTTTTACAACAACTGACGGATCGTCAATGCCGACTGATTCCTTAATACTGTTTGCAATGCCTTCATATGTTGATGACAATGATTCAAAAGCTGATTCAAGGCTTGACTTTACAGTATCAAGTGATTCCTCAGGGAGTTCAGTCTTGTAAGTAAGGTCATAAACTAAGCTCTTGCCTTCAGCCCTAACATCAACATCCATCATTGATTCATATGTCGACTTCATAGAGTTGAGTTCTTTCTGGCATTCGTCTGATGCAACATAGTTAGCGAGTTTCTGCTCAGGTGTTTCACCGCAACCTGCAAAGCAGAAGATTGATGTTACTGCGATAAGTGCTGCAGCAAGTGTAAGCATAATTTTTTTCATTGTTTTACTCTCCTTAAAAAACATAGTGGTCACATTGTACTATATTCGCATTATATTGTCAACAACTATCAAAATATTTAATTTTTCAGCTAGTTTTATTTTATCTTGCTGTAGTTTTTTTGTAAATCATTGCTAACCGAAAATTTGTATTTTCTTGTAAATTCCTTTGTTGCGTTGTTGCGGACAACTTCGCTTTGGTTCTGCTCAACAATGCTTGTTATTGCTCCCACATCAATCCATATTTCGTTATTGCTCTCTTTTTGGCTCTCATCAAACACAAGCTCAAGTCCGAGATGCAAATGACTTTCGGTTATTCCGTTTGTATTTTCGGCATCGCTGTAACCCGTTCTTCCCACATAACCGATTACATCGCCTGCGCAAACCTTGTCGCCCTCTTTCAAGTTCTCTGCAAACGGACGATTCTGCCTTAGGTGGGCATAGTACCAATAGCGTTTTTTGTCGGCAGAACGGATTCCGATTCGCCAACCGCCATACCTGTTCCAGCCCATAATTTCAACCGTTCCCGACTCAACCGCCACGACAGGTGTGCCGACAGCCGCCATAAGATCGTGACCGAGGTGCGGTCTTGTATAGCCGTAGGTTCTGACCGCACCGAAATCATCATAGCAGGAATACGGAAAAGATTTGGCAATCGGTGAAAACCAGCACAAGCCGTAGTCTTTTTCAGTGCCTTTTGAAGTTTCTTTTTCGTAATCACCGACAATTCCCGAAAGTGCCGCACCGTATGCCTGAGAGTAGTAATTGAAATATTTCATATCCTTTGTCAGGTTTTCAACGGTGTCGCCGTTTTTGATTTTGTCGGCAATCTGTCATATCGCTGTATTTGTACTTTGTAAAATCTCCGCCGTATTTCGCACCGAGATACGCAAGCATGGTTATGCAGTCGGTGTGCCTGTCGTCATCGTGAGTTTGTATGTCGAGGTCAACGGCATTTTGCAAAGCGTCTTTCGTAACATTAAATTCAACATATTTTATGTAGTTTTTTGCGTGTCCTTTCCGCCCGTAAACACGACAGCCGACAATGCCGCAAGCATTACGCAAAAAAACACGCAGAGCAGTTTTTTCATATCAATCACCGATAATGTATATGAAAAACGGCATACAGTTATTCATTGCGGCTTTGCCGTAAAATGAAAAAAACAGCGGTGTAACTCGCTGTTTCTTCCATATTTTTAATTAAAGAGAGAGGAAAAATATATCAAATGAAAATCTTGTAAGCTGTTTAACATGGGTTATCACCACTTATTCTGTCACAATCGGGCAGGACTTGTTACAAATCAAGCCGTCCTGTCTTTACGAATGTAAATAACGGTTGTTTGTTAACCCTTTCTTATGTTGTGAGTTTATTCTATCATAAATCAGGAAATGAGTTATGATAGAATCACCCATCGAGAATTTTGCAGAGCAAAATTTGAGGGGAATATAAATTGACATAATAAGCACTTTTCAAAATTATAAATCTAATCACACTTGCTGTGCTTATTCTATCATAAATCATGAAATGAGTTATGATAGAATCACCCATCGAAATTGCAGGGCAAAATTTGAGGGGAACATAAATTGACATAATAAGCACTTTGCAAAATTATAAATCTAATCGTACTTGCCGTGCTTATTATACCACATCAACCGTGACAGAATAATGACAAACAAGAGAATGTTTTGAAAATCTTTTAAAAAAATTTTCTGATTACGCTTTATCTACTGTAAATGTCAATTTATTGTCGGCAATATTAATTTTACCGCCGATATTTGCAAAATAAGAGGTTAAAAACTGATACACTTCGTCCTTCTCTGCTTCATCAAACGAAAAATACTGTCCTCCGCAGGCATCGTGAAAATGTAGATACACTCCGAATTTTTCGTCAAGAATCCTCTTGAATTCAAGCACCTGTGAATATGAAAAATTCATAATAAGCTCCTTAAATCAGGTTTTCTTTTTCAAAAGCCTGTCTTAAATCTTCGATGATATCTTCGGCATCCTCAATACCAACGCTGAAACGGAAAAATCCGTTGTGGAATTCTTCGGGATAAAGATACTGTCTTTCATCGTTTTCACCGAGAAATACGATAAGGCTTTCATCGTGACCGAGTGATACAGCCGATGTAATTACTTTAAGATGTGTAACAAAACGGTTGTAGGTATCGTGGTCGGCTTTAAGTCCAAACGAAAGCACTCCGCCGAATCCGTTTTTCATCTGCTTAACCGCAACATCGTGATTCGGGTGATCCTCAAGTCCCGGATATGCAACAAAGCTTACACCTTTGACCGTTTTCAGATAACGAGCAACCTTGAGTGCATTTTCGTTGTGCTGTTTCATACGCAACGGAAGTGTTACCGAACCTCTCATAATCAGCCATGCATTGAACGGCTGATTGTTGCGCCGAGGTTAATCTGCGACTGCGCACGGATAATGTCGAGGTATTCTTTTTTGCCGATAATTGCACCTCCCATTGCATCACCGTGACCGTTGATGTACTTTGTAAGGCTTTCAACGGTAAAGTCCGCACCGAGTTCAATCGGTCTTTGGTTGAACGGAGAAGCAAACGTGTTGTCAACCGACAAAAGTGCACCGTTTGCATGGGCAAGCTCTGCAATCTTTTCAATGTCGGAAATTGAAAGAGTAGGGTTGCCCGGTGTTTCAATGTGAATGAGCTTTGTGTTCGGACGGATTGCCGCCTTAACTTTTTCAATGTCGGTTGTGTCAACAATTGTTGTTTCAACACCGAATTTGTCTTTGAGAAGTTCGTTCAGAAGTCTGTAAACCGCAATATATGTTACGCTTGAAAATACAACATGGTCACCGCTTTTGAGCAATGCAAAGAAAAGTCCCGACAGAGCCGCAACACCGCTTGCAAGAACAACACAGTCCTCTCCGCCCTCAAGGGACGCAAGCTTTTCCTGAAGATACTGCTGATTTGAACCGCCGTTGCGTGTGTAGAGGTTTTTGCCTGCACTGCTCCAGTTGAGGTCGCTCGGATCATATGGGAGTTCATAGCTGTTTGCCATTGTGATAGGTCTTTTGATTGCTCCTGTTTCGCTGTCAACATCATTGCCCGTGTGAACAACCCTTGTCTGAAATCCGAATTCATCACCAAAATTTCTTTTTGCCATAACTGTACTTCCTTTCTTAGCATGATTTTTATGTGCTTGATTATGTATGTGTTTTATTTCTACTATTCCTATGTATTAGTATGTTTTAATTATAGCACCATTTTTTGCATTGTCAAGATTAATTTTATAAATGGCGAACACGGTTTGCGACCGCCGCCGGTGGCGGATAAAGGGAGCATAGCGCTGTCTGAAATATAGTCGCAAGGCTACCCCTACTGATTCCATATAAAACAAAAATTGCATCAGAACCTTATTCGGGCATCTGATGCAATCTTTTTATCTAACTATCTTCTCGAATTGACAGCGGCGGCACACCGCCGACTGTAATTTTACATTTTCAATTTTCAACTTTCAATTCGCAATGCTCATTGCATTACCGAGTTTGCCATAATATATTTTCTGAGCGGTCCCTGCATAATGGATTCAATCTGCTCGGGTTCATCGGGCAGAAGAATAAGAATCTGATTTGCGGCTCTGACAACATATCCGTCATCGCCGTTTTCATTTTTCAGCTTTTTGCAGTCATTAACAGGGGTTTCACACAAAGCACGGGAAATTATGCTTTTTATTCCCTTTTCATCGTCAAATCCGAGTCCGCCGACAACGAAAACCACATTCAGTTTTTTGAAAGCGTCTGTAAGTTCATTTCCGAGTTGTTCGGAATCGGTTGCAAAGCAGGTTTTGACGAGTTCAAGGTCAAGCTCGGAAAAGGATTTTTGCAAAGCTCTTTCGCAAAACGAGGTTTTGCGAGCAGCGAAAAATACAAGCCTGCAATTCATTTTCCGTCCTCCTACTGTGCGTTTGCGTATTCGGGTTTCAGCGTTGCCTTGAATTTTGGTGCAATGCTCAAATTAGCCGTTACCTTTGTATAGTCATAGGTGGTGTCCCAACCCTCAAAGGTGTAGGTATAATACTCATCACTCGGTTTTTTCGGTACGGTCTTAGGTACAACCGCCGACTTGCCGTACTCAACCTTTTGCGTTGACAAGGCTGAACCGTCGTAGTTAAGGAAGGTTACATTGCAATAAACCTTTGCCTCTGTTTTAGGCTGTGGCTTTTGTGTTACAACCTGACCTTTTGTATCTGTTGCGGTTGTAGCCTCGGTTTTCTTGGTTACCTTTTGGTTCTTAAAGCTGTAATCTCCGTCATACCAGGTAATCTGACCTTTCTTGTAAGCCGTGTCAAAGTCTGTGACGGTAGGTCTTGTACCGCCGTAGGATGAGTAATAAACCTGCGGCCATACTGCATTCTTATTAAGCGATGCCTTTGAAACATCAACCTTTGTTGACTCGCCCGCTCTTACCTTTCTTGCAACAACAACCGTTCTGAAGTTTGTGAACTCATACGAACAGGTTGAAAGTGTTACAAGCTCATCGTCCTCGTTTACATCAACAGGACAATTAAAGAGTGAACGAACACGGACATTGTAAACATAGTTCATAAAATCCTTGTCATTTTCAAAGTCGCTTATCATGTAGTTGAAGAAATCGCCGTGTGCGGTAAGAGTGTTTGTCTTGAACACGGAGATAATCTTATAAGTACCTTTGCCCTTTGGAGTGTCAAAACGGAAGGTCGGAACTTCTTTGTAGAAATCGAGATCCCCCGTTGTTCCGCCGAACTTCATAAGATCACCGAACATTGAACCGTCCTGAATGTGGTGAGAGTGAAGAACAAGGTTCTTGCCGTCTGTACCCTTTGTTGAACGGTAGTCAACAAATACGCTTCCGAAGCCGTCCCACTCATTCTTGTAGTTATGGTTAAGGTAATACTGTTGCGGTGTGCTGTCTGCCTTATGCCAAAGAACGGGGTAGTCAATGTGGGTATCCTTCATCTGAATCCAACCGACAATTTCATCGTTGATTTTCAGAAGTTTATCCCAATTGATTGTGTCATCCTTTTTCTTTTCGGGTGTTGTTTCACCGTCATCAACGCTGTGAGCAATTCGCTGAATTTCTCCGTTAAGCTCGGCATTTCTCAGGCTGAGGTAAATCATATTGTAGAACAACAGCGAAAGCGCCGTAAGGAACACGAGAAACGAAACAATTACAACGCATTTTCTTGTAACTTCCTTTGAACCGTCACCACGCATAGGAATGAAGTTGTTGACAAAGCCTGTCTTTGCCGGAACAAATTCCCTGTCGCTGAAACCGTTAGGATAGTCAATTGCAGAATTTTCAAAGTTTGACTTTGCTCTTATGCAGGCAAGACAAACCATATCTTCGGGATTTTCACCGGCAAGAGCCGATTTTGGAAGAACGGCAACCTGAATACCACGGTACATAAAGCAGTAGCCACGATAGCCGTTTCCCATATCTTTAAGACTGAAAATTCTTGACTTTTTACGGAACATTCTGTACTTATCCTCAAGCTGTTCCATCTCTTCCTTGTCTGCCTTACGCTTTTTGCATCAAGAAAATCAAGATTTCTCTTTCGCCAATAGTCCTTCGGCACAGGAGTATTCTCATACTTCTCGGATGCCGCAACAACCTCGGCAAACTTTTTGCGAAACGATGTGCTGTCCTTTGTTGTAAGAGCCTCCGCAATCACAACCTGATCAGGCGCTTTTTCGCTTTTCGCAAGCTCGTTAAGTGCAGAAATAATTTTAGAATATGAAGGTGAAACGCTTTTTACTTTGGTTACGGAAAAGCCGTTTTGTTCAAGCTTTTTTGCAATTTCACCGCTTGTTTGAGAAAGGTCAGCGGAATTTTTGCCCGTTAAGGAAAAAATCTCAACATCCATATCAATTCCCCTTTCAATCGTTTGATTATTCATCATCAGCCGAAATTCTTGTAACTTTTAGGTTCTGAAGAGCCTCCTCAACAAGAGGTCCGAAGTTCGGCTTTTTCTGAGCCTCTTTTACATATTTGAGAACAGGTCTTGTACGGGGATGCTTTGGTGTGAACACGGTACAGCAGTCCTCATACGGCTCAATTGATATATCGTAGGTATCAATCTTGTAGGCAATGTCAATAATTTCCTGCTTATCCATACCTATGAGCGGTCTGAACACGAGCATATCGGTCGCCTCATCTGTACACGAAAGCGCACCGATTGTCTGGCTTGCAACCTGACCGAGGCTTTCGCCTGTGATGAGTGCCTGACATTCGTACTTTTCGGCAATCTTTTCTGAAATCTGCATCATCAGGCGGCGCATAATGATTGTGAAAAGTTCTTCGGGACATTCATCCTTGATTTTCTCCTGCAGCTTTGTAAACGGCACGGTGTACATAACCATATCGCCTGCATATCTGCTGACTCTGCGGAGAAGTCTGACAACCTTGTCTTCGGCTCTGGGGCTTGTGTAAGGCGGACTTGCAAAGTGAATTGCAGTAAGTCTGATACCTCTTTTTGCCATCATATAAGCGGCAACGGGAGAGTCAAGACCTCCACTGATAAGAATTGCGGCTCTGCCGCCTGTGCCGACCGGAATACCGCCTGCTCCTCTTACCGGCTCACCGTGAACATAAGCGCCGAAGTCACGGATTTCAACATTTACAACAATGTCGGGGTTGTGAACATCAACCTTGAGGTGCGGAAACTTTGAAAGGATTTCACCGCCGACCTCTCTGCAAATTTCGGGAGATTTAAGCGGAAACTTCTTGTCGCTTCTCTTTGCCTCAACCTTAAAGGTTTTATATTTTTAAGCTGATTTTCAAGGTATTTCGGAGCTGTTTCAAGAACGGATTCGATTGTTTTTTCACAAACAGCAGCTCTTGAAAAAGCGATAATTCCGAACACCCTTGAAACGATTTCGCAAGCCTTTTCAAGATCTGCGTCATCATCAAGCGGTTTTACATAAATTGTGGACTGTGCGGATGTAATCTCAAAATGGCCTGCACTCTTTAATGCGTGTTTGAGGTTCTTTTTGAGGACATCTTCAAATGAACGGCGGTTAAGTCCCTTAAGAACAATTTCGCCGTCTTTCAAAAGTAAAATTTCCTTCATAAAATGTATTCCTTTGTTTTAATATGTATTCATACGATTTTATTTGTGAGCAAGGGTTTTCAGTCCCTTTTCAATACCTTCACAAAGTGCGTCGATATCTGCTTCTGTGTTAAATTTTGAAAAGCTGATTCTCAGTGCACTGTCGGCTCTGTCACGACCGATATTCATTGACTCAAGCACATAACTCGGTTTGCCCTTTGCGCAGGCACTTCCCGAGGACACATAAACCTCAAGATTTTCAAGAAAATGGAGCATGGTTTCGCTCCTGACCTTTCCTGCCGAAATATTCAATACATACGGAAGTGCGTTTTGGGGAGAGTTGAGAACCACTCCGTCAATTTTAAGCAGCTTTTCCCTTGCGTAACTGTTAAGCTTTGAAACATAATCGTAATTTTTATCTATGTTAAATTCACCGCAGGCAACACCCATTGCGGCAATCAGCGGAATTGCCTCTGTACCGGGGCGGAGTTTTTTCTCCTGCTCACCGCCGTAGTGAAGCGGAACAAGCCGTACACCCTTTTTCACAAAGATTGCGCCCACACCCTTCGGGGCATGGATTTTATGACCGCTCACGCTGATTAAATCCGCATGAAGCCTTGACGCAGAAAGCGAGATTTTGCCGAACGCCTGAACGGCATCCGTGTGGCAGATTACATCGCTGTTCTTCGCCTTTACGGCAGAAAAAATATCCGAAATATTCATAATTGCGCCCGTTTCATTATTGACGCACATTACAGACACAAGAATTGTGTTTTCGTCAACCTTTTCAAACACATCTTCCTTGTGAATTGTGCCGTCCTCACGGGGCATAATGTAGACAACATCAAAGCCGTTATCCTTAAGTTTTTTTGCGGATTCCATAATACTGCTGTGTTCAACGGCAGACACAACAATCCGCTTTCCTCTGCGTTTTTTAGCCTCGGCAACACCGAAAATTGCAAGGTTATTCGCCTCTGTACCGCCGCTTGTAAAATAGATTTCATCGGCAGTTGCACCAAGCTTTCTTGCAACCTCTTTTCGAGCCTTTACGAGCTCCTGCTCTGCATACATTCCACGCAAATGGAGTGACGAAGGATTGCCGTAATTTTCGGTCATTATCTCAAACGCTTTTTCTGCCGCCTTTTGCGACACCTTCGTAGTTGCGCTGTTATCGAGATAATGCTCCATTACTTTACCCTCATTTCGTTTTACATAGCTGTACATATTAATAAGTATACTACAACAGTCAAAAAAAATAAAGTGATAATTCAAACATAATTGAAATTTATACGGCAAAAATATATGTAAATTAATTAACGGTGCAAAGGTGGCATTTTATGATTTCAAAAAAAGAATATAGCACGATTGTGAAAAATAATTCACCGAAAAGTAAATGTTTTGTGAACGGGACTAAGGCATTTTTCATCGGCGGTTTCATCTGCCTTATCGGTCAGGTTCTAACGGACTGTTATTCAATGCTTGATCTCAGCAAGGACGATGCAAAAACGCTGACATCGGTAACGCTGATTTTCATAGGAATTTTGCTGACAGCAATCGGTGTTTACGATAAAATCGCCAAGCATGGCGGTGCGGGTACGCTTGTGCCGATTACAGGTTTTGCAAATGCTGTTTCATCGCCTGCAATCGAGTTTAAATCCGAGGGATATGTTGCCGGACTCGGCGCAAAGCTGTTCATCATTGCAGGACCTGTCATAGTTTACGGTGTTACCGCATCTGTTGTTTTCGGTGCTGTTTTATGGGTACTGCATATGTTCGGGATTACCTTATTCTGACTTTTCAATAATTACAACTGCAAAAAGAGGTGTCGCAAACGCTGACACCTCTTTGTCTGTTATGTTGTTATCTTTTCTTGTACAAAACAAGCTCCGGATTTTTAAGATTTTCCTCATAAGTTGAAATCAGGATGAAATCGGTATTTGCAACAATGCCGAAATATCTGTCACCGCCGAACTCACATTCAAGCTGATTGCGAGATATGTTGCGTTGTCATCCAAAAACTTAACCGTGTTGCCGTTCGGAAGTCTGTATTCCAAATTAACAAATTTTCCGACAAGCGCATTCAGCTTTGTAAGCTTTGGCATACCGTCAACATTTAAGGCATTTATCTCATCAATCAGAACATTTTTAAATTCCTCAAAAGCCTTGTTTCTGCCGAGTTCCTTATATCTTTTCCAATAGTCGAGCTTCGGGAGTGTTCTCAACAGATACTCACGCACCTCTTTTTCGGAATGTTCCTCATTAGCCATATTTTTGACGCAGACATCAATCAAATCATCCATATCGCTGTACATATAATTTCCGTCGGCATAACACCACTTGCAATAATCTTCATTCATAAAGCCGTCTTTCTCTCTGCTGATAATCTCATCTTCCAACGGCATCCCGCAACATTGACAAATGAGTTCTCTCGGAGAACCGAGCAAGGTATTGATTGACACTTTATAAAGCTTTGAGAGAAGTTTTAATGTTTCCGTATTCGGAACTGTGTCGCCGTTTTCCCAACGAGAAACAGCCTGTCTTGTTACAAACAGTTTTTCAGCCAGCTCATCCTGAGAAAAGCCCGATTTTGTTCTTAATTTCAGTAAAATTTCTTTTGTATCCATAGCCGTCACCTCTTGCGTATATTATAATGCAGTGCGTGATTTTTCACAAGCAACTTGCTGTTGCACGGCGTGACGGCGAGCCGCCGTACCCAATTCGTGTAGACAGTTTGATACATAAACAGCTATATTTCCCGAGCGTTACATTGTTATAGTTTTTCCGCCCGACAATGGCGAGCCGCCGTTTCCCGTTCGTGAAGTAGGGGTGTTCATTGGACGCCCGCCTTGATAAATTGGTTTGTTTTATAAAAATATTTTGATGTGATGGATGTTATGTGTAAACTGTATCGGCGAACCGTGTTCGCCATTTGTTTTGGTTGTACAACAAAAACAAGCAAACCAATTTTGCAAATATTTACAAACATAAATTTCATATAACAAATGATTTGTATTAAGTCGAACCGATTTTGCAATCGGTTCGATTGGCGATCGCTGATCGCCACTACAGGTGAACAATGACTTTGTGACATTTATATGTTTTACATTCATCATAATGTATGTACTATTACCTGCGGGAGAACACGGTTCTTCCCTACAAAATAGCAACAACTTACATTTTACCTAATTCGGGCATTGGAATTGTTACTTTATCAAACTAACTACTCGAATTGGGGACGGCGGCCCGCCGTGCGGGCGTCCGATGAACGCCCCTACGAGATTGTGCCATTATAGAATTTGTTTTAACATATAATTTTTTTACACATAATTTGTGATATTACCTGCGTGAGGATTATATCCATATCTACAAAACACAAAAAGAGCCGATACAAATGTATCGGCTCTGAATGTTAGAAAATAAACGATAATCGGTTAAAATTATTCGTTAATAGCGATAACTGCGCCTGAACCTACTGTTCTGCCGCCTTCACGAATAGCGAAACGAAGACCAACTTCGATAGCGATAGGAGTGATAAGTTCAACGTCCATTTCAACGTTATCACCAGGCATGCACATCTCTACGCCTCTGGGAGTGAGATTGTACCTGTTACGTCAGTTGTTCTGAAATAGAACTGTGGACGATAGTTGTTGAAGAATGGAGTATGACGGCCACCTTCGTCCTTAGTAAGAACGTAAACCTGGCCACGGAACTTTGTGTGTGGGTGAATTGTACCTGGCTTAGCAAGTACCTGACCTCTCTGGATTTCAGTTCTCTGAACACCACGGAGAAGAACACCTACGTTGTCGCCTGCTTCAGCGAAGTCAAGAGTCTTTCTGAACATTTCAAGACCTGTAACAACAACTTTTCTCTTTTCGTCTGTAAGACCAACGATTTCAACTTCTTCACCAGTCTTAATCTGACCTCTTTCAACTCTACCAGTTGCAACAGTACCACGACCTGTGATTGTGAATACGTCCTCAACAGGCATAAGGAATGGCTGGTCAGCCTTACGGTCAGGAGTTGGAATATACTCGTCAACAGCGTCCATAAGCTCGTGGATGCACTTGTACTCAGGAGCGTTAGGATCCTTAGATGTGCTTGTAAGAGCAAGGTAAGCTGAACCCTTGATGATTGGTGTATCGTCGCCCGGGAACTCATACTCGTTGAGGAGGTCACGGATCTCCATCTCTACGAGCTCGAGAAGCTCAGGATCGTCAACCTGGTCAGTCTTGTTCATGAATACTACGATGTAAGGTACACCTACCTGACGAGAAAGAAGGATGTGCTCTCTTGTCTGTGGCATAGGACCGTCAGCAGCTGATACAACGAGGATAGCGCCGTCCATCTGAGCAGCACCTGTGATCATGTTCTTTACATAGTCAGCATGGCCTGGGCAGTCAACGTGTGCATAGTGACGCTTGTCTGTTTCATACTCAACGTGAGCTGTGTTAATTGTGATACCACGCTCTCTCTCTTCAGGAGCCTTATCGATGTTAGCGTAATCAACGAAATCAGCATCGCCTTCGAGGTTGAGAACCTTTGTGATAGCAGCAGTAAGTGTTGTTTTACCATGGTCAACGTGGCCGATTGTACCAATGTTAACATGGGGCTTATTTCTTTCAAATTTTTCTCTTGCCATTGGAAATTTCCTCCTTATTGTTGTAAAAAGAATTTACAATAGATTTAATCATATTGTATCAATTTTTCTAAAAAAATCAATACATTTTTGAAAAAAGTGCTTTAAAAGGTATGATTAGTCCTTTTTAGCTCTTTCACTCATAATCTTTTCAGCAATGTTCTTCGGAACCTCTGCATATGTGTCAGGCTCCATAACATACTGACCACGACCCTGAGTCTTGGAACGCATGTCTGTTGCGTAACCAAACATCTCTGAAAGCGGAACATGAGCGATAACTCTCTGAACGCCGTTGTCAGCTTCCATGCTCTGGATCATACCACGACGAGAGTTAAGGTCGCCGATTACATCGCCGAGGTATTCCTCAGGAGTGATAACAGTAACCTTCATGATCGGTTCGAGAAGTACAGGATCTGCCTTCTTCATAGCGTTCTTGAATGCCATTGAACCGGCAATCTTAAATGCCATTTCTGATGAGTCGACTTCATGATAAGAACCATCATAAAGCTCAACCTTAACATCAACTACATTGTAGCCTGCAACAACACCGCTGAGCATTGCGCCCTGAATACCCTGGTCAACAGCCGGAATGTATTCCTTTGGAATAGCACCGCCGACAATGTTGTTAACGAACTCATAGCCCTTGTCCTTGTTAGGATAGATATTGATCTTAACGTGACCGTACTGACCCTTACCACCTGACTGACGAGCATACTTTTCGTCAACAGAAGCTTCCTTGCGGATAGTTTCCTTGTATGCAACCTGTGGAGCACCGATGTTTGCTTCTACCTTAAATTCACGGAGAAGACGGTCAACAATGATTTCGAGGTGGAGTTCACCCATACCTGCGATGATTGTCTGGCCTGTTTCTTCGTCTGTATAAGCCTTGAAAGTAGGATCTTCTTCTGCAAGCTTTGCAAGAGCGATACCCATCTTTTCCTGACCTGCTTTTGTCTTCGGCTCAATAGCAACACGAATTACAGGATCAGGGAATTCCATAGACTCAAGGATAACAGGAGCCTTCTCATCACAGAGAGTATCACCTGTTGTTGTATTTTTAAGACCAACGGCAGCAGCGATGTCACCTGCATATACGCAGTCGATATCTTTTCTGTCGTTAGCGTGCATCTGCAAGATACGACCGAGACGCTCGTTGGTGTCCTTAACTGAGTTGTAAACAGTTGTGCCGGCAGAAACTGTACCGGAGTAAACTCTGAAGAAGCAGAGCTTACCAACAAACGGGTCAGTAGCAATCTTGAATGCGAGAGCTGCGAATGGCTCTTTATCTGATGATGGTCTTTCAACCTCATCGCCTGTTTCAGGGTCAACACCCTTGATAGCAGGTACATCTGTCGGAGCAGGCATATAATCAACGATAGCATCAAGGAGCATCTGAACACCCTTGTTACGGTAAGAAGAACCGCAGGTTACAGGTACCATTGTGTTGTCAATAGTAGCCTTTCTGATTGTGCTCTTGATTTCGTCGATTGTAAGCTCTTCGCCGCCGAAGTATTTCTCCATAAGATCCTCATCGAGTTCAGCAACTGATTCGATAAGTTTCTCATGATACTCGTTAGCGAGATCCTGCATCTCTTCCGGAATTTCCTCTTCACTGTAGTCTGTGCCGTCTTCGTTGTGATAGATTTCGGCCTTCATAGTAACGAGGTCAACGATGCCTCTGAAATCGCTCTCAGCACCGATCGGAAGCTGAATCGGAACAGCATTACATTTAAGTCTGTCCTTCATCATCTGAACAACATGGTAGAAGTTAGCGCCCATGATGTCCATCTTGTTTACATAAACCATTCTCGGAACGCCGTAGTTATCAGCCTGACGCCATACTGTTTCAGACTGAGCTCAACGCCGCCTTTTGCGCAGAGGACTGTTACAGAACCGTCAAGAACACGAAGTGAACGCTCAACTTCAACAGTGAAGTCAACGTGACCGGGGGTGTCGATGATGTTGATTCTGTGCTTGTCATACTGATGCTTGCTGCCGAACCAGAATGCAGTTGTAGCAGCAGAGGTGATTGTGATACCACGCTCTTTTTCCTGAACCATCCAGTCCATTGTGGAAGCACCGTCGTGTGTCTCACCGATTTTATGGTTTACGCCGGTATAATACAGGATACGCTCAGTTGTTGTGGTTTTACCGGCATCAATGTGAGCCATGATACCGATGTTTCTTGTTTTTTCAAGTGAAACCTGTCTTGGCATAAAATCCTCCTAATAAACGCTGATGATAAAATTACCATCTGTAATGAGCGAAAGCCTTGTTAGCTTCAGCCATCTTATGAGTGTCTTCACGCTTCTTGAAAGCACCGCCGGCACTGTTTGTGGCATCAAGATTTCTCCTGCAAGTCTTTCCTTCATTGTCTTTTCGCTGCGAGCTCTTGAATAAGTAGAAATCCAGCGGAGACCGAGTGTCTGGCGTCTTTCAGGACGAACCTCCATAGGTACCTGATAAGTAGCACCGCCGACACGACGAGCCTTTACTTCGAGAACGGGCATTACATTTTCCATAGCCTGTTCAAAAACCTCAAGCGGGTTGTTACCTGTCTTTTCAGCAATAATATCGAATGCACCGTAAACAATTTTCTGAGCAACGCCCTTTTTACCGTCGTACATAATGTTGTTGATAAGACGAGTTACGAGTTTTGAATTATAAAGCGGATCCGGTAATACGTCACGCTTCGCAATAGAACCTCTTCTTGGCACTTTGCTTCCCTCCTTCACAATAATTGAGATATCATAGGTACTCGAAAGCGACAAACTCCCGTATGCCAACAAGACATTCTACCATAACACATATATAGTAAAATTCCTGCCGCATAGCAGAACTTAAATAATTTAAGTCAAGAGAGTTTTGTCAATTCCTTATTTACCCTTCTTCGGACGCTTAGCACCGTACTTTGAACGGCTCTGCATACGGCCCGAAACACCCTGAGCATCGAGTGTACCACGAACGATGTGGTAACGAACACCAGGCAAGTCCTTAACACGGCCACCACGAATAAGAACAACGCTGTGTTCCTGAAGGTTGTGACCTACGCCGGGAATATAGGAACTGACTTCAATACCGTTAGAAAGTCTTACTCTGGCAATCTTTCTGAGCGCTGAGTTAGGCTTTTTAGGTGTAGCGGTCTTTACTGCAGTACAAACACCTCTCTTCTGTGGGGAGCTCTGATCAATAGCAACACGCTTTTTTGAGTTCCAACCCTTTAAGAGAGCAGGTGCCTTTGCCTTCTTCTCGGAAACCTGTCTGCCCTTGCGTACCAACTGGTTAAATGTAGGCATTATTTGTCCTCCTTTCAAAAAATATAAGAATTGATAAAACTGCTTTGCTTTTGCAAAGCCCTGTGAAACATCAATAATATCCCTAAAAACGGGCGCAATTACAGAATGTCCCACGATTAAACATTATAAACTATCCGCTCACTTTTTGTCAAGCATTTTTTTGTAAAATTTAAGCGGGCTTATGCTTGATAAATATTATACATTCCCACGAATATGTTTTGATATTATGAAAGCTGTATATTAATCACAGCGACTAGCAAAAAATTGTCTGCACGAACTGACTGCGACGGCACACCGCAATGAAAAAGAGGCTGTAAAGAAATGAAGTTTAAGACTTCGTTCTTCACAGCCTCCGTTTTCATTTTTATTTAGGAGAGAGGAAAATATATCAAATAAAAACTTATACACTGTTTTATCGGGACGATGTTCGGCGTTCCCTTATGTTGTGACTTTATTATACCACACCAATATTGACAACTGTGTGACGAAAACAAGAATGTTTTCGGAATTTTCAATTTTTATCATTTGTAGTAACAAACAATGTATTTGAAAATTTAGTAAATGTCACAAATCAGTAGGGGCGTTCATTGGACGCCCGCCTTGATGATACTGTTTGCTTATTCACATAACTTTTGATGTGATGAAAATTATGTATTCAATTTTGCACGCAATGCGTGCAATCGTGTGCATTGCACACGAACGGGTGAACACGGTTTTCCCCTACAAAACAGCAGTCATTTTGCGACATTTATAAAATTACATCTGTCAAACATTTTGTGATATTACTTGCAGGGCTGTGAAATAACAGCCTTACAAAAACAAGAAGGCACATAACCGTCATTGTTTTCGGTTATGTGCCTTTTGTGGTTATATATATCCTTATACAAATGTTGCAAAGCTTCTGTGATACCGCTACAAAATAACTGTCTGCACGAACAAAAAATCATTCAGCAGATTTAATGATTACCGTTGACTGTGGCGGTACAGAGATTTTACCGTCTTTAAGCTCGGTATGCTTTGAACTGCTCTCGGGGATAAGGTCTGCACGGAGAGTTGCATTCTTAATCATATCGTCTGTAATTGTAAGCTCCTTGGCGTCATTCTTGCTGAAGTTGTGAATAATGAGGAGCTTTGAATCCTCATACTCAACATAGTAAGCGCCGACTGCCTTATCATCAAAGCCCTGTGTGCCTACAATTCTGCCCCTTGCAATTTCGGGGTTCTGATTTTTGATTGTGATAATTCTACGATAGTAGTTGAGGAGAGAATCCTTGTCGGCAAGCTGCTGTTTTACACCGCCGCCGGTAGGCACCTCTGGCTCATCTCCGATACCGTTTACATAAATATCGGGAAGGTTGTCGCTGTCAAAAACCATCTGTGTTCTGTATGCCGCATCGTTTGTGGTATTCGGAGCCTTGACGCCGATTTCCTCTCCGTAATAGATGAACGGATTACCAGGCGCAAGCATATAAACTGCGGCTGCAAGTTTCTGAGAAGAAAGTCCCTGAGATTCAAGTGCGTTTCCGCTACGAACCTGATCGTGATTTGAAAGAAACATTGCATTGATAGCATTGGGATTTGACTCTGTCATTTTGTTATCGTAGTTCATAATTTTTTTGACAGTAGCCATACCGCCTTGCGAAATGATGTTACTGATAATTGTGCCTGTTGAGGTTGAAAACTTAAATGCAAACTGGCTGTCGATGCCGGATTTGTAAAGCTCCTGAATATCGGAATCATCGGTCCAGTTCTCGCCAACCATATAGACATCTTCCTTAATGCCCTTGCAGGTGTCGTAGAACCACTTGAGAAATTCTGTTCCGTCGGTTTCCTTATTTGTAAAGTATTTGCAAGCGTCAAGTCTGAAGCCGTCAACTCCTCGGTCAAGCCAGAATTTCGCAATTTTTGTAAATTCTTCTCTCGTCTTTTTAGAATTGAGATTCCATTCGGGCATCTCCTGAGAAAAGTTCGCCTCACAGGCATAACCGTTTCCAAGACTGATAGTCTGAGTATCGCCGTCAAAATATGAGGCTCTGTGAATTTCAAAATATTCGGCATTGCGTCAAGCTTATTATCGGCAACCTCTTCAACAGCCTTTGTAAAGAGCGGATTTTTTGAAGATGCGTGATTCAAAACAAGGTCAAGAATTACATTTATGCCACGCTTGTGACATTCTTCAATAAGCTTGTCAAAATCGTCGAGCGTACCGAAGTCGGGATCAATATTGTAATAATCTTCAACATCATACTTATGATATGACTTTGACGGCATAATCGGAGTAAGCCAGATTGCGTCAACACCGAGGTCGTCACCTGAATTCGGATCGCCGTCATTAAGGTAGTCAAGCTGTGAGATGATTCCCTGAAGGTCGCCTGTTTCGTCACCGTTTGAATCGCAGAAAGAGTTTACGAAAATTTCGTAGTAGTTTCTGTATTTATCGGTTGATGCAGTTGCCTTAACGCCTTCAATCGGTCGGCAACTTTTGCAGTATTTCCGTCGGATGAATCTGATTTTGATGATGAAGAATCAGAGCAGCCTGTAAGCACACAGCCAGCAAGCATTGCACCGGCAAGAAGAATGGAAAGAATTTTTTTCATAGTATCCTCCGTAAAATTAAAATGGGCGGCAGCCTGTGACTGCCGCCCGTGAGAGCTTTTGTATATTGGATTAACCCTTTACGCCACCGGCTGTTACACCTTCAACATAATACTTCTGCATCTTGAGGAAGAGAAGTGTAATCGGAACAGCAACAACAACAGAACCTGCGAGGAACTGCTTGTAGTATGTGTTCTTAAAGTCCTGATCAATCATTAGCTGAAGACCGATAGCAACAGTATAGTTGTCACGAGCATCACCCATGATAATCTTAGCAAGAATGAAGTCTGTCCACGGTCCGATAAATGAAGTAAGAACCGTGTAAACAACAATCGGCTTTGACATAGGAAGAATAATCTTCCAGAAAATCTGGTTCTTGGTAGCACCGTCAATGGTTGCCGCCTCGTCAAGTGCTCTTGGAATTGTATCGAAGAAGCCCTTTGAAATCTGGAAGCCAAGACCGGCACCGCAGCTGTAGCAGATTACAAGAGCAACGAGAGTCTGAGTAAGACCCATTGCCTTGAGAAGGTAGTAAATAGCAATCATTGTCATGAAGCCGGGGAACATACCGAGAATCATACCAACATTCATAAACTTTTTACGAGCCTTAAATCTGAGTCGGCTGAATGCATAACTAACCATAAGAACCGAAATTGTAGAAATTACGCAGCTGAAACAAGCAACTACGAATGTGTTAAGGAACCATCTTGGGAAGTTAAGGCTTGCAGTACCGCCTGAGCCTGTGAACAAATCAATGTAGTTCTGGAGTGTCCATCCTGCGGGATAATTGTACTTCCGTAAATTTCAGCACCGCCACGGAATGAATGCATTAAAAGATAGATGAACGGAGAAATCCAAACGAAACCCATTACAATAAGGAACAGGTAAACAAAAGCGTTCGCAATGTGTCTTCTTAACTTGTAACTTTTTATCATGAGAACGCCTCCTCATCCTTCATTGATTTTGAGTTATTATACACAATGAGTGAGAGCGTTGCGCAAATAACAAATACCAAAATACCTATCGCGGCGGCAAGTCCGTAGTCCTGAGAGTTCATGGTCAGCTTAAAGAGCCATGTAACAAGGATATCGGTTTCACCGGCCTGATAATATTTTTCGGTCGTCGGACTACCGTTTGACAACAGGTAAATAACATTAAAGTTATTGATGTTGCCGACAAACTGGGTAATGAGCTGAGGAGTTGTAACAAAGAGCATATACGGAAGTGTGATAGCCGTAAATGTCTTTACAGGACCTGCACCGTCAATTCTTGCAGATTCATAGAGATCCTCAGGAATATTCATAAGAATACCCGACATAGAAAGGATGGTGTACGGAATACCTACCCAACAGTTAATGATGATAACTACCCAACGAGCCAGTGTTGCATCCTGATTCAGCCACTGAATTTCAACATGACTGTTTGTAATGTTTGAAAGCAGAATGTTTATAGCACCGTTTGACTGGAGCATCTGGTTCATGAGAAGAAGTGATACGAACTGAGGAACAGCAATTGTAATAACGAAAAGTGTTCTCCAGAGTGATTTAAACTTGATACCCTTCTTGTTTATCATAAGAGCGAAGATCATACCAAGGATATAGTTTGAGAATGTAGCTGAAACAGCCCAGATAAGAGTCCATTCTGTGAGCTTAATAAATGTATAGCCCTTCTTAGCACCTTCAACGAGGTTGAAGAGTGAGCCGAAGTTGTCAAAACCAATCCATGTGAACAGTGTTCCCGGAGGCATATGCTGTTTATCATAGTTGGTAAATGCAATCAAAATCATAAATATGAGCGGCAGAACATTGAAGATACCGATCATAAGTACAGGGAATGACATAAGTGTGATATGATACTTACCGTCAAGGAACTGCTTCATATCATATTTGAATGAAGTCGGTTTCTGACCGTTAGCCTTCATAATCTGATGTCTGTACGCATCTTTGATGTTTGTTATGTAAACAGCGAAAACCACTACTGTGATTACGAGTGTCAATACCGAGTAAAGCAGAATAAGCATTGAGTTATCGCCGGGTACCTGCTTTGGAATGATACCGTTGATATATTCAGTTCTCTGAGCCTGAATACCAAGTGTCGGGAACATTTTGAGATATCCCCAACCGAAAAAAGCCATATAAAGGATATAGAGAACTTCAACAGCGAAGAAAAGAATACCCTTGTAATATTTACCTTTGCTAAGATCACCTACACCGAAAATAAGGTAGGAAAGTTTTGTAGCCCAGTCGCCTTTTACGAAGGTCTTGCCGTAGTTGGCAAAGCCCTTGCCGATGCCTACGAAGAACTTAACTATTGCCTTGCCGAGTGCTGTAAAAAAATGGGCAACGGCATGAGGAATGTTACAGAAAAACTTCTTTGTGTTGTAGGCAAATCTCTGGAAAGGATTGAGCTGTTTGTATTCAACATATGTCATTAGGCGCTCTCCTTAATAATTTGCAAATCTCTCTAATACACCAAACTAATAATACTTTTTACGCTATCCTATAATAGTTGCCGTTCGTAATAAAACATTATTAGTCAGGCGAATACACAAATTGATAACGCAAGCGGACAGTCCGCATTTTTTCTTTTTTTACGGGACACTCCGTTTTCGGAGTGTCCCGCAGCTAATTAATCGATTAAATTAAATCAATTTAACTTACTTAATTTAACTTACTTAATTTAACTTACTTAACGATTAGCCCTCATCCCTAACGTTAGAAATTGTTTCGTTAAGAAGCTTCTTCATAGCAGCTGCATCTGAAGGATCGCATGTGTCAGCAATGATCTTGTTGCCAAGGTTAGCCATAGGATCCCAGAATGTTGAAGCAATATTAACCTGTGCACAAGCATTCAGAGACTGCTCACCGATAGCCTTGAGAACAGCAGAACCTGTTACAGCTTTGCTTTCCTGAACCTTCTTGTTTGAAGGTCCCCAACCGAGCTTCTCAGTTCTCTGGAGCTGGCACTCTTCACCTGCAAGATAGTGAGCAAGAATCTGAGCTGTTGCCGGGAACTTAGAAGAACCGTTTACACCGATGTACTTATAACCGAAACATGAGATAAGCTGCTTGTCTGTGCCGTTGACATTGATTGTAGGAAGCTTTGCAGCACCGAAGTTGTCACCGAGAGCCTTCTGGTTAGAAGCTGTATCCCATGAACCGTCGATACCTGCGCCACACTTACCGCTTGCAAAACCTGAAGCGATGTTAGCAACGTCAAGCGACTGGAATGTACCTCTGTAATCCTTGATGAGCTTTGCAAAAGCCTGAAGTGTTTTAACAGCTTCATCTTCGTCATATTTAACAAACTTCTGTGTAATACCGTCTTTTTCAAGACCGTCAATTTTAACACCTGCAGTGAAAGCGAAAGTACAAGCATAGAAACCGTCACCGGCATTCATAATGAACTTCTTGCCTGCCTTCTTACAAGCCTCAAGAACACCCTCAAGTGTCTGAGCCTGCTCGTCTGAAACTACTGACTTATCATAAACGAGATAGTAACCGTTATCGTTTGTTTCAGGATAAGCATAGAGAGTATCATTAAGTGTAGCTGCTTTTACAGTTTCCTCAGAATTAGCCTCTGTTACGGCATCCTTAAATGCAACCTGAGAAATAACGCCTGCGTCAACGAGCTTGTTGAGCTGGTCACTCGGGATGCTGAATACATCTGCAGCTGTTGAAGCATCGTTAAGCATATTTGTAGCAGCATCCTTTTCGCCCTGTGCTACAACTGAGATTTCCTTAAATTTTCTGTTAGGATAAGCCTTTTTGAAAGCCTCAACCTGCTCTTTAACAAGGCTTACAGCAGCATCAGGAGCCCATACCTTAAGAGTTACCGGCTTGCTGTCTGTACCTTCATCGCCGAAATAGCTGTCGTCAACGATTGAGCCTTCAATCTTAGCAGCACCGTCCGAAGAACCGTTGTCTGCTTTTGAACCGTTGTCTGTTTTCGATGATGCGTCTCCGCCGCCGCAGCCAACAAGTGCAGTAGCAGTCATCATACCTGCCAATAAAATGGCGAGAATCTTTTTCATTGGAAAAATCCCTCTTTCTGAATATTTTCGTAGTGTCCTTTCGGATTACATACTTTTTTTGAGGATATAACGCACAAAGTGCATCATATCCGCTACATAAATCATATCAAAAAATCACCTGAATTTCAACTCCCTTTGTACTTTTTATCTATGTTGTTAAAAATCAAAATTATTTTTGTGCAATATGATATCTTTTTTATTGAAATTTTACTTATTGCACAAATTACATTGACTTGAATTGTTTATTTTGCTAAAATGCCATTTGTACAAGTTTCACAATCACGCCTGACGGTTATGTGACATAACACCCAAATTATATTCTTTATTCATAAAATAAGCTTGAATTTCGGCAAATTTTCCTGATTTTAGTAAAAAATGACCAATCACAAAACAAATGCATTTATTTCAAACATCACACATTAATTTTTTAACATACAGTTGTAATAAGTGCTGACAATTGTTATAATTATAAAGACAGCGAAAATAAGCAAGCCGACTTTATGTCGGGGAACGGAGATATATATGATGAAACTGAAAGACCTTCTTATAAATTTTGAATACACGGTTCAGGGCGATCTTGATACTGAAATTTCGGATATTATCTATGATTCACGAAAGGTTGAAAAAGGCACGGCCTTTGTGTGCCTTAAAGGTTACACCTCCGACGGGCACAGGTACGCAAAGTCAGCCGTTGAAAAAGGTGCGTCGGCACTCGTTATCAGCGACAGCCTCGACTTTGAAGTGCCGAGTGATGTTGCCGTTGTAAAGGTTGATGACACAAGATACGCTCTTTCGCTTATGAGCATTGAATTTTTCGGACATCCCGAGGATGAGCTCTACACGGTTGCAATCACAGGCACAAAGGGCAAAACCACAACAACAGCAATGGTTGCGGAAATTTTTGAACACGCAGGAATCAAGACAGGCACAATCGGAACACTCGGTGTTGTTTACGGCGGAGAAACCCACAAAACCGACAACACAACTCCCGAATCATACATTATTCAGAAATCGATGCGTGATATGATTAACGCCGGCTGCAAGGCTATGGTAATTGAGGCATCGTCAATCGGACTTAAACACAGCCGTCTTGCAGGCATGACTTTTGATGTCGGCATCTTTACAAACTTTTCGGACGACCACATCGGCGGTGTTGAACACAAAGACCTTGCGGAATATCTCTACTGCAAGAGTCTGCTTTTCAGACAATGCAAATTTGCCGCTGCAAATATTGACGATCCCGCATGGAAGGATATCACAAAGGATTTCAAGGTTCTGTTCTCACCTACGGTTTTGCCGACAATGCGGACTTGAAGGGCAAAAATGCTCATCTTCTCTCCGAAAACGGATTTGTCGGTGTTCACTTTGAAACAGAGGGAATCAAAAACCTTTCTGTTGATGTTGACATTCCCGGCAAATTCAATGCATACAACGCACTTGCGGCAATTTCGGCAGTTTCATTCTTTGACGAAATTGAAGATCAGATGATTATTGACGCTCTCAAGGTTGCCAAGGTCAAGCAGAGTTGAGCGTGTGCCTGTTCCCTACAACTACACACTCATCATCGACTACGCACACAACGCACTTTCAATGGAAAATGTACTTGAAACACTTCGTCAGTACAATCCGCACAGACTTATTACAATGTTCGGTGCAGGCGGCAACCGTCCTAAGGTCCGCCGTTATGAAATGGGCGAAACCTCGGGCAGACTTTCAGACCTTTCGGTTGTAACGGAAGACAACTCAAGATTTGAAGATGTTATGGACATCATTGAGGACATCAAGACAGGTCTTGCAAAAACCGACGGCAAGTATGTTGTCGTGCCGAACCGCAGAGATGCAATTAAATATTGCATGGACAATGCCGAGGACGGAGATATTATCGTACTTGCAGGCAAAGGTCACGAGGATTATCAGGAAATCAAGGGTGTTAAGTACCATATGGACGAGAGAGAAATCATTGCCGATATTCTCAACGGCAAAAGCTAAATCCTTAAACATATAAATACAGTAAAAAATCACGGTCGGAAATCAAATTCCGACCGTTTTTTCATACTCTTATTAAGTTAAATAATCATTCCGCCGTTTACACCGACAATCTGTCCCGTGATGAACCTTGCCCTGTCACTGCAGAGAAACACCGCTGTTTCGGCAATATCATCAGGCATACCGAGCATATTAAGCGGAGTTTCCTCTTTAAGCTCCTGTACGGTCTGCTCATCAAAGCCTTTCATCATATCGGTCATAATCACACCCGGACAAATACAGTTGACACGCACTCCCGACAGACCGACCTCCTTGGCAAGACCTTTGGTAAGTCCGATTACACCCGCCTTTGACGCACTGTAATGCACCTCACAAGACGCACCGACCTGTCCCCACATTGAGCTGATATTGAGAATAACACCGCTGTGGTTTTTAATCATATATCTTTTGAGTGCCTGTTGCGAGCAGTAGAAAACACCGTCAAGATTAACCCCCGTCATTTTCTTCCATTCATCGGGGGTTATGTCGGTAAACAGCTTTTGCTGTGCAATTCCTGCATTGTTGACAAGCACATCGAGGTTACCGAAACGGCTGTCGATTTTGTCAAACATTTTGCAAACGCTTTCATAATCGGAAACATCCGCCTGAACAGCAAAGGCATTTATGCCGTATTCATTTGTAAGATTTTCGGCAAGGCTTTCGGCTTTTTCGGAATTTTTCGAGTAATGCAACGCAACATCGCAACCGCATTTTGCAAAAGCAACGGCAGTCTGCGAACCGATTCCGCCCGATGCACCTGTTACAAGTATTTTTTTCATCATATTAACACCCGGTAGGGGCGGTTATCATCCGCCCGTTCGTGTGTATTGCACACGATTGAACACATTGTGTTCAAATTTAAACATATTATTGATTACATCAAAACCATATTTAATGAACACAAATTCCTATTAAAGCGGGCGGTCAAAGAAAAGACCGCCCTTTGTTTATTTTACTTCTTAAAACTGTCTTTAAGGCTTACACTGCGGTTGAATACAAGGTGTTCGGGTGAGCTGTCCTTGTTGTCAATGCAGAAATAGCCGTGGCGCATAAACTGATAGCTCTTCGGAGCCGTTGCGCCTGCAATATTCTTTTCAGCTTACAGCCTGTGAGACTTCAAGTGAATTTTCGTTAAGATAATCGAGGAAGTTTCTGTCGCCTGTATCGGGGTCCGGAACAGTAAAGAGGTTATCGTAAAGTCTTACTTCCGCATCAAGCAGTTGTTAGCGTCAACCCAATGGATTGTGCCTCTTACCTTTCTGCCGTCGGGAGTATTTCCGCCCTTTGTTTCGGGATCATACTCTGCATAAACCTCAACAACATTGCCGTTTTCATCCTTTTTGCAGCCTGTGCATTTTACGATGTACGCAGACTTGATTCTTACCTCGTTGCCGGGATAAAGGCGCTGATACTTCTTTACGGGTTCTTCCATGAAGTCGGTTTCTTCAATGTAAAGCTCACGGCTGAAAGTAACCTTTCTTGTGCCGTCCTCGGGACGGTTCGGGTTGTTCTCAACCTCAAATTCTTCGCTCTGTCCCTCGGGATAGTTTGTAATAACAAGCTTAACAGGCTTTAAAACACACATTGTACGCTCTGCTGTTTCGTTAAGGTCATCACGCAGACAATGCTCAAGAAAGCCGTATTCAACAATTGAATTAACCTTTGAAACACCAATCTGCTCAATGAACGAACGAATTGACTTTGGTGTGTAACCCCTTCTGCGAAGTCCGCAGAGTGTGGGCATTCTCGGATCGTCCCAACCGCTTACATAGTTCTTTTCAACGAGTTCACGGAGCTTTCTCTTTGACATTACCGTGTTGTTAATTCCGAGTCTTGCAAATTCAATCTGTCTTGGCTTGCAAGGGGCGGAAATATTGTTGATTACCCAGTCATAGAGCGGACGGTGAGCCTCAAATTCAAGTGAACAAAGGCTGTGCGTAATACCCTCAAGAGCATCCTCAATAGGGTGAGCAAAGTCATACATAGGATAAATGCACCACTTGTCGCCTGTTCTGTGATGCTTGAGTCTGTTAATTCTGTAGATAACAGGATCACGCATATTAAAGTTACCCGACGCAAGGTCAATCTTTGCACGGAGAGTCATTTTGCCGTCCTCAAATTCGCCGTTTTTCATTCTCTCAAACAAATCAAGGCTTTCTTCTATAGGACGGTCACGATACGGACTCTTTGCAGGAGTCTGTGTGTCGCCTCTGTATTCTCTCACCTTGTCGGGAGTAAGCTCGCAAACATATGCAAGTCCCTTTTTGATAAGCTCAACGGCAAATTCATACATCTGATCAAAATACTGTGATGCATAGAAAAATCTGTCGTCCCAATCATAACCAAGCCACTTGATGTCCTCTTTGATAGCGTCAATATATTCTACATCTTCCTTTGTAGGGTTGGTATCATCCATACGAAGATTGCAGATTCCGCCGAAATGCTCGGCAGTACCAAAGTCAATGCAAAGAGCCTTTGCATGACCTATGTGAAGATAGCCGTTCGGTTCGGGAGGAAAACGGGTGTGAACCTTTTTACCCTCAAATTTTCCGCCCTCGGCAGTATCCTCTTTTATAAAATCCCAGATGAAGTTGCCCTGAACGGCAGCTTCACCCTCAACATTCTTTATTTCATCAGCCATTTGCCGTGTACCTCCGTCAGTAGAATTATGCGCCGAGCTTTTCAAGACCGATTTCAAGTCTTTTGAGCGACTCTTCTCTTCCGAGAATGTCAAGAATTTCAACAGCACCGCCCGGAGTTACTGTTTTGCCTGCTGCGGCAATTCTTACAGGCCACATAACTGTGCCGTTTTTAAGCTCTTTTTCAACCGCCATATTGATAAGGCAATCGTGAATTGAGGTGTTGTCCCATGTCGCAGAGCCTTTAATCTTTCGTAAGCCTCACGCAATACAACGGGAGCGTTTTCAAGATTAGTCTTGCTCTTCTTATTTACGAAAAGCTCCTTGTCATATTCGGGAAGTTCTGCAAAGAAACCGAGCATTTCGGGAATATCCGTAAGCTTTGTAGTTCTTTTCTGAAGAATTTCGGCAAACTTCTCAAAAGGCATTTGTCTGTCGCCGAAAACCTTCTTATAGTATGGCATACAAACATTCGTAAATTCTTCGGGAGTCATAGCCTTTAAATACTCACCGTTGAACCATGAAAGCTTGTCATAGTCAAAAATTGACGGTGACTTGCTGATACCGCTTACATCAAACTCTTTTTCAAGTTCTGCAAGGGTAAAGATTTCCTGATTATCCTTTGGACACCAGCCGAGAAGTGCAATATAGTTGATGATTGCCTGTGGGAGGTAGCCCTCGTTAATAAGGTCATAGAAGCCTGTTGCGCCGTGACGCTTTGAAAGCTTTGAAACATTGCCGTCGGCATCCTTGCCCATAATGAGCGGAAGGTGGATATATGTCGGAATTTCCCATCCGAATGCTTCATAAAGAAGATTATATTTCGGTGTAGAGCTTAAATATTCACAACCACGGACAACATGAGTAATGCCCATTGTGTGGTCGTCAATTACATTTGCAAAGTTGTATGTCGGGTAGCCGTCAGTCTTAATGAGAATCTGATCCTGAAGTTCGCTGTTGTCAACGGTAATTTCACCGAAAACTGCGTCTGTAAATGTTGTACTGCCCTCAATCGGCATTTTCTGGCGAATTACATAAGGTGTACCCTCGGCAAGAAGTCTGTCGATTTCTTCCTGCGGAAGATTACGGCAATGTCTGTCATAACCACCGCCAACGCTGTCTTCCTGTAACTTTTCAAGTCTTTCCTTTGTGCAGAAACAACGGTAAGCCTTTCCCTCTTTTATAAGTTGTTCGGCATAAGGAAGATACATATCCTTTCTTTCGGACTGAACATAAGGACCGAAATCACCGCCGATATCGGGACCTTCATCGTGTTTAAGTCCCGCAAGTTTCATTGTATCATATATAACATCAACCGCACCCTCAACAAGGCGTTCACGGTCGGTGTCTTCAATTCTGAGAATAAATTTGCCGTTTTGTGATTTTGCAACGAGGTACTCATAAAGAGCAGTACGCAGATTGCCGACATGCATAAAACCTGTAGGGCTTGGTGCATATCGTGTACGGACAGTTTTTTCAGCCATAATAATATCCCTCCGAAATTTATGTTTAGGTGTGTCGGTCAGCGCATATTTCGCCCGCAACACCGTTGTTACATATATACGATTTATTATATCATACCGTTTTTTCATTTTCAAGTCCGATGAACGCACCTACGAACAATCCGAAAATTTCATATAATAAAAATTGCATCAGAACCTTTCTCGGGCATCTGATGCAATTCATTTATCTAACTATCTTCTCGAACAGACAGCGGTGGCACACCGCCGACCATAACTTTTAACTATTCACTTTTCACTGCTGACGAAATCAGCCTGTATATGTTCCCATATACAGCGGAATGTCGCTTTCGTTGTCAAGGATAACAAACATAAACGGACGATTAAATTCTACCGTCACATCGGTTTTTGAAAGTTCTTTTGTTCTTTTTTCAAGCTCTGCCTTGTCGCCGTTTGACTGTGTTCCGCCGATACCGCCTGCGTTAATTGAAAGCGACGGAGCGATGTCATACATTGCGCTGAACGCAATATCATCGGAACGGCTCAGATTCTTGTATCTTGAACGGTCAGCCGTGAATGATGAATTGATTCCGCTTTTTTCAACAATCTGCGTTATATTTTCTGCAGACTTATCTCCGCTGACTGAAAATTCAGGAATTTTTGCCTTGGCTGTTTTGGTCACATCAACGCTGTCAAGCAATGTTGTGTATTCAAGGCTCGTAAAATCGGTTGCGTAATCATCAAGCGAAACACCTTCGTTCGGCATAATAACCATCATTTTGAGAGGTGTTTGCGAGAAATATTTCATAACGGCAGTCGCCTTGTTTGTCTTCATATATGTTTCGTTTGAGGTCATATATGTAACTTCTTTTTCACCGTCAGCCGACTTAAACTTACCCTTTTCAATGTCGGTCTGTGCATAAGGATTAAGCCATCTGTCACAGATATCTGTCGCAGAAAGTGAAATCACACTCTGCTTTATGTCAAGATTTTCAAAAACAGAACCGTTGTTTGTAAAATCGGCATATTTTTTGTCAAGCTTTTTCAAGGCGTCGCTGTCCGAAAAATTAAAACGCAGAACATTAGTATCATAATAGTCCTTTGTTGTCTGCAAAAAGCCTGTCATAATGTCGGCATTGTCATTTGAAACCAGCGAGTTGCAAAGCTTTACAAAGCTTTTGTTGCTGTTCTTTTCGGAATCTTTTTCCGAGCTTTGCGAGCTTTCGGGCGATTTGTCCGAAGATGCAACCGATTGAATACGGCTTGCAAAATATGAGGCACATTGGTTCATATTTTCAAGCGTCACACCGCTGCAAAGTGCATTGGTGATTTCTTCCTGAGTATCGCCCGACGCACCGTTGGCCATAGCCTCAAGATTAAGAACCGCATTTGCGGGACAAAATACATACGAACCGCTTTTGTGACGGTTTCTGAAAAGCCTGAGTTCAAAATCGGTTATTTTTGCGGAATAGGTATCATATGATGACGGGGCGGTTTTTGCACCGTCGGCATAATTGAATGTATCATCGGTTTTGTCGGAGCGTGTGTATTTCAGCGAAAGGTTTTCGCTGTCCGAAAATTCATCGGGATTTGAACACGCAGTAAGCACCGTGCCTGCCATAAGAAGACACAATGCAACAGAAAGTGCTTTTTTCATCATTTGTCATTTCCCCCTTTGGAATCGTTACAAAGCTTTTGCGCCAGTCTGAATATTTTTTCTGCCGAATCGGGGCGGTGCAACTCTCTGCACTTTTCCTTCATCTCATCAAGTTTTTCTTTGTCTTTAACAAGGTTTACGATATCATCTGCACCTGTCTTTTTTCGGAGCATAATTGCCGCACCCTTGTTGAGTAAAAATTCCGCATTGTCCCGTTCCTGACCCGGAAATGCGCTGTAGATTGCCATGGGAAGCGAACAGGCAAGGCTTTCGGTAACGGTAAGTCCGCCCGGCTTTGTAACAATAAGGTCTGAGATGTGCATATAATCCTCAACATTTTTTACAAAGTACAAAAGCTTTGTGTTGTCCTGCATACCCGTTTCTTCAATTACCCTTTCAAGGTTTGCAAAAAGCTTGATATTTCTGCCCGTGATGACAATAAACTGCATTTCGGGAGCTTGCTCCACAAGAGCTTTGTAGAAGCTCAGCACGCTTGTAACACCGAAAGAACCTGCCATAAGCAGAATTGTAGGCTTGTTAGGATCAAGCCCTTCACGCTCACAAATCGACTTTTTGTCAAAAGGCTCTGTAAAACGGTCAAAAATCGGAATGCCGAGAGGATATATTATGCTCTTGTCAACACCGTATTCATCAATAAGCTTTGTCGCCATATCAGGCTCTGCAAGCACATATGCGTCAACATACGGAACAATATATGTTCTGTGTGCGTCATAGTCAGTTATAAGGCTGATTGCCTTAACATCAATCTTGTGCTGGCTGCGAAGCTTTGAAACCATTGTTGTAACAAACGGATGACACATAATAATTGCGTCGGGCTTGTATTCATTGATTGTGTCAAGCAGCTTTGCCGACATCATTGTGTTGGACTGCATAACAGCCTTGTACATAAGGGTTCTTCTGTCGGTAATCTTATAGAATTTGCCGTAAACCTTTGGAATTTTCGTTGCCATAAAATGATAGCCGTCACAAACGGTTTTATCATATACCTACCGATTGTCTTCATTGCGTCAATAACCTTGACCTTCGTGTCGGGACTGACGGCTTTTATTTTTGCCTCAATAGCCGCAGCGGCTCTCTTATGCCCTCCGCCTGTTGATGCTGTGAAGATGATTATTTTCATATCAGTTCTCCGTAATTCAAAATAACCGAAAACGGTTTTGCACACAGGGGTGCTTTTACTATTATACTTTTAATCTGCAAGTATTTCAATAGATTATTTTTGCATTTCATCTGAATTTTAAATAAAAACAATTAAATTTTCGTTTGTGTTTTTTAATTGGGCAACTGTTCCGAGCTTTTAAGGCGGTAAAAATTCACACTCGGAATATGAGTCGGAAATATTGCTAAAATCTTTTGGTAAAAAGGACTTAAATTTCTATAAAAATAATTTCTAAATTTTGTGTTTTCACACTTTATTTTTTTGAAATTATATTGTAAAATAAAAACTGTACTGTAATATATTTCAGTATAGGGTAATTAAAGAAAGTAATAAAAGCGTTTCCCTTTTTGAAAATCAAATGCAGTAGGTTTTCAAAGGGCAATTATTGGGTATATATGAGGTGAATTTTTTTGAACAGGAATTTTATGGACGATATTCTTATTGTTGATGAAGATCTTGTTGACATCAACTGCGACGGCAACAGACAGTCTGATAACAAGAAAGGAAAACATTCAGCGGGCGGTCGTATGGCTAAAGGCGAAAAGAAAAGCAAGAAAAAGCTTGCAATCATCATTTCATCCGTTGCCGCAGTTGCAGTAGCTCTCGGTGTGGCAGGTTTCTGCATTTTCGGAGGAAATCTGTTCAACAGCGTTGAGGAGCTATTGCCGGTGAGTTTAAGTTTCCTGACGGAACAACCGTTTCGGGTGTTTCAATTTCGGGAAAAACATACGACGAGGCAAAAAAAGCTCTTGAAGAAAAGGAAGAAAGCTTTATTAAGCCTCTTGACATTTCGGTTGATGTAAACGGAGTCATCAGTAAAGTGACCGAAAAGGATTTCAAATATACTTATGACATTGAGTCTGTACTTAATGAAATCAAAAATGAAGCAACCGATCCGTCTGTTGAAACTTCAACAAGCAAAAAGAGTTACACGATAACAGCTACCGTAATCGCAGAAAGTGTTGACGAAGCAGCAAAGAAGGTTGCAAAGAAAAATTACAAAGAGGCTGAGAACGCAAGAGTTTCAAAGTTCCACCCCTACGAAAAAAAGCGTTTTGAATATGCAGAGGCGTCACAGGGACAGAAAGTAAACGAAACAGACCTTGCAAATCAGTTTAAGGGTGTGTTTGCAAGCGGTGCAAGCGAATACAGAATTATTGCCGATGTTGAAAAAACAGATGCAAAAATCTCGGTTGACGATTTAAAGAAAAACATCGTTCTTCTTTCAACATACGAAACCGTTTCCACCAATACGGAGAACGGAACAGAGAATATGCGTGTTTCGCTCAAAGCCTGCAACGGTTCGGTTATTGAACCGGGTGCAACTTGGTCATTCAACAAATGCACAGGCAACTCAAACCTTGAATCTCTCGCTACAAGCCGGCAGGTGTAATTTCAAACGGTAAGTCCGACATCGGTATCGGCGGCGGTATCTGTCAGTCAAGCTCAACAATCTACAATGCGGCTGTCAGAGCCAACATGAAGGTTGAGGAGCGTTATTGTCACAAGTGGGCATCAAGCTATGTTCCCACAGGTCTTGACGCAACAATCGACTACGGCAACCTTGACCTTAAGCTTTCTAACCCGACAGATTACCAGATGTTCCTTGAGTGTAAGGTTGTTGACAACACACTTTATGTTTCATTCTGGGGTTGGAAATCGGATTCATATGACCTTATTATGACTCGCAACAAGCTCACGAATAAGGGTAGTTCAAGCTACACGGTAAAGGCTTGGAGAGTTTATTACAAGGACGGCAAGGAGGTTGATTCCGAGTCACTCGGTTCATCAACTTATGATACCGAAAATGGCTATGTTTTCATTGATGCCAATAACGATCCCCGTGCAAAATACGGTGATGATGTTGTAATCCCGGATGAAACGGTTTCAAAGAATGACGACAGCAGTTCAAGCTCATCAAGTCCACAGTCATCATACAGTGAACCGTCATATTCAAGCAGTTCTTCATCAAGTCATTCAAACAACAGCTCATCGTCAAGCTCATCAAGCCACAGTTCATCAAGCCACAGTTCATCGAGCCAGTCAAGTTCGGAATCAAAAACCGAGCCGCAGCCACAGCCCGATCCCGAACCGACGCCTACAAAACCTGAATCAGGCGAAGAATAATTAAGCAAAACAACTTCCGATAATAATAAAAAACTCCCTTTCGCAGATAATAAAAGCGGAAGGGAGTTTTTGTATGATAAAACGAACAGGTGCATATACAATTGCTTTTGAAAGCCAGCCTGTTATTGCAGGCTGGGGGGCGGTTGTCGGAAAAAAGGAAGCCGAAGGTCCCCTTAAAAACTATTTTGACAAGATTATTTACGACAGCTATGACGGCTGTGACACCTTTGAACAGGCGGAAAGTATGTTTCAGGGCGAAGCTCTTGAAAAAGCTTTGGAGCGTTCAAAAACACACGCAAACGAGGTTGACTGCGTTTTCGCAGGAGATTTGCTCAACCAATGCATCGGATCAAGCTTTGGACTTATGAAATTCGGAATCCCGTATCTTGGGCAGTACGGAGCGTGTTCAACAATGGCGCAAAGTCTTATTATGGCGGCATCTGCCGTTGAAAGCGGCGGGGCAAAAGTTTCCGCCTGCGTCACCTCGTCACACTTTGCGTCGGCGGAACGGCAGTACCGTTTTCCGCTTGAATACGGCGGAGTTCGCACTCCAACCGCACAATGGACAGTTACGGGTGCGGGAAGCTGTGTTCTGAAAAGCCTTAAAAAAGGAATCTGCGTTGCAAGAGCGACAGTTGGCAGAATAGTTGACCTCGGTGTAAGCGACGCCAATAACATGGGGGCGGCAATGGCTCCGGCGGCAGCTCAGACCCTTGAATGTTATCTTGAGGATACCAAAACATCGCCCGAGGATTACGATATGATTATTACGGGTGATTTGGGCGAAGTCGGCAGTAAATCACTTTATGATTTGCTTGAGCGTGACGGAATCAATATAAGGAAACAACACAATGATTGCGGACTGATGATTTTTGAACGCTCCAATCAGGATGTTCATGCAGGCGGTTCGGGCTGCGGATGCGCCGCATCGGTTCTTTGTTCAAAAATTATGGACGATTTTCAAAACGGACTCGTTCAAAATATTCTGTTTATGGCAACGGGTGCGCTCATGAGTCCGACATCAAGCGGACAGGGGGCAAATATCCCGTCAATTGCACATTTGGTGAATCTGAAAATTAAGTAAAATTTTTGCAAAATATCTGTTCAAATGAATTTTAATGTGTTATAATGAACCTGTATGAGTAATGATAGAATGCTGAATTAGCCTGTTTTGCAAGCATATTTTGCGACAGACAGGATAAATATTACGAACAGGAGTTGTGTTTATGTTTGGCAGAATTCAAAACATTGACAACAGGGTACTTGATAACATATCCCGAATTCATAAGCCGGCACTAAACAAAATAATGATTACTGCATCTCGTGCAGGCAATGCAGGTATTGTATGGTGGGCAATCTGCCTCCCGTTTCTTATAAACTCCAACTGGAGGGCAACAGGTGCAAACTTTGTGTTCGGACTTGCGTGGGCTCACCTTATGGGAGAGATTATTATCAAGCATATAGTAAAGCGTGTGCGACCTTGCCACACCCTTGATGATGACGAACAGCTTATTGACAGACCGAGATTCTACTCGTTTCCGTCAGGTCACACGACGGCATCGTTTGCAATGGTCGGGGTTGCTCTTATGCGTTGCAAAGTCATAACCTTTATGCCGATTCTCATGCTTGCAATGTTGATTGCGTTTTCAAGAATTTATCTGCGTGTTCACTACCTCACGGATGTTATCGCCGGTATGATTTTAGGCTTAACCTGCGGAATCTGCTCTGTCCTTATTTTCAATACCGTAGTTCCGATGTGGTTTCCTATGGTATAACTTTTGAAAAAAATAATATGATAAATGAATTGCATCGGTCGCCCGAACAAGGCTCCGATGCATTTTTGTTTGTACGCATAACTTTTGAGTGACGAAAACACTATGTAATATGTGGCAATAACATTATGTTATAAACATCCTTTGCTAATCAACACTCTTATCGGTTTATTTATTTTTCTGCAATTATCTATAACAAATTTAGTACCTCTGCTTTTTCCGTCCCAGAAAGCCAAAACAAAATCTGCATTGTCAATGATTTCAAGATTGCGTTTCAGCGGAGCATATCTTCCATGTATTTTATATTCAGGAAGAAATTCTGTGTATCTGATATTGTTTTTTACCGCAAATTCCTTTGCACATCTGTCAATTCCATTTGCACCTCCAGAAATGATTTCTGTTGTATCTTTCGGAATATATTTTTCAAGATTTCTGACTGTAAGCGTCCTTGAACCGATAACCGCAATTTTCATTAACAAATCACTCCCTCTTTTATGAACCATTATGGGTTCACTTTTACATTATAGCACAATAAGGACTTATAATAAACCCATAATAGGTTCATTTGAGGTGCAATTTTATGACGGGAAAGCCAAAACATTTGTCACTACGCATTGATGAAGATTTGTTGCGTAAATTTGAGTATGTCGCAAAGTATGATGACAGGTCAATGAATTGGTATCTTCTTCATCTGATTAAAAATGAAATTGCGGATTTTGAAGAAAAACACGGTGAAATCCCCACCGCCTCCGACAGTAAAACAGAATAATCAAAATTAATTTAAGGTCGAAAAAGCAATTTTTCGGTCTTTTTGTTTGCCTACATATTCTTTGATGTAATAAATGTTATGTTTTAATTTGGTATACACAATTTTGCACACGAACGGGAGAACACGGTTCTCCCCTACATTTAAACACAACTTCTATATATAAAAAGCAGTCGGGCGACAATGATTTGCATTTTGCAAACTGTCTGCCCGACCACAATTTTCAATTTTCCATTTTCAACTTTCAATTTAAAAAACTTCCGCTCGGACATAATATGTTTTTAATATTACAAACTGTAACAGCAAAACAGTCGTTGGCAATATACCAACCGACTGACTTTTTAATTATTCATTTTTACTTTTTCCTGAGTAATTTATTACTCACAATTACTCATAAAGCGGATATTTTTTGCAGATTTCTTCAACACCTGCTCTAACCTTTTCCTTGCTGTTCTCATAGTTGTTAAGAACGAGGGTGATGTACTCGGCAATCTTGTCCATATCTTCCTCGTTAAGACCTCTTGTAGTAACAGCGGCAGTACCGATTCTTACACCGCTTGTTACGAACGGTGAACGGGGTTCGCCCGGGATTGTGTTTTTATTTACTGTGATGTAACAATCGTCAAGACGAGCCTCAAGCTCCTTGCCGGTTACATCTGTATCACGGAGATCCATAAGAAGAACATGGTTGTCCGTACCACCTGAAACAAGCTTGTTGCCTCTTTTGAGAAGTCCGTCTGCAAGAGCCTTACAGTTAGAAACAATCTTTTTGCCGTACTCCTTGAACTCAGGCTTTAATGCCTCGCCGAAGCAAACAGCCTTTGCGGCAATAACATGCATAAGAGGACCGCCCTGTGTACCGGGGAAGATAGCCTTGTCAATCTGCTTTGCAAATTCTTCACGGCAGAGGATAAGACCGCCACGAGGACCACGGAGAGTTTTGTGTGTTGTTGTTGTAACGAACTCACAATACGGAACAGGGTTCGGATGAACACCTGCGGCAACAAGACCTGCGATGTGAGCCATATCAACCATAAGATATGCGCCTACTGCGTCGGCAATCTCACGGAGCTTTGCAAAATCGATGATTCTTGGATATGCAGACGCACCTGCAACAATCATCTTAGGCTTGCATTCCTTTGCAATTTCAAGAACCTTATCATAATCAATTCTGTGCGTTTCGGGATCAACACCGTATGGAACAAAATTGAAGTATTTACCTGAAATATTAACAGGTGAACCGTGTGTAAGGTGACCGCCTTCGTTAAGGTTCATACCCATTACCGTATCACCGGGATTAAGCATTGCAAAATATACCGCTGTGTTAGCCTGAGCGCCTGAGTGAGGCTGAACATTTGCGTGTTCGGCACCGAAAAGCTCACACGCACGCTGACGGGCAATTTCTTCAACTACATCAACGCACTGACAACCGCCGTAGTATCTCTTTCCCGGATAACCCTCGGCATATTTGTTTGTGAGCAGGCTGCCCATTGCAGCCATAACTGCCGGAGAAACGATGTTTTCACTTGCGATAAGTTCAAGGTTTCTGCGCTGTCTTTTAAGCTCGTCTGTCATTGCGTTACCGATTGCGGGATCGTACTCGTTGAGGTAATCAAGAGTAGCGATATTTGTTTTTTCACTCATTGTTATATTCCCCTTATATTTTTATTTTAGGATACTGTGTATCCTTTTTGAATTTATGTCATTGCAACGAAAGGGCTTTTTGCCTTAATTCGTACAAATCATCAAGCGTTTTAATTTTTCCTGCCTCATTTCGCAAAGCTGCCGCACCCTTCATGCCTTTGAAATAGCCGACTACAAGTTTTCTTGCCTGAAGCATTGCCATATGCTCACCCTTGTACTCAACCATTTTGCCGATATGTTCAATCATTACACCGAGCCTTTCTTCAAGGTCGGGAGTGTGAATTTTAACATTCGGGTTTTCAAGGTATGCGTTAATCTGCGAGAAAATCCACGGATTTCCGAGCGTTGCCCTACCGATCATAACAAGGTCACAGCCTGTGATGTCCATAACCTCCTTTGCCCTTTCGGCACTGTCAATGTCTCCGTTTGCGATTACGGGAACGCTGACGGATTCTCTTACAGCCTTTATGATATCATAATCAACGGGAGGCTTGTAATATTGTTGTCTTGTTCTGCCGTGAACGGTGATTGCCGCCGCACCTGCCGATTCGCAGATTTTTGCAACTTCAACGGCATTTACGCTGTCATCATCCCAACCCTTGCGGATTTTTACGGTTACGGGTATGTCGGTAACGGCTGTCACAGCCTTGACGATTTCTCCGCAAAGCCGAGGATTTTTCATCAATGCACTTCCGCTGCCGTTTGAGCTTATCTTTGGAGCAGGACATCCCATATTGATATCAATAATATCAGGTTTGTTTTCAAGTGCGTGCTTTGCAGCATCAGCCATACATTTCGGATCATCACCGAAAATCTGAATTCCGCAAGGACGCTCTAAGTCTGAAATTTCCATCAGTTCTTCGCTCTTTTTGCTGTTGAAAGAAAGCGCCTTTGAACTGACCATTTCGCTTACGCAGTATGCCGCACCGAATCTTACGCAAAGCTCACGGTAAGCCCTGTCGCTTACCCCCGCCATGGGTGCGAGAACTGCATGGGATTTCAGCGGAACACCGCCGATGTTAAGATTATCCATATTTTTACACATTTAATGCTGTTACCTTATTCTTTTTCTTGCACCGACTTTTGTGCTGATCATTACAACCGCAATTGCAACTACTCCAAGACCTACGCAAATCCACGAAACGATTCCCGCCGTGTAGCTTGTGGAATACTTTTTTTCGCTGACTGTTTTTGCGATTGTCGGAGCCTGAAATTCCGTTGAATCGGTCGCCTGAGTTTCAACATACTGATTCTGATACTGCGTTTCTTCCTGTTTCTGAGCTTCCGTTTCGGGCTGAACATACTCAGTTGTGGGTTCTTCCGTTTTGGGCTCGACATACTCGGTCGTAGGCGCTTCGGTGTAAACAGGCTCGGTATAAATCGGCTCTGTGTATTGCGGTTCGGTTTCAACGGGAACATACTCCGTCACTACGGGATCGGGCTGGGGATCGGGAGTTTGCGAATCGTCCTCTCCTACCGCAAAGGCGGTTATTGAACAAACCGACAATGCAAGAACCGCAAGTACGGTCGGAAGTATTCTTTTCCTAAAAATTTTCTTAAAATCTGACTTCATATTTAATACCCCGTTCATTCTGCGTGCACATATTTTCATATACATACTACGATTATAACAAAAGCAGGCGTTCATTGCAAGATTTCAGACAACTTTTCTGCACACAATTAATGCCCAAACAACAAAAAATCGAAAACCGATTGTAAAACCGATTTTCCGACTTGATTATTATGTCAGATTTTTGAGCGTTTTTTAGCCTTTGGCATAACAAGATTGTAGCTTTCGTCAATCAGCGGAAAGATTTCTTCCCTGCTCACAGAGCCGTCAAGCAAAATACTTATCCACTTGTCCTTGTTCATATGATAGGCTGGCAGAAATCCGTTTTTCATTCTCAGCGAGCCGACAAGAATCGGATCGCACTTGACATTCATCACATCGACAAAGCCATCGCCGTCAAGCCCTAAAATCTGCCTTTTGACACACATAATTATTGCGTACCATTTGCCCGACATCGTATTCCGCAGAACCGCATTATCGGGACTGTTCTCCCACGGATATTCGGGTTCTGTTCCGTATGTGCTAAGGGCATAGTTTAAAATTACATCTCTGTTAATGGAATTGTCATTGTATGCCATTAAACCTTAACTCCTGCTTTTTTCTTAACGAGTGAAATATATTCCTGCATTGTGATTTCGTTACGCAGTAATTTTTGACACCATTCTTTGCTTTTGCTGTCAATGGTATAGCCTTCCATTTCAACTGATGCGGCAGCATTTTCTATTATCTGTTCAATCGGCTTATTACCGTTCACAGTAACACTCCCTTTCGTGAAATCTGAACTTCATATCATTTTATCATAACAAAGGCATATGTCAACCAAAAGGTGAAAATCATTCGCCAAAGCTAATGCCCATTTTTCTTGCTGTTTCAACAACCTCGCTGTCTTTCGGAACGCTCTTGAGCTTGCCTGCGATGTTCTCAAGCGGAACGGCAATTACCTTATTATTTACAAGGGCAACCATTTTGCCGTAGTCTTTATTGATAATAAGCTCTGCGGCTTTAACGCCGAAACGAGTTGAAATCACACGGTCATAGGCATCGGGACTGCCGCCTCTCTGGAAGTGACCCGGTACTGTAACCCTTGTTTCCTGACCTGTTGCCTCCTCAATATCATGGGCAATCTGATAGGAAATTGACGGATATTTCATCTCTGCAACAGCGGCTTTTCTCTGCTTTTTCGGCAAAGCGGCAATCTTTTTTGAAATTGCACCCTCGGCAACTGCAAGAATTGAGAAGTTCTTACCGCTTGCTGTTCTCGCCTTGATTGTCTTGACAACGTAATCTATATCATACGGAATTTCGGGGATAAGGATAATATCCGCACCGCCTGCAATACCTGCATAAAGTGTGAGCCAGCCAACCTTATGTCCCATAACCTCAATAATGAACACTCTGCCGTGAGATGTTGCGGTTGAGTGGATACAGTCGATTACATTTGTTGCAATATCAACGGCACTTTGAAAACCGAATGTCTTGTCTGTACCCCAAAGGTCGTTGTCGATTGTCTTAGGAAGCGAAACCACATTGAGTCCCTCTTCACGAAGAAGATTTGCGGTTTTTTGAGTTCCGTTGCCGCCGAGTACAACAAGACAGTCAAGGCCAAGCTTTTTGTAGTTCTTCTTCATAGCCTCAACCTTATCAACGCTGTTCTCGTCAACAACACGCATAAGCTTGAACGGCTGTCTTGATGTGCCGAGAATCGTACCGCCCATTGTGAGAATACCCGAAAAATTCTCGGGTTTCATCTTTCTTGTTTCGCCGTAGATAAGACCTCTGTAGCCGTCAATAATGCCGATGATTTCAACATCATTGCCAAGCTGATTATAAAGCGTTTTTGCAACGGCACGGATTGTTGCGTTAAGTCCCTGACAATCACCGCCGCTTGTTAAAATACCTACTCTTTTCATCGTTCGGAATCCTCCTTTTTCACTTCAACGGGTACAATCGGAGTTCCGACAGTGCTCGCATATGTTTTTTTCATTGCCTGCTTTTGAGCCTTTAACGCAAGCTTTGAAAAGAATTTCTGACAATTCGTTTTGTGTTTCCACGCTTGTCAACAGACTTATATACACCTGTTGAAAGCTGTTGGCGTGCATTTACGGTATCCTTAAATGAAACCGTGATAACCTCCTGCACACGCTTTTTGATATCCTCGTCCTCAACAGGGAACACAAGCTCAACTCGTCTGTCAAGGTTTCTCGGCATCCAGTCGGCACTTCCCATATAATAAAGCGGATTTGAATTGTTTTCAAATATGAATATTCGGCTATGCTCCAAAAGCTGACCGACAATTGAAATTACTCTAATGTTTTCACTAAATCCATGAACCCCCGGAACAAGACAGCAGATACCTCTTACGATGAGGTCAATTTTTACGCCTGCGTTTGATGCATCGTACAAAAGACTGATGATTTCAGGATCAACAAGCGAGTTCACCTTTGCGGTAATTTTGGCCGGAAGTCCGAGCTTTGCGTTCTCGGTTTCCTGAATAATCATAGCCTCAAAGAACGGACGCATTCCGTGAGGTGCAACGATAAATTTGTTGTATTCAGGCGGAGTTGAGTAACCTGTCAATACATTAAAGAGTGATGATGCGTCAACACCGTATTCTTCACGGCAGGTGAACATACCGATATCGGTATAGAATCTCGCCGTACTGTCGTTATAGTTACCCGTACCCATATGCAAATATCTTCTGATTCCGTCCTTGTCTTTTCTTACTACAAGACAGATTTTGCAGTGGGTTTTAAGTCCCGTAAGGCCGTAAATTACATGACAACCCGCCTTTTCAAGCTTTGTTGCCCACTGAATGTTGTTTTCCTCGTCAAATCTCGCCTTGAGTTCAACAAGAACAGTTACCTGCTTGCCGTTTTCAGCCGCCTTGATAAGAGCCGCAACAATCGGTGAATTTCCGCTGACACGGTACAAGGTTTGCTTGATGGCAAGAACATTCGGATCGGTTGCCGCCTTTTTGACAAAATCAACCACAACATCAAAGCTTTCATAAGGATGATGCACAAGTCTGTCCTTTTCACGGATAGCCTCAAAAATATCGTCATAACCGCAGAATTCCGCAGGCGGATTTACGGGAACGATTGGTTCAAAGCACATATCCTCACAGCCCTTAATGTGAGCAAATTTTGAAAGGAATGTAAGGTCAAGAGGACCTCTCTGAAAGTAGATTTCACGCTCCGTAACATCGAGAGCGTCAACAAGAAATTCACGAATTTCTCGGTTGCATTTCTTGCCGAATTCAAGACGGACAGGCTCTCCTCTCTTACGCTTTTTGATTGACTTTTTAATTTCAGCCATAAGATCCTCGGTATCCTCGTCAATGTCAAGGTCGGAATCTCGGGTGATTCTGAAAGGATCGTACTGCTTAATGTTGTAAAGCTCAAAAAGCTCACCGAGGTGCATTGCGATTATTTTTTCAAGCAGAATAAACGCTCTGCCCTCGTGAGTCGGAAGCTCAAGAAATCTCGGAAGAATTGACGGAACCTGAACCAATGCGAAAAATTCTTCATTCTCGGCATTTGTAAGGCGAACCGCAATGTTAAGACTTTTGTTTGCAAGCATCGGGAACGGACGGCTTGTATCAACAGCCATAGGCGTCAATACGGGGAAAACTACTTTTTTAAAGTATTCCTCAACAAACACTTTCTGGTCGCCGTCAAGCTCGTCAGCCTCTTTGAACACAATGCCTGCCGAACGAAGTGACGGAATTATTGAACGGTTGTAACAGCTGTACTGCTTTTTGGCAAACTCGTGAATTTTTTCAACAAGTCCGTCCATAACCTCTGTAGGAGTCATGCCCGATGCGTCACGGCTTGTTCTGCCGTGATGAATTTGGTCAAGCACACCTGCAACACGAACCATAAAAAATTCGTCAAGGTTCGATGCCGTAATTGAAAGGAAGTTGCATCTTTCCATAATTGGGTTGGTCTTTTTGAACGCCTCTTCAAGCACTCTTGCATTAAAGTCAACCCAGCTTAATTCTCTGTTAGTATAAGGCATCTTTTGCCATTTTGACATAAGCTTTGCTCTTTCGGATGTTTTTTTATTGTTGTTTTTTGAATTTGACATATAATTCACCACCATAAAATTTGATATATAACTCAATTTAATATATCTGATTAAGTATAAAATACAAAACGAATTATTTCAAGCGAATTGCACTAAATTTTACCTTTGGTAACGCATTCTTTACATATATTTTACAATAGCACAAATAAAATTGATTTGCAATAGATTTGACAAAATTCGCAAAGATAAAACCAAAATTTTCTTTTTGCAAAATATTCAAAAAATTTCAAAAAATATTGTTTTAATCTCTGTATTATGTTATACTTGCGTTAATTGTTTTATTTACAGATTTTAAAAAATTCTAAAGAAAATGAGAGGTAATTATCATGAGTAAAAAAAGGGGAAGCTTTTCCGGCGGACTCGGATTTGTATTTGCCGCTGCGGGAAGTGCAGTAGGCTTGGGAAATCTCTGGAGATTTCCGTATTATGCAGCTAAGTACGGCGGCGGAACATTTATCTTTATCTACATAATCCTTGCGCTTACATTCGGCTTTTCACTTTTGACTGCCGAAATCGCAATCGGCAGAAAAACAAAGCTAAGTCCGATTCTCGCCTACAAAAAGCTATGCAGCAAATTTTCGTTTTTAGGCTACCTTGCAACGCTTGTTCCTATAATCATTATTCCGTACTACTGCGTTATCGGCGGTTGGGTTACAAAATATATGTGCGTTTATGCACAGGGACTTGTTGCCCCTGCGGCACAGGACAATTTTTTCTCGGACTTTATTTCCGACCCGTTGTCACCCATTGTGTTTTTCTTAATATTTATGCTGTTGAGTGCAGTGGTAATTATGCTCGGAGTAAACAAAGGCATTGAGCGACTGAGCAAATTTTTGATGCCTGTTCTGCTTGTTCTGACAGTCGGAATTTCAATCTACACACTCACGCTCCCAAACGCAATGGAGGGTGTTTCGTACTACCTCATTCCCGATTTCAGCAAACTGTCAATTTGGACATTTGCGGCAGCACTCGGTCAGCTGTTCTTCTCAATGAGCATTGCAATGGGAATTATGGTAACCTACGGTTCATACACAAAAGATGAGGTAAACCTCACAAAGTCGGTTAACCAAATTGAGATTTTCGACACAGCCGTTGCACTTCTCGCAGGTCTTATGGTAGTTCCTGCGGTTTATGTATTCAGCGGTGAAGAAGGTCTTGGTGCAAGCGGTCCCGGACTTATGTTCATCACACTTCCAAAGGTATTCAACGAAATGCCTGCCGGCGTAATCATCGGATTTTTGTTCTTTATTCTTGTATTCTTTGCAGCTATCACAAGCTCAATCTCCGTAATGGAAGCAATTGTTTCTTCGCTTATGGACAAGTTCAAGCTTACACGAATCAAGTCATGTCTTATCGTTATCGGCATCTGCCTTATTATGGGTATTCCGTCATCACTCGGCAACGGTATATGGTCAAATGTTAAGATTCTCGGAATGGACTTCCTTACATTCTTTGACTTCTTGAGCAACAGCATTATTATGCCGATTGTCGCACTTTGCACTTGTATTCTCATCGGCTGGGTTATCAAGCCAAAGACTATTGCAGACGAAGTCACAAGGAACGGCGAGCGTTTCAGCAGAAGGGCTTTGTTTGATGTTATGATTAAATATATAGCTCCAATCTGCCTTGTGTTCATCTTAATTTCCTACACACTTGCGCAGTTCGGCATTATTTCACTTTAACCCGATACTTTAACACGATTATTTATGAATTCAGACAGTAATATCACCGAAATGAAGCATAAGTAATTGTCTTTAAATTAAGCATACAACAATTAACTATTCTCCGTTTATCCCATGAACTCTTGAAATTATATGCAATAATTGGTATAATTACAGTTACAGCTCATTTGCTGAATTTTAGGGAGGACAAATACTATGTGTCAGAAAAAACCATTTTACATTACAACGCCTATTTATTATCCGTCAGGCAATCCCCACATCGGTCATTGCTACACCACCGTTGCGTGCGATTCTATCGCCCGTTACAGACGAATGCAGGGATATGATGTTATGTTCCTTACGGGTACGGATGAACACGGTCTTAAAATTGAACAGAAGGCTGCCGAAAAGGGTGTTACTCCCAAAGAGTATGTTGACGAAATTGTAAAAACCTTTAAGGGCTTATGGAAATTTATGAACATAAGCTATGACAGATATATCCGCACAACAGACGATTACCACATTGAAACAGTTCAGAAAATTTTCAAGGAGCTGTATGACAAGGGCTACATCTACAAGGGCGAATACAAGGGCAAATACTGCACCCCCTGCGAAAGCTTCTGGACAGAAAGCCAGCTTATTGACGGCAAATGCCCCGAATGCGGACGAGAGGTTACAGAGGCAAAGGAGGAGGCATACTTCTTTAAGATGTCACCTTTTGCCGACAGAATTGAAAAGCTCCTCACGGAAACAGACTATTTACAGCCAAAGACAAGAGCTGTTGAGCTTGTAAACAACTTTATCAAGCCGGGACTTGAAGACCTTTGCGTATCGAGAACAAGCTTCAAATGGGGCATTCCGGTTACATTTGACGAAAAGCATATTGTTTATGTTTGGATTGACGCACTTTCAAACTATATCTCCGCTCTCGGCTACAAGAATGAAAAATTTGACGAATTTGACAAATACTGGCCTGCCGATGTTCATATGGTAGCAAAGGACATCATGCGTTTTCACGCTATCATCTGGCCTGCAATGCTTATGGCTCTTGACCTTCCACTTCCAAAGCATCTTGCCGTTCACGGCTGGATTACTTTCAACGGACAGAAGATGTCAAAGTCACTCGGCAATGTTGTTGATCCGTTTGTACTCGGCGAGCGTTACGGCGCTGACGCAATCCGTTACCACATTATGCGTGAAATGGCTCTCGGTGCAGACAGCTCGTTTTCAAACGAAATTATGATTAACCGTATCAATTCCGACCTTGCAAACGGTCTTGGCAACCTTGTTTCAAGAACGGTTGCAATGGTTCAGAAATATTTCGGCGGCACACTTCCCACAGAGCGTGAGAGCGGTGAATTTGACGATGACCTTATCGAAACCGCAACATCGCTCCGTGCAAAAGTTGACGATTTCATGGACAAGACTCAGCTCCAGAACGCACTTGCCGAAATCTTCAAGCTTGTTTCCCGTGCAAATAAATACATTGACGAAACCGCTCCGTGGGTTATTGCCAAGGACGAAACAAAGAAAGCAAGACTTGCAACGGTTCTCTACAACCTTCTTGAGGCAATCCGTATTGCCTGCACCCTTCTCTCGGCATTTATGCAACAACAATGCCAAAGGCTCTTGAGCAGATCGGTGCTTGTGAAAAATGTGCCGGCTACGAAAACTGCGACAAGTTCGGTGTACTTCCTGCTGATGTCACAGTTCACAAGGGAGATGCACTCTTCCCACGAATTGATGTTGAAAAGGAAATTGAAGAACTCAACAGCATTATCAAGAACAACGAGGGTGAAAGTGAAGAAACAAAGGCACTCCGTGAAGAGCTTGAGGGTGTTGCACAGATTGGCATTGATGACTTTGCAAAGGTTGACCTCCGTGTGTGCGAGGTTAAGACCTGCGAACCCGTTAAAAAGAGCAAAAAGCTTTTACAGTTCACAATTTTTGACGGTGTAAAGGACAGGACCGTTGTCAGCGGTATTGCAAACTACTACAAGCCGGAGGAGCTTATCGGCAAGAAGATTATTCTTGTTCAGAACCTCAAGCCGGCAAAGCTTTGCGGTGTTGAAAGCTGCGGTATGATTCTTTCTGCAGTTCACGGCGATGATTTAAAGGTTGTTTTTGTTGATAATATGCCTGTCGGCTCAAAAATCTGTTGATTTATGTTTGTGTAGACAGACGGCGAGCCGCCGTTCCCTGTTCGTGTAGACAGTTTGATAAATTAAAAACTATTTATGCCCGAGCGAAAGTTTTTTAAAATTGAAAGTTGAAAATGGAAAATTGAAAATTGCGGTCGGGTAGACAGTTTACAATATAAAAACATATTATGCCCGAGCGTAGCATAGTTCGTGTGCGTTGCACACGATTGCACGCATTGCGTGCAAAATTGAATACACATATGTTATATCAAAACATATGTGTATGGACATATAAATTCATCAATGTGGGCGGTCAATGACCGCCCATACTTTTAGGGAGATACACCGATGTCACTTTACAACAACATTTTCGATGCGCATGCTCATTATGACGACAAATGGTTTGACGATGACCGTTTTGAACTTTTGGAAAACATTCACACAAAGGGTGTGTGCGGAATTGTCAACAATGCGGTTGACCTTGAAACGGCAAAAACCTGCATTGAATATGCCGAAAAATATGATTTTATGTATGCCGCAGTCGGATTTCATCCCGAAAATCTCGAAAATATTCCGGACAATTATCTTGAACAGCTTGCACAGCTTTCAAAACATAAAAAGGTTGTCGCAATCGGCGAAACAGGGCTTGACTATCATTGGGACATTCCGAAAGACTTGCAAAAGCGTGTTTTTGAGGAACAGATCAGGCTTTCTCTTGACCTTGAAATGCCGCTTATAGTTCACGATCGTGAGGCTCACGGTGATGTGTACGATCTTCTGAGAAAATACAAACCAAATGCGCTGGTTCATTGCTTTTCGGGCAGTGTTGAGCTTATGCGTGAGGCGGTTCGTATGGGAATGTACATCAGCCTCGGCGGTGTTGTTACATTCAAAAATGCCCGTCACAGCCTTGAGGTCGCCTCGGAAATTCCGCTTGACAGGCTTCTGCTTGAAACCGACGCTCCGTATATGGCGCCCGTGCCGTTCCGTGGCAAGCGTTGCGACAGCTCTATGATTGTCTATGCCGCTGAAAAAATCGCATCTCTGCGTAATATAAGCATTTCCGAACTTCTGCACATCACCTGCGACAACGCAAAACGATTTTACAATATTGATGATTAATTCATAAACAACACGGTCGGAATCCTTGTAGGAAAACCGACCGTGTTGTTTTTATTTTCTTAGGGACTAACCGTGTTTGCCTGACTATATACAACGCATAAGATTACACGCAATGCATACAAATTTGCAACATTCACAAAATTTATTTTAACATAAAATTTGAACGATTGCTTGCGGAAGAACATTGATTCTCGCTACAAATTAACATTGAATTTGATTATAAAAACAAAAATTGCATCAGAACCTTTTCGGGCATCTGATGCAATTCGTTTATCTAACTGTCTTCTCGAACGGGGAACGGCGACTCGCCGTAATTTTTAACTTTCCATTTTATCAGTCTTCACTTGCGTGTCTGCGCATACTCTTGTGCAGGAAGAAAAGTCCGATCGAAGCTATAAAAAAGATTACAGAACAGATTGCAAGGGCGATAAGAATATTATTCATACTCTGAACAAAGAGATTGTAGAACGCCCTTGAATCAATATTAATCTTGCTCATATAGCCTGTTGAAAGCAACACCGCCGGAATTATACCAACCGTAAGGAATGCCGCAGATGTTGAATAACAGATATACCTTACCGCTCTGTGCTTCCAACTATTTGTAAAGATGATGATTACGCTTAGAATTGCGACAAGGACTGCAAGACCTCCGATAATCAACGGCATCATATTTTTCAATGCAATGAGATAAGCAGAAAGTGTGGTAAAAAGCGGTATTCTGAGCGCCGCCGCATAAATGTTAGCAGCCTGATTGATGAGATATTCTCTGCTCCCATCGTTTGCAACCTTGAGATTATTCTTACTTATGTAGCTGTCAAGCTCGCTGTTGAATTTCTGCTTAAACGCTGTTGTGTCAATCTTAGCCTCCTCGCCTGCATAAAAGCTGTTGAGATAGGCCTGTGTATTATCGTGAATTGTCACTTCGTCAACAACATTTTCAAAAAATTTTTCATCAAGTCCCGACGCATAACCGAGGTTAACAAGGCTCTCTTTGATTTCGTCACGCTTGTCAACAAAATAGTTGCTCGTATTCATATTATCCATAATATACGATGGGTTGAGGATTGTTGACTGAAGAACTATTGCAAACGAAATCAAAAACAGTACAAACGAGAGAACGAACGAAATTATTCCGTAAATAATATGTCTTACTTTAGAATTCATCAGTTCGCCTCCTTATCAATCGGAGTACCCGACACTAACTTTGCATACACAAAATATCTCTGTGTTGTAAGACCGAGTGCATCAAACGGATAGCAGGTGTACATTATGAGATTTTCATAATCCGCCGAAAGGTCATAAGCGGTTCTGTCAGTCGCTTTTTTGACAGCCGTGTCGGTGATTTCATAGATGTAATTACCGTAGCTTGTCTTGATTTCAACCTTCTGACCGACTTCTGCGTTTTTAAGACCGTTGAAATAAGTATTGTTATGACCTGCAACGAGGATTGTTCCGCCGTAACCGGGGACAAAACTTCCGGCATAAATGCCAACACCGTTTCTGAGTGCAACATCATTGTCACCGAAAAAAGATTTGCGTCAACATTGCAGTCATTGATTATAAGCTCACCGAACAGATTTCCGTAGTTAGGGTACTGAACGGAGTCGTTTTTAACATAAGTTTTTTCCTGACCGTTTGAATCCTTTTTCGTAACGGTAGGAACGGTTGAGTTTTCTGACACGGGCACAAAAATATTATCGTACTCTGTTGAATAATCCTTTTCATTATCTGAGAAGAACATACCTACTGCCGAAATCACAGGTGAAAAGGACGGAACAAAAGCAAGATACAGCACAAGATATGTTATCAAACAAAAGATAATGGGAAGAATTATAAAACTCTTCCCATTCTTTGATTTATGACCGTGTCTGATTTTTTTATCAGACATTAGAATCAAGCTCTTTCTTTTTTAGATTTTGCAAGGTAGAAAGCACCGCCTGCTACCATTACAAATGCAACAGCGGAAACAGCGATAATGCCGCTGAAGTCAGCCTCTGCGCCTGTTGTCTTGATAACACTGTTATCCTGAACACTGCCTGCCTTTGTAAGTGTAGGAACAGCTGAGAATGCAACCTTGCCGTCTTTGCCGTAAATTGTAAGCTTCTTTGAAGATGTGTCATATGACATTGTCATATCAAGCACACCGACAACTTCCTTGCCGTAAGAAAGAAGTGTCTGCTTCTGAGCAAATGTGAGATCTGCAATATTAGATGCACCTGAGTTCTCAAGGAAGCTCTCGCCCTTCTTGAGAATAGCAACGATCTGAGATGACTCATCTGCTGTCATATCGATTGTGTTAAAGTAGTTTTCAGCCTGGTTTACAAACTCGCTCGGAATAACCATCTCTGAACCGTTCATCTTAACAGATGTCTTGAGTTCGTTGAGGACAGCCTGTTCGCTGTCATTGATTCCTGCTGCAAAAGCAGTGAAAGCAGTTGCTGCAACAAGGATGAACGCTACTAACATTGCTGATAACTTTTTCATAGTTCATACCACCTTGTATTTTATTTTGTTTTCATCAGCAAGAAGCTTCACGGATTCATTGGCATAATACGCATCTGCAAGCCGAAAACTGCAGGAAGCACAATGGAAAACTTCACCATTTAACTTCTTTGTACAGTATTATACACCACATTTCGCATTTTGTAAAGCATTTTATTATAAAAATTTGTTATATTCGGAAAAATTACAATCCTTTTGTCAAATCAGGCATTTTCATTGTGCATTATGCCGTTTTAAATCAATTTTGCACTGCATCGTTTTCTCTGATCTCGTATTTTAATCCATTTGTACACTTGCCTTTTGCATAAAAACACGCCTGCCGATTTATAAATTCCTTCTTTTGCAAATATTCGTGTACAGACCTTATCCGCTTACCCTACACCTTTTTCTGTAATTGTTTTCTTATTATGACATATTGTGACATACTAATATATAAGTAGAAAATTTATCGGTTATTCGCCATATTTTTGTTTATTTTTTTGCAAATTTTACCTGGGCTTTATTTCAGCTCGTTATTTATGTATTTTTCGGCTAACTGCAACAAAATAATCATATATTTTATGTATGTTTTGTATACATGAAAAATCAGAGTAATTGCATATTTTGCAAAAAAGACATATTTTTCCTTTATTAAACCTTTGTTCATATTGATTTTTTTACTGATTTGAAATATAATAGGAGTGTCATGTTTAAAATCATTTTGTGCTTTTGTGCCGTTTTTCGCCTACAGCACTTTCGTGTCGACTGTGGCATTATCTTGCCATATGCGTACAAAAGCCGAGAAGAGGAGTAATTTAATGGAGATAACATTCAAGGACATAACGAGAATTATCAAGAAAAATATTGTGTTTATTGCGGTGCTGTCGCTTTTATGTGCGGCTGCGTCATATTTTGTAACAACATTTTTTGTTCCGAAAACATATACTTCAACCGTAAAGCTTTATGTTGAAACCAACTACAAAAGCCAGTCGGCTTATGACGATTATCAGAGTATCAACTACGCAAAGAATCTTGTTCTCACCTATATCGAGTTGCTCGATTCAAATTCTTTCTACAATTCCGTTTCAAAGGAACTCAACGAAAAATACACAGCGTCACAGCTTAAATCAATGATTAAGTTTGAAAGCATTGAAGATACCGAGGTTTTTAAGGCGCTTGTAAATTCGGGCAGTCCGTCCGAATCAAAAAACATAGGCAACGCAATTGCAAAAATTGCACCAAAGACAATTGCCAATGTAAAGGACAATGCAAAGCTTAAAATTGTTGACAAGGCTACAACACCGAAAGCTCCTACATCCCCGAATGTTTCGAGAAATGTTATGATAGCTTTCGCCGCAGGTCTTATTATTTCACTCATCATTTCATTCGTCCGTGACATCCTTGATGTTAAAATCAAGTACAATGATGAAATGACAACCGTTCTTGACCTTCCGTTGCTTGCCGCTATTCCCGACTTTGAATATTTTTCAAATCAGAAGGTAGCCGAAAAGAAGTACGGTGACTACGAATCGGGTTATTAATTGTTAAAGGAGTGAAACTGCAATGAAAAAGACTAAAATCGACCGTTCAATCGACACCGAGGCACTTGGCTTTCAGGTTCGTGAATCATACAAAACAGCAAGAACAAACATCGCATACTCAATTTTCAAAAAGGGTTGTAAAAAGGTAGCCTTTACTTCTTCAACAAAAGGTGAGGGTAAAACCGTAACTTCAATCAATGTTGCATCTGCTCTTGCTCAACAGGTTGGCACAAAGGTTATCGTTGTTGAATGTGACCTTCGCCGTCCGAGAGTTAACACAGCTTTAAAAATCACACCTACTCCCGGTCTTACAAACTACCTCAACGAGGAATGTTCACTTGAGGACATTGTAAAGGATACAAAAATCGAGAATCTCAAGGCAATTACATACGGCGCTATTCCGCCAAACCCGTCAGAGCTTCTTGCGAGTGAATCCATGTTTGATCTTATCAAAACTCTTGAAAAAAATTACGACTACATTATTTTCGATACACCGCCAATCGGCGTTGTTATTGACGCCCTGCCTATTATGAAGGCGTCTGACGGTGTTGTTATTGTTGCAAGAAATAACTCAACAACATATCCTGAGCTTTCAAGAACAGTTGAAGTTATCAAAAGAACCAATGCAAAAATTCTCGGTGTTATTCTTAACCGTGTAAAGCCTCACGAAACCCGTAAGGCAAGAGCTATTACTCAAGATACGGCGGATATTACAAGACATCAACAAATGACTGATGCCAAACCGCCTTTGCAAACATAAACTAACAGGCTCGTCCTGCCCACGGAGGGAAAATAGAATCCGTAAAAAGCATAAACAAAAGTGCGTCATCAAGCGGACATACAACTGAACAAAAGCCTGTTTATGATTTTTTAAACTTGACGAGCTGCCTCAGCTTTTCAATATTTTAAAAGGCGACATCTCTATTGTAGGACTAAGACCCGTTATGGAGGTTGAAACTGAAATTTACGGCAACTACCGTGACATGCTTTTGAGCGTAAAGCCGGGACTTACGGGTTTCCGGGCGGCAAACGGCAGAAGCTGTACCTCATATGCACGCAGAAGAGCAATGGAGATTTGCTATATCAAAAACCGCTCTGTCTGCTTTGACCTGAAAATTATTCTCAAAACTATCACCTCTGTTTTCAAGGGTGAGGGTGCTGTTTAAGGAGGCAGAGTTTTGAAAGCAGTTATACTCGCAGGAGGATACGGAACAAGAATTTCCGAGGAATCCCAGTTCAAACCGAAACCAATGATTGAAATCGGCGGAATGCCTATTTTGTGGCACATTATGAAGTTGTACACCCACTACGGCGTGAATGAGTTCATCATATGTGCAGGTTACAAACAGCATGTAATCAAGGAATGGTTTGCCGACTATTTTCTTCATACATCAGACATCACCTTTGATTTTACTCAGGATGATAAGATTATCGTCCATAACAAAAGAGCCGAAAAATGGAAGGTTACTGTTGTTGACACAGGTCTTGACACGATGACAGGCGGCAGGCTTAAAAGGATTAGCAATTTTATCGGAGACGAACCGTTTTTTATGACCTATGGCGACGGTGTTTCCGATGTTGACATAAACGCTCTGCTCAATTTCCACAAAAAGCACGGCAAGCTTGCGACTATGTCAGCCGTAAAACCCGAAAGCAGATTCGGTGTGCTTGATTTGACCGAAAACAATGAAGTCAGAGCTTTTCGTGAAAAAAGCGATATTGACTCAGGCTGGATTAACGCAGGCTTTATGGTGCTTGAACCGAAGGTTTTGGACTATATAAAAGATGATACGGTTATGTTTGAGCGTGAGCCGATGGAACAGCTTGCAAGAGAAGGTCAGCTTATGTGCTGCAAGCATAACGGATTTTGGCAGTGTATGGACACATTGCGTGACAAAGAGCGTCTGGAAAAGCTTTGGAACGACTGTACTGCTCCTTGGAAAGTGTGGTCGGAATGATGCTTGATTTTTATAAGGGTAAAAAAGTGTTCATTACGGGACACACAGGATTCAAGGGCAGTTGGCTCTGCAAGCTGCTTGCAAATGCCGGTGCGGATGTAACGGGTTATTCGCTTAATCCGCCAACCTCACCGTCACTTTTTGAGATTGCAAATATCGAGAGCGATGTAAAGTCGGTCATCGGAGATATCCGTGATTTTGATTCGCTTAAAAAGGCATTTGATGAGGCACAGCCTGAGATTGTACTTCATCTTGCGGCTCAGCCGATTGTGCGTGACAGCTACAAAATGCCTGCATATACATATGAAACAAATGTTATGGGAACGGTCAACATTCTTGAGTGTGTACGGCAGTCAAGCTGTGTGAAATCGTTTCTCAATGTTACAACCGACAAGGTTTATGAAAACAGGGAATGGCAATGGGGATATCGTGAAAACGAACCGCTTGACGGGTTTGATCCGTATTCAAACAGCAAAAGCTGCTCGGAACTTGTAACCCACAGCTACAAAAATTCTTTCTTTGCCGACGGAAGAACAGCAATTTCCACAGCGAGAGCAGGCAATGTTATCGGCGGCGGAGATTTTGCAAACGACAGAATTATTCCCGACTGCGTGAGAGCCTTGGAAAAGGGCGAGGATATTATCGTTCGCAATCCGCATTCCACAAGACCGTATCAGCATGTTCTCGAACCGCTTTATGCATATCTTATGATTGCAAAAGCCCAGTACGGGAACATTAAGTTTGCCGACTGTTATAATGTAGGTCCTGACGAGTGCGACTGCATAACAACAGGCGAGCTTGTTGACTTGTTCGTAAAATATGCCGGCAATATAAACCGGATTGACAAAAGTGAAAAGAATGCAGTCCACGAGGCTAATTTTCTCAAGCTTGACTGCTCAAAACTCAAGACTGTTTTTGGCTGGAAACCTCATTGGCATGTTGATGATGCAGTTAAAAAAACGGTCGAATGGTCATGCTGTTATATGGAAAACGGCAATGTAAGAGACTGTATGGATAGGCAGATTGAAGAATTTCTGAAATAATCATACGGCAAATATAAAAAGAGGTTTACTTATGAAAAAGGCAATTGTAACAGGCTCAAACGGTTTTATCGGCTCAAATGTCTGCAAAAGACTTTGTGCGACGGTATAAAGGTGTTTGCCGTTGTTAAGGATGAAAACGAAAACATTGATAACATAAAGAATCTCAGCGGCATTGAAATTGTGTATTGCGAGCTTGATGAGATTGAAACCTTGGCTGACATAATTTCCGACAGAGATATTGATGTTTTCTACCACTTTGCATGGGTAGGCTCGGCAGGATCGCTCAGATGCGATGAAAATGTTCAGTTGCAAAACGCCTGTGGACCGCTCGTGCTCTAAGAACAGCCGACAAAATGCAGTGCAAAAAGTTTGTAAATGCCGGTTCAATAATGGAAAAAGAAACCTACACCGCTGTTTACACTCAGGAAAGCAAGCCCGGACTTCCGTACATTTACGGTGCAGGCAAGCTGATTGCAAGAGCAATTTGCAAACCGATTGCAAACAGCCTTTCAATTGACCTCTGTTGGGCAGTTATCACAAACGCATACGGTGTCGGTGAGCTTTCGCCCCGTTTTGTAAATTCTACAATCCGCAAAATCATTGCAAATGAGCCGTTGCAGTTCACCGCCGCAACACAGAACTATGACTTCATCTATATTGACGATGTTGCAAGAGCGTTTGAGGCAATTGGAGAACATGGTAAACCTAACAAGGAATATACAATCGGCAGCGGAAACGCAAGACTCTTAAAGAATTTATTCTTGAAATGCAACAGACGCTTGCCCCCGAAGCAAAGCCGATTTTCGGCGATGTACCTTTTACGGGAATAAATATGCCGCTTGAGGCATTTGATACAGCCGATATTGAAACAGACTGTTATTTCAAGCCCTCGGTTTCTTTTGCCGAAGGTGTTTCAAAAACAATGGAATGGCTTAAATCACTTAATTAGTTTTTTAAAGTAAGGTGTATTTTAATGATACAGAAATTTGAATTTTGCAATACGGACTTTGAGGGTGCATACCTCATCAAACCGTTCTGTGCAACCGATATCAGAGGCGCATTTATAAAGGACTACTCAAAGGAAGTTTTTGAGGCTAACGGACTTGAACACAACCTTGCCGAGGTTTTCTACACGGTTTCTCACAAGGGTGTAATTCGTGCACTTCATTTTCAGAGAGTTCACGAACAGGCAAAGCTGGTACGGTGCATTAAGGGCAAGGTTTTTGATGTTATCGTTGACCTCCGTCCCGAATCACCTACATTCAAAAAATGGCAGGGATTCTACCTTTCCGAAGAAAATATGAATGAACTCTATGTTCCCGAACATTTTGCACACGGCTATCTTGTGCTTGAACCGTCTGTTGTTTCATACAAATGCGGTGAAAAATTCTACGGCGAATATGACGACGGCATTATGTACAACGATCCGGATTTGGGGGTTGAATGGCCGTTTGATGAAATCGGCGGTATTGAAAATCTTATTATTGCCGACAAAGATAAAAATCTTCAATCATTCAAGAAATATGAGGAAATGTATCTTAAATAAGTTTTAGTATATAAGCCCCGGAGGGTAAAATGAATGTAGTTTATTCAAGTTCGGACAGCTACTCGATGGTTGCGGGTATATCAATGTATTCCCTGCTTGAAAACAACCAATCTGTTGACGAACTAAATATTTTCCTGATTGAAAACGGTATGTCGCAGGAAAACAAAGACAAATTCACAACAATGTGTCAAAAATTTAACCGTCAGATTACTTTTATTCCCATTTCCGATATTGAAAAGCTGACAAACTCATCAATCAACATCGGAAGATGGAATATCAGCACATTTGCAAGACTTTTTTATTCAAGTATGTTGCCCGAATGGGTTGACAAGGTTATCCACATTGACTGCGACACAATGATAATGTCCTCTCTTGAGCCGTTATGGAACATTGATATGAAAGACAAGATTGTTGCAGGTGCATATGAATGTATCGGTGACAGCTATAAAACGGAAGTCGGAATGAAACCCGACGACATATATATAAGCGCAGGCAATATTATGCTAAATCTTGCGGAAATCCGCAGAAGAAAGCTTGAAGAAAATTTCAAGAAGTTTATACAGAATCACCGTCATCTCTCCTTTGTTGACCAGCCTGTACTGAATGCCTGCACTACAAACGAGGACAAGCTTCTTATTCCGCTCAACTACAACGCCTACTCAATTGTTTTTTATCTCAATTATAAAAATGCGAAAAAAGCCAAGAGAGTCAGCCGGTATTATACGGAATCGCAGGTGCTTGATGCAGTTTCCAACCCCTGTATTGTTCATTTTACGACCTGTTTTATGGACGGAACAAGGCCGTGGATTGAAAACAACAATCATCCTATGATAAAACAGTACCTTGATTACAAGCAAAAGAGTGAATGGGCAGACACACCGCTGTGGAAAGACAACCGCAGTGTCGTCAAGAAGTTAAGCGGCAAGATGTTCAATATTTTGCCACAGGGCTTTGTTGCGGGTTCAATCGGAATTGTTCATGACAAAATACTTCCTGCACTGCATAAAATCAGGAAATGATATGGAGGTCAGTATGGAACCGATAAGAGTTTTGCACAACATCGTGCTGATGGATGCGGGCGGAATTGAAACCCTCGTAATGAATTTATACAGACATATTGATAAGGAACAGATTTTATTTGATTTTCTCGTTCACAGACCGCAGGAGGGTTATTACGAAAAGGAAATCAGAGAATACGGCGGAAAAGTTTACAGAACCCGTCCGTTTAATCCCCTGCATATGAGAGAATACAAAAAGGAATGTATGAATATTCTCACAAGTCATCCGGAGTACAAAGTTTTTCATGTTCATCAGGAACTGGGACTCTGGACGCTTGATTATGCTCATCAGGCAGGAATTCCGACAAGAATTGCACATGCTCACAATGCGAAAACTGTCGTAAATCTGAAATATTTCTTCTTTCTTTACGAAAAAATGTTCATCAAAAAACATTGTACGGATATGTTTATGTGCTCAAAGCCTGCCGGAGAATGGCTGTTCGGAAAACAGGCTGTTCAGGACGGAAAAGTAAAATATATCAACAACAGCATTGAAACAGACAGATTCAAATATAACGAACAGACACGCAGAGATATGCGTGAAAAGCTCGGCGTCGGCGACAAAATCGTCATCGGTCATGTAGGCCGTTTTGCTCAGCCGAAAAACCATACATTTATTCTTGATGTCTTTAACGAGATTCACAGGATGAATAAGAACACGGTTCTTGTTCTCTGCGGTGAAGGAAAGCTTGAGGACGATATAAAAGCTAAAACAAAGGCACTCGGTCTTGAAAATGATGTGATTTTTACAGGCGTTATGGACACAAGCGTATTGTATCAGGCGCTTGACCTTTTCCTTTTTCCGTCATTATGGGAAGCTTGCCGCTTACGGGCATTGAAGCCCAGACTTCGGGCTTGCCGATTGTTATGAGCGATGTTATTGCCGATGAAACTGTTGTTACGGACAATGTAACACGACTTTCGCTTTCAAACTCTGCCGATGTATGGGCAAAAACCTGCTTGATGTGCTTGGCGCATACGAAAGAAAGGACTGTCAGAAACAGGTTACAGACGCCGGATTCGATGTATGCAACACGGCAAAGCTTCTTCAGGACTTCTACATTGACCGCACACTCAGAGCAAGACACGCACAAAAAAATTTATAATTACAGCAAAAACATTTTAAGGTGGTATAAATGCAACAGCTCGTTTCCGTTATCATTCCTACATATAAAGGTGCCGACAAGATCAACTCTGCCGTTGACAGCGTTCTTAACCAGACATACAAAAACATTGAGGTAATCGTTGTTGACGATAACGGCGAAAACGAACCGGAACAGTTGCTTACTGCCGAAAAAATGAAAAAATACGAAACATTTGAAAATGTAAAATATCTTGTACACAAAAAAAATATTAACGGTTCTGCCGCCAGAAACACGGGAATCAGAGCATCAAAGGGATTTTATTTGGGCTTTCTTGATGATGACGATGTCTTTCTTCCGGACAAAACGCAGAAACAGGTTGACTGCTTTGAAAAGCTTCCCGAAGATTACGCAATGATTTACGGCTCGTTTCTGGAGCATATGACCGAGAACACCGACCGTATTGTAAAAGCGGATAATGCCGACAATTTTCTTTACCGCTTTTTGTGCAACGAAATAATTGCCTGTTCAAGTACAATTATGATTAAAAGAAGTGTGCTTGACTATGTAAAAGAATGGGACGAATCATTTAAGCGTCATCAGGATCTTGAATTTTTTGCCCGTGTTGCCTGCGGCTGCAGGGTTGCCTGCATAAGTGATGTCTGCATTGAAAAGTTCAAGCTTGACCGCAATATGCCGAAGGGCGAGCTTTATGAACAATACAGACTTCATTATCTTAATAAAATGAAACCGATTATTGAACAATTCACCGAGAAAGAACAAAAAAGATTGTACAACATTCATTATACGGAAATCGGCAAGGCGTATTTAAAACAAAAGCAGTTGAAGAAGGCTATGCATTGGGCGTTTAAAACTTCCAATCCGGCAAAGGCTCTGTTTTTGTTTGTTAAAGACGGAATGACTTTTATTCTACGAAAATAACCGAGGTAATTTATGGAAAACACGCTTCAAAACTCAAAAGACCGGCTTTTCATAAAACTTAACAGCTTTGTTGTAGCCATGATGATTTCAGCACAGACCATCACGGGTACAATCGTTCGTATTCCGGCTTTTAAAGATTTTCATAACAATTTCATAATTTTGGTAATTGCACTTACAATAATCTTTGCGGAAATAATTTACTACAAGAAAGTGACTATAGAACTTCCTGTTATGTTCTTTCTCTCTTTTGTAACCTTGTGGTATCTTTATTCCCTCATTTTTCACGGAAATAACTGCGATCTGGATGTGATTCAATTCATATTTTACGCAATAATACCGATTTATGTCATAGGCAAAAAGCTTGACGGGGAACTTGTGATGCGGTATATTCTCTATCTTTCCCTTATGACCCTGCCGGTTATAAATTTGTTTTTTGTTCTCCAGTATGTAAAATACAATCAGGCATATATGGGAAATATCTACGCAATTTTATCACCTGTTATCGTTGCCATGATACATTTTAAGCTGTACAGAAAGCAGTCGAACCTTCTCATAAAACTTACATATATATACAACCTCTACATAATGGTTAAGATTGTTTTGTTTGCAAACAGAGGCGCTGTTCTCTGTCTTGCCTGCTGTGCCATTGTGCTTGTCATAAACGCATACGATGACGACAAACGCAAAAAATTGTCTGCGATTAAGCTGTCGCTCATTATTGTCTTCTCTGTAATCGGAATTTTGATAATTATATTTGCACTTCCCCTGTTGCATTCGCTGGCAGACTTGTGCAACAGTATTTTAAACAGCGTTCCGAGCTTCATTTCAAAAATGATTAAATATCTTGAACTCGGTGATGTATCTGACGGACGAACCGCAATTGATGCATTTACATTACCCGCAATTGCGAACAATCCTATTTTCGGCTACGGCATTGAAACCTTCTCAAAGGTTTCGGGTGAGCTGGCAAACCGTTCATGGCCGTATCCGCACCAGTACATCTACCAATACCTCTTTGAAGGCGGAATTGTATTCGGACTTATTCCGGTATATTCAAGCCTTTCGCTGACGGCAAAGGTTGTATGCACAAGAATCAAAGATAAGTCAGAATTTGCGTTGTGCTGTACGCTTGTGTGCGTAACACTTCCAAAACTTCTGATTTCCACCGAACCATGGGCAACAACATCGATATGGATGCTTATTACTTATTCGCTGATATACATATGCAAGACAAATCCGATATTTATATCTCTTAATCAGAGCTTCTGCTCACGGCGCAAATAATACAACGGAGAAAATACAATGGTATATAAGATAATGTATCCCCCGATTCCGAATATGGGAGATCTTCTTAATAAAGATATGCTTGAAGAACTGTTTAACATCAAGGTTGTAAGAAAAGACCTTAAAAGCTGTAACCTGATTGCAATCGGTTCTGCACTTGACCACATAATGTACTCAACATATCCGAGGATCAGAGCAAAGCAGAAAATTGAGCATTTTATGAATGATAATGTCCACATATGGAGTACGGGCTTTATCCGAGGCAATGCCGAGCTTGATTTGGGGCTGATGTTCAGGCATATACATATACACGCTCTGAGGGGCAGACTTTCATTGCAGAGAATGGAAAATATTCTCGGCAAAAAACTTGATGTGCCGACAGGTGACGGAGGACTTCTTGCCGAAAGGTGGCTTGGATTTTATCCCGAAAAAAAGTATCGTGTCGGAATTATCCCGCACTTCAAGGAACAGGATCACCCTGTTGTGAAAAAACTTCTTGATAACTACGAAAATTCAACGCTTATTGACCTGAAAGAAAACCCAAAAAAGGTTGTCGAAAAAATAGGCGAGTGCGAATACATTATTTCAAGCAGCCTTCACGGTATGATTGTTGCCGACAGTTTCCACATTCCCAATATGCACATAACCCTTACAAACAATATGTTCGGTGACGGAAACAAGTACAATGATTACCTCTCCGCCTTTGACATTACACACACCCCCTTTGATTGTTCAAACGGCGATATGCCTACAATCAGCGAGGTGAAAAATAATTACAGAATCGATCCGGATGTTGTTGAACTGAAGAAAGAACAGCTCTTCAATGCTTTTCCAAAATTTTAATCAGTTAAAACTAAGGTCATATTATGAAAAAATTATCAACAAGTAAACAAATGGCAATAAATATGGTTGCCGCCATAGTGTCTTTTTTGATAGGAACAGGAATTAACTTTGTTCTTGCACCCTATCTTGTAAAGGAACTCGGTTCTGAAACCTACGGATTTATCGGACTTGCAAACAACTTTGTCCAGTATGCCACCATTGTAACATCTGCTCTCAACTCAATGTCGGGCAGATTTATTTCAATTGAATACAGCAAAGGAAACATTGACAAGGCATCAAGATATTTCAGCTCGGTTCTGGTTGCCGACCTGATTATTGCCGGCGTTTTACTTTTGGTTTCGTCAATTATTACATTCAACATTGAATTTATACTGAATGTTCCCGAAAATCTTGTTGACAGCGTAAAGATATTGTTTGCGTTCACTTTTGCAACATTTATAATCAGCGTTATCACGGCAATATTTACTACTGCGGCATTTGTAAAAAACAAGCTGTATATCAATTCCCTCCGTGATATTGCGTCAAACACGCTCAAGCTCTTGCTTGTAGTAATTTTGTTCTCGTTTTTTCCCGCAAAAGTATATTTTCTCGCTATGGCGTCACTTGCAAGCGGAATTTTCCTTTTGCTTACCAATATCAAAGTCAAGAAAAAAATTCTGCCTGAAGTAAAGATGAACTTCAACCTTTTCAGTTTCAAGCTGGTAAAAGTTCTTATTTCCGCAGGAATTTGGTCGTCAATCGGTTATCTCAGCACAGCTCTGAACAGAGGTCTTGACCTGTTAATCTGTAACCTGACTCTCGGAGCGGGACTCATGGGACTTTTGTCGATTGCAAACACCGTTCCGCACTGCATTGATAACCTTATTACAACCATTGCAAATATCTTCACTCCCAGATTTACAATCCTTTATGCAAAGGACAACACGGACTTACTTGTTGAAGAAACAAAGTTTTCGTCAAAGATTATGAGTTTTCTCATGACTGCACCTCTTGCGGGATTTATTGCGTTTGGCAACAAGTTCTATACATTGTGGCAGCCGACCAAATCTCCGGACGAAATTACCATAATTCAGATTTTGTCGGTGCTTGTATGTATTTCATACCTATTTACCTGTCACACAAGAACTCTTTCTAGCCTTTTCACCGTATGCAACAAGCTCAAGGCCTCCGTTCTTATCTCGCTTGTGTGCGGTGTTCTTACGGTTATTATCGTTTTACTGCTCATACACTTTACACCGCTCGGCGTTTATGCTATTGCAGGCGTCAGCTCTGTTTTTATCGGTCTTAAAGCGATAGTATTTGTTCCGTTATACGCCGCACATATTTTGAAAATAAAGCTTACAACATATTACAGGTCTATTTTCAGAGGATGGTTCTGCTTTGCTGTTGTTATCACCATGTTCATCTTTATCAACAGCTTTGTACACGCAAACAGCTGGATATCATTCCTTCTTCTCTGTGTAGCAAGCGGACTGGCAGGATATGCCGTTTCTGTTCCGCTCATTTTCTCAAGAAAAGAACTCGTTCTTATCAAGGATAAAATTAAGAAGAAGTTTAAGAAAAGCTAAATTATTATCATTTTGAGGTTGCAATGACTGAATATACTTTTTCCGTTTTTACACCGTCATATAACAGGGCAAAAACTCTGCCCAGATTATATGAGGCGCTGAAAAGACAGACATACAGAAATTTTGAATGGATAATTGTTGATGACGGTTCAGCCGACAACACAAAAGAAACGGTTGAGAAATTCATCAGCGACAGACCCGACTTTAACATAACCTATAAATATCAGACCAACAAAGGAAAACACATTGCAACAAATGTTGCGGCACAGATTGCAAAGGGTGAATTCTTTATAACGATTGACTCCGATGACAGCGTAAAAGACAACGCCCTTGAAACATTTATAAACGAATGGAACAAAATTCCCGATAAAGACAGGTCAAAATACAAGGGAATTTCGTGCCGCACCTGTAACGAAAGCGGCAAAACAAACGGTTGTCCTCTGCCGTCAGAACGATTTGACTGTTCCGACCTTGACCTGAGATTGAAGTATAAAATTGACGGTGAGATGTGGGGAATGACAAAACTTGAAATAATCAGAGCCAACCCTTATCCGTGTGTTTCGGGACTTCATTTTTATCCCGAAAATATCTATTGGGACAATATCGGAAGAAAGTATATAACCCGTTTTATTGACACACCGTTGCGATATTACATAAACGATCAGGAAAATTCTTTGACGGGTAACGCTTACTCGGCTCACAGGGAAACTATTTTCGTAAGACTCCACTTTATAAACGAATGTTGGGATTACGCAAAGAGCAATCCTAAGTTCTTTATCAAACAATTTGTGGGACTTTCCCGTGACGGCTTACTCAACGGCAAAAGATTTTCCGAAATAAAAAAGATGCCCGACACATTTTCAAAGAGGGCTCTTGCGGTCATATTTTATCCCATGGGATATTTTGTACAAAAAACAATCAGGGGGAAGCAGATAATGAAAAAGGTAGGCATTGTAACATTTCACCGTGCATTGAACTACGGCGCTGTGCTTCAGAGCTATGCGTTGCAAAAAACCGTTTCCTCGCTCGGCGCAGAGTGTGAAATTGTTGACTATATCTGTCCGAAAATCACAGCCGACTACAAACCCTTTCGCATTTATAAAAACGACCTTCTGAAATCCTTTGCAAAAAGCTGTGTCATGGTAAGAAGAAGAGCAAAACGCAGAGACGCTTTTAAGTCGTTTTTCAATAACTATCTTGTAAAGAGTAAAAAGTCGTATACTCCGCAGAATATCGGAGAGCTTAAAAACGATTATGACTTGTTCATTTCGGGAAGCGATCAGGTGTGGAGTCCGAGATGCGTCGGCTTTGATCCCGCTTATTTTCTGACATTTGCCGATGACAGACAGAAGTATTCATATGCGGCAAGCTTTGCCGTTCCGACATTGCCCGATGAATTTATTGATGAATATAAAAAAGGCTGAACGGTTTTCAGAAGTTCTCAGTTCGTGAACCGAGCGGAGAAAAGCTTGTAAAAGAACTCACGGGCAGAACCGCCGAAACTCATCTTGATCCTACCCTGCTGATTTCGGCAGACGAATGGAAAAAGATTGCCGTTTCAAAAATCGACAAACCGTATATCCTCATTTTCACGGCTAATCCGGCAGTTTCGCTTGTGGATTTTGCCTTAAACTGTCAAAAGAAAAGAACCTTCCCGTTTACTGCATAAACGATGCACCTCACCCTGTAAGTCACGGTATAAATTATATTGTTGCACCTACTGTTGAGGAATTTGTCGGCTGTTTCAAAAATGCCGAATATGTTGTTACAACTCGTTTCACGGAACAGCGTTTTCTGTTATTTTCAACAAGAATCTTTTTGTTGAATTCAAGAACAAAAGCGGAAGAAACATCCGCTCCGAAGGTCTTTTGAAAAGTCTTGGAATCAACCGTGAAATTGTTGACGGAAACTGCCGAGAAACCGAAATAAACTGGTACGATGTGAACGAAAAAATCAAGAACCAGACAATAATATCTTTGGATTATCTTAAATCCTTTGTCAGCGGTGGTTAAAATGAGTCTTAAAAATACACTAAAAAAAGTCAGACAGGGCATAATCAAAACCTTTAAAGCAAAAAATGTTGTTCCCGTGTATGTGCAGAAGGAGAACAACAATATTCTTGACGGCAAAACCGCTCTGATTACAGGCGGTTCCGGAATTATTAAAAACTAAAGCGGAGGAAAGCGTATGTATTCTACAATAAAAAGCATTCAGTTGCTCACTGCACTTCTGAAAAAATATAATATCAACAATTGGTGCTTTCTCCCGGAGGCAGTGATATTCCTATAATTCATTCACTTGAAAATGACGATTTTTTTGAGTGTCATTCGGTCGTTGACGAGAGAAGTGCCGTGTATTACGGCATCGGACTTGCACAACAGACAAAATCCCCCGTTGCCTGTATCTGTACCTCGGGTACGGCTGTAAGCAACTATCTTCCGGGTATGACAGAGGCATTTTATCAGGATGTTCCGATTGTCGCAATTACCGCTGACAAAGACCCGTACAGATTAAATCAGCTTATGCTGCAGAAAACCCAGCAGGTCAATATTTTTGAATCGGTTACAAAAAAATCCGTTAATCTTCCGTTGTGCGTGGCGGAAATGACAGATGGTACTGCGAAAGACTTATTAACGAGGCTCTTTCGGAGCTTGACCATCACGGAACAGGACCTGTGCATATCAATATTCCGATTGTTGAAAACTCGGCTGTATATGATTGTGAAAATCTTCCTCAGGTTAGGAAAATCAACAGAATTTCTCCCGATATGCCCTCCGAGAAGTGGCGTGAATATGCAGAAAGGCTTTCAAAATATAAGAAAATTCTTGTCATTGCCGGTCAGAACAACTGTTTCTCGGAAGATGACAGAGCGTGCGTTGAGAAGTCTTTGAGAAATACAATTGCCTTATATCGGTTGAGCATATGTCAAACCTCAAGTGCAAGGGCTGCCTTATGACCTATCCTTTGTCAGAATGCTCAATGCAGGGAATGTTCGGCGAGTTATGCCCGATCTTATTATTTCGTTCGGCAACAATATTGCTTCATATAAACTCAAGCCTATGATTAAGGCTCACAAGGAAAAATTTGTTCACTGGCAAATTGATACTGCGGGAAGAATCAGAGATTTTTCCGACAAGCTGACAGATATATTTGAATGTACACCGCAGTATTTCTTTAACTGCTTTGCAGAGAACGCACCGCAGGATTCAAAAAATGATATGACATACTACAATATGTGGAATGACGATATCAAAATGCTTGATTATTCAAGCAGTCTTCCGTTCTCAAATATGTATGTTGCCAAAAAGCTTGCTGAAATTATTCCCGACCGTTCTGTTCTGCACCTTGCAATTCTCAGCAGTACAAGAACTATGCAGTTCTTCGATTTGAAACCAAATGTCAAGGTTTACAGCAATATAGGCGCTCTGGGTATTGACGGCTGTATGTCTTCGTTCTTCGGACAGGCATCGGCAACAGACGAGCTTGCCTTTTGCGTTGTGGGCGACCTCAGTTTCTTCTATGATATGAACTCCGCAGGCATCAGAGGAATCAAGAACAATGCGAGAATTATTCTTCTCAACAACGGCGGCGGTTCAGAATTTCACTTCTTTATGGGCAAGGAAAAGATTCCTACAATCAATCAGTACATCTGCGCCGAACATCACAAGGGCGCAAAGGGCTGGATTGAATCACTCGGATATGACTATTACAGCGCAACAACCAAGGAAGAAGTTGACAACATTATTCCTACACTTGCAGAAGAATCCGACCGACCGATTTTTGTTGAGATTTTCACCGATATGGAAGAGGACGCAAAGCTTATTAACAGGCTTTTTCATGACAACAGAATGAAATTTGGCGGAATGAAGCTCAAGATGATGGAAAAAGCAAAGTCAATTCTCAGTCCGTCACAGATTCAAAAGGCAAAAAAATTATTAAAAAAGTAATCAGGTGAAACCAAATGAAAATAGCAATTGCCGGGACAGGCTATGTAGGTCTTTCAAACGCTGTACTTCTTTCGCAGAAACACGAGGTAACCGCTGTTGATGTAGTTGAAAGCAAGGTAAAGTTAATCAATGAAAAGAAATCTCCGATTGCCGACAGGGAAATCGAAGAATATCTTGCTGACAAAAAATTAAATTTGGTTGCAACCGTTGATGCAAAATCTGCGTACAAAAATGCTGATTTTGTAATTATCTCTACTCCTACCAATTACGATGACGAAAGACACTTTTTTGATACATCGTCCGTTGAGGCTGTAATTGAGCTTGTAATTGAATGCAACCCAAATGCGGTTATAGTTATCAAATCCACTATACCGGTTGGATACACAAAAAGTGTTATTGAAAAATACAAATACACAAAAATTCTTTTCAGTCCCGAATTTTTGCGTGAGGGCAAGGCTCTCTATGATAACCTCTACCCGTCAAGAATCATTGTCGGTGTTGATATGGAAAATGAAGAACTGAAAAAATCTGCCGAGACTTTTGCAACGGCACTTGCAGACTGTGCAATTAAGGAAAACATAGACACTCTCTTTATGGACTACACAGAGGCAGAGGCGGTCAAGCTTTTTGCAAATACATACCTTGCAATGCGTGTCAGCTTTTTCAACGAGCTTGACACATATGCCGAAATGAAGAACCTTAACACTAAAAGTATCATTGACGGTGTGTGTCTTGATCCGAGAATCGGAAATCACTACAACAATCCGTCCTTTGGCTACGGCGGTTACTGTCTGCCAAAGGACACAAAACAGCTCAAGGCCAATTTTTCGGATGTTCCGAATGACATTATCAGCGCTGTTGTAACATCTAACAAGACAAGAAAAGAATTTATTACATCACAGATAATGAATAAAAATCCAAAAGCTGTCGGAATTTACCGCCTTACAATGAAGTCAAATTCCGATAACTTCAGACAAAGCTCAATTCAGAGCGTTATGGAGCTTTTGAAAAATAACGGTATCGAGTTAATCATCTACGAACCGACACTTAAAGTCGATTTATTCGAGGGCTTTGGCGTTGAAAACGACTTTGAAAAGTTCGTCACAAAATCGGATGTAATCGTTGCAAACAGATACAGCTCCGTCCTTGACTGTGTAAAAGAAAAGGTTTACACAAGAGATTTGTTTTTCAGAGATTAATTTGAGGGTAAAAGTATGGAAACATTGATTATCGGCAAACCGAAAATTGAAAAACTTGATAATCGTGCCAGACTCTGTTCAAAAATCAGCGAAAACGGAAAGCCTTCCTACACTCTCTGGTTTGATGTTGATGCAAAGTATGCTGACTATCTGACCGAAAGTGCCGACGCATTCGTTGTTGCGCTGTTGCCGTATGCAATGAACAACAGTCTGAATATTTCGGCAGAAGCAAAGATGTCGAAGCAACTGTGTTTTCAGCTTAATGAAATTTTCATTCCCGTTCTTACAAAAAATTCAAAATTATTCAACAAAATTTCGATATCTGCAAAAGAGCTTACACAGGAAAACTACTGCTGCAAAAATGCATCGGCAACAGGATTTTCGAGAGGTGTGGATTCATTTGACACAATTTGCAGTCTTTCCGAAAACAGCATGGAAAAGCTGAGTCATCTTACCTTTTTCAATGTCGGCTCCCACAGAAGTACGGCTAATTACACACCCGAACAATCTGCCGAGCTGTACAAAAATCGTCTTGAAATTGCAAAAAAATCCGCAAAAATCTTTGATATGCCGTTGATTGACATTAATTCAAATCTCGGTGAACATCTTACCCTGCCGTATGTAAAGGTTCATCATTATTGCAGCTTTTCGGCGGTCTTATGTATGCAGAAATTTTTCAAAAACTATTACTATGCGTCAGGATACCCGATAAGCAGTTTTTCGATAAAACAATGCGACACCGGCTCGGCACACTATGAGCATTTACGGCAAGTATGCTGAGTACCGAAAGTACCGATTTTTACATTACAGGTCTTGAAAAGA